>Ga0209564_1000068_pt1 | contig 311171 bp, 264 predicted proteins | sample AraplaCol_mMF_r2_FD_184272 | JGI IMG/M metagenome (GOLD analysis project Ga0209564, IMG submission 184272) | Arabidopsis root microbial communities from North Carolina, USA - plate scrape MF_Col_mMF_r2 (SPAdes) (version 3) | ecosystem: Host-associated > Plants > Roots > Endosphere | place... | reverse complement strand
GGCCTGAAAGCGGCTCTGAACGGGCTGTAAGCCCTTTCTTAAGTTCGGTTCATCGTCAAACTGCAGATTTCGCAGGCTCCCACTCACACAGGCAAGGTCTGCTGGCGTTTTCACACAGCCTGGCCCCAAAGCGGAAGCCCGCTTTGTCGTGCAGCTGCCATGCCGAAGTAGAAATCGCTCGGTCACTAAGTGGCAGTTGATATCAACTCGGTGCTAAAGAAAAACGCTTCTCCAACATGCTATTCTCTGTAGGGCTTCGGACGTAGCCCTTTCCTTCATACCAGGAAGTCAGGTCGTCATCGTTTAGTTCATCTTGAAACAGGGAGCGTGCAATTAAACGGACTCCTGATCGGCCGAGTCGAGCCGCTATCTGTTCGGCATACATAAGAATCCAAGTGCCAACACCGCTCCCCCTGAATTCGGCAAGTACAAAAATTTCATATATAAAATCGTATAGTTGCCCCTCACCCTCATAGATAAGGAGGCCAACAACTGATCCACCGCGTAAAATTTTGAATTCTCTGGTTTTGTTATTCTGGCCTCGAATCACACGATCAGACAAAATTTCGCTCTCCAAATCGATTGGATCGTCAACTTCAACTGCTTGGATTGTATACATTCAGCGACCGAAAATTAATATCGTGGATATCTTAATCGACATCTCCAATAGGCGTGTGAGTTGATTATTCGACTATGGCTTGGCTGCTTGTTGGCGTACAGTATCGTCATATACCTTATCGCACTTGCCACCTCGCTCCATGGGAAAAACGCGCTCGCAGTCTGCACGTGCGGAAATTGCGGCCCGTTCCACTGAAGACGAAGTGATATATGGAAGCGTGAAGAACGCAACGATTAGCAGAAGTGCAATCCATAACCACCACTTAATATGAGGTACTTTCGCCCCGCATTTAGGGCAAGCTCGAGCTGATGTAGAGACCTCAGTTTTACATTCTTTGCAAGGGAACAGAGCCAAGTGAACTCCTTTGTTAAACAATAATCATGGCGTGATTAAAGGTCTTCTGGTTTTTTAATTCGAACACCACTTCCCTCAATTTCCCAATAGCCTGTTGCATCATCTCCTAAGCGCTCGCCGCTTAGCAACGCAAAATGTTGCCGACCCGGTAAAAGCTGAGTTACACCGTCCATTTGGAAAGGGCGGCCAAGTCCCTCTCGTTTAACAACTATGTAGGACATCCCGTCATCGCCGGTTACATGCCATCTGCCCACTTCTTTCATCTCATCTCCAATATTTAATGTGGCATCCAAAACAATGACGGTCTGCTCCTGGCCGTATCCGGGCGACGCCAACCAGCATAGCATCTTGCTCGTCTGAAAGGTTTGCAATTTGCAACTCCGGGTGCTGTCGCCTCTAAGTAGAAGTACATTGCTAAAATACTTATGTTTTGGCCGGAGTTATGTCATTAGCTTCCGCTTGGAAGACAGCATTTATAATCAAGCGCAAAGTTCCATTCGTGGAGTGAAAAAGCAAAAATGAAGAAATTAAAAAAATTGATGCCAAATCAAAATCGGCAAATCCGGTAAAGTATGTTCCTTGGAAAAATAGCTGCAAATACAATCCTTTCAATAATGCTAAAGATGTACTGCCAGCAAACCCAAAAGTTGCAATCGAAAAAATAGCATCCGCGTATTTTCCGAAGCTTTGGTAGACCACACCGCTTTGTTTGTCTGAATTAACCGTCGTAAAGACTCTTTCTGCAACAACACCAACTATTGCAAGCAACCATATCAATACGGCTGGCCAGCTAGACTCTAGAGTTATTTTCACAACTCCTTTAGCATCTTCTTTATTGGAGAAAATCACTACACCCAAAACCAAAAGAAAAACTATAACAAAAAAACGCAGTGGGCTAAAATTTTTCCGAGTCATACACTGCTCCGATTGAACTCATTTACCTCTGCATCTTCTTTCTTATCCTGCTCCTTACCAAGTAACGCACCTATCAAGCCTCCCGCTGCAACCCCAGCCCCTCCACCTAAGGCACCAATCACTCCTCCTAAAAACATTCCTACGCTAGTATTATCTGCTCCCTTTTCCGCGACAACCTGATTTACATAATAGCGTTTTCCATTGACATCAAATATTTTTGCACCAAGATTCTGAGCCAACGCTTTTCTTGTCGGCGCCACGGTTCGCAGAAATATTTTTTCATTTCCGTCCTTATTTACAACATAAAGTTTCATGGAATACTTTCTCAAAAAAACCGGGTAAAAAATTATGTCTTTTACTTTGATCTGAACAGCTGCTGCTGGCCGAATTCAATTGGCAGCTAGTCACAACTATGATCTGCCAAAATCCCATAAACTTCAGATGAATTCATCAAATATCTAATCAAGCAATAAAAGGAACGTCAGATATTGGCCGAACGCCGTCGATAGCGTTTAGGATAGCAGCTTGCCCACGTGCAAAACTCACAAATTCTCACGCAAGGCCGAAACCGGCCGATTACTGCCGGTCAGGAACACTCAAAACGGCCAGTTAAACCATCAGGAATAGTATCGACTGCTCTTATAAACGACACCCTTGACGACCTATTCTAAGTACCAAAAGAATTAAATGCCAAGAAGACTCCCACATAAAGCGAAATACAGGTGGCAATCAAGGCAAAGGTGATTCTTGGTGCTCGCGATGTTAAAGCTGGAAGGCCAAAACAAGAAAAATAATAAGCTATCCCGGCAGCCACTGACGAACAACCCAACCAGATTGATGTCTTCAGCATATAAGGCAGGGCCATGCCGAATAAGCCCGTGTAGTACGCAAGGAACAAAAAGGTAACATGTGCGCCGGCGGTGAGGCAAACGAATATTGCCTTTATGTAGATGCTGTTGAATTTCATAGGCTAAAGCGCAGAGTGCCGAAATTGTAACGAGTTTAAGGTGCAACCGCGAAGGTTCGGAAATGGCCGACTTCAGTCGATAGACGGCATAATTTTTTAGTTAACAGCATCAGCACCTTCGTTTGATATGATGATGTGTCGAGGCATCCAGCAGTCATATTTTGCCGTGGCCACCTCTGCTTTACATGTTCCACATACTAAATTGGGGCCATCGCATCCATTTAAGTCACAGCAACCGTTTAGCCTTCCAGGTTTGTCAATCACTTCCATTGACAAAGCATCTTTAGAGTTAATGACCCACTGCCCATTTGACCACTCTTCATCTTGGATCGTGCCCCCTTCAGGAATCAGGTCTTGTCCGTCTTCCTCACATAGCTCGACAGGATAAATTAAGACTTCTTTCGTCAGTATTGTTCCACATTTTTTGCATTTAAATTTCATTGCTTACCTGCCGTATTTTTGCGAAGGTTCTGGAAAACTGTTGAAGCTACAGTTTCCCCCCTTACGCGAACGTCTGTAACTGGCCGGTTCCTGCCTACAGGTCAGCAGCAGATGCAAATGCTGCCAACGCATCTTCACTAGACCATAGATCTGAAAGATCCACTTTTTGATTGTCCCGGTCACAAACTTCCGAAAAGTCACTGAGGGACAGAGGAGATTCGCCAGCTAGTTCTCTCTTTCGCATATCGAGGAGCCCAGCTAAACAGTTGCCCCATGTGCATTCTCCCGCGCTAAGAATTCTGGGCCGTGCTCCTCCAACAGCTTGCTCAACGCTCGATCAGCAGTAGACCAGAAATCAATCTGATCGTGCAGGGTAAGACTTCGAACGTCAAAATCAAGATATCCGCTTGGCCTATCAGATAAATCAAAAAACCAAAGGGCTAATTGCTTGGAATGAATTTTCTTCGCAATCAGCCAAAACATACTGCTGACTGCGAGATTGGATCTCAACAATACTCTACCATCAGCCAATACAACTGCGGACGACATACAGCCCTCTCATTTATTATCCATCTAATTTTAAAAACTACGAATTGGTTCGTCAGCGTCCGCTGCTGGCCGATATCGACCACTTTACTCCGCACGTCAGCGCATGAACCAACGCCACGCTCGCTGGTACCAAAAATGGATGCTGGAGTGAGCAGATACTGGCTTACTTACCTCTGTGACATGCACCTTTCCCAAGCTAAGGTGATGGCGTTGTATATGTCCTTGCGCAGCGAGCACATCCACCTGTGTACCTAATTGCTTCCTGTATTCACACCAAAGCTCCACATTCGGGAACTGAGCCTTAGTTAGCCACAGTAGTTGATGTAGCTGAGTGGTTGTGAATTTCTCGGTGAAACCCCAGACAAGAAAATGGGCGGGGCTATTATCATAAGCTTTATCACCTACTAGAAATCCGGTCCCAATGAAGCCTGGACCTCTAAAGCACCAATCTTGCTTATCAAAGGAATGCCAACGAGCCATAAGAGTTCTTATCGTATTTCATCTATCGAGCTTACCATGCAGCAGGCGAAGGGCGGCTCCTGGCCGATTTCAGCCTCGTTACTATCCATCACGACAAGGCTCGGAACATTTGTGCATCTTGCTCTCGAAACTGTTCCATCCAGACCCGCATCATTTCGTGACTACCTGCCGTGACTCCGGATACCTGAATAGTCCTTGTTTTTCCATATCCCGACAACTCTCGCTTCAAGATTGAAGGGTGCGCGAAGTGTCCCTCACGAGTTACGAGCCAGATGGTCTTTTGGGGCCCGACTTCTACAAAATTCAAGCTCGGTCCCTCGGACACATCCGCATCAGGAGTAGCAATAATTTCATCACTCATTTGCTGAAGTTCTAGCACCGAAACGATGTGAAAATCATACCCTTCAGTGGCTATGCCGGAGCTAAAGAGCAAATTGGTAAGTGCGTTGGTGTTCATAAAAATCGCCGCCAAGAAAATGCTATTTTCGTCGTTCAGAAAGGTAACGATTCGTCGGCTTCTGACCGAACTCGGCCGGCTCGTGTCTGCCGCATACAGACTCAGGTATGTACGAAAGCCTTAAGCTCCGAATCCTGGTCGAACCGCCGTGATATGGAAAGGACCAGGCGCAGGCAAAAATGAAAAGAAGAGCTCATTAAAAGCAAGCGTCAAAATCGTCAGTCCAAGGCCGACTAAGCCAAGTACCAACAACACTGCACGAAAACTGTTCGCCAGTGTCCTCGGAAAGCGTCCGACAAATTGCAAAACCCGAACTCCTATCCACGTCCAAAACATGATATCCAAAACTAGGGGCAGAGCATAAATTTCTTTGCCTAAGGAGGCCGCAGTTGCTCTCGAATTCCAAGGAAAGGGAAAACCAAAATACGTAGTTTCTGCTCCGTCTAGTGCCAAGTCAAAGTTCAAAGAGGCGAAGGAAATTAGCGCAATCACGAACGCCGTGAGAAACATGCCGTCTCGATTATCTACGTTCATTTTCGTTCCAAGTCGCTCACTCCACCAAGGTCGGCTCCTGGCCGGAAGGCGAACTCATAATTTCTTAGGGTAACGCATGCGTTTCCATGAAACCAATTCAAAACATGCACCGATAAACATCAACACTGTGGAACTTTTCTCTGCACCCAAAGCGTACAGAGCGAACGCCGCAATAAGTAAGCCAAGTGTTAGCAGGTGTCGCATGATTTTCCTTTAAATAAAAATTTACGGAAGCCTTCTGCTTTTGGCCGCTTACAGAAATAAAGTCAATAGAAATACGTTAGTCCAATGTCCAAACATACTGATTCATCACCCACTCTTTCTCCAACTGACCATTCTTCGGTGCAACTGTAAGTTTGCAACGGGCGGTTGCCTCTAGTGCAGCCAAATCTAGTATTTCATGTCCACTCGACTTCACGATTTCCTTCTCAAGAACCCGACCATCAACATCGATAAGGAACTTCATCGTTACAGTACCGGATAGCTCTTTCTTGAGCGCTTCTCGCGGCCATTCAGGTCTGGCACAAGGCATTTCAGGCATCGCGGAGCGGAGTTTCGGGAAAGGTGTAGATGCTACGGTTGGAGCTCCTCGAGTTGTAGCGGTATCCTGCTGCGCAGCGCACTGGTCTACAAAACAGAATGCAAACGAAAAGGACCAGAATAGCTTTTGAAGCCAATACAAATTGGTTTGATGTTTGCTGTAATGCGTTGAATTTTTCATGGTTTACAAAGAAATTATTGTCGACTGTCGCCTACTGGCCGAAGCCGGACAAGATATTTTATGCCAAAATTTACACAATCCCCATTTCTTCGGGCCACGACTCGAATCCTAACTCTTTCGCAACACGTATGAGACAATTTTTTTCATCCATTGAACATCTTTGCAATTCATCCGAAATGCTCTCGAGAACCGTAATATCATCGTCCAACGTGTTGTCAGAGGCACGACCGTCCAAATATTTTGTGGCTAAAATTAAAGCACGTGCTAGCGTTTCCATTTCCAGTCCTAAATAAATGCTCGCCTCTATGCGGCGGCTTTTGGCCGGCTGCCGCTACACACGCTCTATTGAATAGGGCTCAATTTCCAAACCCCACCCGCCGAAGTGTCCGCAGCCCCCCGGTCCACGAGGGCCCCGTAGTATGCCGGTCACCAATACTCGCTTACCGGTCCACTTCGAAAGAAATTTTTCATTGGGTTGAATGCTTCCACTTCCAAACGCAAGCCATACACTCGACTGGTAGTATGGTGGCTCAATTTCCTCGGTAATTTCTCTGCGCTCAACTTTTGGAAAATGTCCAATGGAGGTATTTTCAAATTCGAACGTCAACAGCCCGGTGACCTCAACTGGCTGCCCATCAAGTTCGGGGAAACGGTCGATAACCTCGTTTACCGTTAGCACGATTACTGTTCCTTTAACTTCGATAAATTCGAACGACCGCTGCTGGCCGATTGAGGTCAAACAGGATAATTTGTATCAAAGTCGTAGCCCCGTAGGCGCAGCGCCTTTGCGACCGTATCCAAGACCGCATCGTTCGCTCGATGATGCACAAAATACCTGCCCTTTTGCAAGGCGTCCATAGCGTCCGGTAGAGCATACAATTTTTCGCTAACGTTCTGAATTCCACCTTCCAGATAATAGCTCCACTCTGGCGTCACATTCTCCTTCCGAGCAAAGACGAGGTCGAATTGTTTTAACCATTTTGCAAATTGCACGGAAATCTTGTTCAGTTCCGGAAACTGGGACTTCAGCGGGGTGGCGGTGAAGCAGACCTCGGCATCTGTCCATAATATGTCACTCCGTTTTTGGGGCTTTGAAATCCATACCAACGGTGTCGTTTCCTGATTTATATGTTCAGAATCAGGCAGGGACACAGTAGTCATCTCACGAAAGTAGAGCCAGGTTCCATCCAGACGCTCCTTCATGGTTGTTTCATTTTCAAATACAGCGAACCAGGTCGCGACTAATTGATAGTCCCTTTCTGATGCTAAAAAATGATAGCTAACTGACATGCATCAACCTTCCTAAACACGATGTTCAGTAACAAAATCAGCATCCGCAGCCGAACGCGGCCAAAGATAGGCAGGATAGCATCTTGCCTGCTTGCAAAGTTCACGGTTTGTCACAAGACGGCTGAAGTCGCCCGTAGCGATCACTCGCTTGCGGACACCCCTATGTTTCTTCATCCGGATTGATTCCTCCCGCCTGTAGCACCCTACGGCTTACGACAACGCCAGGTACCGCTGAAATAAGCCAAGCACCAACAAATGCGAGGAAAGCCAGGTTATCTAACGCCGTTACTTCCCATGCCCGAACAGCCAGCTCGGCTAAAGGCGGCGCTGCGGCGAAAGATAACAACCCCAGGAACGCCCATATGCGTCGTTCAACGCCAAACTGCGAGGGGGCGTTGAGTGCGGCAACTCGTCTTTGAGCAAGCCAGCGCGAGTAGCCAAAGAAAGCCGAACCATAAATAGTGAAAAATATTAACCAGAACAACGAGCGCATTTGCCCCCCATGAAGAAGCAGTTCAATGTCACTTGGTAGATGTTGTCGTCGCTATAAAGTTCGCGCAATAGCCAGTAGGTAGGCGATTCTCAGCGAAGCCGAATGCGGTCTGAGAAGTCCGCTTCTGTCTCGACCATCCGCGCCTTGCCGGTGATGTGGGCCTGCTGCCGCAGCGAGTCGAAGCTCCCCTGCCCCGCCAACGCGCCGATATCGAACAGGTAGCGGTCCAGATAGCCCGACGCCAGCAACCGCCAATCCAGCGGCAAGCCAGGATCGATCCGACGTGCCATTTCAAAGACGATAGTGGTGCAGTTAGCGATCAGCGTGTTGTAGAAGCGCGGCTCGCGCTTGAGCAGCGCGCCCTCCTCCAGATAGGACAGAAACAAGGAACGCATCGCCTCCGCCGGCATCTTCAACCGGTACAGATACATGTCCTCTCCACGCACGTTGGTGCGCACGCGCAGGATGTCGCGCTCGTCGGCGGCGATCAGCACGGTCTCGAAGCGCTTGAAGAATCCGGCGATGGCGTCGAAGCTCTCGCCACGCTCCTTGCGGATCTCGATGGAGAACGTCAGATAGCGCCCGTCGGCAAAGCCGAACGACACCAGCGTATGCGCGATGGCCGGCCCCATCCAGTACGACAGCGCCACATCGACCGACTGCAACTGGCTCAGATCATACTGCCGCTGCTCCCAGCGCTGCGTGTAGTCGGTATCGCTGCGCCAGCCGAAGTTGCGCACCTGGTCCAGCGTGACCACGCTGCCCTGCACCCGCCCCGTGACCATGCGCGCCACGTCGGCGGCCCACACGCGCTCATGACTGGGCTTGATGGTGCTCCACCAACCCATCATCAACACGACCGCCGCCAGCCATGGCAGCAGCACGCGTGCATTGCGGCGACGCCACCACAGCACCATCGTTACCATGCTGGCAGCGGCCCACACCAGCGCCACAGCAGGCGCGGCCTGGAACCACAACGCACCGACACCCCACAACGACAGGCACAGCACCACGAACGCGGCGCATAGCTTGCCGGCGAGAGTCAGGTATTTTTTTAGCATCCCCGATTATAGGGGCTTAATCCTCTTTATCGTCGACACTGCTGCCGCAGCCGATCTGGACGCATATTACTTTTAATGCAATACTCACGACCACGCCAATTATTCCGATAAGTACCAACATGGCGATTTCCGTAAAGGGTGAAGAGACGCTTCACTTTAACGGCGCCGCGCTTATCAAGCCAATATCAAATACGGCGGCCATCTATCTCGAAACGGCATAACGGTGATTTCACTTAAACAGTTTAAATATTTTGTAGAGATCGTGGAGGCCGGCAGCTACTCGCGCGCGGCGGAGAAGCTGTACATCGCGCAGTCGGCGCTGAGCCGGCAGATCAAGGAGCTGGAGGACGAGCTGCAAACCCAGCTACTCACGCGCGATTCGCGCCATATCGAGCTGACGCCGGCCGGCCAGCTGTTCTTCGAACGCAGCAAACGCATCCTCGACGACATCGACCACACGGTGGTGCAAGCGCGCCAGGTGGGCCTGGGCGCGCAAGGCCTGATCCGCTTGCAGCATTCCAGCTCGGTGATCCTGACGCCGGCGCTGACCGGTGCGCTGAGCCGCCTGCTGGCGGAGTTCCCCGGCGCGACGCTGGAAATCTCGATGGCGCCATCGGAAGACCAGACCATGGACATCGAGGAAGGCCGCGCCGACATCGGCCTGATCCGCATGCCGACCTTGCGCAAGTATCCGCACATCCAGGTGCGCGAGCTGGCCACGGAGCGGCTGGTGGTGGCGGTGTCGCAGCATTCGCCGCTGGCGGCGCTGGGCAATATCGAGCTGGCCGACCTGCGCGACGAAGCCTTCATCTCGATTCCGCACAAGAGCCGGGGCGGCCTGAGCTATCTGGTGGCGAATCTGTGCCTGGACCAGGGCTTCTTCCCCAAGCAGGCGCGGGTGCTGTCGCGCAAGTCCTCGCAACTGAGCCTGATCGAGGCCAACCTCGGCATCGCCATCGTGCCCGAGTGCATGCGGCTGATGGCGCCGGCCGGCGTGCGTTTCATTCCACTGTCGGGCGGCGGCCTGTTGACCAAGGTTGGCCTGGCCAGCCGACGCCAGGCCGAGCCGCTGGTGTCGGCCTTCGCCGACGCGCTCGTCCGCGAACTCAATCCGCCATCGTAGCGGGCGACTGATGGCGCCGGCATGTGGCACACTGGACGCCTGTAGATAGCCAACGAGGATGGCATGAGCGCGGGACCGGACGACCAGGATCAAGCACAACCGTCGCAACACCGGCGCAGCACCGACCACGACCGGCGCGCGCCGCGCCAGGACGTCGGCACGCCGCGCTATCTGGACCCGGGCGACACCGTCTTCACTTTGTGGGGGCGCGTGCTGATGGCGCGCTACCGCCGCATCGCGGCCGCCGCCACGCGCCACATCATTCAACGGCCGCTGCACATCGGCGTGTCGGCCCGCATCTTTCATCCCGAACCTGGCGCCAAGGGTCTGCGCAGCAAGAACCTGCAATACCTGGAAGAGTCCATCGCGCAGTGGGTGATGTCGCGCGACGTGCTGGTGTTCATGATCCCGACCGTCAACACCGACGGCCTGCTCCACCCATCCAACATCCGCCTGCGCGACTACGCCAAGCATCTGGATGGCCTGGTGCTGCAAGGCGGGGCCGATGTCTCGCCGCAAAGCTATTCGGAAACACCGACCCGCCCCGAATGGGGCGGCGACCGCGCACGCGATATGTATGAGCTGGAACTGCTGCACGAGTTCGTCGAGGCGGGCAAGCCGGTGCTGGGCATCTGCCGTGGCTGCCAGCTGATCAACGTGGCCTTCGGCGGCACGCTATACCAGGACATCGCCTCCGACGTGCCCGATTCGCTGGCCCACGTCAACGACGACTACGACCGCAACCGCCACGAAGTCGCCTTCCCGGCCGGCTCCTCGCTGTCCAAGCTGTTCAAGGGCAAGAGCGCCGGCCTGGTCAACTCCATCCACCACCAGGCCGTCAAGACGCTGGGGCGCGATATGGCGGTGGAAGCCTTGTCCGTGCCGGACAATATGGTCGAAGCCATCCGCTATCGCAAGGCGCCGTTTGTGATGGGCTTGCAGTGGCACCCGGAATTCCACCAGGCCGGCGGCGTCGAGTTGCTGGACTGTACCGCCATCCTCGACAATTTCCTGCGCGTCGCGCGGGAGACACGGTTCTAGGCAGCCACAAAATTACTGGCCGGGGCTGCTTGCCGGGTGTAAACTCATGGCTTACACCGATGAGGTCTTCCATGACGGGTACGCGTAGCGCCACCATGATCGCTGTCAGCTGCCTGCTGCTGCCTTTGGGCTGCGCCGCTGAAAACGCTATCAATGTCGGCTATAGCGAACGCCCTCCCTACATGATCCCGATGGCGGACGGCGCGCCCAGCGGGTTGACCGGCACGCCCACAGCCAAAGCCTTCAAGACCGCCGGCATCCCTGTGGTCTGGCACAACGTGCCGACCAACCGACAGTTGATCATGATCCACGACGCCAGTACGCTGAACTGCGCGGTCGGCTGGTTCTGGACGGCGGAGCGGGATGGTTTCGCCAAGTTCACCAAGCCGATTTATCGCGACAAGGATTGGATGGTGCTGGCCAACGCGGCCCTGGCGGCGCGCGGCGATACGACATTGCGCGCGCTGTTGCAGCGACCGGAGACCCGCATCCTGGTCAAGGATAACTATTCCTACGGCACCGAGCTGGACAAGCTGCTGGCGCCGCGCCGGGCCAGCCTGGCGGTCTCCACCGCCGCCTCCGGCAAGATGGTGCAGTCGATCGCCAAGGGCGTGGTGGACATGATGTTCGTCTCCGAAGATGAAGGCCATTACATCATGGCCCACCATCCCGGCGAGCAGACCCGCAACCTGCGCCTGCTGCACTTCAAGGACATGCCGCACGGCCCTGAACGGCACATCATGTGCAGCAAGGCCGTGCCGGACGACGTCATCAACCGCCTCAACAAGGCGATCACGCTTAAATAGTTTCCATCAATCGTTTAAACCGTGAAGCCGTTTGCAGAAGATCTAATACCCGCTCAAAACCGGGGGGTACAGTATGAGACTTGCCATACCATGGTTTTTACTCATGCCCCGCCCTGACCAACTCACCATGCCGCTGGCCCGCATCGAAAGCCGCATCCTGCTCATCCGCGGTCAGAAAGTCATGATCGACACTGACTTGGCCGAACTGCATGGTGTGCCAACCAAGCGTCTCAACGAACAGGTCAAGCGCAACCGGGAGCGCTTCCCGGCCGATTTCCAGTTCGAGCTTATCGCCTCTGAAAAGCAGGAGGGAGTCGCAAATTGCGACCATCTCACCAAGCTTAAATTCTCGAAGTCGCTGCCGTCCGCTTTCACGGTGCAGGCGACCAAACAATGAGCAGCGAACTGCTTCCGTTGGAGGCGATCACCCAGCGCATCCTGGCGCTGCGCGGGAAAAAGGTCCTGCTCGATGCCGACCTGGCCGCGCTCTATGGAGTGGAAACCCGTCGTCTCAACGAACAGGTGCGCCGCAACCTGGACAGATTCCCGGAAGACTTCATCTTCGAAGTCACCAACGAGGAAGTCGCCAACTTGAAGTCGCATTTTGCGACATCAAGTTGGGGCGGCCGCCGCAAGCTGCCTCTGGCGTTCACCGAGCATGGCGCCATCATGGCCGCCACCGTGCTCAAATCGCCACGTGCCGCCGAGGTATCTGTGTACGTGGTGCGCGCATTTGTCCGACTGCGTGAGCTGGTAGTATCGAACAAAGAACTGGCGCTGCGTCTGGATGAACTGGAGAACAAGACCGACCTGATGTCGCTCAAGCAGGAAACATTTGAGCACAACACCCGCGTCCAAATCAAACAGATCATCGACGCTCTGCGTGAACTGACGGCACCGCCGCCGGCGCCGACCAAGCGCCCGATCGGCTTCGTCACACCCGACGAACCGCCGACCAAGCCGAAAGCAGCCAAGAGAAAAGGCTAGCTCCCCTCCTTTCGCTGCTGATAATCCAGTCTTCTATTGAACCCGCGCGAGCCGCAGCGGGCTGGGGATAATTATCCGACTGGCCGGCGATGGAGCAGTCTCTTGGGCCGCTCTTGATGCCCGGCAGTATCTACCACTGAACAGGTATCACCCACCCCGGAAACGCTGGATCGCCGCGTCCACCATGCCTTCGGCGCTGCCGCTGCGGTCGAACTGCTGGCGCAGGTAGTGGGCGTCGCTGCCCTCGTGCGTGACCTGCATCAGATGCTGCAAGCCCGCCGTGCCGCCAAGCGCGGCGCCGTGCGGCTCCATCTTGCGCAGCGTGGTCAGGATGTCTTCACGCAGCGACAGGCTCTCATAGGTCTTCGGATGCACCAGCGTGCCATCAAGCCCGAAGCGGCAGGCCTGGAAGCGGTTGTAGTTGTAGACCAGATAGTCATCCTCGGCCGGCGCCTCTTCGCGCCGCTCCAGCAGGTAGCGGCACAGCGCCTGCAGATACACGGCCAGCGCCGCCGCCCGCTCCACCGTCAGCGGCGTGTCGCACACGCGCAGTTCGATGGTGCCGAACTCCGGCTTCGGCCGGATATCCCAGTAGAAGTCCTTCATGCTCTTGATCACGCCGGTGTGCTCCATCTTCGAGAAGTACTCATGCTCAAAGGTCGACCAGCGCTGCATGAACGGCGCCCGCCCGCTCATCGGGAAGGCAAACACCGAGTTCAGACGCGCCGAGTTGAACAGCGTGTCATTCCCCTGCACATACGGCGACGAGGACGACAGCGCGATAAAGTGCGGCACGTAACGGCTCAGCGAATGCAGCAGGAACAGCGCATCGTCGCCGGAGGCGCAGCCGATGTGCACGTGCTGGCCGAAAATCGTAAACTGTTTAGCCAGATAGCCGTACAGCTCCGACACTTCCTTGAAGCGCGGCTTGGCAAAGATGCGGCGGTCCGACCATTTCTGGAACGGGTGCGTGCCGCCGCCGCAGATGCCGATGTTGAGCTGTTCGCCGGCCTGCACCAGCGTGTCGCGTATCAGCTGCAGCTGCGACACCAGCTCGCTGTGGTTGGTGTGCACGTCGCTGTTAATCTCGATCATGCTCTCGGTGATTTCCGGCGTGACGTTGCCAGGGAAAGGCTTGCGGCTCAACAGGTGCAGCAGGTCCGGGCTGGAAGCCGTCAGGTCAAAATCCGACAGGCTCACCAGTTGCAGCTCCAGCTCCACGCCCATGGTGAGCGGCTGCGATGATTTGAATGGTTCCAATGGCATGTTAGTGCTCCTCTTTAGCCGGGGTTTCGTTGGCCCAGATCAGCGCCCGCTGGGTGACGATGGGGCCTACCACTTCCAACAACAACGTCATCGCCGCCAGCGCGGCCAGTTCATCGACCAGCACGATACCCATGTATTTAGTCTGCTCCAGCAGCAGTGTGACGAACACCGACATCGGCGACAGCGCGATCCCGGTCAGCAAACCCTTGCGCCACGAGATGCCGCCAGCGTGCGAGAACGCCGCCACGGCAGCCGCCTTGACCACGAAGCGCGCCAGCAGCAACACCACGCCCAAGCCCAGGCCGGCGACCACGCGCTCCCACTCCAGCGTGGACACGGCGAACACGAACAGCAACACCGTCAGCAGTTCGCCGATGCCGCCGAAGTTGCGCTCGGTGCGGCTGAAGGCCACGCGGCTGTGGCGCGCAGCCAGGCCGAAGGTCAGCGTCGCCAGCACCGGCGAGACGTCGAAGGCACGCGCCATCGCCACCAGCAGGATCACGCCCAGCGCGAAGGCGATGGTGCCATCCTGCGCGATCGCGCCCAGGCGGCGCAGCACGGCCGGCACGATGAAGCCCAGCACCGCGCCCATGGCGGCCGACACCAGCAACTCGATCAAGCTGTGCGACACGGCCTGCGTCAGGCTGCCGGAAGTCTGGAACACCCAGAAGCCCACCACCACCTTGAACACGAACACCGCCAGCACGCAGTTGATGGCGACCAGATGCAGCACGCGCTCGGTCACCTGGCCGGCGCTGTCTTCCTCGTTAATCACGCGCAGCACGCCGGCCGGCGAGGTCGACATGGCCAGCGAGGCCAGCAACAGCGAGGTCAACGACGGCATGCCGGTCAGATGGGAGATCAGGTAGACCACGCCGAAGGTGGCGGCCGATTCGGCCAGTCCGCTGACCGCGATCCAGGGATTGATGCGCAACCAGTTCAGGTTGATGCGATAACCAAATTCAAACAGTATCAGTCCGAAGGCCAGATTGGCCAACATGGTCACATTGCTCGATGCGCCACTGCTCAGCGCGGCCGGCAAGGCCTGCGCCATCAAAAATCCTACCAGACCGTAGACGCTGATGCGCGGCAAACGGGTCCAGCGGTGCATGAGTTCTCCCGACAGCCAGGCCAATGCAATTGCCAAGGGCCAGCCTAGTTCGGTCATGATGACCTGAATATCCGGCATGTACTTCTCCTTTTTAAAGATACTTGTACAATTCTGAACAATTACGGCGATTCTCACCGTGCGCTAAGGAACATATAGGATCAACATGCTTGAATTAATCAGTGAACATGCCTGCTACGGCGGCGTACAGCGCTTTTACCGCCACGATGCACGCGAGATCGGCCTGCCGATGCGCTTCTCCGTGTTCATCCCCGTCCAGGCCGCCGACGGCCCCGTGCCGGCGCTGTTCTACCTCGCCGGCCTCACCTGCAATGAAGAGACTTTCATGACCAAGGCCGGCGCCCAGCGCGCCGCCGCCGAAGCGGGCCTGATGTTGATCGCGCCGGACACCAGCCCGCGCGGCGCCAACGTCGAAGGTGAAACGGACAGCTGGGATTTCGGCGTCGGCGCCGGCTTCTACCTCGACGCGACGCAAGCACCCTGGGCCACGCACTACCGCATGTACAGCTACATCCACGAACTGCGCGAACTGGTGGTGCAGGAACTGCCGGTGGACGCCGAACGCATCGGCATCTTCGGCCACTCGATGGGCGGCCACGGCGCGCTGACGATGGCGCTGAAGCGGCCGGACGTGTTCCGCTCAGTGTCCGCCTTCGCGCCCATCGCGGCGCCGTCGATGTGCCCATGGGGTAAGAAGGCCTTCAGCGGCTACCTCGGCGACGACACCAGCAACTGGGAGCAGTACGACGCCAGCCTGCTGATGGCGCGCTCGCACACGCCCTTCCCGGCCGGCATCCTGATCGACCAGGGACTGGGCGATAAATTCCTGGCCGAGCAGCTGTATCCCGAAGTATTCGAAGCGGCCTGCCGCAGCGCGGCGCAGCCGCTGGAACTGCGGCGGCATGCGCGCTACGACCACGGCTACTACTTCATCAGCACCTTCATGGAAGACCACATCCGCTTCCATGCGCGCTGCCTGGCGGCGCTGTAACTTGATCTAGAGCTTGATTTCCGTGCCCAGCCGCTGAAGGAACTGGCCCAGCCACGCAGGGTGTGCGGGCCATGCTGGCGCGGTGACGAAGTTGCCGTCGGTGACAGCCTGGTCGACTGGAATGTCGGCGTAGTTTGCACCGGCCAGCTTGACCTCCGGCGAGCAGGCAGGATAGGCCGAGATGGTCTTGCCGCGGATGACGTCGGCGGCCGCCAGCAATTGGGCGCCGTGGCAAACGGCGGCGATCGGCTTCGACGCGGCGGCGAACTGCTGCACGATTTCAATCACGCGTGGATTGAGCCGCAGGTATTCCGGCGCGCGGCCGCCGGCGATCATCAACGCATCGTACGTGGCCACGTCGACGTCGTCGAAGCTGGCGTTCAGCGCAAACAGGTGGCCCGGTTTTTCCGTGTAAGTCTGGTCGCCCTCGAAGTCGTGGATGGCGGTCTTGATGGTCTCGCCGGCACGCTTGTCGGGGCACACCGCGTGCACCGTGTGGCCCACCATCTGCAGCGCCTGGAACGGCACCATGGTTTCGTAATCCTCTGCAAAGTCGCCCGTCAGAAACAGAATTTTCTTAGCTGCCACGGTATATCCTTTCGAGAAATGAAAACAAAAAAAGGGCCGCGACGTTGTCGTCGCGGCCCTTCGATACTACCCTTGTTTGGCTTGTCGTGCTTACACGCCAGCCTTGCCCAGCACGGTACGGATGGTGCCTGCCAGATCCTCGGCCGAGAACTTGGCCACGTAGGCATCGGCGCCCACGCCCTTGACGTGATCTTCGTTGGTCTTGCCCGACAACGAGGAATGGATCACGACAGGAATCTTGGAGAAGCGTGCATCCTGCTTGACCAGGCGGGTCAGCGTGAAGCCGTCCATCTCCGGCATTTCCAGGTCGGTCAGGATCATGGCGACGCGATCGGTGATCGGCACGCCTTCGGCCTTGGCGCCGTCGGAAATGTGCTGCAGGCGATCCCACGCTTCCTTGCCGGACTTGGTCATGATGAAGTGTGCCCCCATCGCCTCCAGGCCCTTCTCGATCAGGTTGCGCGCGACCACGGAATCGTCCGCCGCCAGGATGACTGCGCCCGGCTTGAGGATGACTTTCGGGCCGATGGTTTCAGGATCGACGTCCTTGCCTTCGGACGGCACCAGCTCGCGCAGGATGGTCTCCACGTCCAGCACCTGGGCCAGGCGGGTGTTCTGCACGTCGCCGTCGACGCGGGCGATACTGGTGACCTTGCCGCCGGCGGTGCCTTCGGCGGTCAGCACCTGGCTCCAGTCCAGGCGCACGATTTCATCCACCGATTCCACGGCGAAGGCTTGGGTGGTGCGGGCGAACTCCGTCACCAACATGATATTCAGACCGGTTTTTGGGGTCACACCGACGATGCCTGGCAAATCCAGCACCGTGATGATTTGTCCGCGCAGATTGACGACGCCCAGCATATGTGGCGGGGATCCGGCCACTGCGGTTACTTCCGGCATCGCGACGATTTCGCGGATTTTGAAGACGTTAATACCGAACAACTCGGAATGTTCACCGTTGGCGTCTGCGCCAAGGCGGAACAGTAGCAGTTCGAATTTATTGGAGTTGGTCAGGTTACTGCGCTCATCAACTTCCTGTTGAACTGATTTCATAGATTTCGTCTCCGTCGGTGTTAGCTCCGTAAGAAGTATAACGTTTGCAACTGCCCTCGTCACATTTTGAAAGAAGAGATATTGATTTGCAGCACGATATACAACGGTTGGCGCAGCGACGGACGTAAAAAAAGGAAGCCCGCAGGCTTCCTTTTAATGTGCTACCGAATTCTGGAGCGGGAGAAGAGTCTCGAACTCTCGACCTCAACCTTGGCAAGGTTGCGCTCTACCAACTGAGCTACTCCCGCAGAAGACGAAATTATGACAGAAAGATTTCAACTTTACTAGTGCCCTGACTCAACTTTTTAGAAAACCATCGATGGTGTAAGCTTGGTAGCGTTTTGCAATGATTAAGGGATAGGGAATGGATTCAATCGAAGTCGTGCTGGTGATGCTGCTGGCGGTGGTGGCCAGCGCCTACCTCACGCGCCTGCTGCCGCGCGCGGTGCCGCTGCCGCTGGTGCAGATCGCGCTGGGTGCGCTGATCGCCGCCAAGTCCACGCGCGGCGTCGACCTGGAGCCGGACCTGTTCTTCCTGGTGTTCCTGCCGCCGCTGCTGTTCCTCGACGGCTGGCGCATCCCCAAGAGCGGCCTGCTGCGCGACAAGGGCACCATCCTGGAGCTGGCCCTGGGCCTGGTGGTGTTCACCGTGCTCGGCGCCGGCTTGCTGATCCACTGGCTGATCCCGGCCATGCCGCTGCCGGTGGCCTTCGCGCTGGCGGCCATCATCTCGCCAACCGATCCGATCGCCGTCAGCTCGATCGCCGCCACCACGCCGATACCGAAGCGGCTGATGCACATACTGGAAGGCGAATCGCTGCTGAACGACGCGTCCGGCCTGGTGTGCTTCCGCTTCGCCGTGGCCGCCGCGATGACCGGCGCCTTCTCGGTCAGCACCGCCGGCCTCACCTTCGTCTGGCTGGTGGTGGCCGGCATAGCCGCCGGCGTCGGCGTGACGATGCTGGTGACCTGGGCGCAGCGCTGGCTCACCTGCCGCTTCGGCGAACCGGTCGGCTCGCCCATCCTGGTCAACCTGCTGCTGCCGTTCGGCGCCTACCTGGTGGCCGAGCGCATGCACGCCTCCGGCATTCTGGCGGCGGTGGCGGCCGGCATCACCATGAGCTATGTGGAGCTGAACGGCCACGCGCTGGCCAACACCCGCATCCAGCGTTCGGCAGTGTGGGACACGGTGCAATTCGCGCTGAACGGCATCATGTTCGTGCTGCTGGGCGAGCAGCTGCCCGACATCTTCCGCGGCGCCAGCGCCACCATCGAAGAGAGCGGCCACCTGAATCCGTGGTGGCTGGCGGTGTACGCGGTGGCCATCAACGTCGGCCTGCTGATGCTACGCATGCTGTGGGTGTGGGCTTCGCTGCGGCTGACCATCTTCAAGCAGAAGATACGCCACCAGCCGCGCATGAAGATCAATCCGCGCCTGCTGCTCGCAACCACGCTGGCCGGCGCTCGCGGCGCGATCACGCTGGCCGGCGTGCTGACGCTGCCGCTTGCGCTGCCGGACGGCTCGCCCTTCCCTGCGCGCTCGCTGACCATTTTCCTGGCTTGCTCGGTGATCCTGGTGTCGCTGCTGGTCGCCAGCCTGGGCCTGCCGCGCCTGCTGGCGGGCATGACCTTCCCGCCCGAGCCGGAGGAGCAGCGCGAAGAAGACCACGCGCGGCGCGCGGCGGCCAACGCCGCCATCGTCGCCATCGAGCACACGCAGGTGGTGCTGATGGAGGCGGAATCGTGCGTCGATCCGGAAGCGTATCCGCAGGCGGCGGCGCGGGTGATCGCGTTCTACGAGCATAAACTCAAGGAAGTCGATCCCGAGAACGACGCGGCCTGGCGCAAGACCGACCACGCCGAGAAGGAACTGCGGCTGGCTGCGCTGGACGCGGAGCGCACTACCATCTACGACCTGGCGCGGCACGACCGCATCTCCGACGAGATCTCGCGCAAGCTGGTGCGCGAGATCGACTTGATGGAAGCGCGCTATCGGTAACGCATGGGTGGGAACGAACCCATTGTGCAGTCATCACCAACGTTAGGACAGCCTTGAAACGAGCACTCTTTATTTGCAGTCAAAACCGGCTGCGCAGCCCAACAGCCGAGCAGATATTCTCCAGCTGGCCGGACGTTGAAACCGACTCCGCAGGCTTGGGCGGCGATGCGACGGTACCGCTGTCGTCTGATCAGATAGCTTGGGCCAACATCATCTTCGTCATGGAGAAGGCGCATCGGAATCGCTTGTCGACTAAATTCCGCTCCTTCTTGAACGGCAAGCGCATCATCTGCCTGGACATCCCTGACGACTACGAATACATGCAGCCTGAACTCATCAAGCTGCTGGAAGCGAAGGCCGGTAAATTTTTGCGTTCCTCGTCTTAGGCCGAGGAATTTGCGTGTGTGTTAGCCCGATCCTGATAACTATGGAGATAGAAAAATGTTAGTGGCGAAACCGTGTACCGAGTGTGGCAATGACGAGCATTTTTCAAAGGAAGTCGCTCCAGGTGCGACGGGTGAACTGCTGCCAGTGGGAAGTCTGCATGGCGCCAAATACCGGATCGTGGTCTGCGGAGCTTGTGGATACACTCGGTGGTTTGTCGCTGAACGATTTCTGCCGCTGGTGAGAGAAAAATTTGACCCAGTTGCTTGCACAGCGTGACTATGGGGCGTTAGTAGCCTTCTGCTTTCCCCAAGTTAGACCGGGAGTTGCGGAGATAGTTCAATCGATGAAGAAATAGGGGAAAGCAGGGGTAAAAATCGGGCTGTTGCCACAAGGAGCGGAATGGCACACCCATGTACATACTCGCAAGGGTGAGCGCGATGAGTTGACGTATCAATAAGAATCAGCAATCATCTGGGCCATGTTTAAAAAACGTTCACACATCGCGCTCGCCATTGCCTGGGTTCTGTTCTGGCTGCTGATGAACATCACCGCCGTGCAGGACCACCTGCATGACGGAAATCACGACATCTGGAAGCCGATCCTGTGGGAGACATCGTCCGCGGTAACGGCCACGCTGCTGCTGCTGGCGCAGCGCTACTTCACCAGTAAATACGATCCCCTGGTGGCACAGCCGCTGCGCTGGTTCGGACTGCAGCTGTTATGCCTGCCGGTGTACTGGGCGGCGTTCGTGCCGGTCGCCTTCGGCATCCGCCACACTGTCTACGCCATGGCCGGCCAGGTCTACAGCCACACACCATGGCCCGAGACCTTCCTCTACGAAGACATCAAGATCACGGTATTCTTCAGCATCTTCACCGCCATCACCTTCGGCGTGTTGTCATACCACGCCATGCAGGACGAGAAGCTGCGCGCCGAACGCATGAACAACTCGCTGCGCGAGGCGCAGCTGCTGCGGCTCACCCAGCAGATGCAGCCGCACTTCCTGTTCAATGCACTCAACACCATCTCCTCGCTGATGCACAGCGACGTGACGCGTGCCGACGCGATGCTGATCCAATTGGCCGACGTGCTGCGTGCAACGCTGGACGTCAGCGAGCAGCACCAGGTCACGCTGGAGATGGAGCTGCGCCTGCTGCGCGGCTATGCGGCCCTGATGAGCGAACGCTTCTCCGACCGCGTGCGCATCGACTGGCACATCGACGACGCCCTGCTCGACTGCCAGGTACCGGTGATGAGCATGCAGCCACTGCTGGAGAATATCTTCAAGCACACCGTCGAACGCCGCCGCCAGGCCACCGCCATCACCATCTCGGTCAGCCGCGACCAGGGCGTCATGCTATTGCGGCTGGAGGATGACGGCGGCACGCTGGCAAACAGCGCCACGCCCGGCCCCACAGCCGGCAGCGGCATCGGCGTGCGCAACCTGCGCGAACGGCTGTCGGCGCTGTATGGCGCCGGCGCTTCCTTCGACCTGATCCAACTGTCGCCCGCCGGTGTGCGGGCAGAAATGCGATTGCCATGCGCGTCCTGATCGTCGACGACGAGCGCCCTGCCCGCGACAAGATGCGCCGCCTGCTGGAGCAGGAGGCCGACATCACCGCCATCGACGAAGCCCGCGACGGCGTCGAGGCGCTGGAGCGCCTGCCAACCTTCGCGCCCGACCTGCTGCTGCTCGACATCCAGATGCCCGAGATCACCGGCCTGGATGTCGCCGCCTCGCTGCCCTCGCCCGCGCCGCTGGTGGTGTTCGTCACCGCCTACGACGAATACGCGATCCGCGCCTTCGACGCCAACGCCATCGATTACCTGCTTAAACCCTACGACCAGCAGCGTCTGCAACGCGCCCTCCAGCGCGTGCGCGAACGTCTCGCGCAGCAGCGCGCAGCCGCCCTGACCGTTCCATCCATGCCACTGAACCTCAACGAAGAAACCATCTCCGCACCACCCGCGCTGCAGCCCGCGCTGCCCGCCATCCGCCAGTTGCTGATCCCCGAACGCGGCGGCACCCGCATCGTCCGGGTCGAGCAGATCCAGTGGATAGAAACCGCCGACAACTACGTCGTGCTGCACACCGACGACGGCCAGCCGCTGATGCGCCAGACGCTGGCCGGTCTGGTGGACAAGCTGGGGCCGCGCTTCCAGCGCTGCCACCGCCGCGCCGCCGTGCAGCTGGACTGGATCGCCAGCGTGCAGCACCTCGACAAGGGCGACGGCGAACTGGTGCTGCGCAGCGGCGCCCGCGTGCCCTGCTCGCGCCAGTACCGCGCCGAAGTGATGGAGCGCCTGCAAACCACGGCTAGCCGTGCGCCGGAGCGGCCGCCATCCTGCTAGCCTGTTCCGGCAAGGGCCAGCCTGCGCCCGCACAGCAGGCATCGTCAACCAAGATCAGGAGACCACCATGCACAGCATCCAGAAGATCACCCCCTTCCTGTGGTTCTCGGGCCGCGCCGAGGAGGCCGCCGAGTACTACGTCGGCATATTCCGCAACTCCCGCATCTGCCAGGTCATACGCTATACCGAGGCAGGCCAGGAGCAGCACCAGCAGCCGCCCGGAAGCGCCATGACGGTCGCCCTGAAACTGGACGGCCAGGACTTCACGCTGCTGAACGGCGGGCCGATCTTCCAGTTCACGCCGGCGATCTCCTTCGTGGTCAACTGCGAAAGCCAGGAAGAAATCGATTATTTCTGGGAGCGCCTGTCCGAAGGCGGTGCGCCGGAAGCCCGACAATGCGGCTGGCTGGCCGACAAATTCGGCCTGTCGTGGCAGATCGTGCCGACCGCGCTGCCGACGATGCTGCAGGACGCCGACGCCGAAAAATCCGGCCGCGTCATGACGGCCCTGATGGGCATGAAAAAGATCGACCTCGCCGGGCTGAAAAAGGCCTACGCCGGCCAATAGCTTGTGGGGCCAACCGGCCCGCCCCACCGGCATCCCGTTTCGCCCCATCGCGCTGGACGCCGGCCATGGGGCGAATCTAGACTGGCTCCATTAAAACAAGGAGCCAGCCATGCAACAGAACGACCATCAGCGCCTGTACTTTCTCGACTGGATACGCATCTTCGCCTTCTTCGTCCTGATCTTCTACCACACCGGCATGTACTACGTGAGCTGGGGCTGGCACGTCAAGAGTCCTTACGCCAGCACCGCCATCGAGCCGCTGATGCTGCTGTCCTCCCCATGGCGCCTTGGCCTGCTGTTCATGATCTCCGGCGTCGCCACCGCTTTCATGCTGAAGAAAATCCGCGTCGGCGCCCTGCTCAAGCAGCGCAGCTGGCGCCTGCTGGTGCCGCTGGTGTTCGGCATGCTGGTAATCGTGCCGCCGCAGTCGTATTTTGAAGTGATCGAAAAGCTCAACTACGCCGGCAGCTACGGCGACTTCATGCGCCTGTATGTCAGCGGCTATCACGGCTTCTGCAAGGAAGGAGGCTGCCTGGACCTGCCGACCTGGAACCACCTGTGGTTCGTGGTCTATCTGTGGGCCTACACGCTGCTGATCGGCGCCGTGGCCGCGATGGCCGGCGCCGCGCGTTTGAAGTCGTGGTCCGACGCACTGGGCCGGCGCCTGACCGGCTGGAAGATCATCGCGTTGCCGGTGCTGGCGCTGTACGCGGCCCGCTACGCGCTGGTCGAGTACTTCCCCGAAACCCACGCGCTGGTCAACGACTGGTACAACCATGCCCACTACCTCATCCTGTTCGGCCTGGGCGTGATGCTGGCTTTGCAAAGCGGCTTCTGGGCCAATGTGGACCAGCTGCGCTGGACCAGCCTGGGACTGTGGCTGTTCAGCTGGGCCGTGATGGTGTGCCTGCACACCATGCCCGAATCGATGGGCGACCTGCCCATCATCACGCAACTGAAACCGCTGCTGCGCCTGATCTTCTGCGTCGGCCAGTGGGCGCCCATCGCCGCCATCTGCGGCTTCGGCCACCGCCACCTGAACTTCGACAGCGCCAAGCGCCGCTACCTGACGGAGGCCGTGTTCCCGGTCTACATCCTGCACCAGACGCTGATCGTCTGCATGGCGCACTGGCTCAAGCCGGTGAAGATGGCGCCGGGTACCGAAGGCGCGGTGCTGGTCGTGCTGACCTTCGCCCTCAGCTTCGGCATCTTTGAAGTGGTGCGCCGCGTCGCCGTGCTGCGCCCACTGTTCGGACTCGGTCGCGCTACTTCACAAAAGCCAGCGTATGTACCGCAGCACCAGGCAGCAGCGGCGTCTCACGCCCGGTAACCCAGTCGTTGCGGCCATCGAGGAAGTACGGCGACAGGGGATGGCCGCTTTGCCCGCCCGGCATGTTGAAGACACCTTGCTCCTCATGGCCCGGCGACACCGTCAAGCGTTCCGACTGGCCGAAGCCCGGTCCCGACACGCGCGGCATGTGCTGGTCGCCGGGCAGCATGTCCGGCGCCACTTTCAGGTACTTGCCCAGCACCGGAATCACGGACGCAAACGGATGCGCGCTGGCCGACGTATTGCGCTGGCCCCAGGTGGCGGCGGCCAGCGGCTTGCCATCCTTGGTCAGGTCGGCGACCACGCGGTCCAGCGCCGCCAGCTGCAAGGCCTGCCAGCTGGTGTACTGCGACGGCAGCCAGGCGGCCGGCTGCTGGTCCAGCACGCGCGCCACCACCACCGGCCAGCGCGACGTCACGGCCGCCATATTGGCCTTGGAGTCGACCTTCGCCATCTCCTCGTTGGCGCTTTCGAACAGGATGTCGTACAGCGCGTACATATAGGCGCGCGCGATGCGGTAGCCCACCGAATCCACGCTGGCCTTGCCGGTCCAGCTGTCCTTCAGCAGCTTCAGCGCCTCGGCCCGTTGCGGATGGCCTTCCAGCGACTTGGCGTCCAGCGCGGCGATGGCGCGCTCGCGCCACGCGGTCAGGAATACGGCGCGGTCATCGAGGGTGATGGCGTAGACTTTCTTCACATCGGTCTTCGCGCCCAGCGCGGTCAGGTCGTCGCGCACCTGATGCGTACGGGCGCCGAGGTCGAAACCGCCGTCGCCCAGCAGCTCCGCACCGGCGTTGGCCAGCTGGCGGCTGTTGGCGGTGGCCAGTTGGCCGCCCGCCGGGTTGACGACCTTCGGATATTCCTCCGGCTTCAGCCAGCCGGTCCACACGCCGGCCTGGTCGTCCGGCGCCAGCGGATAGGTGGCCGCCACGCCGGCCGGCGCGCGGCGCGGCAGCGCGCCGGCGATGGTCCAGCCGATATTGCCCTTGTCGTCGCCGCCGACGAAATTCTGCGCCGGGATGCCCATCGTCGGCGCGATCGCCAGCGCCTGCTCCAACGTGTCGGCGAACTCCAGGTTCTTGGCGTTGACGTTGACCGCCGCCGCCGTATGCGCAACCCAGTGGATGGCGTAGCTGCGGCCCATTGCCTCGCGTATCGGACCCAGGCTGGTCTCGCGGACCGCCAGTTTGGCGGCCGGTTCGCCTTTGATTAATATCGTTTCCTCGTGCAGCACCGGAGTCTCCCAACCGGCTTGCGTGCGTACCTGGCCCGGTTTGGCCGCGTCGGTGTCGAGCGCGATCAGGTCCATGTAGTCGCCATAGCTGTTGGTGAAGCCCCAGGCCACATGGCCGTTACTGCCGACCACCACCACCGGCGCACCCGGCAGCGTCACGCCGACCACGCGCCGCTGCCCGCCCTTCCCGTCGGGGAACTGCAAGGCGGCGCGGTACCAGATCGCCGGCAGCTGGATGCCGAGGTGCATATCGTCCGACACGATGGCGGCGCCGGTGTCGCTGCGCGCACCCGCCACGGCCCAGTTGTTGCTGCCGACGGTGTTGAGGAATTCGGCAGCCGCCACTTTGGGATCGGTATGCGCAGCGTTGCCGTCCGCTTTCGGCTTGCCCCACCATGCGGGCGGCGCGGCAGGAATCGCGATCTCCGCCGCCGCCACCGATTGCGCGTCGAGCGGCGCATCCCACGGCGTGGACTCCGGCGCCAGGAAGGCGCGCTGTTCTTCGCTCGCGTGGTCGCGGAACCAGCCCCGCGCCAGCTCGCGCGGCTCCTGGCTGCCCTGCAGGTCGAAGTACATGGCCCAGATCACCAGCAGCGAATCGGCCGGCGCCCAGGCGCGCGGCGGCATGCCGATCAGCGTGTATTCGAAGGGCTTGGCGCCCAGCTTGTCCAGGCCCGCGTTGACGCCTTCCACATAGCGGTCCAGCAGCGCGCGGTCGGCCGCCGGCATGGCTTTCAACGCCAGTTCGGCGCGGGCGCGGAAGCGGTGCAGGCGGTGGGATTTATCGAGCGGCAGCGCGCGTGCGCCGAAAAGCTCCGACAGTTCGCCGGCCGACACGCGGCGCAGCAGGTCCATCTGGAAGTAGCGCTCCTGGGCGTGCACGAAGCCGGTGGCATAGGCCACATCGAGCCGGCTGCCGCCGCTGATCAGCGGCACCCCATGTTCGTCGCGCGCCACCGTGGCACCGCTTTCCAGGCCCGCCGTCTTCAGCGTGCCATCCAGCTGCGCCAGACTGCCGCGCAAATACAGCCAGGCCGCCACGATGGCCAGCAGTATCAATACCACCAATCCGACTACGACACGCTTGGACCACACCGCCAGCCTGTTCTTTTGCATAGATTCCCCACGATAGATTAACTTGCCATGTTGGGAATAGTGCCAGAGAACCGGCCGCGCAGGCAATCATGTGCTTGATGATATGGAGGCGGTCAGAGGTCCAGCTCCCAGGTTTCGTTGACCATCTGCTGGCCGAATGCGAACACCGGTTCTTCCGCCACCAGCACATAACCCTTGCCTAGGTAGATCTGGCGGGCTTCCTTCTGCTGGTCGGTGGTCCACAAGCGCATCTTGCGGTAGCCGGCGGCGCGGGCGAAGCGGTGGCATTCGTCCACCAGCCGCGAACCGAGGCCGTAGCCGCGCGCCGGCTCGTCCACCAGCAGCAGCCGCAGCTTGCCCACGCCCTCCTCGCCGCTGCGCGCCAGCGCGATCGAGCCAACCGGCTGGCCCGCCATCTCGGCGATCCAGCACTGCTCCAGCGCCGGATCGAAATGGCGTTCGAAGTCGGCGCAGATCTCGCCGACCAGGGTTTCGAAGCTGTCGTCCCAGCCCTGTTCCGACGTGTACAGCGCGCCGTGGCGGCGGGTGATCCACGCCATGTCGCCGGCGCGGTGCGGGCGCAGCACGAAAGGCTGGGCGTATTTGAGGCCGCTGCTTTCGTCCAGCAGCTGCTGGATGGTCTGCATCGCATCGAGCATGCGCAGTTGGTCGGACTCGCCGAAGCGGGCCAGCAGATCGCCGACCTCCTCGCGCGAGCGGCGGTCCAGCGGCTCGTAGACGGCGCGGCCGCGTGCCGTCATGTGCAGCAGCTTGGTGCGGCCATCGGTGGCGGACGGCACGCGGGACACCAGCCCGGCGCTTTCGAACTTGGCCAGGATGCGGCTCAGATAACCCCGGTCCAGCCCCAGGTCGCGGCCCAGCACCGCGGCCGGCTGGTCGCCGTGGTGCGCCAGTTCGTACAGCACGCGCATCTCGGTCAGCGTGTATTCGCTGTGCAGCAGGCCTTCGCGCAGCACGCCGATCTGGCGCGTGAAGAAGCGGTTGAAGGAGCGGACCGCCGCAACGCGGTCATCGGCAACAGGGACGGGCATAACGTACTCCGGCAAAAAAATCCATACGTCGATTTTGCGACACATTGTTGACTTAGTCAACAATAAATTCCGCCGATGCCGCCGCAACAGTGCTACAGTCATCACACTATGCTAGCTGCCCCGATCCCCGACAACGATGCCGAGCGCCTGGCGGCGCTGCGCGAGCTGCTGATACTGGACACGCCGCCGGAACAGCGTTACGACAAGGTGGTGCAATTCGCGGCCGAAGAATTCGACATGCCGATTGCACTGCTGTCGCTGATCGACGAGAACCGCCAGTGGTTCAAGGCCAACGTGGGCCTGGACGTCTGCGAAACCGCACGCGACATCTCCTTCTGCGGCCACGCGATCCTGCAACCCGATATCTTCGTCATCCCCGACGCCCGCGCCGATGCGCGCTTTGCCGACAACCCCATCGTCACCGGCGAGCCTCATGTGATTTTCTACGCCGGAGCGCCGCTGCGCATGCCGTCCGGGTTCACCATCGGCACGCTGTGCATCATCGACCACAAGCCGCGTACACTGGACGCCACCGAACTGGCGATCCTGACCACGCTGCGCGACCTGCTGCTGGAAGAACTCAATGGATCTGCGGAGGCTACACATGCCTGAGAACGCGGTCAAAAGCATGAACATGCTGCTGGTGGAAGAGCAAACGCTGTTGCGCAGGACGGTCTCGCTGACCGCGCGCTCGCTGGGCCTGGGCACCATCCATGAAGCGGCCAGCATGGAAGCGGCCGAACGCCTGCTGCGCGAACGCAGTTTTCAAGGCGCGGTGATCTCCATCGACTGCGGCATGATACCCGGCTGCGAATACAACCTGACCCTGCTCGACCGCATGCGCCACGGCATGTACGCCAGCGACAGCACCATCCCCATCGCAGTGATGGCGGAACACGCGACGGCGGAACTGCTGCAGGATCTGCGCGCCCGCAATGTCAATCGCGTGATCCTCAAGCCCTTCCGCGCCAAGGTGCTGCTGGACGCCTTCGCCAGCTTCGAACAGGCGCAGGCGACCAAGCCCTAGTACATTTCCTTCGCTACTTCGCGCACGATCTTCAGCAGCAGGCTGGCGCCCGGCGACATGATGTGGCCATCCACCGTGATGATGCCGTAGCCGTCCATGCGGCATGGCAGTTCTATCGGCAGGATGTTGAGCACATTCTGCGACTCGTAATACTTGGCGACGGCGACCGGCATCACGTTGAGCGCGTCCGTCTGCTGCAACAGCGGTTTAATCAGCAGCACGGCGGTGGTGTCCACCACGTTGGACGGCACTTCAAGACCTGCGCGGCGGAACATCAACTCGCAGCGGGCGCGCAGGATGCTGCCTTGCGACGGCAATATCCACGGCTGGCTGGCGATGTCGCGCAGCGACAGGTTGCGCACCTTTAGCAGCGGATGGCCGGGCCGCACCACCGCGCACGCCGGCTCGTCGCCCAGCTCCTCGTAGCTCAAACCCTCCGCGCTCTGGCGCTCGGGGATGCGGCCGATCATGAAGTCCAGACGCCCGCGCTGCAACTGCTCCAGCAGGATGTTGGACTGCTCCATCTCCACGCCGATGCGCAGCTTGGGCGCCTGCACCTTGGTGCGCGTGATCGCCTGCGGCAGCAGCGCTATCCCCGGCGTCATGATGGTGCCGATATCCACCTGCCCTGACAGGCCGGCCTTGATGGCGACGATGTCCTCGTGCGCCAGCGAGAGGCTGGTCAGCGCCATGCGGGCGTGGCGTATCATCGTCTCGCCGTAGATGGTCGGCTCCATGCCGCGCGGCAGACGGTCGAACAGCTGCACGCCCAGCATCTCCTCCAGGTCCTTCAGCTGCTTGGAGGCGGCCGGCTGCGTCATGTGCAGCTCTTCCGAGGCACGGTGGATATTGCGTTGTTCGTCGAGCGCGATCAGCAGCAGCAGCTGGCGCGTCTTCAGACGCGCGCGCAAGAACCAGTTCGGGTTAGTTTCCATAGAAAAATGATATCACAATCGGTATTGATCTTGGTGGCATACCGACTGTTGCGATATCACTTGCATGCGGCGGAAGGATTGGCGGCAGGGCCTTCCTTGGTCTGCTTGATGAACGGGATGGTGCCGTCGGCGTTGTACTGGAACTCCTCCACCGCGACCGAACGGCGGTACTCGCTGCCGCCCGGCAGTTTGGCATTGTGGTAGAAGATGTAGGACTTGCCGTTGAAGTCGATGATGGCCTGGTGGATGGTCTTGACCTTGGCGTTCTTCGACATGATCACACCGCGATAGTGCCACGGGCCGGTCGCGCTCGGGCCGGTCATGTACGCCGTCTCTTCCGGGAAGTTGCGGGAATAGGATAAATAGTATGTGCCGTTATGCTTGTGCAGGTAGGACGCCTCGGTGAACATGTCCATGCCCACGGTCTGGATCGGGCCGTCGAATTCGATCATGTTCGGTTTCAGCTTGGCGTACTTCAGCACTGTGTTGCCCCAGTAGAGATAGGCCTGGCCGTCATCATCCTGGAACACGGCGGGATCGATGTCGTCCCACGCGATCGGCGATTGCAGGGTCATGTCGTTCGACACCAGCGCCGAGCCGCGCGCATCGACGAAGGGGCCGGTCGGGCTGTCGGAGACGGCAACGCCGATGGCGTGGCCGGGAATGGTCGCGTGGTCGACCGTCGAATAGAAGTAGTACTTGCCATCGCGCTTGGTGATGTCGGCGGCCCAGGCATGGCCGCGCGCCCATTTGAAGGTGGAGGCCTGCACCGGCGAGCCGCGGTCGGTCCAGTTCTTCATATCGCAGCTGGTGTAGACGCGCCATTCGTTGAGCACATAGTCCGGGCTCTTGGGCGTGGCTTCGTCATGGCCGACGTACAGGTAGACAGTGCCGTTTTCCACGTAGGCCGACGGATCGGCCGTGAACAGTTTGGTGAACAGCGGATTGGCCGCCTGCGCGGCGCCCATCGCCAGGCCCGCCAGCGCGACGGCGGCAAATGTAGTCAGTTTGTTTTTCAAAGCTCTCTCCGGTTATTTTTTATGTTTTGCGTCCAGCGCCCAATGCCATGAGCCGCTGCACCACGCAGAAGACAAACAGCAGGCCGCCGATCACGATCTTGGTCCACCAGGAACTTAGGGTGCCGTCGAAGGCGATCAATGTCTGTATGGTGCCCAGCACCAGCACGCCGGACAGCGAGCCGGCCACGTAGCCATAGCCGCCGCTGAGCAGCGTGCCGCCGATGACCACCGCCGCTATCGCGTCCAGCTCCGTCCCTTGCGCATGCAGGCCGTAGCCGGACAACATGTAGAACGAGAACAGCACGCCGGCCAGCGCGGCGCAGAAGCCGCTGAAGGCGTAGATCAGCACCTTGGTGCGCCCTACCCTCAGGCCCATCATCAGCGCCGACTGTTCGCTGCCGCCGACCGCGTAGATGGCGCGGCCAAACGGCGTGCAGTGCGCGACGTAGATGGCGGCGGCCAGCGTCAGCAAGGCGATCAGCGCGCCGGGCGAGATGAAGCCGCCCAGTATCGGCAACTGCGTCTGCGACATGGCGACATAAAGCGGATCGTCGATGGTGATCGAGTTAATGCTGATCAGGTAGCACAGGCCGCGTGCCAGGAACATGCCGGCCAGCGTGACGATGAACGGTTGCAGCTTGAAGTAATGGATCATCGCGCCCATGGCCGCGCCGAAGCCCGCGCCCAGCGCCAGCGCGATGACGATCACCAGCAGCGGCGGCAGGTGCCAGCTTTGCAGCAGCCACGCGGAGACCATCGTCGTCAGCGCCAGCACCGAGCCTACCGACAGGTCGATGCCGCCGGAAAGGATGACGAAGCTCATGCCGACGGCGATCACCAGCAGGAAGGCGTTGTCGATCAGGAGATTGAACAGCACCTGCAAGGACAGGAAGCCAGGGTACGCAACGCCGCCCGCCGCCAGCAGCACGGCCAGCAGCAGCACCGTCACCAGCGAGGTGAAATACGGCGACGCCATCCAGGCCCGCCCGCGAAGTATCATGCCGCTCATGCCGCGCCACCTTGTTTATTGGCGCGCAGGGCACGCCACATGTTCTTGAATTCCGCCGATTGCGACAGGCAGACCAGGAAGACCACCACGGACTTGACGACCATGTTGACTTCCGGCGGCAGGCCGAGCGAGTAGATGGTGTAGGTCAGCGTCTGGATGATCAACGCGCCGATAACGCTGCCCGCCAGGCTGAATTTGCCGCCCGCCAGCGAGGTGCCGCCCAGCGTGACCGCGAGGATGGCGTCCAGCTCCAGCAGCAGGCCGGCGTTGTTGGCGTCCGCGCTCTTGATGTTCGCGCTGATCATCAGCCCGGCCAGGCCGGCGCAGGCGCTGCAGAATACGTAGACGAAGAAGACCAGCACCGCCGTCTTCAAGCCCGCCAGCCTCGCGGCGACCGGGTTGATGCCGACCGCCTGGATGAACAGGCCCAACGCCGTCTTGCGCATCAACAGCGCGGTCGCCAGGAACACGGCGCCGACGATGTAGAGCGAGAACGGCAGGCCAAAAAGGTAGCCGCTGCCGAGGAAGAAGAACGGCTTGTAGTAGACGGTGAGGATCTGGCCGTCGGTGAAAAGCTGGGCCAGGCCGCGCCCCGCCACCATCAGGATCAGCGTGGCGACGATGGGTTGCAGCCCGAGGCCGGCGACCAGCAGGCCATTCCAGGCGCCGCACAGCAACGCCGCACCCATCGCTGCGCACAGGGCCCATGCCATCGGCGTGTCGGCGGTGGAGGCGCCGCCGATGAGCATCGCGGCGACGGTGCCGCTGATGGCCACCACCGCGCCGACCGAGATGTCGATGCCGCGCGTGGCGATCACCAGTGTCATGCCGAGGGCGGCCAGCACCAGCGGTGCGGCGCGGTTGGCGATGTCGATCAGGCTGCCGTACAGGTGGCCGTCCTTGATCTCAAGGTGGAAGAAGCCGGGGACCAGCAGCAGGTCCACCAACAGCAGCAGGACCAGCGCCGCCAACGGGCGGAACAAGGGATGGCGCACGCTATTCATGACCATCTCCCGCGGCGATCACTTGCAGCACAGAGGTTTCATCCAACGCACCGCGCGGATACTCGCCACCAGCCTTGCGGTCCCGCATGACGACGATACGGTCGCTCACACGCAGCACCTCCGGCAGTTCGGACGAGATGAACAGGATCGCCATCCCCTTGCGGCACAGGGCCGTCACATAGTCCATGATCTCCTGCTTGGCGCGCACGTCGATGCCGCGCGTCGGCTCGTCCAGGATCAGCATTTTCGGCTCGGTGGCCATCCAGCGCGCCAACAGCACCTTCTGCTGATTGCCGCCGGAGAGCGTACCGATAGGCGTCTCGATGCTGGCCGTCTTGATGCCGAGCGCTTTGACATACTCCTCCGCCAGCTGCTGCTGGCGTTTGAGCGGAATCGCGCGCAGGATACCCGTGCGGGCTTGCAGCGCAAGGATCAGGTTCTCGCGTACCGATAATTCCAGCACCGCTCCCTCGTGCTTGCGGTCTTCGGAGCAGAAGCCGATGCCGGCAGCGATGGCGTCGCGTGGAGAAGCGAAGTTGCGCTCCTTGCCGTCGATGACGATGCTGCCGCTATCCGCCCTGTCTGCGCCGAACAGCAGGCGGGCAGCCTCGGTACGGCCGGAGCCCAGCAAGCCGGCCAGGCCTAGCAACTCGCCCTGCCGCAATTCGATATCCATCGGCGACAGCGCTCCCTTGCGGCCAAGGCCCACAGCGCGCAGGAAGGTCGTGAGTTTAGACGGTGCGGATGGCGCCGGGGCAGCCACCGGGGCTACCGTCGCGGACGACGATGCGCCAACCATCTTGTTCACCAACTCAAGCCGCGACAGCTCGCTGCACGCGTACTCGCCCTCGCGCTCGCCATTGCGCATGACAGTGATGCGATCCGAAATCGCGTAGGTCTGGTCCAGGAAGTGCGTCACGAACAATATCGCCATACCCTGCTCGCGCAAGCCGCGCAATACATTGAACAGCAGCTCGACCTCCTTCTCATCGAGACTGGAAGTCGGCTCATCGAGTATCAGCACCTTGGCCGACACCAGCAGTGCCCGCGATATCGCCACCATCTGCTGTATCGCCAGCGGATAGCGCGCCAGCGGCAGCGACACATCGATCCGTATCTGCATCCGCTCCAGCAGCTCCGTCGCCTGTCGCTGCATGCCAGCCCAGTCGATGCCGCCGCGCTTGCGGGGATAACGGCCGATGAAGATATTCTCCGCCACCGACAGGTTCGGACAAAGATTCACTTCCTGATAAACGGTGCTGATGCCCAGGTTCTGGGCATCCAGCGTGGACGAAGGCTGTATCGCCCGTCCTTCCAGCAGAATCTGGCCCTGGTCCGGCGTGTACACACCCGTCAGCACCTTGATCAGCGTCGACTTGCCGGCGCCGTTCTGGCCCATCAGCGTATGCACCTCGCCCGGATACAGGTTCAGCGCCACACCGCTCAAAGCCTGCACACCGGGGAAGCCCTTGCTGATACCGCGCAGCTCCAGCACCGGCGCGGAAGATAAGATAGCCATCGGATCAGTATTTACGGTTCGGGAATTCCTTGGCCGCGACTTCGGCCGGGAACACACCCTCTTGAGTGACAACGCGCTTGGGCACAGGCTTGTTCGCCACCACGTCGCGCGCCAGCTGCATCAGCTGGGGGCCCAGCAGCGGGCTGCACTCCACCGTCACGTTCAGCTTCCCGGCGATCATCGCTTCGAAAGCGCCCTTGACGCCGTCGATGGAAATCACCACGATGTCCTTGCCCGGCTTCATTCCGGCTTCCTCGATCGCCTGGATCGCGCCGATCGCCATGTCGTCATTGTGCGCATACAGCACGTTGATCTTCTTGCCCTCGGCCTTGAGGAAGGCTTCCATCACCTCCTTGCCCTTGGCGCGGGTGAAGTCGCCGGTCTGCGAGCGGATCACCTTCAGCTTCGGATTGCCGGCAATGACTTCCTCGAAGCCCTTCTTCCGATCCAGCGCAGGCGCCGAACCAACAGTACCTTGCAGCTCAACGATATTGATAACGGTATCGGGCGTCTTCTTGGCGCGCTCCAGCAGCCAGCGGCCGGCGCGGCGGCCCTCTTCCACGAAGTCCGAGCCGATGAAGGTCGCGAACAGCGAAGGATCGCTGACATTGACGGCGCGGTCGGTCAGGATGACGGGGATCTTCGCGGCCTTGGCTTCGCGCAGCACCGTGTCCCAGCCAGATTCCACCACCGGCGAAAACGCGATCACGTCCACGCGCTGGGCGATGAAGGAGCGGATCGCCTTGACCTGGTTTTCCTGCTTCTGCTGGGCGTCCGCGAACTTGAGGGTGATGCCGTCCTTCTTGGCGGCGTCCTTGATCGAGACAGTGTTCGCGGTGCGCCACTCGCTTTCGGCGCCGACCTGCGAGAACCCGATCACCAGCGGCTTGGCCGCGAAGACCGGGGTGTTGAAGGCAAAGGCGGCCAGGAATGCGGCGGCCAGTACGGTTCTGCGATTGCATGTCATAGCACAGTCTCCAGATGGATTTTTATGTATTTTCTGGATCACATACTATGAGAAACACGAATATCTATCCAATGACATTTTCTGGCAGTTTGATACTCGTTTTGACATCAGCGCAACAGGCGCAAACCGTACAGGCGCCCGACCATGGAGCCCTCGCGCGCGACAAACTTGACCACCAGCTTGCCGCCGCTCGCCATGGATGATGGAATCGCGTAATCCTTGACGTCGATCTCCTTCAGTATCCCTGAGCCCAGGGTTACTTCGGCCAACAGCCGATCATTGACGAATATATCGAAGCGCCGGCCTACATCCAGCGTCGAATAGGTCAATTGCAGCGTGCGTGCCTCGCCCTTCAGATCCTTGAACTCGTAGCTGAACCAGCCGCTAGCCTGCCGCCAATGCAAAGGCCCATCGACGCCGGCCTCTGTGCCCTCGCCTTTGAAGAAGTGGTCGGACTCCGGCTGCTGCTCGCCCGGAGCTACCTGGTCTATGGTCTGCGCATTCAATGCAAACCGCGCCGCCTCGTCCTTCGCTGCCTTGGTCTGCATGAAGGCCAGGTTGGCGGGCGTCGAGTACGGCCAGTACACCACATAGCGCGAATCGTGCAGCCGGAAGAACGGGATGAACGTCACGCTGCCGACGTTCTTGCCCTGCACCAGGCCGGGCGCGGTGAACGTCAGCGGCCTGCCCGGCACCGGCTTGAAGCGATCCATGAAGGCCTTGGTATCGCTGACGAGCACCGGCGCGGACTCCAGCGGGCAGACCTGCCCTTGCGCCACGTGGCCCATGCGCGAATCGTCGGCGAAGAAGTCCAGCTTTTCACCCGCGAAAGGATTGGTCTTCGCCGCCAGCACGATGGGGCCGTGCAGCACCGCGTAATAGTTGGATTTGTCCGGCATCTGCTCCAGATGGGTTTTCATCGGCAGCCGGATATCGACCTTGTCGCCGTCGCGCCATAGCCGGCGCAGGCTGACGTAACGGTCCACGCCAGCATCGGCCGGCACAGGCTTGCCGTTGACGGTGATACGCAAAGCGCCCCGCGCCACCCACTCGGGATAGCGGATCTTCATCGTAAAGGCCTTGCTGCCATGGACCGTGATGGTGCTGCGGTCCTCGTCAGGGAAGCGATTAATCTGGGTGATCATCACGCCCTGGGCGCGCCAGTTCAGCGTCGATGGGATGAACAGGTTCACATACAACTGGTCGCCGCGATGCGCGTAAATGAACTCGCCGTACTTGGCATGGCTTTCGATGCCGGAGCCAACGCAGCACCACATGGCCTTGTCCACCTGCGAGTAGACGCGGTAGTGATTGGGCCGCATCGGCGTGAAGTAGACGAAGCCACCGCTGTCCGGACGCTGCGAGGACAGGATATGGTTGTACAGCGCGCGCTCGTAGTAGTCGGTGTAGCTGCCTTTGGCATCGCCGAGGAACAGCAACTCGGTGAGCTTGAGCATATTGTAGGTGTTGCAGGTCTCCGGGCCTTCCACCTCATCGACCATGGGCAAGAAGTCCCTGTCGTCGTGGAAGTGCTCCTTGACGCTGTTGCCACCGATGGCGACGGTGCGGTGATCGCGCACGGTCTGCCAGAAGAACTGCGCGGCCTGCTGCCAATCGAGGCGGCCGGTCATGTCGCCGATGCGCTTGAAGCCGATCACCTTGGGAATTTGCGTGTTGGCGTGCAGGCCGGTGAGCTGGTCCTTGCCCTCTTCCAAGGGCCGCAGAATGGCCTGGTGCGAGAAGCGGATCGCCAGGTCCATGTATTTTTTCTGTCCCGTCATCTGGGCGACATCGGCCAGCACTTCGTTCATGCCGCCATGTTCGCTGCGCAGCATCGTCTGCATCTGTTCTTCGCTCAGGTGCGACGTGAGTTCCAGCGCCCAGTCGGACATCGAGACCAGCATGGCGCGTGCGTCCGCGTTGCCCGCATAGGTATAGGCATCGCGCAGGCCGGCGTACACCTTGTGCAGGTTGTACCACGGGACCCATTTGCCGTTGACGGAGAAGTTATCCGCATGGAGCTCGCCCCTGGCGATGGCCTGCCACGCGGCGCTGCCGTCCGGGATGCCGCCGATGTAGCCGTTGCCATTGCGCTCCTGGCAGCGTTTGAGTTCCGCAACGAAGTAGTTCAACCGCCGCAGGACTTCCTCGTCACCGGTGGACGCGTACATCAGCGCCAGCGCGGACAGGTAGTGGCCGCCGAGATGGCCATCCAGACCCGTGGACTCCCAATTGCCGTAGCTCGGCTGCTTCAGCGGCAGTCCGGCTTCGCGCAGGAATGGGGCCAGCAGGCGGTCGGGCTCCATCTCAAGCAGGTAGTGGAGGTCCGTCCGCTGGGCTTCCAGGAACGGGCTGTCGCCCAAGCGGACGTCGGCCAGGGGGAACAGCTGCAACGGTGCGGCAGCGGCAGATGCACCCAGCATCGCCGCGAAGATGAACGCAGCGGCCCTGCGCAGCGCGACCGCCACCGTCATGGCGTCGGCAGCTGCGTGCTGCGGTACCGGTTCAGGTCAGCCTGGTCCACAGACGGCCAGCCACTGGCATCCCACTTCATTTCCATGATTTTCAGCTTTTGCAGGTAGTTATCCGCCGTCTCGTAGGCGTGCAGCACCATGAAGTCCTTGCCATCGATGGTGTAGGCGCTGTTGTGGCCCAGGCCTTTCCAGTCCTTGTCGCCGGCGATGACGGTGGAGCCGCCGCCCTTCATCATGTCCACGCCGTTCTTGTCGACGTACGGCCCGGTGACATCCTTCGACCGTCCGACCACGACATGGTAAGTGCTGTCGCCCTTGCGGCAGCACAGCCCGAAGGATGCGAACAGGTAGTAGTACTCGCCCTTCCTGAAGATAAAGGGCGCTTCGATTTCATCCGGCCCGGCCGACTTGTCCGCCACCGACGGCCCGCGCGAGCGGCTGGCGATAGCGTGCCATTCCTGCGGCTCCGCCACGCCGGTCCAATCCGCGTTCAGCCTGACCAGTTTCAGCCCGCTCCAGAAGGAGCCGAACGCCATCCACGCGCCACCCTTGCCGTCTTCGACGATGTTCGGGTCGATGGCGTTCCAGTCGTCACGCAGCGGCACCGATTGCAGCACCATGCCCTTGTCTTCCCAACGGTAGTCCGGCGAGCGGGGATTGAGCGTCTTGTTGACGGTGACGCCTATGCCCGACGTGTTCTTGCCGAAGCCGGATACGGAATAGTACAAATAGTATTTACCGTTATGGAAGTGCACATCCGGCGCCCAGATATGGCCGTCGAACGTCGGCGCGGCGCGCTTGGCCCACACCGGCTGCTCCTTGAAGACCGGACCTTCCGGCGTCCAGTCCTTCATGTTCTTCGAACTGTAGAAGGTGATGCCCGGTCCCGTGCTGAAGACGTACCAGGTATCACCTTCCTTCGCCATCACCGGATCATGGACGCTCACCTCCTTGGCGGAGCAGGCCGACAGCGCCGCCAGACCCAATGCAAATATCGCAGACTTCATTTCAACTCCCTGTACGCGCACCCCAGATCGACACGCCATCCACCGACTGCGCCGTCCACGTCACCACGAAAGCGCTGGCGTTGGTATTCCATTGGCGCGACAGCACGCCGTTGAAGGTTCCTGCAGCGCCCAGCGATATCGTGATCTTGTTGGCTCCATTATGCTTCCAAGTGCCGGTGGCGGTGCCGGAAACCGTGCCGTCGGCGGCCAGCCGGATATTCTGCGAGGTCTTGATCGCTGCCGTGATGTCTTTGCCGTGGTTGATCATCTTGTAGGCGCCAGCGGCATCGGCGGCCGTCACGTCGGCCAACAGCACCGTCGCGCTCTTGCTGAGCGGCGCGTAGCGGAACGGCGACACCACGATCCAGCCATCCTCGTTGATGAACATCTCGTGGACGCGGATCTGGTGCAGCTCGCCGGTGCCGGGGAAACGCGTGTGGAACACCAGGAAGTACTGGCCGGTAGCCGCCTCGTAGTAGGCCGAGTTGTGGCCTGGCGATACATAGCCCAGCGGCGTGCCGCTTTCGCCGTCGGCCAGTGCGAACTGGTGATTGCCCATGATCTTCTGGCCGAACGGCGCGATGCTAGCGTCGTCGAACAGCGGCAGCGCGGGATTGGACTTGACGTTCGCCATATCGTTACCCTTGGCGTCCACGTAAGGGCCGTCCGGGTTCAGCGAGCGCGCCACGCGCATATTGTAGGCGCCGTTCGCATCCAGTCCGCCGAAGGAGGTGAACAGGTAGTAGTACTTCGACTGTGGGCTGTACATCACGTACGCGCCTTCGATGCGGCTGTGGTTCCCGCCCATCAGGTGCCTGCCATAGCCTTGGCCCGGCTTCTGCAAGCCGGTGGCAGGGTCCATGGCCAGGATGAAGATGCCGCCCGAGTAGGAGCCGTAGACCATCCACAGCTTGCCGTCCTTGTCAAAGAAGGTGGTCGGGTCCACCACGTTCGGCATCGTCAGCGCATCGTAGACGTTGACGCCGTCCTCGCTCACCTGTCCCCACATGCCGGACTTGAGCAGGATCTGCTTGTTGACGTACGGGCCTTCGACCTTGTCCGCGACGGCCACGCCCAGCGCCGAGCGCGGGGAATCGCCCTTGCAGGCGTTGTAGTAGAAGTAGAACTTGCCGTCGCCGAGCTTGACCACGTCCGGCGCCCACAAGTCCGTCACCTGCGCCCAGGCGAAGGTATCCGCCAGCGCCGTGACGACGTTGTTGAACAGCGGGTTGGCCGCATTGACGCCGTCGGCGATCTTCGTCCAGTTCATCAGGTCCGTCGATTTGGCGGCGGCCAGGTGCGAGCCGAAGACGTAGTACGTGCCGTCCACCCTGATGACGGCGGGATCATGCACGGACGCCTCGCCGAACGTGATGCTGGTCGGCGTCGGCGTCGGAGTTGGCGTCGGGGTTGGAGTTGGAGTTGGAGTTGGAGTTGGAGTCGGCGTAGGAGCCGGCGCCGGTGTTGGCGTCGGCGCCGAGGCGGCAGTGCCGCCTCCACCACCACAACCCGCCAGCAGCAGCGCAACGCCGCCCGCAATGGCCTTGCGGCGCGAGATCGAGATATCGTGTTCGCTCATGGCCTTACTCCACCGCTACCACGATTACGGCCTTCGCCGGAATCTTCACCGTCAGCTTGCCGTCAACGGCAGTGGCGCTGTACGGCGCAGGCTTGATGGCCTGCGGCGCCTGGAAAGTGTTATGCGCGTCCATCGCGGCGGCGGTCAGCACGCGGCCCTTGACGGCCTTGATCGCCTGCCCCGGCACGTCGATCGCCACATCCGCTGCCTGCGCAGGATTGGTGTTGACCAGCGCCAGATACAGCTTGCCATCCGTGCCGCGCGCGGCCGATGCGCTGATCTCCGGCACGCTGGCGCCATCGAGCGCGTACTGCGGATTGTTCGACAGCGTCAGCGGCAGCGAGACCGCGCCCTGGAACGGCACATACATCTCGAAGGCGTGATAGGTCGGCGTCAGCACCATCTTGTCCTTGTCGGTGATGATCATCGATTGCAGCACGTTGACCATCTGCGCGATATTGGTCATGCGCACCCGGTCTGCATGGGCATGGAAGATGTTGAAGTTAAGCGCTGCAACAACCGCATCGCGCAGGGTGTTCTGCTGAAACAGGAAGCCGGCGTTGGTGCCCTTCTCCACGTCGTACCAGGTGCCCCATTCGTCGACGAACAGGCCCAGTTTTTTCTCCGGGTCGTTCTTGTCCATCGCGGCGGAGTTCTTGCGGATGTGGTCTTCCATGCGCAGTGTGTTGGACATCGTGGACATCCACTCCTTCTCCGGGAAACCGGTGGCCGCGCCCTTCACTTCCCATTTGCCGGTCGGGATGGTGTAGTAGTGGAAGCTGATGCCGTCGGTCTGGCGCTTCAGCTGCTTGCTCAGCACCTCGGACCAGCTCACATCGTTGTCGTTGCCGCCGCTGGCGATCATCTTCGGACGGTATTGCTGCGGCGCGCGCAGGAAGGTTTCGACGTTCTTGTACAGGTCAGCGTAGTGTTCCGGCGTCATATTGCCGCCGCAGCCCCAGGCTTCGTTACCGATCGCGAAATAGGCCACCTTGAACGGCTTGTCGCGGCCGTTCTTGCGGCGCAGGTTGGCCAGCGTGGACTTGCTGTCCGAGGTCAGGTACTCGACCCACTCCGACATCTCCTGTGCGCTGCCGGTGCCCAGGTTGCCGTTGACGTAGGCATCGGCGCCCAGCAGATCGACCAGGTCGAAGAACTCGTGCGTGCCGACGGCGTTGGATTCCTCCACGCCGCCCCAGTTGGTGTTGACCTTGACCGGCCGCTTCTCGCGCGGGCCGATGCCGTCCTTCCAGTGATACTCGTCGGCGAAGCAGCCGCCCGGCCAGCGAACCAGCGGTACGTGCATGGCCTTCAAAGCGCCGACGACGTCGTTGCGCCAGCCCTTGGTGTTCGGGATCTTCGATTTAGGGCCGACCCACATGCCCTCGTAGATGCCGGTACCGAGATGCTCGGCGAACTGGCCGTAGATATCCTTGTTGATGACTGCACCCGGCTTGCCGGCGTCGATGGTCAGGCCGATGGTGTCGGCAGCAAATACGCCGCCAGAGGCGAGCAGGCACAGGGCGAGTACGCCATGTTTGATTTGGTTCATTGTGATCTCCTGTTTATAGTTTTATGACGAAACCGCCGTGCGGCTTGATCGTGACTGCTACTTTTTTACCCTTCGCTATGCTGCGCTGGGTGAAACTGCGTTCGGCGTCGCCGTCACCGATGATCGTGCCCTGCTTGGCGCCGGCAAAGGACAGGTCCAGCATCAGCGTCTTGTCGGCACTGGTGGCGTTGATGCCGGCTATGTACCAGGTGTCTTCGGCGCGGCGCGCGATGACGGCGTATTGGCCCGGGTAGCCGTCCAGCAGGCGGCTGTCGTCCCAGCTGCGCGGCAGCTCCTGCAGGAAGGCTTTGACGTAGGCCGGCACGATCGCCATGCCTTCCGGGATCTCGGCGAAGTGCTGGATGCCGGAGATGTACAGCACCGACGTGGCCAGTTCAAAGCCATTGCTGGAGCTGCGCTTGATCTTGGGGATATCGCCGAACACCATCGGCGTGAAGTCCATCGGATCGAACAGGTTGCGGGCGAAAGGCAGCATGGCTGCGTGGGTGGGCATCTTGTCCTCGTCCGCCTGCTCGAAGGTGGTGAACTCCATGCCGCGCACGGCTTCCATGGTCATCAGGTTGGGCCAGGTGCGGGTCCAGCCGCGTGGCAGCGTGGCGCCGTGGAAGTTGACCAGCAAGCCAGCGTCGGCGGCGTCGCGCAGGATGGCGATGTAGTAGGCGATCATCGATTGTGCGTCGCCGTTGAAGAAGTCGATCTTTACGCCTTTGACGCCCATGTCGCGCAGGCGCTTGAACTCGGCCACGCGCTGCTCGTGCGTCAGCAGCTGATTTTTGGGCGAGTACTCGGTCTCGTTCCAGGGACCGGATGAGTTATACCAGAGCAAGATGCCGACCTTCTTCGCAGCGGCGTAGCCGACCAGCTCCTTGATCTTGTCGTAGCCGATCTTGCGGTCCCAGTCGGCGTCGACCAGGGTGTAGTCCCAGTGCATGTCGGCGGCGTAGTCGATGAACTTCTTCTGCACGTCATAGACAGTGGCGTCATCCTTCATCAGCGCCCAGCTCCACGAAGCGTGGCCGGGTTTGACCAGTTGTTGGTCGAAGGCGATGGCCGGCGCGGCCAGGTCGGTGCCCAGTGTGGAGTTGACGACGGTCTTCAACGGCCCCAATGCCAGCAGGCGCCATGGCGATGTGAGCGTGCCATCGACTTCGGCCAGCAAGCCGCCTCCGGGATAGACTTCAGCGGCCATCGGATTGCCGATACTGTAGGTGCCGCCCAAGGATTCGGGCGCCAGGCGCGAGGCCTGGAAGCTGCCGTCCATGCCGGCTTCGGAGATCGCCACCCAGTTGTCGCCGCTCTTGAACAGCGCAGGGAACACCCAGCCCGCCGGCGACGGCGATGGCATGCCGACCGGGATGTCCATCTGGTAGTGCTCCTCGTAAGATGGATTGGTGCGGCCCCACCCGGTCTGCGCGACGGCGATCGGTTGCAGCCATGCCTTGGCGGCGGGCGGCAAGGAGAAGGTGGTGCGTTCCTGGATCAGCTTCTTGTGCGGCAGCGCAGGTTCGGCGACGATGTAGCGGAAGGCGACACCATCGTTCGATACGCGGAACACGATGTCCATCGCCTGCTGCTGCGGGTTGCGCACGGTGTAGGTCTGCTCGTTGGCGCGATAGCTGATGCTGCTCTTTTTACCAACCGCCATCTGGTACTGCTCGTTGACGACATGGGCCTTGGAGGTGGCGGTCAGCGTCAAGGCACTGGCCAGGTCGGCCCCTTGCAGTTGCAGGCCCAAGGTGGAAGCCATCAACACCGGCTTGCCATCACGAGAGATCGAGTAGCTCAAAGCGCCGGCGGCGGTGGAATGCAGCGTGACGGCGACGTGGCGATCGGGACTGGTCAGCACCGGCGCCGCGACGGCAGCCGCGGTTGCGCTGGCGGCAAGCGCCAGCGCGGAGAAACATGTCTTTACCATGTTCTTACCTTTTTTATGGTTATGTATCCCCACCGCCTCATCGGGCGGTTGTCTCCGGGGAGGTCTTTATACCCAGCCTGCGTCGACGATGAACTCCTGGGCTGTGCACATTGCGCCGTCTTCAGCGGCCAGGAACAGCACCATCGATGCCACGTGTTGCGGCATCAGTTTGGTCGGCAGGCATTGGTTGCGCTTGATGTCCTGCTCGCCCGCGTCGTCCAGCCACAGGTCGATCTGGCGCTGCGTCATCACCCAGCCTGGCGTGACCGTGTTGACGCGGATGCCGTGCGCGCCGAACTCGCGCGCCAGCCCGCGCGTGAGGCCGTGCACCGCAGCCTTGGACGTGGCATACACCGCATAGCCGGCATTCTTCACATGCCACGAGATCGAACCAACGTTGATGATCGAACCGGCGCCCTTCTTCTTCATGCCCGCCAATACCGCCTGGCAGGTGAAGAACATGGGCCGCTGGTTGATGGCGATGCGCTCGTTCCAGTAGTCCACCGTTACTTCCGCCGTTTCGTGGCGCTGGTCGTTGGCGGCGTTGTTGACCAGGATGTCGAAGTCGCCCACGGCAGCGACCATCTCGGACATGGTGTCCTGCAGTGCCGGGATGTCGGTGATGTCGCACTGGCGGAACAACGGCTCGGGATAGCCAGCCTCTTTCACGCGGCGCACCAGCGCCAGGCTGGCGTCGCGGGCGATGTCCACGAACGCCACCTGCGCGCCCTGCTCGGCGAAGGAAATCACCATCGCTTCGCCGATTCCAGTGCCGCCACCGGTGATGAATACACGCTTGCCGCGCAAGCTGCCAAATTTGGCCAATTGGGTCATACGGTCTCCGTCTTGTTTTATCAGCTGCGCGTCAGTTCGCCGTCTCGGCGACGCCAGGCTGCGGCGCCGTTGTCGCGCAATACCTCCGGCAGCAGTGCCTGCGGCAGGCTCTGATACGACACCGGACGCAGGAAGCGCACGATAGCGCCCGTCCCCACGGACGTGCTGCGTCCATCGGACGTCGACGGGAACGGCCCGCCATGCACCATCGCGCTGCACACCTCAACCCCGGTCGGGAAACCGTTGGCCAGGATGCGGCCCGCCTTGCGCTCCAACACAGGCAGCAATGCATGCGCCAGATCCAGATCGCCATCGTCCAGTTGCAACGTAGCCGTCAACTGGCCTTCCAGGCTTTCCACAACCTTGTGCAGTTCCGCGACATCTTTGCACGCGACCACCAGCGAAGCCGGGCCGAATACCTCTTCCGACAACGCATGCTGCGCCAGGAAAGCCTGGCCGCTGGCGACGAACAGCGCCGGAGCGCCCTTGCCTTCCGACTGTGGCGCCAGTGCCAGCGTCTTCACGTCCGCATGCTCCGCCAGTTGCGCGACTCCGCGCTGGAAACCGCCGGCGATCCCCGGCGACAGCATCGCGCAGGCCGCGCCACCCGCCAGCGCCTGTGCCGCAACATGGGCGAAGCGATCCAGGTCCGGGCCGGCGATGCCGATCACCAGGCCCGGATTGGTGCACATCTGCCCCACACCCAACACCAGCGAAGCGGCGAAGCCGGCAGCGATGTCCTCGGCCCGCGCAGCCAGGGCGCGCGGCAGCAGGAACACCGGATTGATCGAACTCATTTCCGCATACACGGGAATCGGCACCGGCCGCGCAGCCGCGACGCCCATCAGCGCCACACCGCCGCTACGCGAACCCGTAAAGCCGACCGCCTTGATGGCCGGATGCCGCACCAGCTCCTGTCCGATACCATTGCCGCTCCCGGTCAGCAGCGAGAACACGCCGGCAGGCAGGCCGCACAGTTCAACCGCCTTGACCACGGCGCGGCCCACCAGCTCCGACGTGCCGGGGTGCGCGGAGTGCGCCTTCAGCACGACCGGGCAGCCGGCCGCCAGCGCCGATGCTGTGTCGCCGCCTGCTACAGAAAACGCCAACGGGAAGTTACTGGCCGCGAAGACGGCTACCGGACCGAGTCCGATCATGCGCATCCGCAGGTCGGGACGCGGCGGCGCCCGTTCCGGCAAGGCCTTGTCGATGCGGACATCGTTCCACGAGCCTTCGCGCAGCAGGTTGGCAAACAGTTTCAACTGGCCGACGGTGCGGCCTCGCTCACCCTCGACGCGCGCACGCGGCAGGCCGCTTTCGGCCATCACGCGTTCGACCAGCACATCGCCCAGCGCCATGATCTGGTCGCCGATGGTTTCAAGGAAGACGGCGCGCTTTTCGTCGCTCAGCGCGCGGAAGGTGTCGAACGCGGCGTCGGCCAGGCGGCAGGCCCGGTCGATCTGCGCGAAATCGACGCCCAAGAATTCAGGTTCCATCTGCTGTTGCAGCGATGGGTTGTAGGCGCGGATCGCAGCGCCCGTACCTTTGACGGCAACGCCGCCTATCAGTGCTTCACCGGTGATGATCATAATGCTTTCACTTTCGCGACTTCGGTTTTGTACACGGCCAGCTTGTTGCGCAGGGCCGGGCCGAACTGCGGCGCTTCGATCTCGAACGTCTCGCCTGGTTTGACGACGATGTTGTCGGCCACGCTCAGCGTCGCCGTACCGAAGAAGTGGATGTGCACATCGCCGGGACGCTTGAACAGCGGGTACTTGAAGTGGTGGTGCTCCAGGTTGGCGATGGTGTGCGACATATTCTGTTCGCCGCTGAAGAAAGCCTTCTGCCAGCGTACCTTGCCCTCCACGCCGTAGATGCGCGACGTGCCTTCGATATGCGCAGGCGCTTCGCCGACCAGCAGCGCCGGGCCCAGGCCGCAGGCGCGCAGCTTGGAGTGCGCAAGGTACAGGTAGTTCTGGCGTTCGGTCACGTGGTCCGAGAACTCGTTGCCGATGGCGTAGCCGACGCGGTATGGCTGGCCGTCGTCGCCGATCACGTAGAGGCCCGCCACTTCAGGCTCTTCGCCGCCGTCGAGCGCGAAGTCCGGCATGTTCAGGGCCTGGCCGCTGGCGGCGACGATGGAGCCGTCGCCCTTGTAGAACCATTCCGGCTGCACGCCCGCCACACCCGCCGCAGGCTTGCCGCCTTCCACGCCCATGCGGAACATCTTCATGGAGTCGCTCAGGGATTCGACGTCGCCGCCGATTTTCTTGTGCATGGCGTCGCGGGTGTCGGCGCTGCCCAGGTGGGTCAGGCCGGTGCCGGTGACGTAGCAATGGGCGTCGTCGCTGTGGTCCAGTGGCGGCAGCAGGCGGCCGGCTGCGGCCACTGCGTCGAATGCCAGCACGGCGTGGCCGGTGGCCTTGGTAGCCAGGTCGGCCAGCCCGACCGACTTGCGGATCGCGTCCTGCGCCAGCGCGTAGGTCGTGTTATAGCCTTCGATGACGCGGATGGTGTTCTGTTCCAGCACGCCGATCTGGCGCGCGCCTTGTTCGTTCTTGAATTGTACGAGCAGCATAAAGTCTCCGGATTTTTATCAGTGCGAATGGCGCGGCACGGCGGAGCCGCGGTTCCCGACCAGGAAGTCGAAATCGCAGCCTTCATCGGCCTGCAGCACGTGTTCGATATATAGTTTCTGGTAGCCGGTCTTGGGCCCCGGCGCGGAGCCGGCGACGCGTACGGCCTGGCGTTCCGCCATCTCCGCATCCGAAATCTCCAGGTTCAGCAGGCCGCCCGCGCAATCGAGCGTGATCCAGTCGCCATCCTTGACGATGCCCAGCGGGCCGCCGGCCATCGCTTCCGGCGCCACGTGCAGCACCACGGTGCCGTAGGCGGTACCGCTCATACGAGCATCCGAGATGCGGACCATGTCCTTGACGCCGGCCGCCAGCAGTTTCGGCGGCAGGCCCATATTCCCTACTTCGGCCATGCCGGGATAGCCTTTCGGGCCGCAGTTCTTCATCACCAGCACCGAGCTGGCATCGACTTCCAATTCCGGATCGACGATGCGGCTCTTGTAATGTTCGAAGTCCTCGAACACCACGGCGCGGCCGCGATGCTGCATCAACTCCGGCGTGGCGGCCGACGGTTTCAACACCGCGCCGCGCGGCGCCAGGTTGCCGCGCAGGATGCAGATGCCGCCATCCTTCAGCAGCGGATTCTCCAGCGGACGTATCACTTCATCGTCGTAGATCGGCGCTTCCTTGCAGTTTTCCCACAACGATTTGCCGTTGACCGTCAGCGCATCCGGATGCGGCACCAGGCCGCCGTCGCCCATGCGGCGGATCGCGCCCGGCAGGCCGCCGGCGTAGTAGAACTCTTCCATCAGGAAGCGGCCCGACGGCAGCAGGTCGACGATGGTCGGCGTGCCACGGCCCACGCGGGTCCAGTCTTCCAGCTCCAGGTCGACGCCGATGCGGCCGGCGATGGCTTTCAGGTGGATCACGGCGTTGGTCGAACCGCCGATGGCGGCGTTGACGCGGATCGCGTTCTCGAAGTTTTCGCGCTTGAGGATCTTCGACAGCGTCAGGCCTTCCTTCACCATTTCAACGGCGCGGATGCCCGACATGTGCGCCAAAATGTAGCGGCGCGAATCGACGGCGGGAATGGCGGCGTTGTGCGGCAGCGTGGTGCCCAGCGCTTCGGCCATGCAGGCCATCGTCGACGCGGTTCCCATGGTGTTGCAGGTGCCTGCGGAGCGGGAGTGGCCCGATTCCGCCGACATGAATTCGTGCATGGTGATTTCGCCGGCCTTGACCTGCTCGTGCAGCTGCCACACGGCGGTGCCGGAGCCGATGTTCTTGCCATTGAGCTTACCGTTCAGCATAGGGCCGCCGCTGACGACGATGGTCGGGATGTCGACCGAAGCGGCGCCCATCAGCAGCGCAGGCGTGGTCTTGTCGCAGCCGACCAGCAGCACCACGCCGTCCATCGGATTGCCGCGTATCGATTCTTCGACGTCCATGCTGGCCAGGTTGCGGGTCAACATGGCGGTTGGACGCAGGTTCGATTCGCCGTTGGAGAACACCGGGAATTCGACCGGGAAGCCGCCCGCCTCCAGGATGCCGCGCTTGACGTGTTCCGCCAGCTTGCGGAAGTGGGCGTTGCAAGGGGTCAGCTCGGACCAGGTGTTGCAGATGCCGATGATGGGTTTGCCCTGGAACTCGTGATCAGGAATGCCCTGATTCTTCATCCAGCTGCGATACATGAAACCGTTCTTGTCCTGGGTACCAAACCATTCGGCGGAACGTAGTTTCACCTTCTTGTCGTTATCAGACATGCATATCTCCTCAGTATGTTCCTGTACGGGGACGTGGTTGTCATGCCCCCGTATCGATAAGCCATACTAAGTTGTAGTGAGATATCTTTCCAATAAATTATTATTCGACTTTGATACCAGAATGAGTATCAGTCGTCGACGGTGAAGCGGTAGGCCATGACGCTGGTGTACTCCGCGCCCGGGCGCAGTATCGTCGATGGGAATTCGGCGCGGTTGGGCGAATCGGGATAGTGTTGCGGTTCGAGACAGAAGCCGCTGCGATGGCCATAGATGCGGCCCTTGCCCTGCATGCCGTCGTGCAGGAAGTTCCCGCTGTAGAACTGGATGCCCGGCTCCTGCGTCAGCACCTCCAGCACGCGGCCGGACGACGGATCGCGCACGCGGGCCGCCAGTTCCAGCGCGCCGGGCTGCGATTTATTCAGCACGAAGTTGTGGTCGTAGCCGGCGCCGTGGCGCAGTTGCTCGTCGTCCGTGCCGATGCGCGCGCCGATCGCGTGCGGCGTGCGGAAGTCGAACGGCGTACCAGCCACCGTTGGCAGTTCGCCGGTCGGTATCAGGCCGCTATCGACAGGCGTGTAGGCGTCGGCCACGATGGTCAGCTCGTGGGACAGGATATCGCCCTTGCCGGCCAGGTTGAAGTAGGCGTGGTTGGTCAGGTTGACCGGCGTGGCTTTGTCGGTGATTGCGTGGAAAGCGATACGCAATTCGTTATCGTTGCGCAGTTCGTAGATGACGGTGACTTCCAGGTTGCCGGGGTAGCCTTGTTCGCCGTCGGGGCTCAGGTAGCTCAGGATCAGGCCTGCGGATTTGGGCGTGGCGAAGGATTCGGCTTCCCACAGGCGGCGGTGGAAGCCATCCTGTCCTCCGTGTAAATGGTTTATACCGTTGTTCACGTCCAGCTGGTGGGTTTCGCCGTCCAGCGTGAAGCGGCCGTTGGCGATGCGGTTGCCGTAGCGGCCAATCAGCGCGCCGAAGTAATGGGATTCTCCCAGGTAGGCGGCCGGGTCGTCGAAGCCCAGGCAGACGTCGGCCAGTTGGCCGTTGCGGTCGGGCGTGTGGATTTCGGTGATGACGCCGCCGAGGGTGCTGATCTTGACGATCATGCCGTTGGCGTTGGTCAGGGTGAACAGCGTGGCGTCTGGGCCGAAGGCTGCGGAGGTGATCGAAGGTTGGGACATTGTTTGGCTTTCTAATGGCACGGCGGCCGAGAGGAATAAACCTTCTCGGCCGCCGCAGTGATTGTTGCAGTCTCGCTCAGGCGATAGATGGCTTCCCGAACACCGGCATGCCCTGCCCGTCCCATTTCAATGGCTTGACGTAGGTGTGCCGGTCCGGGTTCCACAACGGATCGCCGATAATCTCGGTATAGGTGCGCGCATGATAAACCAACATGACGGTTTCGCCATCGTCGCCGACGGTGAAGCTGTTATGCCCAGGCCCGTACACGCCATGCTCATAGCAGGTTTGCAGCACCGGTTGCGGCATCTTGGTCCATGCGGCCGGGTCCAGCAGATCGGCATTCTCGTCCGCCCACAACAAACCCATGGCGTAGTTCTCGTCGGTGGCGCTGGCCGAATAGCTGATGAAGACCTTGCCGTTCTTCTTCAGCACCGACGGTCCCTCGTTGACCCAGAAGCCGCGTATCTCCCAGTCGAATTCCGGCTTGCTCAGCATGACCGGCGGGCCGCCCAGCTGCCACGGCGTTTTCATCGGCGCGATGTACAGGTTGGAATTACCCTCGATGGCCACGTCCTTCTGCGCCCACAGGTAGTACAACTGCCCCTTGTGGCTGAAGGTGGTGGCGTCCAGGCAGAAGGTGTCGATGCCGGTGTCGATCTGGCCCATGAACTCCCACTCGCCCTCCAAAGGATTCGGATTGGCGTTGCGGATCGCGTACATGCGGTGCTGGAACAGCTTGTGTTTGATCTCGCGGCTCGGCGCAGCGGCGAAGTAGACATACCAGGCGCCGTCGTTGAAGTGCAGCTCCGGCGCCCAAACCAGCTCGCTATACGGGCCGCTGTCCGGCTTGTGCCAGACGTCGACCTTGGCCGCATCCGCCAGGCCGGCGATGGTCTTCGCGCGGCGCAGTTCGATGCGGTCGTACTGCGGCACCGAGGCGGTGAAGTAGTAGTAGCCGTCGCTGTGACGAATGATAAAAGGATCGGCGCGCTGCTCGATCAGCGGATTGAGTACATCTTCCATTGCTTCGACTTCCAAAAAATTAGACTGCCACATAGCCCTTGACTCCCATTTCCGCCTTGACCTCCGTGTAGTACTTGTCGTTGATACGGTACTTGAACATCAGAAGTCCCATCACGGTATGGAAGAAACCGGGGATCAGCGTCATCATCAGCACGATGCCGTGCAGCGCGTAGGCGGTCTGCTCGACGTTGGGCACATAGGCGAAGTGCGTCAGCAGCTTGCCGACCAAAACGCCGGCGATGCCCATGCCCGCCTTCTGGCAGACCGAGATGCCGCCGAAGGCAAAGCCCGACACGCGCTTGCCCGTCTTGACCACGCCGTAGTCGATGGTCTCGGCGATGGCCGACCAGAACACCGGCGCATGCAGGTCCACCACGAACGACAGCAGGAAGTACAGCACAAACGCCAGCATGGTGTCGCCCGGCCCGACGAAGAAGTAGATCGCGGCACTGAGGGCGCCCACGCCGATCTGCGTCCAGCGGAACAGATTGACCTTGCAATAGAACTTGGTGATCCAGGTCGACGCGACCATCGACAGGATGGCGGCCACCACGCCGGTCGACAGGAAGGCCGAGATGGTCGGGCCGTCGGCGCCGAGATAATATTTGGCGTAGTAGATGGCGACCGAGCCGCGCACCACGTAGCCGATGGTGCCGGTCACGCAGACGCCGCACAGGATCAGCCACTGGTCGTTCTTCACCAGCACCTTGACCTGCTCCCACAGCGACTGGCGCTGCACCACGTGCTGCACGCGCTCGCGGGTAGTGAAGAAGCAGAACAGGAACAGCAGCACGCCCATGCCGGCCATGACGGCCATGGCGAACTGGTAGCCGGCGGCAGCGTTGCCGCCGCCCCAGCGCTCCGACAGCAGCGGCACGATGACCGTCACCATGAAGGCGCCAATCTTGGCGAAGAACAGGCGGTAGCCGTTGGCGGACAGGGTCTCCTGCGGATCCTTGGACAAGGCGCTGGGCAGCGAGATGTAGGGAATGCCCACGCCCGCCGTCATGATGGTCATGATGATGTAGGTCGAGTAGGCCCAAACCAGCTTGGCGCTGTAGCCCCAATCGGGCGTGGTGAAGACGAAGAACACGCTGAGCCCATAAGGCACGGCCAACAGCAGCAGCCACGGACGGTAACGCCCCCAGCGGCTGGTGAAACGGTCGGTGATCTGGCCCATCGTCAGGTCGGCCATCGCGCCGACGAACTTCACCACGCCAAACATCATCGCCAGGTCGACCGTCTTCAGGCCGTAGATGTCCGTGTAGAAGAAGGTGATGATCAACATCATCGACGAGATCACCACGTTCAGCGCCATGTCACCGGCGCCAAAGCCTACTTTTTCCAACAAAGACATTTTTTGATTCGACATCGGATACTCCACCAGGTTGTCATTCCCGCGAGCGGGAATGACGTCAACACAACAAGACGGCAACGCTCTTACCGTCGGGGCTTACATTTTCCAGCGCAAGCCAACCGATACCGAACGTCCGATCTGGAGCGTACCGAAATTGGTCAGCTGCGCGTTGCCAGCACTGCCGAAGTGGTAGTACTGCTGCTGCATTTCGTTGGTCAAGTTGACACCACTGATATCCACCGACATGTTGTCGTTGATTTTATAGGAGATCTGCATGTCGACGCTCTTCTCCGGCTGACGCCAGATACCAATCGGATTCGCAAACAGGGCGGCTTCGTTCCTGGCCAGGAAGCCGGAGCGCCAGACATAGGACAAGCGCGTGCTGATCGGGCCCTTTTCGTAAGCCAGCGTGGCGTTGTACGAGCTGTTGGACACGCCGAAGAACGGCGTCTCGAGCTGGGAGACGATGACGCCGGCATCATTGGCGTCAGGCACGTTCTGCGACGAGGTCAGTCGCGTATAGCTGCCCTGGAATCCCAGGCCGTCCAGCAGGCTCGGCAGCCCTTTCGGGAAATAGATCAAGCCGACTTCGGCGCCCTTGATCGTGCCGTTGGAGGCGTTGACCGGCGAGTTGATGACGTAGTCATAGCCGTTCGTATGGTCGCCGCCCGAGGTCGAGTTGCGGAACGGGTCGTTCGCCGGATCGACGTGCACCTTGTGACGCAAGCTCACGACCAGGCCATCGATCTTGCGCTTGAACGCAGTGCCGTAGAGCGCGCTGTCCTTCTGGAAATACCACTCAGCCGTCAGATCCAGGTTCTTGGAGTGCGTCGGTTTCAGGTCCGGATTGCCGCCGGTGCCCGATCCGTAGCCCACCTTCGACACGTCATCTCCGAGTTGCAAGACAGGATTCAAATCGCCGAAGTTCGGGCGGCGCAGGGTTTCACCATAGTTAAGGCGCAGCACGACGTCCCTGGACGGGTCGTAAATCAGCGTCATGCTGGGCAAGACCTTGCTGGTCGACTTGCTGGCGCCGGACGGCGTGACCGCCTTGGTGCTGGCATCGACCTTGTAGAAAGTCATGTCGGTATCGACCTTCACGTAGCGCAGGCCGAAATTGCCGCGCAGGCGATGGCCGAACAGCTCGTTCTGGGTATTCCCCATCACAAACAGGTTGTTCGTCTTTTCATCGACCTCGAAGGTCTTCTGCAGGTTCAGCTTGTCCGTTGTCTGGAAGGTCTGATCCACCGAATTAAACAGCTTGCGCCAGTCGTCGATATGGTCGCGGATGTAGTAGGCATTGGGTTCAACCCATGAACGCGGAACGTCCGAAATGGCCGTGCCGAAGTTCGAGTTGGTCGAGGCATACTCCGGCCCCAGCGAAGCGAGGTTGCGGTTCAAGCTGGCCGATTGGGTGCGGTTGGCCTCGGACGCCTTGCGGTCGTCGAAGCGTACGCCGAAGTGGATCGTCTCCAGCGGCCCCCAGTTGGCATCGAAGACGCCACCCAGATTGGCCGTCGCGGCGCTGCCTTTGTTGCGGTTGGCGGTATCGAAGAACTGCGCAACATTCCACTTGCTCGGGTTGGTCAGGTCGGCATCGTCGTTGAAATGGAAGGCCGTGCCGTTGCCGCCGGCATTGAAGTCGACGTTGATGGAAGGCGCAACGCGATCAATTCGGGTGGCGGTGAATTCCGAGTGGAAGGTGCTGGTCTGGTAGGACAGATCGCCTTCCAGTCGGAGGCGGTCGCCAAGGTTCCACTTGCCGTTCAGGGCATAAACGTAGGAATCGGTGGCCGACGTGGTGTAGTCGCCGCTGTTGAAGCCGTAGACGTTATTGACTTTACGGGTCTTGATAACGTTCGTGCCCGGGTACGTCGAGATCGTTCCCGCAGGGTTGCTGCCGAGATCGCCCCACCAGTCAACAAAGCTGAACAGCAACTGGTTGAAGGACTTGTCGCGATAACCGTTGTACATCGACTCGAAGGTGTAGACCGAATCGCTGTTCGGCTTCCACTGCAAGGCGAGATTGGCGGCTGGGCGCTCCCGCTTGCCCTGAACGTCGCTCTGGAAAACGGCGTCGCGCGCCAGGTAATAAGGATAGGCTTTGCCGTTGAAATCCAGCGTCGAACCCGCTGCCATCGGCAAGCCGGTATGGGTGCCAGGCGCCCAGATACTGTTGTCGAAGATGCGCTGCAGGGGCGTGTAACCTGGCGGGACTTCGGCGGCATTGGGGCTGGTGAACGGCACCATGGCGCCCGGCGTCACGCTTTCATTGCGGTACTTCGTCTCGCTGGCCGACAGATTGACCAGGGCGCCGACTTCGCCGATGCCGGTTTCCCAGCGGTTGCTTAACATGCCGCTGAGCTGCGGGTTCGCCTTTTTCGCGGGATCGAGATAGGTTTCGCGCGCCGACAGCGACACTTTCGACCCCTTGAAATCGAATGGCCGCAGCGACTTGACGTCAACCTGGCCGGCGATTCCGGTTTCTAACTGGCTGGCGTCGCGCGTCTTGTAGACGTCAATCTGGCGAACCAGGGTCGAAGGTATGTCCTGAAGCGCGACCTGCGTGCCGGACGCCGTAAAAATAGTGCGGCCGTTCCAGGTGGTTTGGACATCGGGCAGGCCACGAATGGACAAGGTGCCGACTTCGCCGCCGGAACGGTCCGTGACCTGTACCCCCGTAATGCGCTGCAGCGCTTCGACGACATTGTTGTCGGGCAGCTTGCCGATGTCTTCGGCAACGATCGACTCCACGACCTGGTCGTTGGTGCGCTTGATCGCCAGGCTCTTGATCAGCGACGCCTTGACGCCGGTGACGACCACGGTGGCGGTGTCACCCGCTTCCGTCTTTTCGGCGGCCGCCTGCGCCCACACCGAGGCGCTGCTGAGCAGGCCGGCTGCGGCGAGCACCGCGACGCCGGTTTTCAGGACGAGGCGATGCTTCGCCTGGGGCTCGAAAGCCCCGGTTGATAGTTGGTTCATACGTCTCCTGTGTTATCTGTTTTATAGTTTTGTGCAGCGACCTCGAAATCATCTTAGGGTCTGAGCAAAAAACAAACCAATCAATTTTTTCGGGTTTTTGATACCATAAAAAGTATCAGCACAGACAGGAAAAAGAATAAAAAAGCCCGCGCTTGGCGGGCCTCATGCATTTTTTGCATGACTTTACTGGAAGGCGACCTCCGTAAAGCTGCGTAACTTGCGGCTGTGAAGCTTGTCCACGCCCAAAGCGCGCAGCAGCTCCAGTGCGCGGATGCCGATCCGTAAATGCTGGTCAACACGGTCGCGATAAAACTGGTTAGCCATGCCGGGCAGTTTGATTTCACCGTGCATGGGCTTGTCGCTCACACACAACAAAGTCCCGTACGGCACGCGGAAACGGAAGCCGTTGGCGGCGATGGTGGCGCTTTCCATGTCCAGCGCGATCGCCCTGCTCTGGCTGAAACGGCGCTCCGGCGTGCGCTGCGGCAGCAGTTCCCAGTTGCGGTTGTCGGTGCTGGCGACGGTGCCGGTGCGCATCACGCGCTTAAGGTCATGGCCGGTCAGCTGCGTGACCTCGGCCACGGCGGCCTCGATCGCCACCTGCACCTCGGCCAGCGGCGGGATCGGCACCCACAGCGGCAAGTCTTCGTCCAGCACATGGTCCTCGCGCACATAACCGTGCGCCAGCACGTAGTCGCCCAGTTGCTGGGTGTTGCGCAGGCCGGCGCAGTGGCCCAGCATCAGCCAGGCGTGCGGCCGCAGCACGGCGATATGGTCGGTGATGGTCTTGGCGTTGGCCGGGCCGACGCCGATGTTGACCATCGAGATGCCGGTGCCGTCGGCCCGTATCAGGTGATAGCCCGGCATCTGCGGCAGGCGCGGCGGCAGCGATCCATGCGCATCGTTGGCCTGCACCTCCTGGCCGACGCGGCGCGTGACCATATTGCCCGGCTCGATGAAGGCGATGTAATCGTCGCCCGGCGCGCTGGACGCCTGGCTCATCAGCTCATGCCCCAGCTTGACGAATTCGTCGATGTAGAACTGGTAGTTGGTGAACAGCACAAACTTTTGGAAGTGCTCGCACGAGGTGCCGGTGTAGTGGCGCAGGCGTTGCAGCGAGTAGTCCACGCGCGGCGCCGTGAACAGCGACAGCGGCTGCGCCTCGCCCGGCGGCGGCTCGTGGGTGCCGTTGGCGATGCCGTCGTCCATCGCGGCAAGGTTGGGCAGATCAAATACGTCGCGCATCAGCAGGCGCCGCTCGGCGCTCATATTGCCTTCGATGTGCTCGTGCTCGGCGAACGAAAAGTGGATAGGGATGGGCTGCGAACTGGTGCCCACTTCGATGCGCAGGTGGTGGCTGCCGTGGTTCTTCAACAGCAGCTTGAACTGCTGCTGGTAGTAGCGCGCGAACAGGTCGGGCCGCGTCAGCGTGGTCTCGTAGGTGCCGGGGCCGGCGACGAAGCCGAAGGCCAGCGTCGAATCGGCGCGGGCCACGGTGTCGGTATGCACGCGCACGAAAGGATAGCAGCCGCGCACATGCTCGCCGACATCCTCGCCGGCGACAAAGCGTTTCATGGCGTCGCGCAGGTGGGCGACGTTGGCCTCGTAAATGGCCAACACCTGTTCATAAGCGGCAATCGGATCGTCAAATTGCAGCGGTGCGATAAACGGACGGGTCATGGACATTGGGCTCCTTGGTGGCGCAGGTAGTTCCTGATATTTCCTATTGTAAAGGCTGTAAGCGGAACTTGCATTCTCCCTCTAGGGGAACGCACAGGCGTACCGTACAATGACACCCGCCAACACAAATTAAAGTACCAGTATGAACGACCCAGTATCGCCGCACATTCCGCAATCGCATCCAGACATTCTGTACGGGGCGCCGCAGGGCGAACTGCTGCGCGAGGAAATACTGGCCGATCTGCTGGAAGCGAGCGCCGCCCGCAATCCCGGCCAGACCGCGCTGATCTTCGGCGAGCGCCGCCTCAGCTACGGCGAGCTCAACGCCCAGGCCGACCTGGTGGCGGCGCGCCTGATCGATGCGGGCGTGCAGCCGGGCCAGATCGTCGGCCTGTGGCTGCCGCGTGGGATCGAGCTGCTGGTGCTGCAAGCGGGCATCGCCAAGGCCGGCGCGGCCTGGCTGCCGGTCGATGAAGACACGCCGGTCGACCGCCTGCAAGTGTGCCTGGACGACGCCGACGGCGCCGGCGTGCTGACCTGCGCCGCCTTCGCGCCGCGCCTGGCCAATATCGGCCGTCCCGTGTGGACCGCCGAAGCGCTGCTGGCCGTGCCGGCCGATGGCGCCACGCTGTCGCGCCGTGGCGCCGTTTCGCCCGACGTGCCGGCCTACGTCATCTACACCTCCGGCTCGACCGGCAAGCCGAAAGGCATCCTGATCACCCAGCGCAGCATCTGCCACTTCCTGCGCAGCGAGAACGCAGTGCTGGGCGTGACGGCGCAGGACAAGGTGTATCAAGGCTTCTCGGTCGCCTTCGACATGTCGTTCGAAGAAATCTGGATCGCCTACCTGGCCGGCGCCACGCTGTGGATCGGCCCCAAGGAAATCAGCGGCGACCCGGAAACGCTGCCGCGCATGCTCGATGAAAACCAGGTCACGGTGCTGCACGCCGTGCCTACGCTGCTGGCGCTATTCAATCAGGAAGTGCCCAGCCTGCGCCTGATCAACCTGGGCGGCGAGATGTGCCCGGAATCGCTGGTGGAGCGCTGGTCGCGCGCCGGCCGCCAGATGTTCAACACCTACGGCCCGACCGAAGCGACGGTGTCGGCCAGCCTGGCGCGCTTGCAGCCCGGCCATCCGGTGACCATCGGCACGCCGCTGCCCAACTATGGCCTGCTGGTCGTCGACGTCAACGCCCTCCCCGCCTTGCGCCTGCTGCCGCGCGGCGAAATCGGCGAGTTATGCATCACCGGCCCTGGCCTGGCGGCGGGCTACCTCGGCCGCCCCGACCTGACGGAGGAAAAATTCCTGGTCAATCCCTGGTCCAGCGGCGCGCACGACGGCCGCCTGTACCGCACCGGCGACCTGGCCCGCATAGCCGCCGATGGTGAAGTGCTGTGCCTGGGCCGCGCCGACGACCAGGTGAAGATACGCGGCTTCCGCGTGGAGCTGGGCGAGATCGAAGCCGTGCTGGCGCAACAGGAAGGCGTGGGCACCGTGGCCGTCCTGCTGCGCAAGGACGACGGCATCGACCAGCTGGTGGCCTACATCGTGCCGGAAGCAGGCGTGGAACTGGACAGCAAGGCGCTGCGCGCCAGCCTGGCCGCCAAGCTGCCGCCGTACATGGTCCCGGGCCGCTACGAAATGCAGGAAGCCATGCCGCGCCTGACCTCCGGCAAAATCGACCGCAAGGCGCTGAAGGCCATGCCGCTGAGCGCTCCGCCGGCCGGCGGCAGCGAAGACTCCGACCTGCCCGAGACCCCGGCCGAAGAAGCGCTGTTCGCCGCGCTGGCCGCGCTGTTCCCCGGCCAACCGGTGCAGCGCCAGGCCGACTTCTTCACCGACCTTGGCGGCCACTCCTTCTTTGCCGCGCGCCTGGCCTCTGCCCTGCGCGCCGATCCACGTTTCGCCCACATCACCGTGCGCGACATCTACCAGCAGCGCCAGATCGGCAAGATCGCGCAAGTGCTGGCCGACGCGCCCAAGGCGGCCGAAGCGGAAGCCGGCTGGACGCCGCCGTCCACGCTCAAACGCTGGACCTGCGGCCTGGCGCAAGCGGCCGCCATGCCGGCGCTGGTGGCGCTGCGCATGGCGCAGTGGCTGGCGCCGTTCTTCACCTACCACTTCTTCACCGGCGATCCGGGCGACTCCGTGGTGCGCGCCATCGCCGCCTCGGTCGGCGTGTTCCTACTGGCGACCATCGGCGAATTCGGCATCGCCATCGCCGGCAAATGGCTGATCGCCGGCCGCCTGAAAGCGGGCGACTATCCGCTGTGGGGCCTCACCTACTATCGCTGGTGGCTGGCCGACCGCCTGGTCGAAGCCGCGCCGGCCTATCTGCTGAGCGGCTCCTCGCTCAACGCGTGGTGGCTGCGCGCGCTGGGCGCCAAGGTGGGCAAGGATGTCATCATCGGCTCGATGACGCTGCGCTCGCCGGACTTGCTGAGCATAGGCGACAACGTCAGCATCGGCAACGCCGTCAATTTCGAGAACGCCCGCGTGCAGCGCGGCCGCCTGCTGCTGGGCCAGATCACGCTGGGCGACGACGCCTGCATCAGCTCCTTCGCCGTCCTGGAAGGCAATACACAGGTCGAAGCGCTGGGCCACCTGGAAGGCCAGTCCGCGCTGGGCGACGGCGCCCGCGTACCGGCAGGCCGCATCTGGGCCGGCTCGCCGGCGCGCGATACCGGCGCCTTCGACACCACCCGCCTGCCGCCACGGCCGCAGGTTGGCGCCGCTCGCCGTTTGGGCGAAGGGGTATTCTTCATCTTCGGCATCCTGCTGATCGTCACGTTGTTCTTCATGCCGGTGTTCCCGAGCTTCGTGCTGATCGACTGGTTCGACGAACAGGGCTGGCTGCCGTGGATACAGGGCGACGACGTGCGCATCCAGCTGCTGCGCTACTTCCTGCTGGCCTTCCCCGCCAGCACGGTGCTGATCGTGCTGACGGCGATACTGTCGGCCGGCATCCGCTGGAGCGTGCTGCCGCGCCTGAAGCCGGGCCGCTCGGCCATCCACAGCAACACCTACTGCGCCAAGTGGCTGGTCAGCCAGATCCAGGAATCGAGCCTGAACGTCCTGCACGGCATTTACGCGACGGTGTTCGCGCCGTACTGGTATCGCCTGCTGGGCGCCAAGGTCGGCAAGGATGCGGAGATCTCCACCGCGCTGGGCGTGGTGCCGGACATGCTGACGCTGGGCGACGAAACCTTCATCGCCGACGCGGTGATGCTGGGCGACGAGGAAATCGACGGCGGCTGGATGATCATGAAGCCGACCGTGATTTCGCACCGCAGCTTCGTCGGCAACGGCGCCTACATCCCGGACGGCACGGTGCTGCCCGAGCATGTGCTGATCGGCGTGCACTCGCGCGCGCCGGACAACGACCAGATGAAGAGCGGCGATACCTGGCTTGGCTCCCCGCCGATCAACCTGCCCGCGCGCGAGCAGACCAGCGGCTATCCTGAGAACCTGACCTTCCACCCTTCGCCCTTGCGCCGACTGGGTCGCGGGCTGATCGAAGCATTCCGCATCGTCGCCCCGCATGCGCTGGTGATCGCGGTCGGCTACACGCTGGTGCTGGCGGTGATGCCGGCCGCCGGCGCCGGCCGCTGGGCCGAAGTGACCTGGGACCTGACGCTGGCGGGCCTGGGCTACGGCATCGGCAACTATATCTTCGTGGTGGTGCTCAAGTGGCTGCTGATCGGCCGTTACCGCAAACAATCGGAGCCGATGTGGACGCCGTTTGTCTGGTTGTCCGAAGGCGTGACCAATCTGTACGAAGGCATCGCCGTGCCGAACTTCATGCGCTACCTGCGCGGCACGCCGTGGCTGCCGCTGGCGTTCAACATGCTGGGTTCGCGCATCGGCAAGGGCGTGTATCTGGACACCACCGACATCACGGAATTCGACTGCGTGCACATCGGCGACCATAGCGAACTCAATGCGCTGACCTGTCCGCAGACCCATTTGTTCGAAGACCGCGTGATGAAGATTGACCGCGTCACCATCGGCAAGAACGTCTATATGGGACCACGTAGCGCGGTGCTGTACAGCGCCGTGGTCGGCGACAACGCCCGCCTCGGCGCGCTGACGCTGGTGATGAAGGGCGAGCAGATTCCAGCCAATGGCTACTGGGCCGGCTGCCCGGCCGCGCCGGCGAGATGATGGAGCTGGTCGTCCATGCCTGGCCCGGCCCTGTGCCGGTGCTGCGGGATGGCCTGTTCGTCATTGGCGTTGAAACAAGCGCTCTGCGTGAACGCGCGCGTGAGCAAGTCCGGCTGGCGGCGCGCACGGCATTGGCCGCGGTGCTGGATGAGGATGCCAGCGCCGTCACCATCGCCAGCACGCCCGGACAGCCGCCGCATGTCAGCATAGACAGCAGCGCACGCACCATCGGCTGCTCCTTCGCCCACGAAGACGGCTACGCGCTGGCCGCATTTAATCTGAACGGCGCGGTCGGCGTGGACCTGATGCGGGTGCAGGACATCCCCGACTGGCAAGCGGTGGCGCATGACTATCTTGGGGCGGAAGCGACGGCAGCGCTGCAGGCCACGGAGGCAAAGCAGCTACCACAAGACTTCGCACGGGCATGGGTTCGGCACGAGGCGTTGCTAAAATGTGCGGGCAGACAGCTTAGCGAGTGGGCGGGTGCACCACCCGTCGCCGCCATAGCGCACTTGGATTTGCAATCGCCAGACTCGGTCGCACTGGTGGCGTATATACCGAAGCCCGGCTAGTTTGCTACCCAAAGGACCTCTTTGTTTTCAACGGTCCATGTACCACCTGACTTTCGCAGGTAGAAAATAGTGCCCTCGTGATCATCGACTGTGTAAATAATCGCATGACCGGAACGCACAAGCACGACAGGATTTGCAATGCGCAGAATGCAGCAATATCCATGTTGAGCGGCAAATTCACCCCAGCTCCCGCCCTTGTTAGTCGCCGCTTTGAATTTGGACTCATCGATGCAGTGTACCACCGTACTTGCGCCGCACTCGATAAGCCCAGGATGGGAACTGAACCGCACTAACTCACGCCGCGCAAATAGCGGCGCAGAATTCGGGTTCCAAGTTTGCAGCAGGTTCTCAGCATACTCCATCGGATCACAGCGATGGCCGTCTTGCGGCCGCCCCGGACAGATCTCCAGCGTCCGATCAACCAGCAATGTCACAGGCTCAATAGCCGACAACACGGGATTTTCGCCAGCGACTTCAGGTGGGACAACAAAAATACTGCCTTGAGATGAGCGAACCGCTTCAACGATACTGAGCACCTCCGCCGTCGTGGCGGCACGACCACCACCACTACGGGGCCCGAAAAAATAGAAGAGAGCCGCCAAGCCGGCGAGCAGCAGTAGCGCTGCAGTCAGCCCATTGCGTCGGTTATTCCGGGATTCAGTTGGGGGCGTCAAGGAAGAAGATGGCGGTGAGTTTGGCCGGGGTCTTCTCGGTCGGCTTGTCGATCTGGACCTGGGCGCAGTCTTCGGCCACCAGGCTGCGCCAGTTGCCCACGCCGGCGGCGGAGAAAATCGTGTGCGCCTTGGAGCTCATGCTCATGTCGATCGCCAGGCGGGCATTGCGCTCGCCGGTCTTGGCGTAGTTCACGCCGCGCAGTTCGATGCCGTAGGCCGTCAGCCAAGGCTCCCACAGGCCCGATTCCACGCCTTGCACGATGCGATTCAACATCTCTTCCAGCGTCAGGCCCTTCTTCTTCACCGAGCGCAGCACCGCAAGCGACGGCGCAAAGCGCGCATCGGTGCTCTGCTTGCCCGCACCGCTGTCGCCGATCGCCTTGGCTTCCTTGGAAAACGCCGCATCGCGCTCGGTGTAGTCGCGCATGCGCGAGTAGAAATCGGCGTTCAGGAATGGATTGGCTACCCGGCCCGCAGGCGCTTGTTTTTGGTTCGTCATGATCAGGCCTTAATGTGTAAGGCCGTAGTTTAACCGACCCGGAACGCTTCCACGACAATCTTGCTCGCCTCGGCGAGGATCTCGCTGCGCGCCTTGTCGTCCTTGCCGGGCTGGGTGAGGTAGACCACCAGCACAATCGGCGCCTTCCCCGGCTGCCAGATCACGCCGATATCGTTGGTCGTGCCGTAGTCGCCGGTGCCGGTTTTGTCGGCCACCTGCCAACCTGCGGGCACGCCGGCGCGGATACGGGTGTCGCCGGTGGTGTTCCCCAGCATCCAGTCCTTCAATTGCTTGCGCTGCGCTGCGCCCAAGGCATCGCCCAGCACCAGTTTGTTCAGCGACTCCGCCATTGCATCCGGCGTGGTGGTGTCGCGTGGATCGCCGGGCAGCGCGGTGTTGAGTTCCGTTTCGATGCGGTCCAGGCGGAATTCCGTGTCGCCGATAGATCGCGCAAACGCCGTCACTGCGGCCGGGCCGCCGATCTGCTTCATCAGCAGGTTGGCAGCTGCGTTGTCACTGTACTGGATGGTGGCTTCGCACAGCGCCGCCACCGTCATGCCTTTGCCGACGTGCTTCTCGGTGATCGGCGAATACGCGACCAGATCGGATTTACGATACACCACGCGCTTCTTCAGCAGCGCCGGCTCACGCGCCAGCACTGCCGCCGACAGCATCATTTTGAAGGTGCTGCAAAACGGGAAGCGCTCGTCGGCACGGTGCAGCAGGCGACGGCCGTCGGCCGTGTTCAGCGCGGCCACGCCCAGGCGGCCACCTGATTCCGCCTCCAACTTGGCCAGCAGCGCGGCGGCCGACAGGGGCGTGGAGGCCGGCGGGCTGTCCAGCAGATCGGCGGCGCTGGCGAAGGGGGCGGCGGCCAGCGCCAGCAACAGGGCACGGCGGGAAGCGAAAACGGTCATGGTGAACAGGTGTAGTTAAAACAATATTTCGGATCATACCAGCCGATCCTTAAGCCTGTATTCAATTGAACGCACCCCAATTTGCGCCGGGCGTAGACTCATCACATGGCTCCTCAAGTCCTCATCGTCGGCGCCGGTCCTACCGGCTTGGTGCTCGCCATCCGGCTGGCGCGGCATGGTATCGCCGTCCGTATCGTGGACCAGAACAGCGGCCCGGGCCAAGCTTCGCGCGCGATGGCGGTGCATGCGCGCACGCTGGAGTTCTACCGCCAGCTTGGCTTTGCCGATGTCGTCGTCAACCTCGGCATCAAGATCGAAGCCATCCACCTGCGCGAAGCGGGCGAGGACGTCGCCGAACTGCGGCTCAAGGACATGGGCGCAGGCCTCAGCCCCTACCCTTTCGTGCTGGCCTTCCCGCAGGACGACCACGAACGCTTCCTGGTCGAACAGTTGAAGGCCCTCGGCGTCGAAGTCGAATGGAACACCGCGCTGGAATCGTTCACGCAGGACGAATGGGGCGTGCGCGCCGTGCTGGTACGGGGCGGCGAGCGCATCGCATGCAGCAGCGTCTACCTGTGCGGCTGCGACGGCGCCCGCAGCCGCGTGCGCGAATCGCTGAAGCTGGACTTCAGCGGCGGCACCTATGACCACCTGTACTACGTGGCCGACGTCAAAACCTCGGGGCCGGAGAACCGCGACCTGGTCGGCCACCTGGGCGCCAACACCTTCGCGCTGATGCTGCCGGTGCGCTCACGGGGCATGCAGCGCCTGATCGGCATCATGCCGCCGCAAGCGGAGGCCCTGTCCGAGCCGGGCTTCGAAGACATCCGGCCGGTGCTGGAGCCGCTGCTGGGCATCCAGGTGGAGCAGGTGAACTGGTTCTCGACTTACCGCGTACATCACCGCGTGGCCTCGCAGTTCCGCGTGGGCCGCTGCTTCCTCGCCGGTGACGCCGCCCACATTCATAGTCCAGCCGGCGGCCAGGGCATGAACACCGGCATCGGCGACGCCGTCAACCTGTCGTGGAAACTGGCCGTGGTGCTACAGGGGCGCGGCGACCCGGCCGTACTCGACACCTATCAGGCAGAGCGCATCGTCTTCGCCCGCAGGCTGGTCGCGACCACCGACCGGGCTTTCCAGATGATCGTCTCGCAGGGCGCAGGCGGGCAACTGCTGCGCAGTTGGCTGGTGCCGCATGTGTTCCCGGTGCTGACCGGCTTTACGGCCGCGCGCCGCGCGCTGTTCAAGGCCTTGTCGCAGGTGCAAATCCATTATCCGGACAGTCATCTGAGCGGCGGCCGGGCCGGCGAAGTGATCGGCGGCGACCGGTTGCCGTGGGTGCCGCAATCGGATGGCCGCGACAATTTCGATGCACTGCAAACGCTGGACTGGCAGCTGCACGTGTACGGCGAGCCTTCGCCCGCGCTGAGCACCGCCGCGCTTGAGCTTGCGCTGCCGCTGCATGCCTACCGTTGGACCGATGCCGCCGGCGATGCGGGCCTGCTGCGCGATGCGGCCTACCTGATCCGGCCTGACATGCACGTGGCGCTGGCTCTGCCTCGCCAGGAGCTAGATTCCCTGCGCGGCCTGGTGGCGCGCTACCACCTGCGCTTCGCCCCCGTCAAATCCGAAGCCTAGCGCTGGGCGGCGACCAACAGCATCATCGGCCGGTCCAGCTCTTCGGCCAGGCCGGGATTGGCGGCCACTTGTTCTGCCGTGGGCGCCCATTCCTCCACATGCCGCACGTTGAAGCCCGCATGGATCAGCGCATTGAACGTGGTGCCGATGGTGCGGTGATATTTCAGCACGCCCTTGGCCAGCCAGTCGGTGCGGCGTGGCCCTTCGATGGAATAGCCGTCCAGCGGCCAGATCCTGCGGCCGTCGGCGGATGCCGTCCATCCCGGCTGCGAGGGCGCCATATAGACCGGGTGCTCGATCGTGAACACGAACCCCGCGCCCGGCGCCAGCGCCTGATGGATGGTCGCGGCCAGCTTGCCGAAATCCTCGATGTAATGGAAGGCCAGTGAGCTGTAGGCAAAGTCGAACGCTCCAGCGGGCAGCGACAGCTGTTCCAGATCGGCGATCTGGTAATCGATATTGGCGGCCTGCGTGGTGGCCCTGGCCCGGGCGATCATCTGTTCGGACAGGTCCAGCGCCAGCACCTGCGAGGCGCCCTGCCCGCCGGCCCAGCGCGCAAACCAGCCGAAGCCGCAGCCCAGGTCGACCACGCGCTTGCCTTTGAGTTCAGGCAGTATCGCGCAGATGGCCGGCCATTCGGGTGCGCCGTCCAGGCCATGCACGGAACGCGGCAACTGGCTGTAGCCGGCGAAGAATTCGGGTTGGTCGTAAATATTCTGTGCCATGCGATCCTCCATGCGTCCGGCGGCGGGCCGGGTATAATTATTTTTTTGCCACTGTTGATACCAAGAGGTGCACTATGACAGAGAAGACTTTGAACGCCAAGGTTGATGAATACGTCAGCAAGCCGGGGCAATGGCAGATCGCATACCAAAAGCTGCGCGCCATCGCACTGGCCTGCGACCTGGTCGAAGAATTCAAGTGGGGCAATCCCTGCTACACCCTCGACGGCCAGAACGTCGTCCTGATCCACGGCTTCAAGGAATACTGTGCGCTGCTGTTTTTCAAAGGCGCGCTGATGCAAGACCCCAAGGGCATCCTGATCCAGCAAACCGAGAATGTGCAAGCGGGACGCCAGATCCGTTTCACCAGCGCCGAACAAATCGCAAAAATGGAAGCCACCTTGAAAGCCTACATCCGCGACGCCATCAAGGTGGAGCAATCGGGCGTACAGGTGGAATTCAAGAAGACCGCCGAATTCGCGATGCCGGAGGAATTCCTCAACCGGCTGGAAGAATCGCCCGAACTGCAGGAAGCCTTCGCCGCATTGACGCCGGGCCGCCAACGCGGCTACCTGCTACACTTCTCGTCGGCCAAGCAGGCCAAGACCCGCGAGTCGCGCGTGAACAAATGCATCCCGCATATCCTTAAGGGCAAAGGGCTGGACGACTAGCTTCATGAAAACCATAGCCATCATCGGCGGCGGCATCACCGGCGTCACCACCGCTTACGCTCTCGCCAAGCGCGGCTTCGCCGTCACGCTGCTGGAGCGCCATCGCTACGCCGCGATGGAGACTTCGTTCGCCAACGGCGGCCAGCTGTCCGCCTCCAACGCCGAGGCATGGAACCACAGCAGCACCATCGTCAAAGGCCTGAAGTGGATGCTGAAGAACGATGCGCCGCTGCTGGTCAACCCTAAACCCAGCTGGCACAAGCTGTCGTGGTTCGCCGAGTTCATCGCCGCCATTCCCCACTATCGCGACCACACCATCGCCACCACCAAACTGGCCGTGGCCGCGCGCGCGCATCTGTTCAGCTGGGCCGAGGAAGAAGGCATAGACTTCGACCTCAAACGCCAGGGCATCCTGCACATCCACCGCGACCGCGCCGGCTTCGAGCACGCGGCCGGCGTCTCCAGGCTGCTGGCGCAAGGCGGCCTGCCGCGCCGCGCCGTCACACCGCAGGAGATGCGCGCCCTCGAACCGACGCTGGCCGGCCAGTACTACGGCGGCCATTACACCGAGAGCGACAGCACCGGCGACATCCACAAATTCACCACCGGCCTGGCGCGGGCGGCACAGCGCCTGGGCGTGGACCTGCGCTTCGGCCAGCGCGTGACCTCGGCCAGCGCCAACGCCCAGGGCGTCAGCATCACCGTCGAGCAGGACGGCGCCAGCGACACCCAGCGCTACGATGCGGTGGTGGTCTGCGCCGGCACCGCCAGCCGCGACGTGGCGGCCATGCTGGGCGACCGCGTCAACGTCTATCCGGTCAAGGGCTATTCGATCACCGTCAACCTGGACGACGCCGCCAGCCAGGCCGCCGCCCCCAACGTCAGCCTGGTGGACGACGCCACCAAGCTGGTCGCCAGCCGCTTCGGCGTGGGCCGCTTCCGCGTGGCCGGGACGGCGGAGTTCAATGGATTCAACCGCGACATCCGCGCCGACCGCATCGCGCCGCTGGTCAACTGGGTGCAGCAGTGCTTCCCCGGCGTAAGCACGCGCAGCGTGACGCCGTGGGCCGGGCTGCGGCCGATGATGCCGGACCTGATGCCCCGCGTGGGCCGGGGCAAGGCGCCATCGGTGTTCTACAACACCGGCCACGGCCACCTGGGCTGGACTTTGTCGGCCGCCACGGCCGACATCATCGCCGACGCCGTGCTGGCCGCTTTGGGCGCGCCGACGGCTTTGGTTAGCCAGCGTACCGCACAGGCCTTGAAAATGGCGTAAACTGGCATCATATCCAGCCTGTCTTACAAGGAGATCTGACATGACGGCAAAATCTTTCGCACGTATGACCCTGCTGGCCAGCGCCCTGGCGCTTGCAGTGCCGGCGTTTGCGGCCGAACCCACGGTACACGATGTGTATGTCGCCGCCGAAGCAGGCAAATACACCGAAGCCCAGGAACTGATGGACCAGGTCCTGAAAGCCCACCCGAACAGCGCCACCGCGCACTTCGTCGAGGCTGAGCTACTGGCCAAGCAAGGCAAGTTCGCCGCCGCACAGGGCGAGCTGGCTACCGCTGAACGGCTATCGCCCGGCCTGCCCAAGGTGAATCCAAGCGCCCTGGCCAAGCTGCGCACGCTGCTGGCCGACGGCCAGAAGCCGAAAGCCAACTACTCGCAACAGCAGCCGGCACGCAGCAACGCCGCTTACAACAACGGCAACTACGGCGCTCAGCAGAGCAGCGGCATCCCCTGGGGCACCATCCTGATCCTTGGTGGCGGCCTGCTGGGCTTTATCTGGCTGGCGTCGCGCTTCATGTCGCGCCGTAACGCGCAGAACGACGCATCCTACAATCCGGCCGGCTATAACCCAGGCGGCGGCGCCGCACCGGGCTATGCGCCAGGCGCGGGCTACCCTCAACAGGGTTATCCGCAGCAGGGCTACGGCCAGCCGCAGCAAGGTAGCGGCATGGGTTCGCGCATCATGGGCGGCCTGGCGACCGGCGCTGCGGTAGGCGCGGGTATCGTGGCCGGCGAAGCGATCGCGCGCCAGTTCACCGGCGGCAGCCACGATTCGGGCGCCCAGGCGGCTCCACGCAACGACATCGTCTACGATGATCCATCGCGCGACGAACTGCTGCGCCGCGACGACATGGGCGGCAACGATTTCGGCGTCAGCGGCGGGTGGGGCGATTCCGGCGGCGGTGGCGGCGACAGCGGCGGCGGTGGCGGCGGCGACTGGGATTAACCCAGCCCCGGCATCATCACCTCACGGGGCGCGGCGCTCGCCCGCCCCGGCAGCTTCCATCGCAAGATCCCAGTACGGCGGATCGCCGAAATACTCCCTCAAATGACGTATCAGCAGCTGCGCCTTGATCTGGTTGGAACGGCCGGGCATGTGCACGGCATGGATCGCCGACTCGGTCGGTTCGCGCCGGCCCAGGGCCGCGGCCCGTACCACCGGCGCCATCGGGAACACCGGCACCAGCTGGCCGGCGACGATGGCGTCGCTCACCAGCCAGTTCGCCAGGTGCACCACGCCCGCGCCGCCGATGGCCGCGTGCAGCAGCGAGTCGGTGTCGTCGCAGCGCAGCGTGCCCTTGATGGCCAGCGGCTGGTTCTGGTTCACGCCGTCGAAACGCCACCAGCCACGCGGCGCCGAGCGCCCGGTGACGGTCAGGCAGTTGTGGTTGAGCAGATCCAGCGGCGTTTGCGGCCAGCCATGGCGGGCCAGGTAGGCCGGGCTGGCGCTGACCACGCGGTTCTGGATCGCCAGCCGAGTCGCCACCAGGCCGCTGTCGGGCAGCACGCCGGCGCGCACCGCCACGTCCACGCGGCGCGCGGCCAGGTCGACGATGTCGTCGCTGACGTGCAGCTCCACCTCCAGCAAGGGCCAGTGCTGTAGAAAGCCGGCGATGGCCGGCGCCACGTGCAGGCGCCCGAACGCGGCCGGCGCAGTCACCGTCAGCAAGCCGCGTGGCTCGCTGTCCAGCTCCTGCACGGCGGCCTTGCCGTCGGCCAGTTCGGCCAGGATGTTGCGGGCGCGGGGCAGGAAGCGCACGCCCGCATCGGTCAGGATCACCTGCCGCGGGCTGCGCAACAGCAAGCGGGCGCCCAGCTCGGCCTCCAGCGCGTCGAGCTTGCGCGATACCGACGACACCGCCACCTTCATCTCCGCCGCCGCACGCGACAGGCTACCGTGCTCCACGACCGCCAGCAGGCACTGTAAGCTGTCTATCATCATTTCCCCTTCTCTTTTGCGGATATCGCAAATTACATTTGCCTTAATGGATATTGTGCCATTTTTTGCAAAGATGCATACTGCGTTTAGTAAATTCTTTGATAAGGAAAACCCATGAAATTCATCAGCAAACTCACCCCGCTTGCCGCCGCCATCGCTTTTGCCGCCGCCGCACCCGCCATGGCCGCTGCGCCGCTGGCCGGCACCAACGCGCCCGGCTTCTTCCGCATCATGCTGGGCGACTTTGAAGTGACCGCGATCAGCGACGGCACCGTCGATCTGCCGATGAACAAGCTGCTGCAACAGGCGCCCGCCAAGACCGACCAGGAACTGGCCCGCTCCTACCTGGCCAGCCCGCTGGAAACCTCGGTGACGGGCTACCTGGTCAACACCGGTTCCAAACTGGTGCTGATCGACACCGGCGCCGGCAACCTGTTCGGACCGACGCTGGGCAAGCTGCTGGCCAACCTGAAAGCTTCGGGCTATCAGCCGGAGCAAGTCGATGAAGTACTGATCACCCACATGCACCCTGACCACGTCGGCGGCCTCGCGGCCAACGGCCAGGCGGCCTTCCCCAACGCCACCGTCCGCGCCGACAAGCACGACGCCGACTTCTGGCTAAGCCAGGCCAATATGGACAAGGCTCCGGCCGAGAACAAGGGCTTCTTCCAGGGCGCGATGGCGTCGCTGTCGCCGTACGTGGCCAACCAGCACCTGCAACCGTTCAACGGCGCGGGCGAAATCACGCCGGGCATCCGCGCTGTCGCCAGCTACGGCCACACGCCGGGCCACATCAGCTATATGGTGGAGAGCAAAGGCAAGAAGCTGCTGGTGGTGGGCGACTTGATCCACGCAGGCGCGGTGCAGTTCGAGCATCCCGAAGTGACGATCGGCTTCGACACCGATCCGAAGACCGCCGCCTACGCCCGCAAGCAAGCCTTCACGGCGGTTGCCAAGGAAGGTGCGCTGATCGGAGCGGCCCACCTTCCCTTCCCCGGCCTGGGCCATCTGCGCAGCGCCGGCCAGGCTTACCAGTGGGTGCCGGCAAACTACACCCAACTGCGTTAAACTGGATCGTATGGAAACAAGTAACACCCCTCGCCCCATCAGCGTCCTTGTCGTTGACGACCACCCCTTGCTGCGCACGGGGTTGGGCGAAGCCATCGCCAGCCAGGCCGACATGTGCCTGGCCGGCGAGGCCTGCAACGGCCGCGACGCGGTCGAACTGTATCGCACCCTGCGCCCCGACGTCACCATCATGGACATCGCCATGCCGGAGATGTGCGGCGTGACGGCGCTGCAGGAGATACGCCGCGAGCATCCAAGCGCCCGCATCGTCATGCTGACCACTTACAAGGGCGACGTGCAGATTCTGCGCGCCGTGCAGGGCGGCGCGGCGGGCTTTTTATTGAAGAGTACCTTGCGCAAGGATTTGCTGGATACGATACGCGGCGTGCACCAGGGACAGCGCCGCATCCCGCCGGAGATCGCGATGGAACTGGCCCAGCACATGGGCCAGGGGCCGTTGAGCGCGCGCGAAACGGAAGTGCTGAATCACGCCGCCACCGGCCACTCCAACCGCCGCATCGCCGAGCAGTTGGCGATTTCGGAGGAGACGGTGAAAGCGCACATGAAGAATGTGCTGGCCAAGCTGGCCGCGAACGACCGCACCCACGCGGTGACGATCGCCCTGCGGCGCGGGATCATCTCGATCTGAACTCTTAGTCCTTGGCCGCGCAGGCCAGCCATAGCAGCAGCGCGCAAGGCAGCAGCAGGCCATTGAAACCGGCCAGCATGAAGGCCAGCGCGCCGCTGATGCAGCCGACGGCAAACGCCAGCACCGGCCACACCAGCTTCTTCAAGCGTCCCCGCGCATCGGCATCGCCGCGCAACGTGTCCACCAGATCGATCACCAGCTGCGTCACATTGCCGGTCATGACGGTGGTTGCGGCCACCTTCCCCAGCAACAGCTTGCCGTAGGCGTTCTGCACCGCCATCGCGCTCGCGCACAACATGCCGGTCAACATGATCAGCGGTGCATCGGGCCTATCTACCGGCGTGGCCAGCCAGGCGCAGACCACGCTGGCCGTCATCAACAGCGTCTGCAACAACAGGCTGTTGCGCAGCTGGCGGCCACCACTGCGCTGCCAATGCAGTATCAGCAAGCGCGCCAGCGCCACCCCCAGCACGAACACCGGAAACACCAGCAGCTTGAGCCAGATGTCCGGCGCCGGCTGCGCCATGCCGCGGCCCAGCAGCACGAAGTTGCCGGTGACGTGGGCCGTGAACAATCCGAACAGGCCGATGAAGCCCAAGGTATCGACATAGCCGGCCAGGAAGCCGAGTGCTACGCTTTGTTTCGTATCGCCCCGCTCCATCAAGCCTCCTCGCGCAGGTCGTGCCACGCCACCAGCAGGAAGGCGCCCGCCAGGCCCAGGTGCTCATAGAAGCCGTTGGCCGCCATGAAGCGCTCCGGTCCCGCGATTTCCCAGTAGCGGTTGGCGAGCAAAGTCGCCATCAGCGTGAACACGGCCAGGTAGCCCGCGCCCAGCCAGCGATAGAAACCGCTCAGTATCATCAGCGATGCACCCAGCTCGCCGGCGATCACCAGCGCGGCCATCGGGCTGGCCGGCGACAGGCCGAAGTGCTGCATCTCGCCGATGGCGGACTGGAAGTCCATCAGTTTGTTGATGCCGCCTTGCAGATAGGCGGCGCAAATCAACAGCAGGCAAATCCAGCGCAGCCACGGTGTGGCCAGCGGCTTCAACATCGGTTTGAACGGCGCTCCCATCACACCGCCCAGCAGGCGCAACCCAGCGCGCCCCAAAAGCTCTTCAGATCCGCCGTCGGCAGCTTGCTGGTCCACGCCGTCGCGTGCTGGTGGCCGTGGACGTTGCACTGGTTGGCGCAGCCGCACGCGGCCTGCTGCTGGCGCAACTGCTGCTGTTCGCGCTTGCGCCGTTCAAGTTCCTTCAGCGCGGCGCGGTTGTTACCGATCTGCTCCCCCCAACCGGCGTAGCCGCCGAAGCGGCGCACCGGAGACCAGTCCGGCATCGCCGGCGGCGGCGCCTCGTCGTAGCTGGCGAATTCGCCGGCCGCGTAGACGATCTTGCCGCCAACGATGGTCAGGCGCGAACTCATGTCGGCGATCTCGCTTTCGGCGCAGGCGTAGAAATCCTTGTCCGGCACGATCAGGTCGGCCAGCTGGCCGGCTTCGATGCGGCCCTTCTTGCCCTCTTCGTTGGAGAACCAGGTGGTGTTCTCGGTCCACATGCGCAACGCCGTTTCGCGGTCCAGGCAATTGGCACGCGGGTACATCTGCATGCCGCCCACGGTCTTGCCGGTGATGAGCCACGACAGCGATACCCACGGGTTGTACGAGGCCACGCGGGTGGCGTCGGTGCCGGCCGAAACCTTCACGCCCGCCTCCAGTATTTTCTTCACGGGCGGCGTGGCTTCGGCCGCGCCGTGGCCATAGCGTTCGACGAAGTACTCGCCCTGGTAGGCCATGCGGTGCTGCACGGCGACGCCGCCGCCCAATGCCGCGATGCGGTCGATGGACTGGTCGGAGATGGTCTCGGCGTGATCGAAGAACCAGTTCAGGCCCGTGAGCGGGATGTCCTGGTTGACGCGTTCGAACACGTCCAGCGCGCGGCTGATGGTTTCGTCGTAAGTGGCGTGCATGCGCCACGGCCAGCGGTTCTGCGCCAGCACGCGCACCACGCCTTCCAGGTCGTCCTCCATATTGTCCGGCATGTCCGGGCGCGGCTGGCGGAAGTCCTCGAAGTCGGCGGCCGAGAAGGTCAGCATCTCGCCTGCGCCGTTGTGGCGGAAGTAGTCGTCGCCCTGCTGGTACTTGACGCTCTGCGTCCAGTTCAGGAAGTCTTCCTTCTCGTGCGCGGGCTTTTGCGTGAACAGGTTGTAGGCCAGGCGTATCGTCAGCTGCTTGGCGTCCGACAGCTGCTGGATCACCTGGTAGTCCTCAGGATAATTCTGGAAACCACCGCCGGCGTCGATGGCGCCGGTGACGCCGAGGCGATTCAGTTCGCGCATGAAGTGGCGAGTCGAATTGACCTGATATTCCAGCGGCAGCTTGGGGCCTTTCGACAGCGTCTGGTACAGGATGGCCGCATTCGGCTTGGCCAGCAGCAGGCCGGTGGGATTTCCGGCGCCGTCGCGCAGGATCTGGCCGCCGTGCGGTTCCGGCGTGTCCTTGGTGTAGCCGACGGCGCGCAGCGCGGCGCCGTTCAACAGCGCGCGATCGTACAAGTGCAGGATGAACACCGGCGTATCCGGCGCCACCGCGTTCAGCTCCTCGATGGTCGGCAGGCGCTTCTCTACGAATTGGTGCTCGGTGAAGCCGCCCACCACGCGCACCCATTGCGGCGCCGGCGTGATCGCCACTTGCGCCTTCAGCATGCCCATCGCATCGGCCAGGCTGCGCACGCCGTCCCAGCGCAGCTCCAGGTTGAAGTTCAGGCCGCCGCGGATGATGTGGCAGTGGTTGTCGATCAAGCCGGGCAGCACGCGCTTGCCTTGCAAGTCGATGACGCGGGTGCGCGGGCCGGCCAGCGCCATGATCTCGTTGGCGCGGCCGACGTGGGTGAAGCGGCCATCCTTGATGGCGACGGCTTCGGCGTGCGGGTTGCTGCGGTCCAGCGTGGTGAACAGGCCGCGATGCAGGATCAGGTCTGGACTCATTATGCGTTCCCTTGGGTTTCGTCGTTCTTGTGTGCGGATGGCAGTTGGCCGAAGCAATGCGGCTTGACGTGCTCCTCGATCCACGAGACCTGCTTGGCTTCCGGCTGCCACAACTGGCGCAGCAGCGGCGGCAACTGCTCGCCGAGCAGGATGCCCAGCAGGCCGACCAGCGCCACCACCGGCGGCGCCGGCGAGCGCACGTTCAGGAAGCCATAGATTAATCCAACCAGCAGGCCAACGGCCAGCGACACGACATACATTTTGGACATGGGAGTTTCCTCGAAAAGAGAGTGAGACAGCATGTCCACAGTCTAGAGGTCAGGCCATCTTTTGCCATCACCGGGAATGATCGCCGTTTCCTCATGCTTTTTGGGGAGATGTTACAAAATTAAAATTATCTTTTTTGTAGCGCCATAGCATAATAGGCAACCGTTATTTTTTGATAAGGAAACGCATGAGCCTCCCCAAACTTTCTTCCCTGGCGCTCAGCCTGGGCCTGATCTTCGCCGGCCATGCCGCTCAGGCGCAATCCGGCGATTCAACCACCGTCGAACCGGAGTCGGCCGCTGCGACCGCTGACAGCGAAACTTGCGTGTCCACCAGCATTTGCTTTACGAAACGATGGATCTACGTGACTGCCAAAATGGGTAGCCGCCCCGGCGAAAACGATATCTATTTCCAGAAAATGGTCTATCTGATCAACAACGCCAAGACTCTGGGCTATACCGGCATAGCGCTCTCCTCGGACTTTGGCGCGCTGCTGTCTGACACGCCAGACAATGACCATCGCTATTATCAAGCGAACCTGCAGGCGCTGGTGGAATTAGCGAAGACCAAAGGCGTCGATTTGATCCCGGTCGGAGCGACACCGGACTTGCCACTCATCCGTCATCCCGAGCTGATAGAGGCTGTTCCTGTCAATAAGCAAACATTCGTAGTCAAAGGCCAAGAGGCACGGCTGAAAGAGAGTACCCCCCTCCTAAAAGACGGCGACTTCGCCATCGGCAACGCGGACTGGGCCGTAAGCCCTGGCAACGTCAATGGCCCCGTCACGTTAACCATCGACGACCAGGTCTACCACGATACTGCCGAAGGCCCGAAAAAACCCAAATCGGCCAAGTTCACCATGTCGACCGGCGGCAGCGGAACAGGCTATGCGCGGCTGATACGATCGTTCTGGAAACTCAAACCGCACACGGCATATCGCGTATCGTTCTGGGTCAAGACCAGCAACTTCAAAGGAAGATCCCTCATCTTCCTGGCGTATGACATGGCGGGCAATCCAGTCTATAACAACGCCTCAGGCGCAATGGGCTGGGGAACCAACGCCAACGGCGCATGGAACACGGACGCAAATGCTATCAAAGAGACGCAGGAATGGACGCAGTACAACCTCGATATCAATACCCTCAATAACGATGCCCTCAATAACAATAATCTCGCGATCCAGTTCAGGGTATCCAACGCGCCTGCCGACGGCGACGGCGCCCTCTGGCTGGACGACGTCGAGATCCGTGAAGTTGGCCTGCCACATCCCGTCCGCCGCGATACGCTGCCGTTCAAGGTGACTTCGCTCGACGGCTTCACAACATACAAGGAAGACGTCGACTACACAGTGGCGCCAGAAAAATTAGTCATCATTCCGACAGGTCAGCTAAAAAATGGCCAGGAAGTGCTGGTCTCTTCATTCCAGTCGGCCAAACAATTTATGTCCGCCTATACAACCCCAGCGTCGGCGTGCTCGTCGACGTACTTCGATGAACAAAAGGCCGCCTACGATAAGATTAGCCAAGTCTTCAAATATTCGTCCGACTTCTTTGTTTACCACGATGAATGGCGAGTAATGAACTGGGACCCGGCTTGCAATACCAGCACGGCAGGCGCCTATCTGGCCAGCACCACGGTAAAGCTGCTGGACGCTCTGAACTCCGTCAAGCCAGTTACCACGTATATATGGAACGATATGTACGATCCGTACGCCAACGCCCAGAAAAAGTATTTCGCCGTCAACGGCGACCTGACCGATGTCCTGAATAAGGAGAATGGCCTTACCGCCAACTTCACCATCATGAACTGGATCGAGTCGCACCAGGCGGAGTCGCTGAAATACTTCTCCGACAGGGATTTCAAGCAAATGATCGCGCTGGACTATGGCGATGACCGCAACCTCACAAAAACGCGGAAATGGCTCGACAGCCTGACAACTGCGGAAACCAACGGGGTCAAAGATGTGAATGGCTTCATGTACACCACCTGGACCGACCTCTCGAAGGGGGACGACTACGGGAGATTGCAGAAGGTCACTGACCTGATTCGGCAAAACTACGGACGCTACTGGCCAACCCCGAAAGCCGCCGTGTCTCAGTAAGCCCTTCCATCCTGGCCGCAGGCATGCAGGTCGATGATGCCGCGTTCGATCGACAGCGTCACCGCGTGGGTGCGGTCGCTGGCGTTCAGCTTGGCCAGGATGTTCTTCATGTGCACCTTGACGGTTTCCTCTGAAATCGTCAGGTGCATGCCGATGCGCTTGTTGCTCTGGCCTCCGGCCACCAGCTGCAGCACTTCAACCTCGCGCTTGCTCAGCGCACCCTCATACCAATGCTCCGCAATGTCGCTGGCCACCGCCGCCTGGATGCTGCGCCGGCCTTCGTGCACGCTGCGCACCGTCGCCAGCAACTCCTTGCGCAGCATGTTCTTGAGCAGATAGCCCGAAGCGCCGGCGGCGATCGCGCGCCGGGCCAGCACATCGCCCTCGTACGTGGTCAGCACGACGATGCGGGCGTCAGGGAATTCACTGCGGATGGCGATGGTGGCGTCGATGCCGCTCATGCCCGGCATCTGGATGTCCATCAGCGTGACATCGGGCCGCAGACGGCGATAGCACTCGACGGCCTGCTCTCCCGTGGTGGCCTCGCCCACCAGGCGCATGTCGTCCTCGGCGGCGAGGACGCTGGCTATGCCTTCGCGGAACATCGGATGGTCGTCCACGCTCAGTACAGTAATCGGCGTTGTTTGGGCCGTAGTCATTGGCGTTCTCAAAAATCTTGCGGGTAAGCGGCAGCATGACACAAATGTGCCACTTCGACCATACCCCCATCTAGGTAGTGCCAGCACCCCGTATCGGGGCGTGGCAAAACATTACAGAAAGCTTAATCTTCGCCCTGGGTTAGCGATACATCGTAAAGGACAAACGAATATGCGTGGATACACAGCCAGTTTTCCACGAGGGAGCGCGGGCGCGGGCCTGCTGCTGTTGCGGCTCGCGCTCGCGGCGCAGCTGCTGTGGCAAGGCGCCGGCGCGGCTGCGGCCTGGTGGCAAACCGTGCTGGCGGCACTGCTGTCCCTGATGCTGTGCGCCGGACTACTGACGCCGGTGGCGGCCGCGCTGTGCGCCTGCTACCACCTGATGTGCCTTGACCATACCGGCTTGATCGGCGCTGCCACCGCCATCGCGCTGGTGCTGATGGGCCCCGGCGCGTATGCGGCCGATGCCCGCCTGTTCGGGCGGCGCAAGATTTTAATGTAACGACTTGGGAGAATTGACATGCGACTGGATACCAAAAACTGGCCACACACCGCGATTGGCGGCACGGGCGCGGCGGTTGCCGGCACCATCGCCAACCACGACAGCAAGGTGCGCGTGGTGATCGCGCACAGCGACGCCATCGTCAGCGCCGGCCTGGCCGCGCTGCTCGGCGCCGAGGGAGACATGCTGGTGGCGCAGGCCGAAGCCGGGGCCCTGCCGCAGCCGTTGCAGGCCGACGTGATCATCTTCGATCACAAGGGCGCGCTGGAACACATGCGCCGCTGCGCCAACGCGCCGCAGCACGGCGGCACGCAGGCGCGCGTGCTGATCGTCACGCAGATGGAGCGCGAATGGGAAGTGCGCACCGCGATGATGGCCGGCGTGCACGGCTACCTGCTGCAAAACTGCTCCCCCGACCAGGTGCCGGCGGCGGTGCGCTCGCTGAACCGGGGCATACGCTACCTCAGCGCGGACCTGAGCCGCTGTGTAGCCGACAGCTTCACCCGCATCGGCCTGACCAGCCGCGAAACGGACGTGCTGCAACTGCTGGCGCAGGGCCAATGCAACAAGTCCATCGCGCGCGAACTGGGTATCGGCGTCGGTACCGTCAAGACCCACGTCAAGGGCTTGTTCGACAAACTGGGCGCCACGGCACGCACCCATGCCGTGGTGCTGGCCACCCGGCGCGGCCTGGTGGGCGACGGCGCCATCAGCCAGCATTGACATCATTACGCGATTGTCATTGGCGTATCCAGCGCAAGCGCTGTAGAATCGCCGCATGCAAGCACATACACGCTCCGTAGGCACATCACATCGGAAGACGCGCACCCAGCGCGTCCTGATGTTTTTCGTGCTGGTGTTCCTGTCGCTGCAACTGATCGGGGCGAGTTCGCACAAGCACTCGTACACCGAAACGCACAACGATTGCGCCTCGTGCGTGATCGCGCATATGCCGACGGGTGTTCCGCCGCCGGCCGTTGCAGTGCTGCCGGTGGCGATGCTGGCCGCCTTCCTCGTCCTCGTTCCGCAGCGTTCCGTTCGGGCCTTCCGAACCGACTTCCTCACCCCGCCCTCGCACGCGCCGCCCGGCGTTGCAGCTATCTCCTTCTGATTCGCTTTTTTTAAGCACCGTTTAACACGGCCGCATTTTTGCGTCCCGTGCGCGCAGCCGCGCGCCTGTACATTTCAAGGATTTACCATGCAACGCACGCCACAACTCCGTACCATGCCACTGCTGCTGGCCGCAGCTTTCTATGTCCACCACGCCAGCGCCGCCGAAGACGGCAGCCCAGTGATGCAGCAGGTGGAAGTCACCGCCGCCCACTTGAAAAGTGCGCGCATCGACCTGTCGCCCAACGTCGGCACCACCGTCTACTCTATCGACCGCCACATGATCGAACAGCTGGGCCAGGGCGACAACACGCCATTCAACGAAGTGCTGCTGCGCCTTCCCGGCGTGAGCCAGGATTCGAAAGGCTCGGGCTCCATCCACGTGCGCGACGATCACGCCAACGTGCAGTACCGCGTCAACGGTGTACAGCTGCCGGAATCGATCACCGGTTTCGGCCAGTCGATCGACACCCGCTTCGTCCAGCAGACCGATTTCATCACCGGCGCGCTGCCGGCGCAATTCGGCCTGCGCACTTCGGGCATCGTCGACATCCAGACCAAGGAAGGCACGGTCAAATCCGGCGGCCGCATCGGCGTGCTGGTGGGCAGCCATGACCACGTGGCGCCGAGCGCGGAATTCTTCGGCACGCAGGGCGCCTTTAACTACTACCTGTCCGGCAGCTATCTGTCGAACGCACTGGGCATCGAGAATCCTCTGCCGACCAGCAGCGCGCTGCACGACCGCACCAAGCAAAGCAAATCCTTCGGCGCGCTGTCGTGGTTCCTGGACGACCAGACCCGCCTGGGCCTGATGTTCGGCACCTACAACGGCCGCTTCCAGATTCCAAACAACCCAGGCCAGGCGCCGGCCTTCTCGCTGACCGGCCAGAGCGACGCCGCAGCAGGCACCAGCAAGCTGCCGTCGGCACAGCTGGACGAGCGCCAGCGCGAGACCAACCGCTTCCTGGTGCTGTCGCTGCAAAAGAGCGTGGGCGACTTGAACTATCAGGTATCGGCCTTCCACCAGTACTCCGAGCTGCACTACACGCCCGATGCGCTGGGCGATTTGATCTACAACGGCGTGGCCTCGGACACGCTGCGCTCCAACTCGGCCAGCGGCGCGCAGTTCGACGCCAGCTACAAACTGACCGACAACCACACCGTGCGCGCCGGCCTGGCCTACTCGCGCCAAACCACCCACAGCGACAACGCGGTCGCCGTGTTCGACACCGACGGCAGCGGCGCGCAGTCCGGCACCGATCCGCGCACCATCATCGACAACAGCAGCAAGACCGGCAAGCTGTCCAGCTTCTACCTGCAGGACGAATGGCATATCGCCGCGCCGCTGACGCTGAACTACGGCCTGCGCTTCGACAAAGTGTCGGCCTACGTCGACGAGCAACAGTGGAGCCCGCGCGTCAACCTGGCCTACCAGCTCGCCAAGGGCACGGCGCTGCACGCCGGCTACTCGCGCTACTTCACCCCGCCGCCGCAGGAGCTCGCAGCGCAATCGAGCATTGACAAATACGCCGGCACCTCCAACGCGCCGCAGGTGCCAGTGTCGGACAACGTCAAGGCCGAGCGCACCAACTACTACGACATCGGCTTGAGCCACCAGTTCAGCGAAGAGCTGACCGTGACGGCCGACGCCTACTACAAAAAAATCCGCAACATGCTGGATGAAGGCCAGTTCGGCCAGGCGTTGATACTCTCGCCGTTCAACTACGAGCGCGGTTACGCCAAGGGGCTGGAGCTGTCGGCCGTGTACAACCGCGCCAACTGGGGCGGCTTCCTGAACCTGACCACGCAGCAGGCCAAGGGGCAGAACATCATCTCCGGCCAGTCGCTGTTCGGGCCGGACGAGCTGGCGTACATCGCCAACCACTACATCTACGTCGACCACGACCAGACCTACACGGTGTCGGGCGGCGCCCACTACCACTGGGGCGACACCAAGTTGAGCGGCGACTTCCTGTACGGCAGCGGCTTGCGCAAGACGCCGGACGGCGCCGCGCCGAACTCCGGCACGCTGCCGCACTACACCACGGTCAACCTGTCACTAACTCATGACTGGAAGAACACAGCAGTCGGCAATATCGAAGGCCGCCTGGCGCTGGTCAACGCCTTCGATAAATCCTATCTGCTGCGCGACGGTTCCGGCGTAGGCGTGGGCGCTCCGCAGTACGGTGCTCGCCGCACGCTTTACGCTGGAATTTCGGTTGGATTCTGATTTTAGTTAGGAGTCCTTGATAAACCGGAATTCCTGTGTATAATCGGCGGCATGGACAGCAAAACCAACAAGCCGTGGCAGGATACGCCTGATGTCTCAGCGCGCATCATCTCCTCTATCGGACGCATCGCCAGTGTGATGCGCTCCGGTATGTGGGAGTTCGCCACCGCCGAAAACCTCAATCCGGCGCAGGCCGAGATACTGCAGCTGCTGCAAGGCCGCAAGCAGGGAGTGCGCTTGTCCTGGCTGGCGTCGCAGCTGTCGATCAGCGCGGCCAGCGCCAGCGATTCGGTGTCGGCCCTCGCGGCCAAGGGCTTGCTGTACAAGGCCAAGGCGGAGGACGATGGCCGCGCCACCGCGCTGTTCCTGACCGACGACGGCGCCGCCATGGCGGCCCGCATCGGCGGCGCGTTGGGCTTTGCCGAAGATGCCGCCGCCGCCCTGCCCGCAGCACAGCAGACCGAGTTGCTGACCGGTTTATTCAAACTGATCGCCCAGTTGCAGAAGACCGAACGCTTCCCCGAGATGCGGGCCTGCCTGTCGTGCCAGTACTTCGAGGCGAACCGCCATCCAGGCAAGCCGGCGCCGCATCACTGCGGGCTGGTGAACGCGCCGCTGTCGGTGGCGCTGCTGCGCATCGATTGTCCCGAACAAGTGCCGGCCGATCCGGCCACGCGCCAGCGCAACTGGAAGGTGTTTGCCTGAGATTTTTTTTGACCATAATAGTTAGGAGTCCTACTTGTTTTACCCGCAGTGTTTTTTTTAACCCATGAAAGGAAATACCATGACCCGCATCGCTCTCGTCTCCCCCGCCGACACCACCGGCGAACGCCAACAGCTGCTGGCGCAAATCCACGGCGCATTCGGCGCCACGCCGAACATGTTCAAGGCCGTGGCCAATTCCACCGCCGCGCTGAAAAGCATGTGGGGCGCATTCGGCGCCCTGGGCGGCGGCATCATCGACGCCAAGCTGGGCGAGCAGATCGCCGTCGCCATCGCCGACCGCAATGAATGCGACTACTGCCTGGCCGCGCACACGGCGCTGGGCCGCAAGGCCGGCGCCAGCGCCGAGGAGATGAGCGCGGCGCAAGCCGGCCAGTCCGACGATCCAAGGACCGCCGCAGCGCTGCGCTTCGCCACCGCCGTCGTCAACAACCGCGCCCAGATCGCCGGCGAGGAAGTGTTGGCGTTGCGCGCGGCCGGCTTCGATGATGAGGCCATCGTCGAGATCATGGCCCACATCGCGCTGAACCTGTTCACCAACTACGTCAACGTCGCCTTCAAGGTGCCGGTCGACTTCCCGTCGGTGAAACTGCGCGCAAAATAAGGAGCAGCCATGCACGCTATCGCACCCGAACTCCAGGTCGCGGCCTGGCTGAACGCCACGCAGCCGCTGTCGCTAAGGCAGCTGCGCGGCAAAGTCATCGCCATCTACGCCTTCCAGATGCTTTGCCCCGGCTGCGTTTCGCACGGCATCCCGCAGGCCAAGACGATGCGCAGCACTTTCGACGAACAGGACGTCGCCGTACTCGGACTGCATTCCGTGTTCGAGCATCACGACGTGATGACGGAGAAAGCGCTGGCAGCCTTTTTGCACGAGTACCGCATCCAGTTTCCGGTGGCGATAGACCAGCCGGCGCAGCGCGGCGCCGTTCCGCTGACGATGGAACAGTACCAGCTGCGCGGGACGCCGACGCTGCTGCTGATCGATCGCCAGGGGCGGCTGCGGCTAAACCATTTCGGCCGCGCCGACGACATGCAGGTCGGCGCGCTGATCGGCCGCCTGCTCGCGGAAGCGACGGCGCAGCCGGAGGTGCACTGCGACGATACCGCCTGTAGCATCCGCTAGTACTCGGGCGGCCGCACTTTCACACACGGGATTCAGGAACGCATAATCCGCCACTACCGGAGAATCCACATGCGTATCCTGAATGTCCTGATCATCGTGCTGGCGGCGGCTTTGCTGTCGAGTTGCGCTTCGATGAGCTATAACCGCAGCATCAAGCAGACGGGCAGCATCGTCGATTACCTCTACCCGGACGCCAAGTCCGCGCCGGCCATGACGCCCACCGTCACCCGCCTGCGACCGCCGGTGCGGGTCGGCATCGCCTTCGTGCCCGGCGCCGGCTGGGGCAACGGCCTGCCGGAAACCGCCCGCATGAAACTGCTGGAGCGCGTGCGCGACTCCTTCTCCAAGCATCCCTACATCGGCAAGATCGAAATCATCCCGACGCAGTACATGCGCGCCAGGGGCGGCTTCACCAACCTCGAACAGGTGGCGCGCATGTTCGACGTCGAAGTGGTGGCCCTGCTCTCCTACGACCAGGTGCAGTTCAACGACTCCAACGCGCTGTCGGTGCTGTACTGGACCATCATCGGCGCCTACGTGGTGCACGGCGACCAGTACGATGTGCAGACCATGCTGGACGCCTCGGTGTTCGATGTGCAGAGCCGCAAGCTGCTGTTCCGCGCACCGGGCACCAGCCAGGTGAAGGGCAGCGCCAGCTGGGCGGGCTTCAGCGAAAAATCCCGCGCCGCGCAGACCGAGGGCTACAACGCCGCCGTCGACCAGCTGGTCCCCAACCTTCAGGCGGAGCTGGACAACTTCCGCGAGCGCATCAAGCACGACGCCAACTACCAGGTCGAGAACAAGGAAGGCTACAAGGGCGGCGGCGCGATGGACTGGCCAGGCCTGGCGCTGGTCGCGCTGCTGGCTGGGCTGGCGTGGGGACTGCGGCGCCGTGAATAATCTGCTGGAATTCGACCGCCATGCGCTGCTGGCCGGCCAGTGGTGGCGGCTGTGGACCGGGCATCTGGTCCACTACACGCCGCAGCACGCGCTGATCGATTTCGCGGTGGTGCTGGCCGCCGCCGTGATCGTGGTGCAGCTGAGCGCCACGCCGGCCATCGGCATGCGCCGCCTGGCGCTGGCGCTGGGACTGGGCGCTCCATTCATTTCACTGGGCATGCTACTGATCGCGCCGGGCTGCCTGACCTATCGCGGCGCGTCGGGCGTCGCCGCCATGCTGATGGTGATGGCCGGCGGCGCATTGTGGCCGCGCGCGACGCGCTCGGTGCGCGCCGCCTTGCTGCTGATGGCCGCCACGCTGCTGGCCAAGATCGGCGCCGAGGCCGCGGGATACGCCCACGGCTTGAGCGACCTGCCGGCCGACGTGGTGGTGGCCTGGCAGGCGCACCTGCTGGGCGTGGCCGCGGGCGCTATCACGTTCGCCGCCCGCAAGCCAAGGCTGCAACTGGATTAACTATCAATATAAATCCGACCTGTTTGTGTTTCACAAGCCTCAACATTGCCGTTAATTCTTGTGTATCTGGCATGGATATAGGCATAATCGTTTCGACTTAAACGATCCTTGCCCGATGTGTATCCTAACTGGAGTACGACATGAGCATCCCAGCCCGCACCGTCATTTCCGCCAGCCTGGCCGCAGCCTTCCTTGCCCCGCCCGCGTGGGCGGCGGATGAGATTCAGTCGGTGGTCGTCACCGCGCAGTCCCGCAAGCAGTTCGTGCAGGACGTGCCGATGACCATACAGGTATTGACCGCCAAGGACATCGACGCCATCGGCGCCAAAGACCTGGGCGACTTGAACGGCTACATACCGGGCCTGGTGGTGGACGCGGTCGAGCCGACCCAACCCTCCTTCGGCATACGCGGCGTGCAGACGGGCGATTTCGGCATCGCCACCGATTCGCCGGTCGGCATTTATGTCGACGGCGTCTACACCGGCAAGACCGGCGGCGCGCTGATGAACTTCATCGACGTCCAGCGCATCGAAGTGATCAAGGGGCCGCAGGGCACGCTGTTCGGCCGTAACAGCGCGGCCGGCGCCATCGCCATCACCACCAACGAACCAGGCAAGGAAGTCGATGCCGCCGGCCGCATCAAACTGGGCAAATACGGCCGCGCCAATGCCGACGTGATGATGAACCTGCCCATCACCGACACCTTCGCGGCGCGGCTGGTGGCGGTGCGCTCGGGCAGCGAGGGCTGGGTCGACAACACCTCCACCGGCAAGAAGTCCGGCGGCGACAAGGACTGGGCCACCCGCCTGATGCTGCGCAAGGACTTCGACGCCGCCAAGCTGGTGTTCGCGTGGGAGCACGAGAACATGGAGCAGTATGGCCGCCCTGCCTTCGGCGTCATCAAGGATCCCCGGCTGCCGCTGGGCGGCTACACCGGCGTCTACGACGCGGCCTACACCGCCAACTTCGTCAACCCGTTCAACGCGCCGCTGCAGAACGACCAGCAAGGCACCGAGGGCCGCATGTTCGACGGCGCCACGCTGCGCTTCGAAACGCCGCTGGCCGGCATGGTGTTCAACTCCACCACAGCCTACCGTCGCTTCACCACCCACAACATCACCGACAACGACGGCGGCAATCGCCCCGACCTGTACCTGACCACGCAGGACGCCAAGCGCGCCCGCAGCTTCCAGCAGGAGTTCAAATTGTCCGGCAAGAGCGGCCAGCTGGATTGGATCGCGGGCCTGAGCTTCTTCCATAACAACGAGCATCAGGACGCCGGCGCCTTCGTCACCACCGGCACGCTCGACACCCTGAGCCAGTTCGCCGGCGGCCAGCCGAATTTCGCCATGCTGTTCGGCGGCCTTGGCGCGGCGGGCCTGCCGGGCGTCGGCCCCGATACGGTGTTCAGCTGGAACGAGACGCACTACAGCGACGTGCGGACCAAGTCGGCCTCGATCTACGGCGACACCATCTGGCACCTGTCGCCGTCGACCAACGTCACCGCCGGCCTGCGCTACACGCAGGACAAGAAGCAGATGACGTGGTTCGTGCCGGGCCGCGTTTCGCCGCAGCTGGACAACTTCCTCAACAGCTACGGGCCGCTGGCCGGGCTGGATGCATCGGCCTTCCCGTCCAACGTGATCTTCAGCACGGCGGCGCAACTGGCGGCGTCGCCGGTGACGCGTGAGAAGGACTGGACCGACTGGAGCCCGCGCCTTGTGCTGGACCATAAGCTGAACCAGGACACGCTGCTGTTCACATCCCTGTCACGCGGCTACCAGGCGGGCGGCTTCAACATCTTCACGCCGCCCAATCCCGCCGCGCCGGCCGCCGCAGGCAAAGACCCGAGCTTCGCGCCGGAAAAGATGACCAACTTCGAAGCCGGCGTGAAGCTGGCCCTGCCCGCCCTGCGCGCCACGGTCAACGCCTCGCTGTTCGCCTACAAGTTCAAGAACCTGCAGGACATCCAGCTGTACAGCGTGGGCACGGTGCCGACCTATAACGTGGTGTCCAGCGACCAGAAGGCGCATGGCCTGGACCTCGATGGCCGCATCCGCATTTCGCCACGCGTGACGGTGTTCGGCGGCATGGAGTACATCGACCAGACCTACACCCGCTACCAGCGCCTCGACGCCGCCGGCAACGTCACGCTGGACCTGGGCGGCCAGCCAGTCGGCACGCCGCGCGTGACGGCGATGGCGGGCGTGAACCTCAACTGGGAAACGCTGGGTGGCCGCAGCAGCCTGAATTTCCAGGGCACGCACGCGACCGCGCAGCGCTGCAACAACGACACCGCCAAGCTCCAATGCCTGAGCACCGCGCAGCTCAAGACCGGCAAGGCCACCAGCAAGTTCGATCTGCGCCTGGCCTGGGACAGCCCAAGCTCGCGCTACGGCGTGGCGCTGTTGGTCAACAATGTGTTCGACCAGCGCTACATCACCAATCTTGGCGGTCAAACCGAACAGTATGGCGCGCCTTACGCCTACCTCACGCCGCCGCGCATGATCGCCGTCGAATTCCGGGCCAGCCTGTAGATGGCGCGCTGGCTCAAGCTGACCGCCGCGGCAGTGCTGGTGTTGCTGGTGCTCCTGGGCGGCGCGGTGTTGACGCTGGCGCTGCATCCGCCCGATCTGCTGCGCGTGGGCGCGGGCTACGGCGCCAAGATGGTGTGTTCCAACGTCTTCATCGCGGGCCGCTCGGCGCAAGCGGTGCTGGCTGACGATGTGCAGGCGCCCGGCCATCCCATCCTCCAGCTGCTGCAACTGAGCGTCGACGAAGACCGCAAGCTGGTGCGCGCCGATCTGCTGGGCTTTATCGGCAAGGGACTGGCCGTGTACCGGCCGGGCACCGGCTGCGCGGCGGTGCCGGATGGCGATGTCGGGAAGGCCATGCAGTTCCAGTTCGCGCCGTTGAAGATGTGGACGCCCTCGTCCAGCGTGCCATGGCCGACCGGCTCGCAGCCCGAGACCATGCCGGCGGTGCAGGCCTTGCTCGCCCAGGATGCGCTGGCCGGCCCCGGCATGCGCGGCATGGCGGTGATCCATCAGGGCCGGCTGGTGGCGCAGCGTTACGGCGCGGGCTTCCACGCCGGCATGCCGCTGCTCGGCTGGTCGATGACCAAGACTGTCAGCGCGGCGCTGGTCGGCATGCAGGTCGCCGACGGCACGCTCCTGCCGCAGCAAAGCGGTTTCTGGCCAGACGCCGGCGATCCGCGTGCGGCCATCACGCTGGCGCAGCTGATGGCGATGAGCAGCGGCCTGCAATTCAACGAGGGCTACGGCGCCGTCTCCGACGTGACGCGCATGCTGTATCTGGAACCGGACATGGCGGCCTACAGCGGAGCGCTGCCGCTGGCGCAAGCGCCGGGCGGCACCTGGAACTACTCCAGCGGCACCACGCTGCTGCTGTCGCGGATCTGGCAGCGCGCGGCGGCCGACGCCAAACACGCGGCGACATCGGCGGCCGTGCTGTCGCTGCCGCGCGAGCGCCTGTTCGATCCGCTGGGCATGAGCAGCGCCGTGATGGAGGCCGACGCACGCGGCAATATGGTCGGTTCCAGCTATATGTACGCGAGTACGCAGGACTGGGCGCGCTTCGGCCAGTTCCTGTTGCAGGACGGTGTATGGCAAGGCAAGCGCCTGCTGCCGGAAGGCTTCGTCACCGGCATGCAGCAGGTGGCGCCGGCTTCGGGCGGCCAGTATGGACAAGGCCAGGTGTGGCGCTGGGGCCCGTCCGGTGCGACGCCGGAAGGACAGAACCCTGATCTGCCGTTCAAGCTCCCGGCCGACACCTACTGGCTGGAAGGCCACGACGGCCAAAGCATCGCCATCGTGCCGTCGAAGCAGCTGGTGGTGGTGCGGCTCGGGTTGACCCCGCACCAGCTGAACTATCAGCCGCAGGCGCTGCTTGCCGCCGTGATCAAGGCACTGGAATGATGGCGGCGGCAGGCGGCGCGGTTCCCTACGGCCTGTTGCGCCATCAGGGTGCGATGCTCAGGGCCACCGCCAGGATGCTGTTGCAGGCGGCCCGCAGGTCGCTGCTGCCATCGGCCGGCCGTCGCCACGCGGACGCGCCGCCCGCCCCACGCGCCATCGCGCCGCTACAGCGCTGCATCGCGGCGCCACCGGCGCAGCTGGTCGAACACTACATCCGCTGGTGCGGCGCGGGCGGCCGCTACGACGGCGCGCTGCCGCCGCACATGGTGTCGCAATGGAGCCTGCCGCTGGTGAGCGAGCTGCTGATGCAACTGCCCTACCGGCTCACCGGCATCATCAACCAGGGCGTGTGCATGATCGTGCATGGCCCGCTGCCGCGCGGCGCGGCGTTGATGCTGCACGCTTCGGTCGAGCAGATCACGCATGCCGACGGCTGGGCGAGAATCGTCGTCGCCATCGTCACCGGCACGGCGCAGCATGCGCGGCTGGTGGAGACACGGCTGCACATGCGCGTGCGCCTGCCCGGCCCGCGCAGCGCGCGCAAGGCGCCGGTGCGTCCGCCCGATCCGGCATGGCAGAACGCCGGCACATGGCGGGCCGAGTCCAGCGACGGCCTGCGCTTCTCGCTGCTGACCGGCGACTTCAATCCCATCCACTGGTGCGGGCCGCTGGCGCGGCGCTCGGTGTTCGGCGCCAAGGTGCTGCACGGCTTCGGCAGCCTGGCGCGCAGTTGCGAGACGCTGGCGCCGGGCAGCTTCCACGAGATCGAGGTGCGCTTTCTGCGCCCCGTCGTGCTGGACGGCGAAGCGCTGTCGGTGCAGCTGGCGCCCGAGGCCGACACCGACGGCCGACGCGCGCTGCGGCTGGTCGGCGCGGCCGATACAGTGCATCTGGCCGGATGGCTGCGCTGATGTTGCGTGCCGCCGCGTGCCGGTGTATCGTCACCGCAGTTCAACTACCAAGGATGCAACGATGACCGTACTGATACTGGGCTTGCTGGTTTTTCTCGGATTGCATTCGGTCCGCATTTTCGCTGACGACTGGCGCACCGCCATGCGCGCGCGCCTGGGCGAGAACGGCTGGAAGGGACTCTACTCGTTGGTGTCGCTGGCCGGCTTCGGTTTGATCATCTGGGGCTACAGCCTGGCGCGGCAGCAGCCCGTCGTTGTGTGGTCGCCACCGGCCTTTATGGCGCACATCGCCGCGCCGCTGATGGTGCTGGCCTTCATCCTGCTGGTGGCGGCCTATGTGCCGGGCAATGGCATCAAGGCGCGCCTGCATCATCCGATGACGCTGGCCGTCAAGGTCTGGGCGCTGGCGCACTTGCTGGCCAACGGCACGCTGCATGACATCGTCCTGTTCGGCAGCTTCCTGGTGTGGTCGGTGCTGCTGTTCCGCGCGGCCCGCAAGCGCGACGCGGCCGCCGGCACCGTCTACCCGCCCGGCAAAGGGGTGGCGACGGTCATTACGGTGGTGGTGGGTTTTGGCGTGTCGGTGCTGTTCGCCCACTGGCTGCACCTGATGCTGATCGGCGTGAAGCCGTTCTAGGCGCTCAGCGGCATTTGCCGCGGATGATGGCGGAGATCACCCACGGCAGCGAGTACGGCCCCACCACGGCAATGGGGCCGATGTAGGCCGGTTGCAGCTTGAGCGCGCCCTCGTGCAGGCAATCGGGCACCTTGGCCTGTTCGAAGGCGGCGCTCATCTTGTCGTGCACCGTGGGCGAGGTGGTGCCGAAGGCGCCGGCCGTGCGGGTGGCCGGGTCGGCCGGATGCGGATCTTCGGCAACGACGGCGCGCACCGCCTGGCGTATCAGCTCGTCGGACAGCGGCGGCGGTTGACTGAGATCGCGCAGCACCGGCTCGGGTTGCGGCGGCTGCGGCTGCGACTGCGCGGCCGACGCGGCCAGCGGCATGACGGCCAGCCAGGCGGTGGCGATAATGTTCCTCATCCAATCTCCATTTCCACACACAATACCGTATCGACGCACTCATCATAACAAAAATACATTAGTATTAGCAGTCCTCCCACCATCATGAAGGACGGACTATGTCGGACTGGACCAGCGGCTACGTTGCGGATATCGGCTACACATACGGCTATTATGATCTGATGAATCCATTGCGGATCAAACTGGCGTTGCTGAAAGCAGGCCTTGTGCTGCCTGAGGTCGCCACGGCATGCGAATTGGGCTACGGCCAGGGCCTCAGCATCAACATCCACGCTGCCACTTCCACCACGCAATGGTACGGCACGGACTTCAATCCCGCCCAGGCTGGTTATGCCCGGCAGTTAGCCGCCAGCATGGAGGACGGGCCGCGGCTGTTCGACCAGTCGTTCGCCGAATTCTGCACCCGCTCCGACTTGCCGGACTTCGATTTCGTTGCACTGCACGGCATCTGGAGCTGGATTTCGGACGAAAACCGCGCGGTCATTGTCGACTTCCTGCGGCGCAAGCTGAAGGTCGGCGGCGTGCTCTATATCAGCTACAACACCCATCCCGGTTTCGCGCCTATGGTCCCTATGCGCAACCTGATGACCCAGCACGCAGCGACGATGGCGGCGCCGGGCGCCGGCGTGGTGGCCAAGGTCGAAGGCGCCATCGCCTTTGCCAACAAACTGATGGCCACCAATCCCATGTTCGCGCGCGGCAACCCGCAAATCGCCGAACGATTGACGAAGATGAGCACCCAGGACCGTCACTACCTGGCGCACGAGTATTTCAACCGCGACTGGCTGCCGATGTCCTTCGCCGACATGGCCGGCTGGCTGTCGCAGGCCAAGCTTGATTTCGCCAGCTCAGCCACCTACAACGAGCTGGTGCCGCAACTGCATCTGGGCCCGGAGCAAATCGCCTTACTGGGCGAGATTCCAGACCCGGTGTTCCGCGAGAGCGTGTACGACTTCATGGTCAACCAGTCGTTTCGCCGCGATTACTGGATCAAGGGCAAGCGCAGCGCGCCGCCGATCGAGCTGGCCGAACAACTGCGCGCGGCGCGCGTCGTCTTGCGGGAACACCCCGACGCGGTCAAGTTCACCGTCTCCGGGGCACGGGGAGAAAGCGCGCTGGCGGAAGGCATCTACAAGCCTGTCATCGATCTGATGAGCGACCATGCGGTACGCACCATCGGCGAGATCGAAGAGGCAATGCGGGGCAACGGCATCAGCCTGGCGCAACTGCACCAGGTGTGCCTGCTGCTGGCCGACCAGGGCACACTGGTGAATGCGCAAGAGCCATCCATCGCGGAGCTGCGCCGGCCGCAAACCGAGCGCCTGAACCAGCGGCTGCTGCGGCAGGCGCGTGGCGGCAGCGAAGTCAGCGGGCTGGCCAGTCCGGTGACGGCTTCCGCCGTCCCCGTCAGCCGCTTCCAGCAACTGTTCATCGCTGCCATGGCCGAGGGCAAGCAACAGCCATCGGAGTGGGCCTACCACGCCTGGCAGGTGCTCAAGGCATCTCAGCAAACCATTTCCAAGCAGGGCGTGGCGCTGATCGGCGACGAGCAGAATATCGCCGAGCTATCCAGCCAGGCCAACGACTTCCGCGACCACCGGCTGCCGCTGCTACGCGCCCTGGGCATAGTCTGACGGCGCCACCGCGTCGGCCACGCGGACGGCGTTGCGGCCGCCCTGCTTGGCCGCGTACAGCATTTTGTCGGCCTGCATCAGCCAGTCGGCCGGCGCGGTGCGCTTGTCCATCGCCGCCACGCCTATCGATATGGTCAGCGGATGGCCGTCGATCAGGCAGCTGGCGGCCACCGCCGCCCGCAGGTTTTCCGCCAGCCGGCTAGCCGCCAGCAGCGCCGCGCCATTAGCGATAATGGCGAACTCCTCGCCGCCGTAGCGGAACAGCCGGTCGGTCGCGCGCGTGTGCAGCCGCATCACTTCGCACAGCCGCACCAGCGCGCGGTCGCCGGCCGCATGGCCGTACTGGTCGTTGACCAGCTTGAAATGGTCCAGATCCAGCAGCAGCAAACAGGACGCCAGGTGCGGACGGCGCTCGTCGGCATGGTCGGCCAGCTTGCGGTCCAGCGAGCGGCGGTTGCCGACGCCGGTCAGGAAATCGAGCTCGACCTCGGTGTGCAGCGCCTTGTTCTGCTCGCCCGTGCGGTGCGAGAAGATGTAGGCGAACAGGTTGACCAGGCCGACGGTGACGACGATGGTCATCAGGTTGAGGCCCTCCAGCTGCGGCGCCAGGATCACCACCAGCCCCAGCAGCGAGCAGCTGTTGATCGCCACCGCCACGCCGGGCCGCAGCACGAAGTAGCAGGCGATCATGGTCGGGTACACCCAGTAGACCAGCGACACGCCGCGCAAATACACCGTCACCAGCATGCCCGCCGAATACACCAGCGTGACGCAGAAGCTGGCCACGCGGTGGCGGCCGGTGCGCCACACATGGACGATCACCGCCAGCATGGCCAGCACCAGCGCGATGTCGACCGCGGCCGACAGCCAGTTGCGCTGCACCAGGCGGTAGATGCCGAACGGCAGGATGCTGGGGATACTCAGCGTACAGAGCAGCATCAGGATCACTTCTTCGATGCTGCGCTTGCGCTTGCCGGACAACCAGCCGAAGCGGCCGCCCCCTCCCTTTTCTGCGTCGGACATCTTCAATCGCTTTACGTAGCTTGGCCGGCGCCATGGGCCGGGGTTGCGCCGCCGTGCTGGGCGGCCAGTTGCGCGGCCTGCGGGTCGACCTTGTGCTGGCCCGACAGGAACATATACATGGCCGGCACCACGAACAGCGTGAACAGCGTGCCGATCGACAGGCCGGTGAAGATCACCAGGCCCATCGCATGACGGCCGGCCGCGCCCGCGCCGGAGGCCACCACCAGCGGCACCACGCCGAACACCATCGCAGCCGTCGTCATCAGGATAGGACGCAGGCGGGTGGCGGCCGCCTCTTCGATGGCCTCGCGCTTGCTCTTGCCGGCGGCGCGCAGGTGGTTGGCCACTTCGACGATCAGGATGCCGTGCTTGGAAATCAGCCCCATCAGCGTCACCAGCCCGACCTGGGTGTAGATGTTGATCGAGGCGTAGCCGAGGAAGATGAAGGTCATCGCGCCGAACAGCGCCATCGGCACCGAGAACAGGATCACGACAGGATCGCGGAAGCTCTCGAACTGCGCCGCCAGCGCCAGGAACACGATGATGACGGCGAAGGCCATCGTCACCACGAAGCCGCCCGATTCGCTCATGAACTGGCGCGAGCCGCCCGAGTAGTCGACCGTGTAGCCCGACGGCGCCACTTCCTTGACGGTGTTGCGCAGGTATTCCAGGATCTCGCCCTGCGAGGCGCCGGTGACGCCGGCAATCGTGGCCGAGTTCAGCTGCTGGAAGCGGGTCACGGATTCAGGCTGCACGCTGTACTTGATGCTGGCCACCGTGCTGGCCGGTATCATGGCGCCGCTCGGGGTCTTGATGTAGAAGTCCAGCACGTCGGCCGGGTTCAGGCGGTCGACCTGCTGCACCTGCGGGATCACCTTGTACGAGCGGCCGGAGATCGAGAAGTAGTTGACGTAGCCGCCGCCCAGCGCCGCGCCCATGGCGTTGCCGAAGTCCTGCTGCGTCAGGCCCAGCGTGGCCAGCTTGTCGCGGTCCACTTCGACCCGCGCCTGCGGCGAATCGATCTTCAGGTCGACGTCGGCGAAGTAGAACTTGTTGTCCTTGCGCGCCTTGTCCAGCACCGCCTGCGCCACCGTGTTCAGGTTCTCGAACGGTTCGGTGGTGGTGATGACGAACTGCACCGGCAAGCCCGAGCTGCCCGGCAGCGCCGGGAACTGGAAGGCCGCCACGCGGCCGCCGGCCACATGGTTCCATTTTTCCTGCAGGTCTTGCTGGATCTCGTGCGCCGAGCGCGAGCGCTTCTCCCAGGACTTGAACAGCACACCGCCGATGCCGGCGTTGGTGGTCGGCACGCCGGTGATCTGGAACATCTGTTCGTACTCGGGCAGCGCGTGCGAGATGTCGAAGATCTGCTTGGCGTAGGCCTGCATCTGGTCCGAGGTGGCGGTCGGCGCGCCGACCACCTGCGACAGCACGATGCCCTGGTCCTCTTCCGGCGCCAGTTCCGACTGCGACATCTTGAACATCAGGCCCAGCAGCAGGCTCAGGATCAGGCCCATGACGATCAGCACCGGCCAGGTGTTGAGCAGGCTGTGCAGCAAGCGCAGGTAGCCGTTGTGGACTTTCTCGAACACCTTGTCGATGGCCTTGACGAAGCGCCCCTCGTCCTGCTTGGGGTCGAAGAAGTGGCCGCACATCATCGGCGACAAGGTCAGCGCGACGATGCCCGACACCGCCACCGCGCCGGCCAGCGTGAAGGCGAACTCGGTGAACAGCGCGCCGGTCAGGCCGCCCTGGAAGCCGATCGGCACGTACACGGCGATCAGCACCACCGTCATCGCCAGGATCGGCGAGCCGAGCTCGCGCGCGGCGATGATGGCGGCGTCGAAGGGCTTGATGCCCTCCTTCATGTGGCGGTCGACGTTCTCGACCACGATGATGGCGTCGTCCACCACCAGCCCGATCGCCAGCACGATGGCCAGCAAGGTCAGCAGGTTGATCGAATAGCCCAGCATCAGCATCACGAAGAAGGTGCCGACCAGCGACAGCGGCATGGCGATCACCGGCACGATCACCGCGCGGAAGCTGCCCAGGAACAGGTAGATGACGATGGTGACGATGATCAGCGCTTCCACCAGCGTCTTGACCACCTCGTCGATGGAGGTGTTGATGAACTCGGTCGAGTCGTAGACGATCTCGCCGGTCAGGCCGTTCGGCAACTGCTCCTTGATCGGCGGGAAGGCTTCGCGCACGCGCTTGGCCACGTCCAGGATGTTGGCCTCCGGCGCCACCTTGATGCCGATGAACACCGAACGCACGCCGCTGAAGGCGACGTTGAAGTCATAGTTTTCCGAACCCAGCGTGACGGTGGCGATGTCCTCCAGGTGGACGATGGCGCCGCCGGACTGCTTGACGGCCAGCGCCTTGAACTCTTCCACCGTGTGCAGGTCGGTGCCGGCGGTCAGCGGCACGGTCACCATCTGGCCCTTGGAAGCGCCCAGGCCGGTCAGGTAGTTGTTCTGCGCCAGCGCGGCGCTGACCTCGGTGGCGGTGACGCCGTGGGCCGCCATCTTGCCGGCGTCCAGCCAGGCGCGCAGCGCGAACTGGCGCGCGCCCAGCAGCTCGGCGGTCTGCACGCCCTGGATCGAATCCAGTTTCGGCTTGACCACGCGCGCCAGGAAGTCGGTCACGTTGTTGGTGGGCAGCGTGTTGCTGTAGAAGCCCATGTACATGGCGTCGGTGGTCTGGCCGGTCTGCACCGTCAGCACCGGCTGCTGCGCCTGCTGCGGCAGCTGGTTGCGCACCGAGTTGACCTGGGTGGTGATCTCGGTCAGCGCGCGGTTGGAATCGTAGTTCAGCCGCAGCGTGGCGGTGATCACCGACACGCCGCTGTTGGACGAGGACGACAGGTAGTCGATGCCCTGCGCCTGCGCGATGGCGCCCTCCAGCGGCTGCGTGATGAAGCCGGCCACGGTGGCGGCGTCGGCGCCGTAGTAGGTGGTGGAGATCGTCACCACCGCGTTCTGCGTCTTCGGATACTGGTTGATCGGCAGGCTGAACAGCGAACGCAGGCCCAGCACCACGATCAGCAGGCTGACCACGCTGGCCAGGACCGGCCGCTTGATGAAGATGTCGGTGAAATTCATGGCGCGGCTTCCCTTAGTGTTCCTGCGGCGTCGGATTCGGGTTGTTGGCCGGCTGCACCTTGTTGTCGATCACGGCCGGCGTGCCGTTCTTCAGTTTCAGCTGGCCGCTGGTGACCACGGTCTGGCCCGCCTTGAGGCCGGTCAGGATGGCGACCTGGTCGCCGCGCGTCGGGCCGGTGGTGACGAACACCTGCTGCGCCACCAGGTGGGCGTTGCCCTTGTCATCCTTGAGCGGGTCCTTGGCGTCGGCCGGCGGCGGCGCCAGCACGAACACGGTCGAGCCGTACGGGTTGTAGGTGATGGCGGTCTGCGGCAGGGTCAGGTATTTCTTCTGCTCGCCCTGGTCCAGGCTGACGTTGGCGAACATGCCGGGCAGCAGCTGGCGCTTGCCATTGGGCACGGTGGCCTCGACCTGCACGTTGCGGGTGGCGGCATCGATTTTCGGGCTGATCGAGGTCACCTTGCCGGGGAAGGCCAGGCCGGGATAGGCGTCGGCGGTCAGGTTGAGCTTCTGGCCGATCGACAGGCCGGCCAGCTGTTTCTGCGGCACGAAGAAATCGACATAAACAGTATCGATGGTTTGCAGCGTCACCAGCTTGTCGCCCGGGTTCAGATACTGGCCGGGATTGACGGCGGTGATGCCCAGCTTGCCGGCGAACGGCGCGCGTATGGTCTTCTTGTCGACCACGGCCTGCTGCTGCGCGACCAGGGCCTTGCGGCTCTTGAGGTCGGCGTCGTCGTTGTCGAGCTGGGCCTGGCTGATGGCCTGCGCGGCGAACTGCAGCTTGTCGCGCTTGAGCACCGAGGCCGACAGGTCGGCCGCGGCCTGCAGCGCGCGCAGCTGGGCGATGTCGGAGTCGGCGTTCATCTCGATCAGCACCTGGCCGGCCTTGACCTCGTCGCCCGACTTGAAGTGCACCTGGCGCACCAGGCCGGCGATCTCGGTGGTGACATCGACGCCGCGCACCGGCACCAGCGTGCCGACCGAGGTCAGCTGCGGCTGCCATTGCGATTCCTCGGCCTTGATCGCGGTGACGGTTTGCGCGCCCGGCTTGGGCGAGCTGGCGATCAGCTTTTTAATCTGCAGATACTTGCCGAACGCCAGCACGGCGATCAGTAAAAGGACGCCGCCTATCATGATGAACATACGCTTGGTCATGAATCGATCTCCTGCTTTTTAGTGTTGTTTGGTGTGTGCTGCTTACTTGGCGCTGCCCGTGCCGCCATAGGGCGCTGCGGCCGAGACCGCCGTGGCCGCAGGCACGCCGCCGCTGCGGTTCCACCAGCCGCCGCCCAGCGCCTGGAACAGCGCCGCCGTGTCGGCATAGCGCGCCGCCTGCGCCTGCACCAGCGCCACGTGGGCCTGCTGGTAGCTGCGCTGCGCGTCCAGCAGCACCAGGTAGCTGATCCCGCCCAGCTTGTACTGCTGCGTGGCCAGTGCCAGCGATTCGGCCGCCAGCGATTCGGCCTCGGCCTGCGCTTTCAGCGCGGCGGCGTCGGAGTCCAGCGCGCGCAGGCTGTCGGCGACGTTCTGGAAGGCCGCCAGCACGGTGCTGCGGTACTGCGCCGCCGCCACATCGTAGGCCGCTTCCGCCGCGCGCCGCCTGGCGCTCAGCGCGCCGCCGTTGAAGATGGGCGCGGTCAGGCCGGCGGCCAGGTTCCAGGCCGTGGTCTCGGCGTCGAACAGCTTGCTGAAGGTTTGCGACGACGAGCCATAGCTGCCGCTCAGCGTGAACTGCGGATACTGGGCCGCCGTCGCCACGCCGATCTGTGCGCTGGCCGCGTGCAGCAGCTCCTCGCTGGCGCGGATGTCGGGCCGCTGGCGCACCAGCGCCGACGGCAGCGACACCGGCAGCGAGTCCGGCAAGGTCAGCGATTCCAGCGCGAACTCGGGCATGCCGGCCTCGCCCGGCAGCTTGCCGGCCAACACCGACAACTGGTGGCGGCTCTGCGCCAGCGCCTTTTCCAGCGGCGGCAAGGTGGCGGCGATCTGCGCCACCTGGTTGCGCTGGGTGAGCAAGGTGTTGCGCGGCACGGCGCCGAACTCGAACTGCTTCTCGATCACGCCCATCTGCTTGTTCAGCGCGTCCAGCACTTCCTGCGTGGCCTTGAGCTGCGCGCGCAGCGAGGCTTCGCGGATCGCCGTCGTCACCACGTTGGCGCTGAGCGCCAGGTAGGTGGCCTCGACCTGGAAGCGCTGGTAGTCGACCTGGGCGCGCGCGCCTTCCAGCGTGCGCCGGGTGGAACCGAACACGTCCGGTGTGTAAGCCACGTTGACCGAGGCGTTGTACAGGTTGAAGACGCCACCCTTGCTGTCGCCGGCGGCCGCCGTCTTCTGTCGCGCCAGGCCCAGCTGGCCATTGACCGAGGGATAGACCAGGCTACCGGCCTCGGCGTTGTAGCTTTCCTGGGCCTGGCGCAGCGCCGCCTCGGCCGCCGCCATGCTGGGGTTCTGCGCCAGCGCGCCGCGTATCAGCTGGTCCAGCGCGGGCGAGCGGAATACGGCCCACCACTGCGCGGGGATGTCCTGCCCCATCGCGAACTGCTGGGCGCCGCCGGCCGCGCCGGGCGACGCCGCGGTCTGCGCCGCCAGCGGCGTGGGGGTGTAGCTGTCGCCCGCCGCCGGGGCGGCTGGGGTTTTGAAGTCGGGGCCAAGGGCGCAGCCGCCCAATCCTGCCGCGACCAGCGCCGCCGCTCCGGCCCGCAGCACGTGCCGGTGGAACTGCCTGAAGTTCTGTTTTCTCACAAAAAACTCCCGCTTGAGGTTCATGCCAAACCGAAAAGTTAACTGAACTGCACTTTTGCCTGACATATTCGCATTTTTTGCGGGCTGAGTGTGTTTTTTGTATCGATACGAAAGCGACGGGCATAAAAAAACGGGCTACGCCGCCAAGGCGTAGCCCGTTTCAGGGGATGGGGTGGGTGCCGGTCAGGCTTCGGCGGTGGCGACCACGCCGTAGGCGCGGTTGGCTTCGGTCAGCGAAAAGGCCGTTGGACCGTTGACCACCGAGTCGGTGGCGCGCTCGCTGCTGCGGTAGGTGATCGGCATCTGATAGCGGCGCAGTTCGTCCGGGCTGATCTTGCCGTCCTTGTTGGTGTCGGCGGCCATGTCGACCTTGCCGCTGCCCAGCACGCCGTTTTCATCGACGCCCGGCAGAGGATCGGGCGAGACCAGGTTGTTGCTGTCGTCGCTGTTGCCGTCGAGGCCGAACTTGGCCTTGAAGAACTCGGTTTCAGGACGTTGCACCAGACGCTTCAAGCCTTCGTCGAACTGTTTCAGCGCGAGCTTGAGGCTGTCGTCGTCCGATTCCGCGACGGCCTTGACGACGGCGCTGGCCTTGTCGACGGGGGCGGCGCTCAGTCCGTTTTGCACCGGCGCGTTGAAGCCGGGCAGCGACAGGTAGGCTGCGACCGAGGCGCTCAAATCCGCGTTGGTGTCGGCAACAGCAGAGGCGACTTTCTTGGGCTCGAACGCCTTCTCCGCAGCAACCGCTGCGGTGAGATTCGGACCACCAATATTGTTCACCATAATCATAATCGACTCCTGTTTGACGACGCCCCGGGACGGTCGAACAAAAAAAATTTCTACCCCATCATTCTATCAAGATTTTGGCAACAATCACCATTTTTAGCGGCGTCCAAGGCTGAAAAGTGTCTTTTTCCCATGCGAAACTTGCAGTAAGGAATTGTTTTAATATACAGAATTAATCGCTTAGCGCCTGCAATAGTTTTTCCCCATCAGGACAGCCCCAACCCGTGCAGGTATCCCAGCCTTGCGTCGCCTGCTGGGCGCCATTGTTGCCGTCCGTGATATCCCGCGTGACGCCTTTGCCCTGCAGCGTACCGTACAGCAGCGGGTTCAGGAAACCGACCGGACGGCCGAGCCGCTGGTTGACCAGCGCCAGCAAGCCGGCCCACAACGGCGCCACCGCGCTGGTGCCGCCGAACACCAGGTTCTGGCCGTCGACCCTGACCTTGTAGCCGCTGGCGGGATCGGCATCGCCCGCCACGTCCGGCACGCCGCGCGCGGCCTGGCCATTGCCCTTCACCACGCCCTGCTGGTAGTCGGGCCGCCCGAAGAAGCTGCTGTAGCCGCCGCCGGTTGCGCTATTGGGGCCGCTGTTCCAGACGGTCTCGACGGCGCCGCCATCCAGCAGCATCACGCGGGTGCCGCCGCAGGCCAGCGCATGCGGCGCCGACGAGGGAAAGTCGACATGCTCGCCGCCATCGGCGACGCCGTCGGTGGAGCCGTTGTCGCCGGCCGCGCACAAGATCGTCACGCCCATCGCGGCGGCGTCGGCGAAGGCTTGCTCGAAAGCGGTCATCGCTTGCCCGGTCCAGGCCGACTCCGGCGCGCCCCAGCTGATGGAGATCACCGACGGCTGGTGGACGCCGTCATGCACGGCGGCCGTGATGGCGTCGAGAAAGCCGCGCTCGGTGTTGGGCGCGTAGTAGACGGCGATCAGCGCGCCAGGCGCCACCGCGCCCGCCACTTCGATATCGAGCATCACCTCCCCATCGGCGCTGCCGGCGGTGCTGGGTCGGTTCTTGGCGTGGTCGATGCAGATCGATTTGACGCGCGGCACCGGCAAGCCCAGCTCGTCGAAATAAATCTTCAGGTCGCGCGGCCGGCTGCCGCCGCCCAGCTCGATGATGCCGATGCACTGGCCGCTGCCGTCCAATCCCTGCGGGAAGTTGTACAGCCGCGCCAGCTGCGGCGGCGTGAAGGCGATGTTGGCCGCCGCCGCCGAGGCGAACCCGTCGGCCTGCAGGCGCTGGAACTTGGGCGTGGCCACCGGCCGGTCGTCCAGCCCGAACACGCCTTCGACCACGCCGGCCAGCTGGCTCGGAACGCTGAGCTCGCCGACCCGGCCGCGATAACTGCCATCCGGATACTCGTACTCCTCCAGCTGCACGCCGAAGGCGTCGTTCATCTGCGCGGCCGTGCCGGCCAGCACCACGCGGCGCTGGGCGGCGTCTCTGCTGATGACCGCCATGCCATGCTGCGCCGCGAAGGCCGTCACCGTGGCGATGTCGGCCTCGCTGGCGCCGTGGGCTTGGGCGAACTGCTCGCGGCTCAGGTAGCGGCGCTCGAGCGGCTGGGTGTCGGCGCAGGCGGCCTGCAGGTCCAGCGGCGCATGCTCGGGCGCGGCGCGCAGCCGCACGGTGATTTCGATGGTCTGACCGTCCGCCACCGGACCGAGGGCGACCGCCCCCTGCAGCGCCAGCTGGCCGCTGCCGGGAATGATATGGGGATTGGAAGTGCCTGCCATGATGGTCTCCTTTCGCATGGATTGCCCTCAAAAGATACTGGCCGCAATGGCTGCGGGATTGATACAGCGCAGACATCTCACCGATAAACCGCAGCGACGCCCTTGCCGGATTCCCGAATATGGAATACATTCTCATTTATGAGAAATGACATCGAATCCCGCCTGGCCCACCGCCTGGCCGCGCTGCGCGAAGAGCGCGGCCTGTCGCTGGACGAGCTGGCTGCCGCCAGCGGCATCAGCCGCGCCACGCTGTCGCGCATGGAACGCGCGGAAACCAGTCCCACCGCCGCCCTGCTGGGCAAGCTGTGCGCCGTGTTCGGCCTGCCGATGTCGCGCCTGGTCGCAGAAGCGGAAGCCCAGCCCGGCGAACTGCTGCGCGCCGCCGACCAGCCGCTGTGGCAAGATCCCGACACCGGCTTCCGCCGCCGCATGGTGTCGCCGCCGGCGCGCGGTTACGCGGTCGAGCTGGTCGAAGGCTGGCTGCCGCCCGGCGCCCGCATCGACTACGCGCAAGCGCCGGTGCCCGGCATGGAGCAGCACCTGTGGCTGCTCGAAGGCGCGCTCGACTACACGCTCGACGGCGCCACCCACCAGTTGCAGGCGGGCGACTGCCTGCGCTTCCACCTGTTCGGCGCCACGCGCTTTGTCTGCCCCGGGCCCACGCCGGCCCGCTACCTGATCGCCCTATGCCCACCATAAAACAACTCGATGCCGACGGCCTGCGCCGTCACGCGCCCGAGCTGGCCGAAGTGCTGCGCGACTGCGTGCTGCACGGCGCCAGCATCGGCTTCCTGCTGCCCTGCCCGCTGAACGAGGCGCAGGACTTCTGGCTGTCGCTGGCGCCGCAGATCGCCAGCGGCGAACGCCTGCTGTTCGTCGCCCACGATGCGCACGGCGCGCTGTGCGGCACCGTGCAACTGGTGGTGGGCGGCATGCCCAACGGCCGCCACCGGGCGGAGATTTCCAAGATGCTGGTGCACAGCGGCGCGCGCCGGCAAGGCATCGCCCAGGCGCTGATGGCACACGCTCTGGCCACCGCGCGGGCACTCGGCCTCACGCTGCTGGTGCTCGACACCTGCACCGGCTTCCCGGCCCAGGCCATGTATGAAAAGCTGGGCTTCGCCGTCACCGGCGTGGTGCCCGGTTACGCCGCCCTGCCCGACGGCACGCTGGGCGCGGCCACCTTCATGCATTTGCAGCTGTAGGCCGCCGCGCCTGTCACGGAGCCGTCACAAGGATGGAGTACGATGTCGCGGGCGCATGGTAGGCTGTGCGCCCAAACACCTTATCAACCTGACGACGACCCAACATGACAAAGAAACTGTCCCTGCCCGCACTCGTAATCGCGACTTCCTGCCTAGCCCTGGGCGCGTATGCCGCCGCCCCTGCCGCCAGCGCGGCCGCCGCGGCCCAGCCCAAGCTGGTGGTGGTGCTGGTGGTGGACGGCCTGCCGAACGAACAGGTGCTGCGCTACCGCGAGCAGTTCGGCCAGGGCGGCCTGCGCCGCATGCTGGACCAGGGCGCGTCGTTCAGCAACGCCCACCAGGCGCACGGCATCACCGTCACCGCGATCGGCCACAGCGCCGTGCTGACCGGCGCCTACCCGTATGTGCACGGCGTGATCGGCAACAACTGGATCGACCCGGTCACCAGGAAATCGGTGTACTGCACCGAAGACACCAACTACACCTACATCGGCGAAGAAACCAAGTCCAGCGACGGCACCGCGCCCACGCGCCTGAAAGTCGACACGCTGGGCGACCAGCTGCGCTACGCCACCGGCAGCCGCAGCAAGGTCGTCACCGTGTCCGGCAAGGACCGCGGCGCGATTCTGCTGGCCGGCAAGACCGGCACCGCCTACATGTACATGGACAAGAGCGGCAACTTCGCCAGCAGCACCTTCTACATGAAAGCCCATCCGAGCTGGGTCCAGCAATACCAGGCCAGCAAGCCGCAGGACCGCTACTACGGCAAGTCGTGGACGGCGCTGCTGCCGGAAGCGGCCTACGCCGGCGACGCCGATCCCGACCTGAACCAGGTCAAGCCTGGCACCCACAACCGCCTGCCCTACGCCTACTACAGCGAGAGCGGCGAGATCGACGCCGGCTACTACAACAGCCTGAAGACCGGCCCCTTCCTCGACCAGCTGACGCTGGACTTCGCGCGCGCCGCGGTGGAAGGCGAAAACCTGGGCCGCAATCCGGCCGGCGTGCCGGACCTGCTGGGCGTGAGCCTGTCGGCGCACGACTACGTCAACCACGCCTTCGGCCCGGAAAGCAAGCTGTCGCACGACCACCTGCAACGCCTGGACCGCATGCTGGCCGACTTCTTCACCTACCTCGACAAAAAAGTCGGCATGGACAATGTGCTGGTGGTGCTGACCGCCGACCACGGCTTCCCGAACACGCCTGAGTTCGCCAAGACCCAGCACGCCGACGCCCAGCGCATCGACGGCGACAAGCTGATGGCCGCGCTGGACAAGCACCTGTCGGAAAAATTCGGCGGCGCCAAGCTGCTCAGCGCCTGGTCGCTGCCCAACATCCACCTCGACTACGCGCAGATCGACAAGAGCGGCCTGAAGCGCGAGGAAGTGGAAACCGCCGCCGCCCGCTACCTGCTGGCGCAGAACGGCATCGTCGAAACCTACACCCGCACCCAGCTCGAAAGCGGCGCCGCCAACACCACCCGCATCGCCACCCTGATGCGCCGCGCCTGGAACCGCGAAGCCTCGGGCGACCTGATGGTCGTCACCAAGCCTTACTGGTACTTCGGCACCGGCACCAGCGGCACCTCGCACGGCTCGCCGTACGCCTACGACACCAATGTGCCGCTGATGATCATGGGCAAACGCTGGATCAAGCCGGGCGCCTACGGCCAGTATGCGGAAGTGGTCGACATCGCGCCGACCCTGGCCCATCTGCTGCAGGTGCGCCCGCCGGCCGGCGCCGAAGGCCGGGTACTGACGGAAACGCTACGTTAATTAATTATTATTTACATATTTGAAATAATTAATTGGCAATTTCACAGAATGATGATATTTTTTCATCTCCTACAACCGAGATGGGGAAATGATGAAAAAGATCGCATTCGCAGTACTCGCTTTGATTGCCGGCGTTACCAACGCCGCAGAGTTGTATAACAATGGCCCGGTGGTCGACGCCACCGGTGTCTCCGTAATCGGACCTGACGCCACCACCTTCGGCTTCGGTGCGCAAAGCGGTGTAGGCAATTTCGTCGCCGACGATTTCAATGTCACGGCAGGCAAGAGCTGGAACGTCTCCAGCCTGAGCTTCTTCGGCTACCAGACCGGCGCCGGCGCCTTCAGCTTCACTTCGGCCACCTGGAGCATCGTCTCCGGTGCTGACGTCAATTCGGGCACCGTGGTGGCCTCCGGCACCACCAGCGTCACCAATGGCGGCCTGGCAGGCTATCGCGTCACCGATGCCACGCTGACCAACACGCAGCGCGGCATCTACAAAGTCGATGCCGACATCACCGACGTCACGCTGGGCTCCGGCCACTACTGGCTGACCTGGGGCCTGGCAGGCACCGGCCTGTCCGGTCCTTGGCAGCCGCCGACTTCCGACGCCCGCGAAGGCAACGCTGCGCAAGCAACCGGCGGCGGCGCCTTCGCCACCCTGGAAGAATCCGGCAGCGGCCTGACGGTGGAATTGCCGTTCGCCGTCAACGGCACCATCGCCGCGGTACCGGAACCGGAAACCTACGCCATGATGCTCGGTGGCCTGGGCCTGATCGGCTTGGCACGCCGCCGCGCGCGCCGCGGCTGATCCGGGTTCAGACCAGGGCTTGATGCCGCGCCGACGGCTTGCGCGCCAAAAGCTGCGACAGCTTGCGCAAGGCGGCCGCCAACCGGCGGCCGTCGCGGATCGAGCCAAGCGAAATACGGATCACGTTTGGCGGGCGGGAGCCCGCGTAGAACGCTTCCGATGAAGTCACGGCCAGGCCTTCTTCGGCCTGCGCCGCCTGCGCCAATTCATGCGCGGTCCAGTAACTGGGCAGCGGCAGCCAGACATGGATGCCATCCCCGCCCGCCTCCGCCTTGCCGGCCAACAGCTGGTGCGCCAGCAACTGGCGCTTGCGCGCCTCCTCCTTCACACCCGCCAGCAAGCGCTGGGCCGAGCCGTCGTGTATCCATTGCGTGGCCAGCGCCGTCGTCAGCGGCGCCGGCATCAGCACCAAGGAACGCAGCGCCGCCATGAAGGCCTCGCGCTGCTGCGGATCGGACAGCCGCACGAACGCCGTGCGCAGGCCGGGTGCCAGGCACTTGGACAGCGTCGAAATATAGCTGACCTGGCGCGGCGCGTAGTGCGCCAGCGGTGGCGGCGACGCATCCGCCAGCAGCCAGTAGGGATCGTCCTCGATGATCTGCACCCCGCAGCGCGCGGCCACGCGGGCGATCTCGCGCCGGCGCGCGGCCGGCATGGTGTGCGTGGTCGGGTTCTGCAGCGTCGGATTCAGGTAGAGCAGCGCCACGCGCTGTTTGGCGCAGGCTTTTTCCAGCGCGTCCGGCAGCATGCCGGCGGCATCCACTTCCACCGCCTGCACGCGCCGCCCCAATTGTGCGGCCGCCGTGCGCAGGCCGGGATACACGGCCGGCTCGGCCAGGATGGTGTCGCCGTGCCGGCTCAAAGTCAGTATCAGCGCCGCCAGCGCGGACTGCGCGCCGGGGCAGACCACCAGCTGCTCCTCATCCACCCGGCCCAGCATGGGCGCCAGCCACGCGGCGCCGGCCGCGCGGTCGGCCTGGCTGCCGCCGCCCAGGTGGTAGTTCATCAGCAGGCCGCTATCGGTGCGCAGCAGCACCTGGGCCAGGCCCTGCTTCAGCAGATCGGCGAAGTCGACGCCGTCCGGCGGCGGCGGGATATTCATGCTCAGGTCCAGCAGCTGCGCCAGCTCCGCCTTGGGCGCGGCCGCATAGGTCCCACGCGCACCCTTCCCCTCCAGCAGATTGCGGCGCTTGGCCTCATCGTAGGCGCGCGTGACCGTGGTCAGGTCGACCTGCAACAGCTGCGCCAGACGGCGCTGCGGCGGCAGCCGGTCGCCCGGCTTCAGGCGGCCGTCGGCCAGCGCCTGCTCGACAAAATCGGCGATCTGCAGGTAGCGCGGCCCCGCGTGCTGCTCGAACTGGCCGAGCCAGGCGATGGCCTGGCTTTCATCTTGCATGGATTTTGACTTCGACATTCTGCCCGCATGTATGGTTTTTGCTCCTGGCCAGTATGCTACCACTCCGGGGTCAAGTCTGACATTTGGACACGAGCCCAGCCCTGGCGGGCGCCAAGGCCGGGGCCGTGTAGAATTGGCGGACCTGACCCCGGATTGAGACTATGAGAAAAATCGGTTTGCTGCTCGCTGCCAGCGTGTTCGCCTCCTCCGCCTTCGCAACGTCGCCACGCGCAGTCACCGCCGCCGGCGTGGTTGAAGGTACATTGGAGGCTTCCGGCATCAAATCGTATAAGGGGATACCGTTCGCGGCGCCGCCGGTTGGCGAGCTGCGCTGGAAGGCGCCGCAGCCGGTGCATAAGTGGCGCGGCGTGCGCAAGGCCGACCGCTTCGGCCCGCGCGCCATGCAGTTGCCGCTGTTCGACGACATGGTGTTCCGCTCCGACGGCGTCAGCGAAGACTGCCTGTACCTCAACGTCTGGACGCCCGCCAAATCGGCCAAGGACAAGCTGCCGGTGCTGGTCTACTTCTACGGCGGCGGCTTTGCGGCGGGCGACGGCTCCGAACCGCGCTACGACGGCGCCAGCATGGCGGCCAAAGGCATCGTCACGCTGACCGTCAACTACCGCCTGAATATCTTCGGCTTCCTCGCCCACCCCGAACTGAGCGCCGAATCGCCGCACAAAGCCTCCGGCAACTACGGCCTGATGGACCAGGCGGCAGCGCTGCAATGGGTGCGGAAAAATATCGCAGCCTTCGGCGGCGATCCCAAGCGCGTGACCATCGCCGGCGAATCAGCCGGCTCATGGTCGGTCAGCGCGCAGATGATGACTCCACTGTCCAAAGGCCTGATCGCCGGCGCCATCGGCGAAAGCGGCTCGCTGCTCGGCCTCAACGCCCCGCAGCCGCTGGCGGTCGCGGAAAAGAACGGCGCCGCCTTCACAAAAGAAATCGGCGCCCCGACACTGGCCGCGCTGCGCGCCCTGCCCGCGCAGCAACTGCTCGACACCCTCAAGCGCCCAGACGCTCCCTGGTTCGCCGCCATCGAGGACGGCTACGTGCTGCCCCGCAGCCCGCTCGCCATCTACTCCGCCGGCCGGCAGGCCAGGGTGCCGCTGCTAGCCGGATGGAATTCGCAAGAAGGCCACTACTCGCAAGTCCTGCGCGACAACGCGGCGACGCCGGAAAACTTCAGCAAAGCGCTGCACGAGATGTACGGCCCGCGCGCCGACGCCGCACTGCAAGCCTACAGCGGCGATGTGAAGCAGGCCGCCAACGACCTGGCCGGCGATCTGTTCATCGCCCACGGCACCTGGAAGTGGCTGGACACGCACGCGCGCACCAGCGGCCGGCCGGTCTACCGCTACTACTATGCGCGCCCGCGTCCGGGCCAGGAAGGCGCCAGCCACTCGGCCGAAATCGAATACGCGCTGGGCAATCTCGATACGAATAAAGTCTTTGCATGGAGCGCCGACGACCATGCGCTATCGGCGCAGATGCAAGCCTACTTCGCCAACTTCGTCAAGACCGGAAATCCCAACGGCGCCGGCCTGCCCGATTGGCCGCGAGCCAGCAACGGCAAGGGTTCCCGCCTGATGCGGCTGGACGTTCCATCGGCCGCGCTCACCGCCGGCGACGACGCCCACCACGCCTTCCAGGACCAACAGAGGAAAACCAACTAAGCAAGAATGAAAACTGCCACTTAGTTTGTATTTTATTGTATCCCCCGGTAATTCTTTGAAAAGTTGCTATACACTAGCTTCTTTTATTCGGGCATTCACCAGGAATACAAACTATGCGCAAGACAATTGGCTTTGTGGCTCTTTGCTTCACCGTATCCGCGTACGCAGCGGAGCCTTTCGACGACAAGTTCCGCCAGCTGGACGAAGTTCTCCCCAGCGCCAATTCCTACCGCACCGCCTCCGGCGCTCCAGGCGCCGCCTACTGGCAGCAGCGCGCCGACTACACGATCCGCGCCACGCTCGATGAAGCCAAACGCGCCATCACCGGCAGCGAGCAAATCACCTACCACAACAACTCGCCCGATACGCTGAGCTATCTGTGGGTGCAGCTCGACCAGAACATCTACAAAAAAGATTCCGACGCCCGCATGATGCTGACGCAGCCTTCGCGCGAAGCATGGGCCAAGCCGCGCACGCCGGAAGACGGCTACAAGTTCGAAGGCATGCGCAGCATCCTGGCCGGCCGCGAGTTCGACGGCGGCTACAAGATCAAGACCGTGTCGGCCGGCGGCCAGCCGCTGAAGTACACCATCAACCGCACCATGATGCGCATCGACCTGCCCGCGCCGCTGAAACCGGGCCAGAGCTTCGCCTTCAATATCGACTGGTCCTACAACATCAACGAACAGCAGGTGCTGGGCGGCCGCGCCGGCTACGAGCACTTCGAAGACGACAAGAACGACCTGTTCGAAATCGCCCAGTGGTATCCGCGCATGGCGGCCTACTACGACGTGATGGGCTGGCAGCACAAGCAGTTCCTGGGCTCCGGCGAATTCACGCTGGAATTCGGCGACTACGACGTGCAGCTGACCGTCCCCGCCGACCACGTGGTGGCCTCCACCGGCGAACTGCAAAACCCCAACGACGTGCTGACCGCAACGCAGCGCGACCGCCTGGCCAGGGCGCGCACCGCCACGGCGCCGGTGGTCATCGTGACGCAGGAAGAAGCCGAGAAGGCCGAGAAGTCCGTCAGCACCGCATCCAAGACCTGGCACTTCAAGGCCGCCAATGTGCGCGACTTCGCCTGGGCCTCCAGCCGCAAATTCATCTGGGATGCGCAAGGCTTCAAGAAGGATGCCACCAACGTGATGGCGATGTCCTACTATCCGAAGGAAGGCAATCCGCTGTGGGGCAAGTACAGCACCCAGGCCATCGTCCACACCATCGACCAGTACAACAAGTACAGCTTCGACTATCCATATCCAACCGCGATCTCGGTCAACGGCCCGGTCGGCGGCATGGAGTATCCGATGATCTCCTTCAACGGCCCGCGCCCGGCCAAGGACAAGAAGACCGGCGCCCTCACCTGGTCGCAGCAGACCAAGTATGGCCTGATCGGCGTCATCATCCACGAGGTAGGCCACAACTACTACCCGATGATCATCAACTCGGACGAGCGCCAGTGGACCTGGATGGATGAAGGCCTGAACACCTTCGTGCAGTACCTGGCCGAGCAGGCATGGGAAGACAACTACCCGTCGCGCCGCGGCGAAGCGCGCAACATCGTCGACTACATGCGCAGCCAGAACCAGGTGCCCATCATGACCAACTCGGAGTCGCTGCTCCAGTTCGGGAACAACGCCTACGCCAAGCCGGCCACCGGCTTGAACATCCTGCGCGAGACCATCCTGGGCCGCGACCTGTTCGACTACGCGTTCAAGGAATACGCGCGCCGCTGGAAGTTCAAGCGCCCTACCCCGGCGGACTTCTTCCGCACCATGGAAGACGCATCCGGCACCGACCTTGACTGGTTCTGGCGCGGCTGGTTCTACACCACCGACGCGGTGGACATCAGCATCGACGGCATCAGCGAATACGGCGTGAGCACCAAGGATCCGGAAAAGGAAAAGGCCTGGAAAAAAGCGCAGAAGGATGCCGAGCCGATTTCGATCTCCGAGCAGCGCAACAAGGCGTTGCCGAAGCGCCTGAGCGAGCATCCTGAGCTGAAGGACTTCTACAACGAGCATGACGAGTTCACCGTCACCAACAAGGACCGCAACGCCTACGCCGAAGCCATCGAGAAGCTGGAGCCGTGGGAGAAGAAGCTGCTGGACCAGGGCAAGCACCTGTACCTGGTGGACTTCTCCAACGTCGGCGGCATGGTGATGCCGCTGATCCTGGAAGTGGAACTCAAGAGCGGCAAGAAGTACATCGAGCGCATTCCGGCCGAAGTATGGCGCTACTCGCCTAAGAAGATCACCAAGTTGATCGTCACCGACGAGCCGATGGTGAGCCTGACCCAGGATCCATACTGGGAAACTGCCGACATCGACACCAGCAACAACGCCTGGCCGCGCAAGGTGACACAGTCGCGCATGGAGCTATTCAAGACCGAGCGTGACCGCAACAACCTGATGCGAGACTTCAATACGCCGCTCAAGGGCAAAGGCGACAAGTCGTCGAAGGACTCGTCGTCGGAATGATGCCGCGTGCTTTGAGCCTGACCGTAGCTGCCGTGCTGGCGTTCGCCGGCGCGGCGGCTAGCGCCCATAATTTTCACATGGGCATAGCCGACATCAGCTACAACGACCGCACCGGCAATACCGAAATCGTGCACACCTACACCGCGCATGATGTCGCCACGCTGCTGGCGAACGTCTACGGCCGCAATCTCGACCTGGGCCAGGCGGACAGCGAAGCGCCGCTGCGCCGCTACGTGGAAAAGCAGTTTTACCTCGAAGGCCCGGACCGCAAGCGCCTGCCGCTGAACTGGGTGGGCGTGAAGGCCGACGCCGACAGCATCGTCATCTTCCAGGAGATCGAGGGCCGGAAACTGGCGCCCGCGACTCGCATACACAATGCGCTGCTGATAGACTTCCTGCCATCTCAAAAGAACACAGTCAACCTGCAAACCGATGGCCCCGTCCAGACTCTCATCTTCGATCAAGGCAGCATCGATCAAACCACCCGTTAAATATCTGCTGCTGTTCGCGCTAGGCTCGGCGCAGGCCGACGACCAGATCCTGCAAAGAGTCCTGGTCGACGGCTCGCGCGCCAGCCAGCTGGGCGTGGCCGACGCGGCCAGTGCCGGCAGCGTCACGCAGCAGGAGCTGGCGGCGCGCACCGTCTACCGCCCCGGCGAAATCCTCGAAGCCGTGCCAGGCTTGATCGTCAGCCAGCACAGCGGCGAGGGCAAGGCCAACCAGTTCTACCTGCGCGGCTTCAATCTGGATCACGGCACCGACCTGCGCACCACCGTCGACGATATGCCCGTCAACCAGCGCAGCCACGCGCACGGCCAGGGCTGGACCGACCTGAACTTCCTGGTCCCGGAACTGGCGGTGCGGCTCGACTACAAGAAAGGCCCCTACTCCGCCGAGGAAGGCGACTTCGCTTCGGCCGGCACGGCGTCCGTGGTGTACGCCAACCGCCTGCTGCGCGGCACGGCCACTGCGTCCGCCGGCCAGCACGGCTACGGCCGGGCGCTGCTTGCGGACTCGCTGGACGCGGGCAACGGCACCCTGCTGTACGCGCTCGAAGCGCTGCACAACGACGGCTCGTACACGCGTCCCGACGATTATCAAAAACTGAATGCGGTGCTGCGCTACAGCGAGGGCTATGCCAACAACGGCTACAACGTCAGCCTGATGGCCTACCGCGCCGACTGGAACTCGACCGACCAGATTCCGCAGCGCGCCGTGCAGGACGGCGGCATCGGCCGCAACGATGCCATCGACACCACCGACGGCGGCAAGGCGCACCGCTACAGCCTCTCCGGCGCATGGCGCCGCACCAGCGACGACAGCGCGTCCAAGGTCAACGCCTACCTGATCGCCAACCAGCTGGACCTGTATTCCAACTTCACCTACTTCATGGACGACCCGCTGCACGGGGACCAGTTCGCGCAGCCGGACAAGCGCGTCACCACCGGCCTGAATGCGAGCCACAGTTGGCACCAGCACACGGACGGCGGCAACAGCGCCACCACCATCGGCATCCAGCTGCAAAACGATAATATCTTTAACGGCCTGCTGAACACGCAGGCGCGCAAGACGCTGTCGGTCACGCGGCAAGACCACATCGTCGAATCCAGCGCCGCGCTCTACGTCGAGAACAACACGCGCTGGAACGCCGTCTGGCGTACGGTGGCTGGGCTGCGCGTGGACAGCTACCGCTTCGACGTGCGCAGCAGCCTCGCCGCCAATTCGGGCAAGGCCAGCGACCATCTGGCGAGCCCCAGCCTGAGCGCGATCTATGGCCCGTGGCAGACGGCGGAACTGTACGCCAACATCGGCAACGGCTTCCACAGCAACGACGCGCGCGGCGCCACCATCCAGATCGATCCGAAGACCGGCGCGGCGGCCGGCAAGGTGTCGCCGCTGGTGCGGTCGCGCGGCATGGAGCTGGGCGCGCGCAGCAGCTGGCTGCCTGGCTTGCAGTCGTCGCTGTCGCTGTACCGGCTGGATTTCGATTCGGAGTTGAGTTTTGCCGGTGACGCAGGCACCACCGAGGCGGGACGGCCCAGCCGCCGCTACGGTGTGGAGCTCTCCAACTACTACAAGCCATTGAAGTGGTTGTCGGTCGACCTGGACCTGGCCTATGCGCGCGCCCGATCGCGCGACGATGCGCCCGAGGGCAATTACATCCCCGGCGCAATCGAAGGCACGGGCCAGCTGGCGCTGACGGTGGACGACGGCGGCCCCTATTCCGGCTCGCTGAAGCTGCGCTACTTCGGGCCTCGCCCGCTCATCGAGAACAACAGCGTGCGCTCGAAGCAAAGCCTGACGTTGAACGGACGATTGGGATGGAAAATCAGGAAGGGGGTGACGCTGGAAGTTGAAGCATTCAACCTGACCAACCGCCGGGATTCGGCGATCGATTACTACTACCCGTCACAGCTGCGGGGGGAAGCGGAGCCGGTCAACGACATCCACTTCCACCCCATCGAATCGCGCTCGCTACGGGCGACGCTGATCAAGAACTTTTAAAACTCTTCCCACTCGCCGCTGCTGTCGCCGGCGCTGGTCTTCAGTTTCTTCGGCGCGGCGGCGGGGGCAGCTTTGGCGGCCACCTTGGGACGCGGCGTCTTCGGCACCGCAGCGACAGCGACAACCGCGCGCGCTGCCGGGCGTGCCGGCGCCTTATGCGCCACATGCGACGCATTGATCTTGAACGCGCTGACGACTTGCTCCAGCTTGTCCGCCTGATCGCGCAAGGTCTGCGCGGCGGCGGCGGTCTGCTCCACCAGCGCGGAGTTCTGCTGCGTGGTCTCATCCATCTGCGTCACCGCCTGATGTACCTGCGCGATGCCGTCATTCTGTTCCTGCGTGGCCGCGCTGATCTCGCCGACGATGTCGGTCACCTGCTTGATGCTGGCGACGACTTCCTGCATCGTCGTACCGGCCTGCTCCACCAGCTTGGTGCCGGAACCGACCTTCTCCACCGAATCATCGATCAGCGCCTTGATCTCCTTGGCCGCAGCCGCCGAGCGTTGCGCCAGGTTGCGCACCTCCGTCGCCACGACCGCGAAGCCACGGCCCTGCTCACCCGCACGCGCCGCTTCCACCGCAGCGTTCAGCGCCAGGATGTTGGTCTGGAAGGCGATGCCGTCGATGACAGAAATAATGTCGACGATCTTGCGCGACGATTCGTTGATCGAGCCCATGGTGACCACCACCTGCTCCACCACGCTGCCGCCCTGCGCCGCCACGTCCGACGCCGAACGCGCCAGCTGGTTGGCCTGGCGCGCGTTGTCGGCGTTCTGGCCGACGGTGGAGGTCAGCTGCTCCATGCTGGCGGCGGTCTGCTCCAGCGCCGCCGCTTGCGACGAGGTGCGCTGCGACAGGTCGCCGGTGCCGCCTGCGATTTCCTGCGACGCGGTGCCGACGGCCAGCGTCGAAACGCGCACGGTGTCGATCACGCCGGCGATCTGCTCCAGCAGTTTGTTGAAGGCCACGGCCGTGTGGCCGATTTCGTCCATGCGTTCGATCTTGATCTGGTGCGTCAGGTCCAGCGACTGGCTGACATCTTCCAGCGTGCCGCGGATCGACGCCAGGCTGCCCTTGATGATGACGTACAGCTGCCAGGCCAGCGCGCCGGTCACCAGCAGGCCAAGCACCACCACGCTCACCATCAGGCGGAAGGCGAATTTGTAGGCGGCGTCGCTCTCTTCGCGCACGTCGCTGATCAGCTTATTGTTGTAGGCGATATGATCGTCGAAGCCTTTCTTGACAGCGCCGGCGGACAGCGCCAGCGGCGTACCGGCCAGCAGCGTGGCGCGCACCGCGTCCATGTCGCCGGCGTGGGCGCCGGCCAGGAACGGCACCAGCGCCTGGCGGTAGGCGGCCATGTTGGCCTTGTCCGCTTCCAGCATCTTGCGGTCGGTGTCGTCGAAGATGTGTTCTTTTTCGTAGGTCGCGATCACCTCATCGAACTTGGCGTGGGCGTCGCTGTAGGCTTTGTCCAGCGCCGTCTTGTCGGCCAGGTTGGAGAACACCGACAGGCGGTAGCCGGCCAGGCGGCTGTCGGCCAGGTAGCCTTTGGCCATATTCAGGCCGGCGATGCTGGGAATTAAACGGTTTTGCACAACGTCGAGGCGCTGCTGCGCTCGGGAAAGTTGGGTCAGGCCGGTGATGCCGACGAAGATCAGCGCAAGTAACGCCAATGACAGAGTCAAGATCAAGCGCTTTGTAATAGTCATGGTGACTTTTTCCATAGTAGTGGTGGAGGAGCCGGCCGTCTCTGCGGCCATAGACCAGTATAACGGAACAGTGTTACCGCAAAATAACCCCAGGACAAATTACAGCGCCCCGCAACCAAAAACGCAACGCAAGCTTGACGCTACGTCAACACCGGATAGCCGGCCGCCCTGGCCTGGGCTTCCAGCAGCAGCACGCGCTCGTAGTCGGCGTCGGTGCGGTGCTCGAAGCGATCGATATGCAAGGCACTCATCAGCTGCCGCACGGCTGGCGATGGGGCCAGCAAGGCGCTGCGCAACTGCGCCGCCAGTTCATCCGGCACGGCGCGGCCGGCGATCAGCGGCAGTCCCGGCGACGGCGCCGAGTACTGCAGGATGGACAGGCCGCGCAGGCTGTCGGGCTGCTCCAGCGCGAGGTAGCCGAAGGTCGCGCTGTCGATGGCGGCGATGGCGGCCGCGCCCTCGCGCACCAGGCGCAGGCTGGCCGCGTGGCTGCCGGACCATTTGACGGAAGCGAAGAAGCGGCCGTCGCGTGTGTGCGGCGCGACCGCGTGGCGCAGCGCGTTCATGCCGCTGTGCGAGTGGCGCTCGTTGACGGCGGCGACGCGTCCGCGCGCATCGGCCAGGCTGCGGATGCCGCCGCCCTCCCGCACCACGATGGCGCTGCGGTAGTCGCTGCCTTCGCAGCCGCTAAAATCGAAGCACGGCGTGGCCAGCAGCGCGACGTCGCCGCGCAATTGCGTCATGTAGGGATAGCCGCAGGTCTGGCTGAGCAGCAGCTCGGGGCTGCGCCAGAACGACGGCAGGTCGTGCGGCCGCGCCAGCTCCGCATGCACGCCAGCCTCGCCGGCCAGCGCCAGCAACAGGGCCTCGTATGCGCCCTCGATGCGCGGCGAGACGTTGTACATCGGCAGGGCGATTTGCCAGGTCATGATGTGGGCATGTCGGGGTGGACCGGCGCGTCGACGGGACGCACGCCAAAGCGGCGCATCAGTTCTCCGTAACCGTGCAGATGGAAGCCGCCGCTGCGGGCATTGTACGCCGCGCGCCGCGCGCGGTACACGCGCGGCAGCAGATACCACGGCAACGACGGCAGGTCGTGGTGTACCAGGTGCAGATTGTTATTCAAGAACAGCAGCCGGAAGAACAGGCCCGCTTCATTGAGCACGATGCGCTGCTTGTGCTCCGCCGCCGGCCGGTGCTCGTAGTAGGAGCGCACCATCGTCAGCGACTGCGCCGGATACGATATCGCCAGCACGTAGTACAGCGGCGACATGCCGAACGCCGCGTGCACCCACCACAGCAGCCCGCCCAGCATGGCGAAGTGGATCAACCACATCGGCACGTTGCTCCAGTCGCCGCGCAGCGGCTGGCGCACCGCCTCGCTCCACGCCGAGGCGACGGCGATGGCGGGTCCGACCAGCAGCCGTCCCCAGAAGGTCTTGTTGAACCAGTACAGCAGGCGCACCGGGCGGCTCATGCCGGCCCACACCTCGGGCGACACGTAGTAGCTCTCGGTGTCGAGCGCCGGCATCGTCAGGTGGAAGTCGATGTGGTGGCGCAGATGGCTGTCGCGGTACAGGCGGTAGGGATACCAGACCGCCAGCGGCGCGTAGCCGAACAGGCGGTTGACCCACACCCACCGCGTCGGATGGCCGTGTATCAGCTCATGCTGGAGCGACATATACCAGGCGCACCACCAAATCATCAGCAGCGTGGCGGGCACGTTGCCGATCTCGCGCCAGTACGCCAGCGTGACCAGCCAGCCGCCGTAGATCATGGCGATCAGCAGCCAGGTGGGCCACTCCCCCAGCCACAGCAAGCGTCCGCGCTCGGCGGCGACTTCAGCCCGTTGTGGCGCGTCGACATATTCGGAACGCTGCTGCTTCAGGCTGGGGGAGTCCATGGCGGGCCGTTAGAAGCGCGCCCTGGCGCGCAAGCCTATGGTACGCGGACGCACCATGAACAAGGTATCTCCCGGCTGGATGGCGATGGTGTTCGGCGTCACGTCGCTGATCTTGGCGCCGTTGGTCAGGTTGGTGCCGAACAGGCCGAACTCGTAGGCGCCGGTCTTGTAGGTGATGGTGGCGTTGAGCGTGTTCGACGACGGTATCTGCGCGTAGCTGCCCTGCGCCGCCGCGAAGTTGGTGTAGGCGTCGCTGTGGTAGGCGTAGCTGACGGCTATGCCCACTTCATCATTACCGCGCACCGGCAGCGTGTAGCTGGCCGTGGCGGTGGCCGACAGGCGCGGCGCGTATGGTGCGCGGCTGCCTTCCGGGATGTTCTGCGCGGCGATGCCGGTGACGACGGTGCGCGTGGCATAGGCGTGGTTGTAGGCCGCGCTCAAACCCAGCGACGCGTGGCGCGTCAGCTTGAAGGCGGTTTCCAGCTCCAGGCCTTCGCTGCGGATCTTGCCGGCGTTCTGCGTGAAGTAGTAGGTGCACGGCAGCTTGTTAAACACCTGCACGTCCTTCCACTCGATCACGTAGGCGCTGGCGTTGAAGGTCATGCGCTGGTCCAGCAGCGTGTTCTTCGAACCGACTTCGTAGTTCCACAGGCTGTCCGGCGCGAACGTGGCGGGCGCGTTCACGCCGCAGAAATTGAAGGGTACCGGTTGATTATTGCCGCCGTAGCGGAAGCCCTTGCCCACCGATGCGTACAGCGTGTGGTCCGCATCGACGTGGTAGGCGGCGGCGAAGCGCGGATTGGCGCCCTGCGAGGTCGCGCTGCTGTTGCTCACTTCCGGCTGGCCCACCGGCGCCGATGGCGTGGCGCCGACCAGGTTGCCGAACAAGCCGGTGAAGCGCAGGTCGAAGTCCTGCGTGCCGCGGAACAGGCGCACGCCGGCCGTCAGGTCCAGCTTGTCCCAGACGGTGTAAGTGCCCTCGGCGAACAAGGCCACCTGACGCGACTTGGTGTTCTGCGTGCCGGAGAAGAAATCGTTGGAGTTGAAGGCCAGGTCGTTGGTCTGCGAGTTATAGCCCGGGAAGTTGTGGGTGGCCGCGAAGCGTTCGTCGAAGCCAACCGTCGGCTCGTCCTGGCGGGTGTTGCGCTTGCCGGTTTCGAAGAAGGCGCCGGCGGTCCACTTCAGCGGGCCGCTGCCCTTGGAGCTGAGGCGGAACTCCTGTGCGAAATCGGTGACGCCATTGCCGATCGTGTAGGCAGCCTGCATCAGCGGCGCCTTGCCGCCGAAGATGAAGGCGGTGGCCGGATACTGGGCCGAGGTCACGTACAGCGTGTCACGGTGCAGATAGGAGGTCGACGACACCAGCTGTGCGCCACCCAGGTCGTAGCTCACGCCCAGGTTGTACAGCTGAAGGTTGTCGTTGCTGGTCTGCGGCAGCAGCGCATAGGTGGTGAACGGCGCCAGGCCCGCGTAGGCGTCGTTGACGCCGCCCTTGATGTTGGAGGCGGTGATGCTGGCGTCGATCAGCAGGTCCGGCGAGGCGCGCAAGCGCAGCGCGGCACGGGCCTGGTTGGTGGAGACGTCGTTGGTGGTCTTGCCGTAGGTGCTGCTGCCGGCCAGCTGGTTGCGGATGTAGCCGGAGTCGTTGCCGGTGTAGCCGGTCAGGCGCAGGCCCAGTACATCGGCCTTCAGCGGCAGGTTGACCATGCCGCGCAGATTGCGGTTGGCGCCGCCGAAGCCGGAGGTGTTCGAACCCACCGCCTCCACCGTGCCGAACAAGTCGGCCAGGTCGGGCTTCTGCGTGATCTGGCGCACCGCGCCGGCCATGGCGCCCGCGCCGAACAGCGTGCCCTGCGGCCCTTGCAGCACTTCCACGCGCTCCAGGTCCAGCACCTTCAGGTCGGGATTGGAGGATTTCAGCGTCACCGGCATGTCGTCGATGTAGACCGCCACCAGCGACGCATCCTGCACCTCGGACGGCACGATGCCGCGCACCACCAGGCCGCGCATGGTGATGTTGTTGACGCCCGGCGCCTGCTGCTGCACCGACATCGCCGGCACCAGGTTGGCGATATCGCTCAAATTACCCTGCCCGTAGCGGGTCAGGCTTTCCGGCTTCAATACGGTGATCGCCGCCGGCACCTGCTGCACATCGACCGCGCTGGCCGAGCGGGTGGCGGTGACCTCGACGCGGTCTATTTTTTCCGTGCCCACTTCCGTCTCGGCGGCCTGCGCGGCGGCCATTGCGCCGGCCGACAGCAGCGCCAGCGCGCGATATGCCTTCACTTGCTTACCCATCTGTACCCTTCATTATGTCTCTCAGGGGCGGAGTATAGCGAGCGGCGGCGATCTTGAACACGAAGATAATCGCGTTTGTTTATCTGCCGGCCGTTGGATGGAAAGCCTGGCTAGGTGGGGTAGCGTACAGCCGCGCCAATGGCGGCGGGCCACAATGGGGGCATGGATACCTCGAACAACCACCGCAAACCGCCGCCCGCAGCCTACGCGCTGCACCGCCAGATGAAGGCTGTGCAGCGCTGCATGTCAGCGGAAACGGTGGAGGAATCGGTGCGGGCGACGCGCTGGGCCAGCGCCTGGTACAGGCTGGTGCAGCGCAAGCTGGAGCAGCTCCAGCACGCGCCCCGTTACTTGCATTAGGCGGGGACGTAGCAACCGCCGGCGCGGCGCTCCATGGCGCTGCGGTCGAGCACGACCACGGTGCCCCGGCGATATTCGATCATGCCCTCTTCCTGCAGCTTGCCGGCGCAGCAGGTGATGCTTTCGCGGCGCACGCCCAGCATGTTGGCGATCATTTCCTGCGTCACTTTCAATTCGTTCGACAGCGAGCGGTCCAGACGTTCCAGCAGCCAGCGGCACAGGCGCTGTTCGATGCTGCCGTGGCGTACGCCGGCCACCGTCTGCGCCAGCTGGGCGAACAGCGCACTGGTGTGGCGCATCAGCTGGCGGGCCAGCGCGCCGCCGTCGGTGAAGGCCGAACGCAGCACGGCAGCCTTGACGCGGTAGCCGTAGCCGGCGCAGTGCACGACGGCCGAGCAGTTGGCGCGTTCGGTCTCGTACATCGAGACGCCGACCACGCCTTCGCGGCCCACAACGCCGATCTCGGCGGCGCCGCCGTCTTCGGTCACGTATTGCAGCGAGACGATGGCGTTGGTGGGGAAGTAGGCGTATTCCATCTTGTCGCCGAAGTCGAACAGGTGCTTGCCGGCTGCCAACGGCACCAGTTCCAGATGCTCGAACAAGGCGATCAGCTCTTCGCGCGAGAGTGCACGCAGCAGTTCATTCTGCTGTGCGCCGGTCAGGCTGATGGCGGGAGCGGATGCCTCTGCCTGCATGGAGCGCACGACGTTTTCGGCAACGGCGGTATGTGTGGCTGGGTACATGGCGGACCTCTTGTTCAGTGATAGGTCTTGCGACCTGATGAACAACACTATATCCGCGCTATGTACGGCTGATTATAGGAGCATGGACGCGCCACATGTAGGTAGTTGACAGAGGCCGATGTGGTCCCAGTCCTACGGGCGCCGCTTACACCTTGAATTTGAAACGCGAGGCTTCCTCGATCAGGCGCTCGTCGCGGCTGCGCAGGCGGCCCGGATTGCGGCGGTGCTCCGGCTCGGACACCACGCGCTGGATCACATTCTCCGGCACGCCGCGCTGGCTGAGGTAGGCGGCGGCACTGTCAGCGCCTTTCCTATCAGCAACTTCGATACCGGCTTCGACGACTTCTGCGCCGACATAGTCGGGGCGGAAGGTATGGGTGGTGGACATTGCGACCTCCGGGGCGGTAAATGGGTGTGGTGCACCATCCGGCGATTGTATAGCAGACTGGGCCGCGCGTCGCTGAACAATAATCAACACTTACCATGGGGAACTTATGAGACCTTGACCTGTGCGGCCCCGGAGGGGGGGCCTAATGGCAGGTGTGCGACGGCGCGGCAGGCGCTAGTATCGCTGCATCTTCGTTACCGGAATCCTGCCATGACTCCCTCCCCTCTCGTCGCCGCGCTGCTGGCCTGTCCCCTGATGCTGGGCGCCGCCGCCCAGGCTGCCGCGCCGCAGGTACGCACGCAGGCGCCAGGCTACTATCGCATGATGCTGGGCGATTTTGAAATCACTGCGCTGTCCGACGGCACCCATGCCTTCCCCATCGACACCGTGATGACCAATATCGAGCCGGCGCAGATCGCCCGGGACCTGACGGACGCCGCGCTGCAAGCGCCGGTGCAAGGTTCGATCAACGCCTTCCTGATCAACACCGGCAGCAAACTGATCCTGGTGGATGCCGGCGCGGGCAGCCTGTACGGCGACTGCTGCGGCAAGCTGATCGGCCATCTGCGCGCCGCCGGCTACCGGCCCGAGCAGGTCGATGAAGTGTTGCTGACCCATCTGCACAAGGACCACGCGGGCGGCATCGCGGCCCAAGGTGCGGCGGTGTTTCCCAACGCCGTCGTGCGGCTGTCGCAGGCCGAGGCGGATTATTGGCTGACGCCGGCCAACAAGGCATCCGCGCCGGCCTTCCTGTCCAGCTTTTTCGACAGCGCCGTCGCCGCGGCCGCGCCGTATCAGGCGCGCTGGCAACCCTACGCCGCCTTCGGCCGGATCGAGCCCGGCATCGACGCCCTGCCCGCGCCCGGCCACACGCCCGGGCACGCGATGTACCTGGTGCAGAGCCGTTCGCAGCAATTGCTGATCTGGGGCGACATCGTGCACGTCGCAGCGTTGCAGTTGCCGCATCCGGCGGCCAGCGTCAAGTACGACACCGGCGAAGCCGATGCGCAAGCCACGCGCCGCCAGCTATTGCAGATGGCGGCGGGCAAGCAGATGCTGATCGGCGCCGCGCACATCGCCTTTCCCGGCCTCGGCCACATCCGCCCGCAGGACGGCGCCTACACATGGCTGCCCCTCAACTACGACGGCGCGCCATGACCCCTTTTTTTACTTGGCAGGTACGGCGGCCAGCGTTTCGTGGCTGGTGGTGGTGCGCTGCGGTGCTTTGTGCACCATGGTGTAGGCGTAGTCCACGCCCATGCCGTAGGCGCCCGAGTGTTCGCGGACGATGGCCATCACGGCGTCGTAGCTGTCGCGGCGCGCCCAGTCGCGCTGCCATTCCAGCATGACTTGCTGCCACGTCACCGGCACCACGCCGGCCTGGATCATGCGCTGCATCGCGTAGTCGTGCGCTTCCTTCGAGGTGCCGCCGGAAGCGTCGGCCACCATGTAGATTTCGTAGTCGCCTTCGGCCATCGCGCACAGGGCGAAGCTGTTGTTGCACACCTCGGTCCACAGGCCCGAGACGATCACCTTCTTCTTGCCATTGGCCTTCAGCGCGTCGCGCACTTTCTGGTCGTCCCAGGAGTTCATCGACGAACGCTCCAGGATAGGCTTGCCAGGGAACACGTCCAGCAGCTCGGGATAGGTGTGGCCGGAGAAGGCTTCGGTTTCGACGGTGGTGATGGTGGTCGGAATGTTGAACACCTTGGCGGCCTTGGCCAGCGCCACGGTGTTGTTCTTCAGCGCCTGGCGGTCCATCGATTGCACGCCGAACGCCATCTGCGGTTGCTGGTCGATGAAGATCAGCTGGCAGTTCGTAGGTGTCAATACTTCAAGTTTTGGGTTGGTCATGATAGCTTCCATTGTGATGAGGTGGATACGCGCCCGCTGCATCCAGCGCGGCTGCGTTCATCTTAGGTCGCGGACCAATGGAAAACCACTGGCTAAATGGAGAGGCCGGACTACCCTTTTTCCGGCATCTGCCGGTCCAGGAAGGCAACGACGGCGTCCACCGCCGGTTGCAGCCACGGGTCGAACAGCCAGAACGAGTGCGGCGTGTCGGGCAACACCAGCGTGCTGTGGGCCACGCCCGCTTGCGCCATGCGCGCCGCCATGTCCTCGCGGCCGGCGGAAAAGCGCGCCTGGGCGCTGGCGATGAACAGCATCGGCGGCATGCCCGGCCGCACGTAGCGGATCGGCGAGGCCTCGTCCCACAGCGTGCTGCGCTCGGCATAGCGGCCGCCGAACCAGGCGCCGGCCGCCGACGGCTGCTTGCGGGGATCGTCTTCGTACTTCAGCGCGGCCGTGAAGTCCGACAGGCCGTCGATGTTGACGATGGCTTGCACCGCGCTCGATACGGCGCCGCCGCCGGCGCCGGGATCGAAGCGGTCGAGGTGGCCGGTGACGCCGGCCAGGCTGGCGATCTGGCCGCCGGCCGATCCGCCCGCCAAAGCGATGCGCTGCGGATCGATCCGATACTGGCCGGCATGGCCGCGCACCCAGCGCACGGCGGCCCGCACGTCGTGGATCGCCGCCGGATACGGCGCCTCGCCGGACAGCCGGTAGCTGACCGTGACCGCCGCATAACCGCGCTGCGCCAGCCGCACCGCCATCGGCGCGAACTCGGCGCGGAAGCCGGCCCGCCAGCCGCCGCCATGCACCAGCACCACCACCGGCACGCCGGCATTGGCCGGCACAGCCTGCGGCAGATACAGGTCCAGATTCAAACAGCGCTCGCCCACTTGCGCGTAGGTCTGGCCGGCGACGCGGCTCACGTCCGCCGGCAGCGCCGCGCTGGCGATGCGGATGAACGGGTAGTCGCGCACCAGCTTGTCGTAAGTGTGCGCGGCATCGTAGGTATTGGCGGGATCGGCCGCAGGCTCCACGCACGGCGCCGCGGACGCGCCCGGATGCAGGCACAGCATGGCGACGGCGGCAAGGCAGCGGACTATCGAAGCAGGTTTCATAGCCGCCGAGTATGCCACAGGGCTTCCGTCAAATCCGCACAAGAGGTCGATCTTCAGGTAAATTGGCAACCTCTACCTTTACTCGCGATTGCCATGCATCCTGGCCCCCGGCTGACGTTTTCCTTGCGGCACCTGCTGATCATGCTGACGGCGATAGGCCTGCTGCCGCTGGCGTTGCTGGGAGTCTGGAGCATCCACGCCGCCGGCGAATACCAGCAGCGCGAACAGGAGCGCCTGATGCTGGACCTGGCGCGCGCCCTGTCCAGCGCCGCCGATGCCGAGCTCGATGGCGCGGTCGCCATGCTGACCAACCTGGGCCGCACGCCAGCCCTGCAGGAAGGCGACCTGCGCGCCTTCTATAACACCGCCAGCGCGCTGGCCAAGACCCAGCCCGAATGGCTGGGCGTGATACTGACCGACGACAGCGGCAAGATCCTGTTCCGCACCATGGATGCCTACGGCGCCCCGGCCGCGCAGGTGGTCGATCCCGACAGCCTGCAACAGGTGTTGGCCACGCGCCAGCCGGTGGTCGGCCACATCGCGCGCGGCTTCGGCGGCCGCGCCGCCTTTCCGGTGCGGGTGCCGGCCATCGACGCCGACGGCGAGCTGTACACGCTGACGGCGGTGATACGCCCGGATCGCATGGTGCGCGTGATCGAACGCCAGCGCGTGCCCCGCGGCGCCGTGATCTCCATCCGCGACAGCAACCGCCTGGCCGTGGCGCGCTCGACCGACCATCGCGGCACCGTGGGCACGCCGCCCAGTCCGTCGATGCAGGCCCTGATGCGCAGCGCCGGCCCCGAAGGCATAGGCCTGACCCGCACCATCGAAGGCGAAGATGTCACCACCGCCTACACCTCGCGCTCGCGCTACGGCTGGTCGGTGGCGGTGGGCCGTCCGACCGTGCAGCTGCGCGCCCCCGCGCTGGAGCGGCTTGGCGTGTACGGCGCCGGCATCGCGCTGTCGCTGCTGGTGTGCATCGTGCTGGCCACGTTGCTGTCGAACCGGCTGGTGGCGAAGATACGCGGCTTGCAGCATGGCGCGGTGGCGCTCGGCTCCGGCGCGCCGCTGACCTTGTCGCCCTCCTCGATCACCGAAATCGAACTGACCCGCCAGGCGCTGCAACAGGCCGAGCGCCGCCGCAGCGCGCAGGAACTGGAACGCAAGAAGCTGCTCGATTCCCTGAACCTGGCGCTGACCGAGGCGCACGAGGCCGGCCGCGCCAAGGATGAATTCCTGGCCGTGCTGGGCCACGAACTGCGCAATCCGCTCAGCCCCATCGTCACCTCGCTGGATCTGCTGGACCGGCGCGACGACCCGGCCAGCCAGAAGGAAAGAGCCATCATGCGGCGCCAGGTCAACCACCTGCGGCGGCTGGTGGACGATTTGCTGGACGTTTCGCGCATCACCTCGGGCAAGCTGCAGATCGACGCGCATCCGGTCAACCTGTCCGAGCTGGTGCGCCATGCGGCGGCGGCGACCGGCCAGCCGGTGGCGGTGTCCGTGCCCGACGCGGTATGGGTGGTGGGGGATGACAGCCGGCTCACGCAGGTGCTCAACAACCTGCTGTCGAACGCCGCCCGCTTCGGCAGCACCGCCACCAAGATCGAGCTGGGCAGCGATGGCGTGCATGCACGGCTGCTGGTCAGCGACAACGGCATCGGCATGAGCGGCGAGCTGCTGGCGTGCGTGTTCGAACCGTTCCAGCAGGCGCCGCAATCGCTGGCGCGGCATACGGGCGGGCTGGGTTTGGGTCTGGCCATCGTCCGCAAGATCGTCGAACTGCACGGCGGCACGGTGCATGCGCGCAGCGGCGGGGCCGACGCCGGCAGCCAGTTCGAAGTCGTGCTGCCCATGTGCGAACCGCCATGCGCGCAGACGACGGCAGCGGCCGCGGCCGGCGGCAACGGCCTGCGCGTGCTGCTGGTGGACGACAACGCCGACGCCGCCATCGCCGGCGCGGCGTTGCTGGAGGCCTTGGGCCACACGGTGCAGGTCGCGCACAACGCCGCCGAAGCGCTGGCGGCGGTGCGGCGGCGCCTGCCCGAAGTGGCGATACTGGACATCGGCCTGCCGGACATGGATGGCTACGCACTGGCCTCAGCGATCCGGCAACTGGCGGACGGCGCGCCGCTGCGCCTGGTCGCGCTGACCGGTTACGGACAAAAAGAAGATATCGAGCGCGCCCTCAACAGCGGCTTCGACCTGCACCTGACCAAGCCGGCCACCCTCGCCGACCTGCAACGCGCAACGATGCATGCTGAATCAGCGCACGGGTAACCAGCTGGGTTTGGTATCGGTATGTAGTTCGCGCTGCACCGGGCCGTCGTATTCCGGCTCCAGCGTGCCCAGCGTGATGGCGATGCCGCCGCACAGGCAGCTGCCGCGCAGCATATCGGCTTGGTTCATGGCGTCGCTCCGTCGTCATCGATGACTGCATGATGCGCGGAGTCGGCCTGCCGCGTCAATCCTGCGTCAATGCCGTCTCTTCGGCTTGCGGTTCGCGCGGCTTGCGGCGGCGCTCGGGGAACAGGAAGCCCACCGTCTCCCCCACCGCCGAGCAGGCGGCGATCAACTTCAGCGCCGGCATAGCCTCGGAAAACGCCACCTTCGATGCCTCGGCCAACGTCTTTTCAGTGGTCGGCAATTCGGTGGTGAACCGGCCGTCCAGCGACAGCAAGCGTACCGCGCGAATCTGCAGTTCGCGCGCGATGGTCTCCTGGCTGGCGCTGGCGACGATCACGCTGCCATCGATGCTGAGCGTCATCGTCACCACATCGTGCTGGCGCGAGAACGCGACTTCTGCAGTCTGCATACCGACTATCCTTCAAAAAAAACTGCCTCGGACTAGAGGCAGCAAAGGTAAGACCACATAGAGAGAGAGAAAGACTTCAGGGATGCATATTGCCAGCTAGAAATTACCGGCGTATGACATTAAAGCGTACGCTTGAAGAAAGCCAGCGTCTGGCGCCAGGTCTCTGCCTGCGCCCGGGCGTTCGCCTCCGGCGTGCCGCCGGTCTTGAACGCGCCGGCATCGTATTGCGTGGTCGGATTCCAGCCGCTGCCGTTGAGCACATGGCCGGCGTCGGTGTAAACCAGGGCGACGGTGTCGCGTCCGGCGGCGGCGCGGCGCTCGGCGATGTTTTGCGCCATCATGCCCGACGCCCACATCTGGTCCTCGATGCCGCCGGCCACCAGCATCGCGCCCTTGAAGTCCTCGACGCGGATGCGCGCCGCCACGGCCGCTTCGGGATGGGCGGCGCGGCCCTTGTCCTGCGGACGGCGGTAGCGCACGTCGGCGCCGGTCTGGAAGCCGGCCATCTCCTGCAGGAAGTCCTGGTTGGGCACGAAGGGCAAGGCCTGTCCGCGCCACGAGAACGACGAACGGCGGCTGTCGGGCGGATTGACATCCGGCCCCCAGCCCTGCCACACCACATCGGTAGCGGCGATGGCGGCCACGGCGCCAATCCACGGCATCTTGCTGGCGGCGATCAGCGCGAATTCCGCTCCCTTGGAATAGCCGAGCAGTCCGATATGCGCGGCATCGACATCGCCGCGCGCGGCCAGCCAAGCGCGGGCCTGCTCCAGCCGGTCGACCGGGATGTCGACGAAGCTGCGCGGCAGCATGGGCAGTTCGCGTTCGGTGCTGTTCCAGGCGGCCGGCGAATAGTAAGGCAAGCCCAGTACCGCGTAGCCGTGCGCAGCCAGCATGGGCGCCAGCTCGCGCACTGCGGAGCTGCCGCCTTCGGATCCGCCCAGCACGATGATGACCGGGCGTCTTGCGCTGCCCGGCAAGGCTGCGAACACTGCGCCGGGAAAGGCGTCGACGGCTTCCACCTTGACCTCCGGCAGCGTGTTGACGAACTGCATGCGGGCATGCGCCACCTCCTTGCCGTCGATGCGCGCCGACAGCTGCACCACGCCGGGCACCATGCCGGCCGCCGGCGCATCCTTGGACGGCGTCATCGACCAGAACAGGCCGCGCACATCGGCCTTGCGATAGCTGCCGCTGCGGGGCGCGCTCTGGCCCAGGTCGAGCTTGCCTTCCGCATCGCTGCGATAGGCCGCCTCGGCGCGGTACAGCACCGGCTGTGCGTCGCTCTTCATCAGCCGCTCGGCGACGATCTGCACGTCGGCCTTGGGCGGCAAGCCGCTCAGCGTAATGGAGACAGGGTCGCCGGTCAGGACCGGGCCGGCCGGTGCAATCGTCAGGGTTTGGGCGTGACTAGCCAGGCCGGTCCACAGAGTGGCCAGCAGGATGATGCGTTTCATATTGTTCTCCGGTTGTTAGAGTTTGTTGGTGCGCCGTATGGTGACGAACAAGGCGATCCACGCCACCAGGGCAAGGCCGGCATACAAGGCCGCCGAGCCCGGTGCATCGCGCCACATGAAGTAGACCAGGCGGCCATGGGCATAAATGAAGGTGCAGGGCATGAGGCTGAAGAAGATGCCAAGGCCGATCAGCGCGCCGCGCAGCGCCACTTGCGAGCGCACCCGCTTGATGGTGCGCACGCCGTCCGTCGGCGCCGCATTGCCGGGCACCTTGGGAGACGACGCCATGGCCTCGCGCATGGTGGCGGCGAAGTCGGGATGGGCGGCCAGATAAACTTCAACGGTGGCCCGCGTGGCCGCGCTGGCATCGCCGGAATAGTACAGCGGCAGTAGATCGACAATGATGTCTTCATGAAGATCGGTCATGATGCTTCCTTCATAATCTGGAGTAGTTTGAGTCGCGCCCGGAACACCTTCACCTTGGCCGAGGACAGCGAGATACCCAGCGCGCGGGCGATGTCTTCGTAAGGCACTTCGTCCTCCGCCCGCATCAGCACGGCGGCGCGGTCGATTTCAGGCAGTTGCTGCAAGGCGGCCAGCGTATGCTGGAGTTCCCGCGCCGCCATCAGCGACTGCTCGGGTCCCGGCGTCATGTCGCGGTAGACATCCTCCAGCTCGGTATGCCGCTGATGGCGATACCATTCCTTCAGATACAGCCGCCGCGCTATCGTGCACAGATAGCCTTGCACGGTTTCCATGCCGATCGGGCTGGACGACATCATCGCCCGCACAAAGGTTTCAGCGACCAGGTCGTTGGCCAGATGCTTGTCGCCGCACAGCCCCAGTGAGAAGCGGTAGACGACGGTTGCGTGCTGCTGATAAAGAGCCTGGATCGCTTGCATGGATGGGTTTGCGTGTTTGCCTATGTAGAATATCTTTGGCGACGCAAGAAGTTACAGGCGATGTGAAAAATAATCTCCATGCAGGGATCAGGTGCCGGCGGCGGCGGGCAAATGCACCGTAAAGGCGGCGCCGCCGGCCGGCAAATTGGCGGCCTCGATGCGGCCGCCATGGCCCTGGACGACGGTCTGCGTCAGCGCCAGTCCGAGGCCGACGCCGGCCACCGCGCCGGAACGCGCCGAGGCGCCACGGTAAAACCGCTCGAACAGATGCGGCAGATCGTCGACGCTGATGCCGGGGCCGCTGTCGGTGATGCGCAGGCAGGCGCAGTCGCCATTGCGCCGGATATCGATGCCGACGGCGCCGCCGGCCGGCGTGAATTTGATGGCGTTCTCCAGCAGGTTGACCACGATCAGCGTGGCAGCACCGTCGCCGATGGCCGCGAACACCGGCTCCGCGCCCGCCTGCAACGATAGCCCTACGCCGCGCTGCTGCGCCATCGCCCGCGCCCGCTCGATGGCGGCGGCGGCGATGTCGTCCAGCGCGGTGCTGGCCATGCCGTCGCGGTCCTGGCCGGCGTCGTAGCGGGCCAGCGCCAGCAGTTCTTCCACCAGCAAGGTCAGGCGCTCCACCTCTTCCATGCAGGAGCGCAGCGTGTCGACGTATTCGGTGGTGTCACGCGGGCGGCGCAGCGTGATCTCGATTTCGGCCCGCAGACGCGACAGCGGCGAGCGCAATTCGTGCGAAGCATCCGAGGTAAAGCGGCGCTGCATCTGGAAGCTCTGGTCGATGCGGCCCAGCATGTCGTTGAGCGTGTCGACCAGGCGGCCGATTTCGTCGCGGGTGCCGGGATGCGGTAGCCGCTTGTCAAGATCGGCCTCGCCGATGCGCTGCGCCTGGCGCACGATGTCGTCGATGGCGCGGAACACCCAGCGCGTGATCGAGGCGCTGGCCACGATCAGCGCCACCAGCAGCACCAGCGCCATTCCGAGGAACATGCGGCTGGCCGAAGCGATCACATGGCGCACGTCGTCCAGCGAGCCGGCCACCTGCACCGCGTAGCGCAAGGGCTTGCCCGGCACCGGCAGCGAGATGATACGCACCGGCTCCTCGGCGAAATGGTCGAGCGTCTGGAACACCGTGTCGCCGGCGGCCATGCGCGCCATCAGCGCCGGCGTCGCCGGCAGGCTGGCCGCGCCGAGGTTGGCGCTGCGCGCCAGCACCTTGCCTTGCGCGTCGACGATCTGCACCCAGCGGTCCAGCCGCGCCAGCGACGGCGGCGCCGAGCCTTGTTCGGCGTCGTGCACCTTGGGCTGCTGCCCGGGTGCGGCGCGCAGCATCGATGATTCGGTTTCCGCCAGCGCCAGCAAGGCGCCGTCCAGTTGTTCGTTGACCGCGTCCGACAGGCTGAGGTAGCCGGCGATGGCCGCCACCGCCAGTACCGAGACGATGACGGCGGTCTGCACCAGCGCCAGCCGGCGCCGGAAATTAAGCGTCATCATCGGCGGCCTCCGCCAAGCGGAAGCCCTGGCCGCGCACGGTGTGGATCAGGCGCGGCATGCCTTCGGGATCGAGCTTGCGGCGCAGGTTGCGCATGTGGGCGTCCATCAGGTTGTCGAGCGCGATCAGGTCGGCGGTCCAGATGCGTTCGGCCAGCTGCTGGCGGCTGACCACATGGCCGGCCTGGCGCATCAGCAATTCAAGGATGGCGTATTCCTTGGGCGTCAGGTCGAGCACCTGCCCTGCCCGCTTGACGACGTGGCTGTGCGGCTCCAGCGTCAGGTCGGCAACTTTCAGCTGCGGCGGCTGGGTCAGCGTGGAGCGGCGCAGCAGCGCGCGGATGCGGGCCAGCAGTTCGTCGAAGGCGAAGGGTTTGGTCAGGTAGTCGTCGGCGCCGGTGTCGAGGCCGGCGATGCGGTCGCCCAGGCCGTCGCGCGCGGTCAACATCAGGATGGGCGTGGTCAATCCGCGTGCGCGCAGCTCGCCGCATAGCGTGATGCCGTCCTTGGCCGGCAGCATCCAGTCCAGCACGATCAGATCGTAGTTGCCGCTCAGCGCGGCCGGTTCGCCCTCTTCCGCGCTGTGCACGGCGTCGACGGCGAAGTCTTCCTCCTGCAAGCCGCGCTTGAGCAGTCGGGCCGCCTTCTGGTCATCTTCGATCAGCAATATCTTGGTCATGGCTGCATTTTAACGCTGCCCGGCCGTCATGGATGTTTCCTGAAGGAAGATTCAGGATCGCCCGGCTTGCTTCTCTGTACACTGCGGCCCATTCCTCTTACCCATGGACGACACAGGCGCATTCCGGCGTCGTGGACTCCTTTCGCCTTCAGGAAACGCCATGATGAATATCGACCCACGTATGCAGCGGCCCTTGCTGCTTTCCTTCCTGTGCGCAGCGCTGAGCGGCTGCGGCCATCCTGCCGAAACCGGCACCGCGCCGGCCAGCGCCGTCGTGCGCAAGGGCGCGGCGCTGAGCGTGCCGGTCGCCTCGCCGCTGCGGCAATCGCTGCTGCTTGCCACCGTCGAAGAACACGACGTGGCGCGCGCCATCCCGGTGCCGGCCGTGGTGGAAGCCGATCCGGCCCATCTGGTGCGCGTGGTGCCGCCGGTGTCCGGCCGCATCGGCCAGCTGCTCAAGCACCTGGGCGACACGGTCAAGGCCGGTGATGCGCTGTTCACCATGGATGCGGCCGACGTGGCGGCGGCCTACAGCGATAGCGGCAAGGCCCAGGCCAGCCTGACGCTGGCCCGCCATAACCTGGACCGCCAGAAGGAATTGCGCGCCGCCGACATTTCGGCCCGCAAGGACCTGGAGCAGGCAGAGAGCGATTACGCCCAGGCCCTCAGCGAGAGCGAGCGCAGCAAGGCCCGCCTGGCGCAACTGGGCGCCGGCAGCGGCGCGGGTGGCGGCGGCCGCCTGGTCACGCTGCGCTCCCCGCTGTCCGGCCATGTGATCGAGCTGAACGGCGGCCAGGGCGGCTTCTGGAACGACACCAACGCCCCGGTGATGGTAGTGGCCGACCTGTCGACCGTCTGGCTGAGCGCCAGCGTGCAGGAAAAAGACCTGGCCGCAGTCTTCGCCGGCCAGACCGCCGACATCGAAGTGAACGCCTATCCCGGCGAGCACATCGCGGGCAAGGTCGGCTACGTCAGCGAAGTGCTGGACCCGGACACGCGCACCGTCAAGGTCCGCGTGGCCGTGGACAACCGCAACGGCCGCCTGAAGCCGGGCATGTTCGCCCGCGCCACCTTCAGCGCCGCGCCGCACCGTGGCGTGGTCGTGCCCGCCTCCGCGCTGGTGCAGAACGGCACGCAAACCCAGGTCTACGTCGAGATCGCCGCATGGACCTTCGAGGCCCGCACCGTCACCACCGGCATCCACAGCGGCGACCAGGTGGAAATCGCCACCGGCCTGAAAGCCGGCGCCCGCATCGTCGCCAAGGAAGGAGTACTGCTCAATGATTGATCGCCTGATTGCCATGTGCTTCCAGCGGCGCGGCATCGCCTGGCTGGTGTTCCTGCTGGTCGCGCTGTACGGCGTGTTCTGCTGGAACCAGCTGCCGCTTGAAGCCTATCCCGACATCGCCGACACCAGCTCGCAGGTGGTCACGCAAGTGCCCGGCCTGGCCGCCGAGGAAGTCGAAGCGCAGATCACCATCCCGCTCGAACGCGAGATCATGGGCACGCCCGGCATGCATGTGATGCGCTCGAAGAGCACCTTCGGCCTGTCGCTGATCACCGTGGTGTTCCGCGACGGCGTGGAAGACTACTGGTCGCGCCAGCGCCTGCAAGAACGCATCGCCGGCGTGGCCCTGCCCTACGGCGCCCAGCCCGGCCTCGATCCGCTGACCTCGCCCATCGGCGAGATCTACCGCTACACGCTGGAATCGAAAACCCGCTCGCTGCGCGAACTATCCGAGCTGCAGTTCTGGAAAGTGATCCCGCGCCTGAAGCAGGTGGCCGGCATCGCCGACGTCGGCAATTTCGGCGGCCTGACCACGCAATTCCTGCTGGAGTTCGATCCGGCCAGGCTGAGCAAGTACAAGCTGTCGCTCAAGCAGATCACCGACGCCATCGGCGCCAACAACGCCAGTGCCGGCGGCAGCATCCTCACGCGCGGCCAGCAAGGCTTCGTGGTGCGCGGCGTCGGCCTGATACGCGACCTGGACGACCTGGGCAACGTGGTCGTCACGCAAAAGGACGGCGTGCCGGTGCTGGTCAAGGACCTGGGCGAAGTGCGGCTGGGCAGCAAGGAGTGCCACGGCATCCTCGGCAAGGACAACAACCCGGACACCATCGAAGGCATCGTGCTGCTGCTCAAGGGCGAGAATCCGTCGCAGGTGCTGAAAGGTGTGCATGAGGCCGTGCAGGAGCTGAACGAGCACGTGCTGCCCAAGGACGTGAAGATCGTCCCGTATCTGGACCGCACCGGCCTGGTCGATGCCACGCTGCACACCATCGGCAAGACGCTGGTCGAAGGCATGCTGCTGGTGACGCTGGTGCTGCTGCTGTTCCTGGGCAGCCCGCGCGCGGCGGCCATCGTCGCCGTGACGATCCCGATGGCGCTGCTGACGGCCTTCATCTTCATGCACCACTTCCATATTCCGGCCAACCTGCTGTCGCTGGGGGCGATCGACTTCGGCATCGTGGTGGACGGCGCCATCGTGGTGATGGAAAACATCCTGCGCAAATACGAGGAAAACCACGGCGCCCCGCTGCGCGCCCGGGACGTGATGCAGGCCACGCTGCAAGTGAGCAAGCCCATCTTCTTCGGCATGATCGTCATCATCACCGCCTACCTGCCGCTGTTCACCTTCCAGCGCATCGAGTACAAGCTGTTCTCGCCGATGGCGTTCGCGATCGGCTTCGCGCTGTTCGGCGCGCTGGTGGTGTCGCTGACGCTGATACCGGGACTGGCCTACCAGGCTTACCGCAAGCCGCGCAAGGTGTTCAACAATCCGGTGCTGGTCAAGGCCAAGGAACTGTATGAACCGCTGCTGGCCGCCGTGGTGGGCAAGTCGCGTGTGACGCTGGCGGCGTTTGCGCTGGCCTTCGCCGCCGTGTGCGCGCTGGGCGCCACCATCGGCCGCGACTTCCTGCCGTATCTGGACGAAGGCTCGATCTGGCTGCAAGTGACGCTGCCGCCGGGCATCTCGCTGGACAAGGCGGCGCAGATGTCGGACAGCCTGCGCAGCGCGGCGCTGGAGTTCAAGGAAGTGGCGACCATCGTCACGCAGCTGGGCCGCAACGACGAGGGCACCGATCCGTGGACGCCGTCGCACATCGAAGTCAGCGTGACCTTGCATCCCTACGATACGTGGACATCCGGCCTGAGCAAGCAGGAGCTGATCGAGAAGATGGGCCAGCGCTTCGCCAAGCTGCCGGGAACGCGGGTCGGCTTCACGCAGCCGATGATCGACGGCGTGCTCGACAAGCTGGCCGGCGCCCACAGCGACCTGGTGGTGAAAATCTACGGCAGCGACTTCAAGGAAACCCGCCGCATCGCCGCCGATGTCGAACGCACCCTGTCGGCCGTGCCCGGCGCGGAAAGCGTGATCATCGACCAGGAGCCGCCGCTGCCGCAGGTCCGCATCGAGGTCGACCGCGCTGCCGCCGCCCGCTACGGCATCAACGCCGCCGATGTGGCCGACCTGATCGGCACCGGCATCGGCGGCAAACCCGTGTCGCAGGTGTTCATCGACGACCGCCAGTACGACATCGGCGTGCGCTTCAACGACGCGTCGCGCAGCAATCCCGACACCATCGGCGACCTGCTGCTGACCTCGGCCACGGGGGCGCGCATTCCGCTGGCCCAGGTGGCGACGATACGGCTGGACGACGGCGAAAGCACCATCACCCGCGAGATGGGCAAGCGCCACCTGACCGTGCGGCTGGACCTGCGCGGCCGCGACCTGGCCTCCTTCCTCGACGACGCCAAGACGCAGATCGAGAACAAGGTGCAGTACGACCACAGCCGCATCCAGCTGGCCTGGGGCGGACAGTTCGAAAACCAGCAGCGGGCGCAGGCGCGTCTGGCGCTGATCATGCCGATGGTGGTGGCGCTGATGTTCGTGCTGCTGTTTGCGCAGTTCAAGAACCTGCGCCAGCCGGCCATGATCCTCGCGGCGGTGCCGCTGGGCGCGCTCGGCGGCCTGGTCGCCCTGCACCTGCGCGGCATGACACTCAATGTGTCGAGCGCGGTCGGCTTCATCGCGCTGTTCGGCGTGGCGGTGATGGACGGCATTTTGATGGTGTCCAACCTGAACCAGTTGCGTGCCGAAGGCAAGCTGTCGCTGAAAGACGCGGTGCTCAAGGGTGCGTACAGCCGCTTCCGTCCGGTGCTGATGACGGCCAGCGTGGCCGCGCTGGGTCTGCTGCCGGCGGCGCTGGCGCATGGCCTGGGCAGCGACGTGCAGCGTCCGCTGGCGACCGTGGTGGTGGGCGGCCTGATCACCGCCACCGGCCTGACCTTGGTGTGGCTGCCGGCACTGTACTACCTGGTCGAACGCTATATCGAAAACAAACCCAAGCCGGCCGACGATGGTCCGGCCCAAGTGGAGCATGCTCATGACATTTAAACTCAACCCTCTGTGCGCGCTGGCCCTGTGCGCCGCCGCCCTGCCCGCCGCCGCGCAGGTCACATTCCGCGACTACGCGGCCGCCGTGGCGAAATACAGCCTGGACTTGCAGATGCAACGCGAGAACGTGAGCAGCGCGCAGGCCGGCATATCGATCGCCGGTGTGCGGCCCGATCCGGTGCTGACGGCGGGCATCGATTCGAAAGAGCTGTCCGCAGCCAACAAGCCGAACGCGTCCACCGCGATGACGATGGGCGTGGCACTGACCATCGAGACCGCAGGCAAGCGGGCGCAGCGCATCCGCGTGGCGCAGTCTGCGGTCAGGCTCGGCGAGGCGACGCTGGAAGGCGGACGCCGCCAGCTGTACGCCGACGCGGCGGCGGCCTATGCCGAATCCTGCCGAGCGCGCAACGCGCTGGAGCGCCAGGAGGCGACGCTGCGTGCGCTGGGCGAGATCGTCAGCGCCAACAATGTGCGGCGCAAGGTCGGCGATATCGGCGGACTGGAGCTGGCGCAATCGCAGGTCGAGCACGACCGATTCGAAGCGGATGTGGTGACGGCGCGGGCGCAGGTGCAGACTTCGGCTGAAGCGCTGTCGATACCGCTGGGCCGGCGTTACAGCGAAGTGTTCGGCAACGCGGCGCTGGCTTGCGATGCGCCGGCCGTCAGCGGCTTGAACGATGTGGAGCAGCTGGCGCGGCAGGCGCAGGATGAGCGCGACGACATCCGCATCGCCCAAGCGGCGCTGGAGGCGGCGCGCTCGTCGGCCGGTCTGGCGCAGGCCAACCGCTGGGTCGATCCGGTGCTCAATGTCAGCTTGAAGAATACGCCGGCAGTACGGCCGGTGCTGGATGCGGGTGGCGCGACGAGCAACTCACCGACGCAGCGTTCGCTGAGCCTGGGCTTGACGGTATCCGTACCGATTCCGCTATCGCGCACGCAGCGTGGCGAGGTACTGCAAGCGCAATCGGCGGTGACGCAGGCGACGCTGGCCTTGCGCTCGGCCGAGCTGAAGGCGCAGACCGACGTGCGGCGCGTTTATGCGCAGTTCCGTGCAGCACAGGCCAACGAGCAGCGCTATCGGGAATCGGTGCTGGTGCATGCGGACAAGGTGGCCGAGGGCATGCGCCTGTCGTATAAAAAGGGCGCGGCGTCGTTGCTGGAATTGCTATCGGCGCAGCGTTCGGCCGATGAAGTCTACCTCGCCTGGTTGCAGGCGACGGCGGATCTGGCGACGGCCACGGTGCAGTTGCAGCTCGCGGCCGGCGCCAGTCCGGATTAAGCGCGCTTTAGTTGGCGGCAGGCTTGGGCTTGAGCATCATGCGGAAGGCTTGCAACGCGGCGGGCTGGTAGATGGTCGCGTGGGTTTCAGCGGGCATCTGCTGATAGTGCCATTGCAGGCCGGCCGGTGCGCGGGTGCTCAGCAGGGCCGACAGCTGTTCCGCGCCCTTGACGATGCCAGCGTTGCCGCTGCTGGCGAAGTACAGGGTCTGCGGCTTGGTTGAGCGTTTGTCCAGCAGCTGTGGGGCTTCGGCGAGCAGCTTGCTGTCGTTCCACCACAGGCTGGGGTCGGCGGCAACGTAGTGGTCGAACAGTTGCGGTTCTCGCAGGAAGGTTTCGACCACGAACAGGCCGGCCAGCGATTCGCCGACCAGGGCGGTTTCGCCGGTGGTGCGGTAACGCTGCTTCACTTCCGGCATCAGCTCCTCCTTGATGAAGCGGCGGAACAGCGCCGAGCCGCCGACTACGGGGGCGATCTTCTTGTCTTCGGCGTTGTCCGTGGGGCCGGTCATGTCGCGGCGGCGCTGGGTGTTTTCTATGCCGACCAGCATAAACGGCCGCATGGTGCCGTTATCGACCGACACTTGCAGCAGGCCGGCGATATGCAGGAAGTCTTCGCGCAGGCCGCCGTCGGGCATGTAGAGCACAGGCAGCGGCGCGTCGGCCGGCAAGGCGTAGCCGCGCGACATGTAGACATTGATGTGGCGCGTTTCGGCCAGCACTTTCGATTCGATGTTAAAGGTTTCGCCGATCACCAACGGCGCAGCGGCCGAGATGGCCGGGGCGGCCTGCAAAGGGCCGGCGATACAAGCGCCCAGCAGCGACGCCGCCAAACACAGACTTCCATGGAACTTGTTGAACATGACGATATGCTTCATTTCCGCCCTTCGCGTTGTTGTCGAGTGAGCGGGAGTCTGGCGTAAAGAGGTGGTGCTGGTCAAGCTATCTCACACTGACCGATAGTGCCGTTCAAGTTGCCGGGGTTATCCTTGTCAAGGAATTCAACTTCTTCTCGGCTTTCTTGTCGCCCTGGGCGGCCGATTGCTTGAGTAGTGCGACGGCTGCGGCCGCATCTCCCGGCTTGTCGCGTTCGAGCCGCATAATAGCAGCGTTGAAGGCAGCAATAGGACTATTCAACGCCGCGCCCTCGTCGTACGATTTCAGCGCGCCGTCGGGGCAGAGCATGAAAACGTCCTTCGCAATACCTACTCGCAGCAAGCCGGCCGCGTCATGCATTTTGATGAACTCAGCTTCCAGATCTACCTCCCAACCCGGAACCAGCGAGGCCATAACTTGGTCATTCTGGCCTACCCAGTAAGGCCCGCTGACCCTGCCAGTGAAAGCTTGGCGCGTCGTGTGCAGTGCGCCCTTCTGAGAAATCCACACGAACCCATCCTGTCCGATAACTGGCAGGCCACCCAGTGCGTCCGACAGTTTCTGAGCCAGGGACTTGGATTGCGGATCAGGCGCGATTCCGCTCCACGATGCGACTAGTATCACGCGCTCGATCTTGCTTCCTTGCTGCCGCACCTTGGCCGCCACCTCTTCAATCTCAAGAATGTGATAGTCCCCGTCATATAAGTGCCATGGGCTGCTATGGGTGGCAATTGACAGTGTTGTGGGGCCGTCGTCTGGCATTGCATTCATGTATTTATGCAAAGCTTCATCCGCGCGGACACAATGACTGCTGGCTGGGAAACATTGTTTGATCGCGACGAACCCCTGCAATTGCATCGGGGTAGAACAATCCGCTTGTGCTCCGCAGCAAGAGGCAAGAATGATCAAGAATGCGAAGAGTTTCATCGAGAGAGTCAAATCAAATAATTCGATTTACACCGCGAATGTTATCGGTGTATTAGTAGCGGATGAGCTCAATTATTGCGTGGCCGCTTCTGGCCGCTATCAGCCTTCAGTCGCGTGCCGTTTAGTGGCGACTACCGTCGGAGTCCGCGCATCCATGAACATATAGCGTGCTAATGTTTTCATTTGCCATCCTCAGATTAAGACGCTCTCCCGGCCGATAGCGCTCAAATCTCACTCTGAGCACGATAATACGCGACCAAAGCATTTGCATGCCCATGACCAAGTTTATAGTCTTCTTTAAGCGTCGCTACGATTTCCATATGCTTCTTATCTTTCAAAGAGCCTACGATGTCTAACCAGTGATTTATCGGTTTTCCATAGGTCTTCTCAATAGACGGAAAGTAAGATGCAGGGCCTTTTACTTTTTCCTCTGTTTTCATATGTCTCCTTGATAGCTGCAATATTGAATTAAGCGGCAAAGAACTGCGCAGAGTCCGCAACCTGCCACACGCCTTTCACCCGCCCCTGCTCATCCACACCCCAAACATGCGAGAAGCGCACCAGCACCGGCGCGCTGTCTTCGGTTTTGGCGATGCGATAGCGGCCTAGCGCCACGACCGTATCGCCGCCATCGACAAAGCTGTCTGGAAACGCGCCAAACGTATGTACGTGCGCGAGCAGTTTTGGCAGGTTTTTAGAGTCGCCTGCGTTCTCATCCAGAACCCCGCTCATCATACGCCTTTCTGAAAAATGCCTATTTTGTCACAAATACATGCTTGACAAGTTCTGACGCCTCGCCAATACTATACCTTATGGTTAACTATAACGATCCCCACCTGGACCTGATCTTCGCCGCGCTGTCCGACGCCACGCGGCGCGGGGTGCTGGCGCAGTTGGGCGACGGCAGTCAAACCGTCACCGAGCTGGCGCAGCAGTATGAGATGTCCCTGCCCGGCTTCATGAAACACCTGGCGGTGCTGGAAACGGCCGGCCTGATCGCTCGCTCCAAGGAAGGCCGCGTGGTGCGCTGCGAACTCGATGCCGCGCCCATGCAGGACGCCGCCGCCTGGATCGCCCACTACCAGCGTTTCTGGACCGAGCAGCTCGACTCGCTGGGTCGCTATCTCTACCACCAAGAGGAAATCGCATCATGCCCAACACCGAGCAGCCCGCCCAAGTCAGCCTCCGCCGCACCTACCCCGTCGCCCCCGAAAAAGTCTGGCGCGCTTGGACCGACCCGCAAGCGTTGAGCCAGTGGTTCGGTCCCGGCCAGGCCAGCCTGACCAAGGCCGAGATCGACCTGCGCGTAGGCGGCCAGTACCACCTTGCCTTCGCCGGCCCGGATGGCGGCCTGAATCAGATGACCGGCGTCTATCAGGAAGTGAAGCCGTACACGCGGCTGGTGTTCACCTGGGCCTGGCACAGCACGCCGGAACGGGTGTCGCGCATCAGCATCGAACTCACGCCGGTGGCGGAAGGTACGGAGCTCAGCTTCGTGCATGACCGCTTCTTCGACGAACAGGCGCGCATCAACCACGAGCGCGGCTGGGCCCTTTTCTTCAGCAGTCTTGATCGTCTACTTACAGGAGGTTCGCTATGAAATACCAGGGAAGCTGCCATTGCGGCAATGTGAAATTCGAGGCCGAGGGCGAGATCACGTCGGCCATGTCATGCAACTGCTCGATGTGCCAGCGCAAGGGCACGCTGATGTGGTTCGTGCCGCGTCCGTCCATGCACCTGCTCACGCCGGACGCCAACGCCAGCACCTATCTGTTCAACAAGCACCTGATCAAGCACCGCTTCTGCCCTACCTGCGGCATTTCGCCCTACAGCGAGGGCGTGGCGCCCAACGGCGACGCCATGGCTGCGATCAATATCCGTTGCATCGAAGGCATAGACCTGGAGTCCATCCCCGTCACGCATTACGACGGTCGAGCGATCTGACGAACGCTGCGGCCTGGTGCGCGGAGATGCCGTCGCGCTGGTCCGCGAACAACGCGGCGGCCGTTTCGGCGACCATGAATTCGGGGCGCGTGTCCGGCCCCGTCAGATGGATCTTGCCGTGCAGGCCCAACGAACCGGGACGGGTCGGGATCTCGTTGGCCAGCAGGCCGTCGAGCGGCGGCTCATCCAGTTGGCTATCGCTGTCCCACAACGCGTAGATGCGGTCGAACACATCGCGCCGGACTTCCATCCACACGCCCAGGCAGTAATCAAGCGGGTGGCCGATCACCGTCAAGGGCAGCAGGCCGCGCACGAAGTAGCGATGGCCGTCGTCGCTGTCGCCCCATATCGCGCACAGGTCGTCGCTCTCGCGGCAGCGGGCTTCCCGCTCGGCATCCGACAATGCCACGATCGCATCGGGGCGCCTGAAAACGAGTTCGACTTCATCCAGCGTGTGCAGTTCGCCACACTCTGAACAGGCTATCTGGTCCAAGATGTTTTTCCTTTTTACCGAGGTTTGCTTTTAATATAACATGCTAGCAAACTTACGGAGGCTGATGCATGAAGCGCTGGTCCATTCCTTATGCCGTACTCGTGGGCGGCGCCATTGCCGGCGCGCTCGATATCACGTTCGCGATTTCCTTTGCCGTTTATAACGGGCTGACGCCGGAGCGCCTGCTGCAAATCGTGGCCAGCGGGCTGCTGGGCAGCGCGGCCTTCAACGGCGGCGCGCTGACTGCGGCGGTCGGATTGCTGTGCCACTTCGCGCTCAGCTTCGTGTGGATGGCGCTGTTCCTGCTCGCGGCCCGCAGCACGCCGGCGCTGACGGCCAAGCCGCTGCTGTCGGCGGTGTTGTTCGGAACCCTGGTGTTCCTGGCGATGCGGCTGGTGGTGTTGCCGCTGTCGGCCTTCCCCCGCCCTGTCACGTTCCAGCCTTTGTCCACGGTGCTGGACCTGCTGTCGCATATATTCCTGTTCGGCCTGCCGATCGTGTGGGCCGCGCGCAAGGCGCTGGGCGACGCCGCGCTGGATGCCAGCGAAATGCTGTTCTCTTACGGCACCCTGCAACAGTCCGATGTCCAGAAGGCGACCTTTGGCCGCCTGCTCTCCGGCCACCCGGACAGTTTGCCCGCCTATCAGCTGGCCATGCTGGCGATCGACGATCCGGCGGTGGTCGAGACCAGCGGCAAGACACATCACCCCATCGTCTCGCACACCGGCTCGCCCGCCGACACGGTCGCGGGCTCGGTGCTGGCGATCACCGCCGAGGAGCTGCGAAATTCGGACCGCTACGAAGTGGCAGCCTACCGACGCCAGCGCGTCAGGCTGGCTTCGGGCACGCTGGCCTGGGCCTACGTGGATGCGCGGGACGCGCCAAGCACCGCGCCGCAATAAAAAGGGGCAGCCAAATCGGCTGCCCCTTTTAGTTTGCGCAAGCTACGCTACGATCATACCGCGTCGATTGCCGCGTTGAAGGTGGCGCTTGGACGCATGACCGCTTCGGTCTTGGCTGGATCCGGGTAGTAGTAACCACCGATATCCGTTGCCTTGCCTTGTGCCGCGTTCAGCTCGGCGACGATCTTGGCTTCGTTTTCGGCCAGGCTTTTCGCCAGCGGCGCGAAGTAGGCTTTCAGTTCAGCGTCGTCGTTCTGCGCAGCCAGCGCCTGTGCCCAGTACAGCGACAGGTAGAAGTGGCTGCCACGGTTGTCCAGCTCGCCGGTGCGTGGCGATGGCGACTTGTTGTTGTCCAGCAGCTTGCCGGTGGCTTCGTCCAGGGTCTTGGCCAGCAGCTTGGCTTTCGCGTTGCCGGTCTTGATGCCCATGTCTTCCAGCGATACCGCCAGCGCCAGGAACTCGCCCAGCGAATCCCAACGCAGGTGGTTCTCTTCCACCAGCTGCTTGACGTGCTTGGGTGCCGAACCGCCGGCGCCGGTTTCGTACATGCCGCCGCCCGCCATCAACGGAACGATGGACAGCATCTTGGCGCTGGTGCCCAGTTCCAGGATCGGGAACAGGTCGGTCAGGTAGTCGCGCAGGATGTTGCCGGTCACGGAGATGGTGTCCAGGCCGCGCGATGCGCGTTCCAGCGTGTAGCGCATGGCGCGTACTTGCGACATGATCTGGATGTCCAGGCCCTTGGTGTCGTGGTCCTTCAGATACACCTGGACCTTCTTGATGACTTCGTTCTCGTGCGGACGATACGGGTCCAGCCAGAACACGGCAGGCATGCCGGAGTTGCGGGCGCGGGTGACGGCCAGCTTGACCCAGTCGCGGATCGGTGCGTCCTTGACCTGGCACATGCGCCAGATGTCGCCCGCTTCCACTACCTGGCTCAGCAGCACTTCGCCGGTGGTCAGGTCGGTGATGTTGGCGACGCCGCCTTCAGCCACTTCGAAGGTCTTGTCGTGCGAGCCGTATTCCTCGGCTTGCTGGGCCATCAGGCCGACGTTAGGCACGGTGCCCATGGTCTTGGGATCGAAGTTGCCATGCCATTTGCAGAAGTTGATCATCTCCTGGTAGATGCGGGCGAAAGTCGATTCCGGCATGACAGCCTTGACGTCTTTCGGACGGCCGTCGGCGCCCCACATTTTGCCGCCGATGCGTATCATGGCAGGCATCGATGCGTCGACGATGATGTCGTTCGGCGAGTGGAAGTTGGTGATGCCCTTGGCCGAGTCGACCATGGCCAGTTCCGGACGGTGTTCGTGGCAGGCGTGCAGATCCTTGAGGACTTCGTCCTTTTTGGAGGCCGGCAGGGTTTCGATTTTTTCGTACAGATTGGCCATGCCGTTGTTGACGTTCACGCCCAGTTCATCGAACAGCGCGGCGTGCTTGGCGAAGGCTTCCTTGTAGAAGATGCGGACGCAGTGGCCGAACACGATCGGGTGCGACACCTTCATCATGGTCGCCTTGACGTGCAGCGAGAACATCACGCCGGTCTTGAACGCGTCGTCGATTTCCTTCTCGTAGAACTCCAGCAGCGCTTTTTTGCTCATGAACATGCTGTCGATGATTTCGCCGGCTTGCAGCGAAACTTTCGGTTTCAGCACGATGGTCTTGCCCGAGGCGGTGATCAGTTCCATTTTGACATCGCGCGCCTGGGTCAGCGTCAGCGATTTTTCGCCATGGTAGAAGTCGCCGTGGTGCATATGCGAGACGTGGGTGCGGGAAGCCTGGCTCCACTCGCCCATCGAATGCGGGTTCTTGCGGGCGAACTCTTTGACGGCCTTGGGCGCGCGGCGGTCCGAGTTACCTTCGCGCAGGACCGGGTTGACGGCGCTGCCGATGCACTTGCCGAAGCGGGCTTTGAGCGCCTTGTCTTCGTCGCTTTTCGCGTCTTCCGGGTAGTCCGGCAGCTTGTAGCCGCGGCTTTGCAGCTCGCGCACGCAGGCGACCAGTTGCGAAACCGATGCCGAAATATTCGGCAGCTTGATGATGTTGGTGTCCGCGAGCTGGGTCAGTGCGCCCAGTTCGGCCAGGGTATTTGGCACTTTTTGCTCGTCGGTCAGGTATTCGGGGAACTCGGCCAGCACCCGTGCCGCCACCGAAATATCGCTGGAGGTCACGTCGACGCCAGCCGATGCGGCGAATTTGCGGACGATAGGCAGCAGCGAATAGGTCGCCAGCATAGGCGCTTCATCGGTCAGCGTGTAGATGATTTTAGTTTTCTGTGTTGCCATGTTCATTCCATGTCATGCGGGCGATACCCGCCGATTGAATTTCTCCGTTTCGGGATGTAAGACGGTTTGTCGTAATCCGGCAACGGGCCCAATCAGCATTTTAGACCTGTTGGCCGCCCGTGCACAGGGGCGGATTCTGCGTAGAGGGGTTTTTACCGGCAATAAATGACAAAAAGGCAGCCATCGGGCTGCCTTTCTTTCCGTCATGCCGCCGGCAAAGGGCCGGCGGACAGGTGCTTGCCTGACGGCTTATTGCTTTTTCTTGCGCGAACCCAGTCCAGCCAGCATCAGCAGGCCGGCTCCCAGCATGGCATAGGCTTCCGGTTCCGGCACCGGCGCCAGCTGCACCGTCAACACGGTCTGTGGCGTGACGTCATAGGAGTAATAGTCGGAATACATGCCTTGGCGGAGGTTATAGAGCACGCCATAGTGGCTGTCCACAATCTGTTCCGTGTCAAACCGATAGTCTCCCCCGGTGTCGACGGAGTCCCAGCGGGTGGCGGAGAATTCCAGACTCCCGCCCAGCTTATAGGAGAACGACGACACTGAGCAGCTCACGGTGTGCCAGGCCGGGCCGGCGGGACAATTGAGAAAATTCGCCGGGCCGTCAATGCTGTTGCGCATGCCGAAGCTGGTGAGTTCGCTAAGGTCGATGGTGCCATCGTGATTCGTGTCACTCCCCGTGAACGTGCCGGGGTACGAAATATCGGGCCGGAATTGCCCGGCAAATTTAAACCCATCCCAGTTGAAATTCCAGGTGCTGGGTGCGTCCGCCGCCTGCGCGAAGGAACAGCCTGTTGCGAGGATGCCGCCGATAAGCCATTTCTTTAGCATGAAGTGCTCCTCAAATTATCTAAAAATAAATAATATCATTTATATATTTTAAGAAAACTATTTTTTACAAATAATTATCGCCATCCTGCCGCACGACCGTTCCATCAGCGACTAAAGGTTTCAAGGTTTGCCATTAACACATATTTCTTTGTTGCACTGATGCCGAAAGTGACTATCGGAGAGTTTCCAAGCGACCTCGGCCTACTAAGATCATCACAGCGTTCTACCCAACTCTCATTTGGATATTCGGAATGCACATAAGGCCTTAAGGAGGCGATATGAAATTTCAGAATTGGACGATAGCAAACCGGCTGGGCCTGGGGTTCGGCATGGGTGCTATGTTTTTGCTGGTGATCATCGCGCTGGCCCTGAGCAGCATGCGCCAGATCCAGGACCGCCTGGACGAGATCACCAAGGTCAACGATGTGGAAACCAAGCTGGCGCAGGTCATGGACCTCACCGTGACCGAGCGCGCGCTGGCCATGCGCAACCTCATCCTGCTCAAGGAAGACAAGGAAATCCAGATCGAGGTCAAGCGCATCGCCGAGCAGCAGAAGAAATACGCGGAAGCCCAGGACCAGCTGAGCCAGATGTTCGCCAAGCTCAGCGCCACCTCGGCCGAGGAAAAAGACTTGCTGGACCAGATACGCAAGCAGTCCGACCAAGCCGCGCCCTTCATCGAGCGCGCCGCCGGACTGGCGCTGGAGCAGAAACAGGACGAGGCCTACAAGCTGCTGCGCTATGAATTCCGGCCGGTGCAGAAACGCTGGTGGGAATTGCTGCGCAAGCTGATCGCGGTCGAGGAAAAACAAAACGCCGAAGCGGCCGACGCCGCCGAAGTCGCCTACGCCCAGGCCCGCACGGTGATGCTGATCATCGGCTCGCTGGCGCTGTTGACCAGCGTGGTGGCGGCCTGGCTGATCACCCGCGGCGTCACCCGCGAACTCGGCTGCGAACCGGCCGAAGCGGCTGAAATCGCCGGCCAGATCGCCGCCGGCAACCTGACCGTGCGCGTGGAACCCAAGCCCAATGACCAGCACAGCCTGCTGTTCGCCATGCGTTCGATGCGCGACAGCCTGGCCCGCATCGTCAACCAGGTGCACGCCAGCACCGAGACCATCGCCGCCGCCGCCGGCCAGATCGCATCCGGCAACCTGGACCTGTCCTCGCGCACCGAACAGCAGGCCAGCACGCTGGAGGAAACCGCCTCCTCGATGGAAGAGCTGACCAGCACCGTGCGCCTCAATACCGACCACGCCCGCCAGGCCAACGGCCTGGCCGAATCGGCCTCCGACGTGGCCGCCAAAGGCGGCGCCGTGGTGGCGCAGGTGGTCGACACCATGGCCGCCATCGATATCTCGGCGCGCAAGATCGTCGACATCATCGCCGTCATCGACGGCATCGCCTTCCAGACCAACATCCTGGCCTTGAACGCCGCCGTGGAAGCGGCGCGCGCCGGCGAACAGGGACGCGGCTTCGCGGTCGTGGCGACCGAGGTGCGCAACCTGGCGCAGCGCTCGGCCGCGGCAGCCAAGGAAATCAAGGACTTGATCGGCGATTCGGTCGACAAGGTCCAGGCCGGCAACCGCCTGGTCGAGCAGGCCGGCACCACCATGCACGACGTGGTGTCCAGCGTCAAGCGCGTGACCGACATCATGTCCGAGATCATGCAGGCCAGCCAGGAGCAATCGTCGGGGATAGAGCAGATCAACACCGCCGTCACGCAGATGGACGACGTGACCCAGCAGAACGCCGCGCTGGTGGAAGAAGCGGCAGCGGCAGCCCATGCGATGCAGGACCAGGTCAACAGCTTGAACGATCTGGTCAGCGTGTTCCGCACCGAGGCGCAGTCCGGCGCGGCGCGGCCTGCGCTGCAACGGGTGGCGGTCGCCGTGCCGGCCGCCATGAAACGCACCGCGCTGCCGGCGGCCAGCCGCGCGCGCGGCGAGGCCAAGGCGCCCGCGCAGGAATGGGAACAGTTCTGATCTGGAGAGACAGTCATGGGTATGAGGGAAAACATCGACGGCCCTGCCCCGTCCGGCACGCCGCATATTTTCTGGCACGGTAGCCAGGTGACGGCCGAAGCGCGCTGCCGCCAGGCCGGACAACAGGCGGCGACGGTCTGGCTCACCGGCCTGAGCGGCGCCGGCAAGTCGACGCTGGCTTGCGCGCTGGAAGGCCGGCTGGTGGCGGCCGGCCATCCGGCCTATGTGCTGGACGGCGACAATCTGCGCCACCATTTGAACCGCGACCTCGGCTTCACGCCCGAGGACCGCCAGGAAAACATCCGCCGCAGCGCCGAAGTGGCCCGGCTGATGAACGACGCCGGCCTGTTCGTCATCTGCGCCTTCATCTCGCCGCTGCGCCGGGACCGCGACATGGCCCGCGACCTCATCGGCGCCAACAATTTTCTCGAAGTCCATGTCAACACCTCGCGCAAGCTGTGCGAGGCGCGCGACCCCAAGGGCCTGTACAAGAAGGCGCGCGCCGGCCTGATACCGGAGTTCACCGGCATCACGTCGCCCTACGAGGCGCCGCTGGCGCCCGCGCTGTCGCTGGACACCGGCGCGCTGACGCTGAACTCCGCATGCGAGCTGCTGTATCAACAACTGTCGGGCCGCTTCCTCTGACGCCATGGGACCCGCCCTGAACTACGATGTCTTCAACGGCGACGCCGACGGCATCTTCGCGCTGCACCAGCTGCGGCTGCACACGCCGCGCCAGGCCCAGCTGGTGAGCGGCGTCAAGCGCGATACCGGCCTGCTGCAACGCCTGCCGGACGGCGGCGCCGGCCAGGTGGTGGTGCTCGACATCTCGCTCGACAGCAACGCCGACGCGCTGCGCCGCCTGCTCGACGGTGGCGCCGAGGTCGAGTATTTCGACCACCATTCGGCCGACTGCGCCTTCGCCCATCCACGGCTGCGCCTGCATTGCGACGGCGCGCCCGACGTCTGCACCAGCATCCTGGTGGACCGCCACCTGCACGGCCGCCACCGGCCATGGGCGGTGGCGGCGGCCTTCGGCGACAACCTGGCCGGCGTGGCGCGCCGGCTGGCGCAAGACATCGGCTTGGACGACGGCGCGGTGGCGGCGCTGGCGCAGCTGGGCCAGGTGGTCAACTACAACGCCTACGGCGAGTGCGAGCAGGATTTGCACATGGCGCCGGCCGCGCTGTACCGCGCGCTCGGCGGCCACGACACCCCCTTCGATTTCATCGCCGCCAGCGACGCCTACCGCGCGCTGTGCGCCGGCTACCGCGACGACTGCGCGCTGATGCAGGGCCTGCGGCCGCATGCCGAGCTGGCCGGCGGCGCGGTCTACATCCTGCCCGCCAGCGCGTGGGCGCGGCGCATCAGCGGGGTGCTGGCCAACCAGCTGGCGGCCGCGCACGACGGCGCCTCGTTCGCCGTGCTCAACGAGCGCAGCGACGGCTCCTACCTGGTCAGCGTGCGCTCCGGCGCCCCGCTGACCTTGAGCGCCTGCGGCTTCTGCCAGCAGTTCGAGGGCGGCGGCGGACGCAAGGCGGCGGCCGGCATCAACCATCTTCCGGCGGCCGAACTGGGCCGCTTCATGGACGGCTTCGGCCGTTACTTCAACACGGCGGCAGGTGCCGATCATGCGCACGGATGAACCGCAGCCGCCGGTCACGCTGGCCACGCTGGCCCTGCTGTTCCTGCGCATAGGCTGCACCAGCGTCGGCGGCTTCATGGCCATGGTGGCGGTCACCCAGCACGTCATCGTCGAGCGCCACCGCCTGCTGCCGGAATCGGACTTGCTGGACGGCCTGGCGCTGGCCTCCATCCTGCCCGGCCCGGTGGCGGTCAATGTGGTGGCCTACACCGGCTACCGGCTGCGCGGCATCCGCGGCGCCGCCGTCGCCATCCTGTGCGCGGTGCTGCCGGCCTTTGTCTGCATCGTCATGCTGGGTACGCTGTATTTCCGCTTCGGCAGCATGGATGTGCTGCGGCCGCTGCTCCTCGGCATCACACCGGCCATCGTCGCCGTGGTGCTGGCCGCCGGTTGCCGGCTGTGGTCGGCCGCGGTGCACGACAGACGCCAGGCCGCGCTCGGCATCGGCGCGGCGCTGGCGCTGAGCGCCCTGCCCGGCCTGCCCACCACGCTGGCCCTGATGGCCGTGGCCGCCGCCGTCGGCTGCACCGACCGCCGCCCGGTCTTGCTCGCGGCGGCCGCCACGGCGGCCACGGCCGCGCCCGCCGCATCGGCTGCGCTGCGTCACGAGTTGCCGCTGGCGGTGGCCGCCGGCCTGCTGCCGCTGAGCGGCATGCTGGCCTTCAGCGCCAAGGCCGGCCTGCTGCTGCAATTGGCCGCCGTGTTTGCCGGCATGAGTTTGCTGACCTTCGGCGGCGGCTACGTCTTCATCCCGCTGCTGCAACACACGGTGGTCGACGCCTACGGCTGGCTGACGCCGCGCCAGTTCGTCGACGCCCTGGCGCTGACCCAGCTCAGCCCCGGCCCTGTGATGATCAGCTCCGCCTTCGTCGGCCTCAAGGTGGCCGGGCTGGCCGGCGCCGTCGCCGCCAGCGTCGGCATGTTCCTGCCCAGCGCCGTGCTGATGATCGCCGCCAGCGGCGCCATGCAGCGCATCCGCGGCTCGGCCCAGGTCCAGGCGGCGCTGCGCGGCGTGCGCGCGACGCTGGCGGGCATGGTGTTTTCCGCCGCCTTCACGCTGGCCGGGCTGGCGCAGCCGAGCTGGGCGGCGGTGCTGATCTGCGCCCTGTCGCTGTGGGCGCTGACGCGCTGGCGCATCGATGCCGCCTGGGTCGTGCTGTGTGCGGCATGGGCCGGCTGGCTGGTTTTTTGAGGAGGGTTGAAATGAGCACTACCGTATCGCCCAAGGGCCCGCAGCGGCCGCGTCCAGTGATGATGATACCGCTGCGCCGCTGCGGCAGCCACGCGCTGCGCCTGCGGCTGAATGTGTCGCCGCAGTTCTATTCGCCCTACCCGCTGCACATCGTCGACCTGGTGCCGCTGTTGCCGCTGTACGGCGACCTGGGCGACGACCGCGCCTACTTCAGCCTGGTGGTCGACGTGATCGGCCTGCAAGCCGTGAGCATGGTCAAGTGGCCGGACATGGTGTTCGACCCGGTGGAGCTGTTCGAGACCCTGCGCGACCAGCCGCGCAGCGTGCACCGCGTAGTGTGGGAACTGCTGCTGCGCGCCGGCGAACGCCGGGGCGCCAGCGTGGTGATGGACAAGTCGCTGGACAGCGTGCACTACGCGCCGGAGCTGATGCGCCTGTATCCGGACATGCTGTTCGTCAACGTGGTGCGCGATCCGCGCGCGCAGGTGGCGTCGATGAACAAGGCCATCATCCACGACTTCGACACCCTGCTCAACGCCCAGACCTGGCTGGCCGCCCACCAGGCGGCCGACCAGGTCATGCGGCAATGGCCCGAGCGCGTGCTGACCATACGCTATGAAGACTTCCTGTCCCGCCAGCAGCCCACGCTGGAGGCGGTGTGCCGCTTCCTCGGCATCGACTTCCTGCCGCAGATGCTGGACGTGGCCGCCTCGCGGGAAGCGCGCCAGCTGGCGCAGATGTCGGCGCTGTGGTCGTCCAACTGCTATCCGCCGATCGCCGCCAACGTCGACAAGTTCAAGCATCAGCTGACGATGGCGGAAATCGAACTGATCGAAACGCTGGCCGGCGGCTATATGGACCGCTACGGCTACACCCGCCTGACCGCGGGCGACGCCGGCGGCCTGCCGGCGCTGCGCGAGCAGGCCGCCCAACGTTCCAGCGCCGGCCGCGCGCAAGCATGGTGCGAGCTGGAACGCGGCAATTTCCGCGACTACACGCTGCGCCGCAGCCGCGCCGACTATCTGGCCCAGTTGCGTGCCCGGTTGCAGGCGCAGCCGCCAGGCCGCGACGGCGTCGGCGCCGCCGCGCTCGAACGCCTGGACCCGGCCGCGTTCGAGGTCAGCGACTGAGCCAGCCGGCCTAGGCCAGGTGCCCGGTGCACTTGGCCAGCGCCAGGCGCAGCTCGCGGATCTTGGGCGGCTTGCTCAGCACATGGTCGACATGCACCGGCGCATCGCCGCTGTCAGGGATCAGGCGCTGGCCCCAGCCGGTCAGCAGGATGACGGGAACGCCCGGCGCCACGCGCTTCACGGTCTCGGCCACCTTGCGGCCGTCGACATACGGCATGCCGAGGTCGGTGATGACGACCTCGTAGCGGCGCCCGGCCGCCTCCGCCTCGTTGAACTGGTCGATGCCGGCCTGGCCGCCGTCGGCCTTGGTCACATGGTGGCCGTCCAGGCTGAGGATGTTCTGTAGCGAAGCCAGCACGGTGGGATCGTCGTCGACGATCAGGATGCGCAGGCCCGGCTCCGGCGCATACGACGGCATCACCGGTCCGCTGTCGTCGGCGGCCGGCGCCACCGGGAAATACATCTGCACCGCCGTGCCCTTGCCCAACTCCGACACGATGGCGATGCGGGCCGAATGCCGCTCCGTCATGCCATACACCGTGGCCAGGCCCAGGCCGGTGCCGCGCTCGCCCTTGGTGGTGAAAAACGGTTCCAGGCAGCGCCGCTGGGTCGCCTCGTCCATGCCGGTGCCGCTGTCGGCCACCTCGACCTGCACATAGGGGCCGGAGCCGTCGTCCATCTGCTCGGCGTAGCGGGTGCGCAGCGTGACCGCGCCGCCTTCGGGCATGGCGTCGACGGCGTTGAAGATCAGGTTGGTCAAGGCTTCGCGGATCTCGCCCTCGACGCCGAGGATGGGCGGCAGCTCCTCGGCCAGCTCCTGGCGCATCTCGATGACGATGCCGCGCTGCTGCGGCATGTCCGACCAGCGCGCGCGGGTCAGGTCGACCACGTGCTGGATCATCAGGTTGACGTTGACGGTGCTGTGCGTCAGCTGCGGCTCGCGCTGGCGGTAGAACTCGCGCATGCGCGCCACGGTCGAGGCGACGTCGTCGATGGCGCGCTCGATCACCTGCAGGCAGGAACGGCCGTTCTCGCTCAGGCCATGCTCGGTTTCCAGCAGCGATTCGGCGTACAGGCCGATCGGCGAGATGGCGTTGTTGATGTCGTGCGCGATGCCGCTGGCCATCTGCCCCAGCGCCCGCAGGCGCTCCTGCTTGGTCACCTGCACCTGGCTCTGGTGCAGGTCGTCGTAGGCCTGTTGCAGCGCCCCGTACAGCCTGGCCTGGTTGGCCGCCAGCGCCACGTGTTCGCTGAGCTGGCGCAGGAATTCGCAATCGGTGCTGGAGAAATCGCTGTCGCTGGAACGGGCGACGATCAGCACGCCGAACACGGTGCTCTCGGCCAGCAGCGGCGCCAGCACCATCGAGCGCATGCCGGCCTTGGCCAGGCGCTGCGGGAAGGGAAAGTCGACCGCGCGCACATCCGGCTCGTACACCAGCTGTCCGCGCACGCAGCGCGACAGGCCGTTCTGGTCGATGCCGATGTGCGCGCCGTCGATCATTTCCATCGTCTGCGCCAGCGCGCGGCTGCGCAGTCCCACGCTGGCGACCTCCAGCGCGCTGCCGTCATACATGCAGATGACGCCGAAGTCGATGGGCAGCTGGTCTTCCAGGCAGCGTATCACCACCTGGAAGATGCTGGGCAAATCCTGGCGGTCGCCGATCGAGCGGGTGATCTGGTGCAGCAGGCTCATACGCGCCAACTGGGCCACCACCTTGCGCTCGGCCGCCTGCCGCTCCGACACCTCGGTCTGCAAGGCCACGTTGGCGTGTATCAGTTCGTCGCGCGAGACCGTGGTCTGCCGCAGCCGGTCGACCATGCGGTCGAAGGAGCGCGCCAGGCTGCCGATCTCGTCGTCGGCGCGCGCATCGAGCACGAAATCCAGGCTGCCCGCGCCCACCACCTCGGTGGCCTGGTGCAGCCGCGACAGCGGCTTGGTGACGCTGCGCAGCGTCAGCCCCATGGCGCCGATCACCACCACCAGCACCAGCCCGCCCAGCAGCGCGCCCGAGGCCACCAGGTTGGACTGCGCCGACAGCATATTGGCGCGGCTCAGCCGGGCCAGGTCCTCGGCGTCCGACATCATCGACTGGGCGCGGTTGATCATCAGCCCGGACAGGCGCGCTTCCAGTTCCTGCAGGATCGCGCGCCGCTCCGGCTGGCGCGCGAACTCGCCCTGCAATCCCTGCAACTCGCCGAACAGGCTGCCCAGCGACTGGTGGCGCTCGCGGATGTCGCCCAGCAGGTCCAGCTCGGCCTGGCCGGCGAAATCGCTGTCGCCGGCGACCACCGCCTGCAGCGAGCGGTGCCGCTGCAACCACTGCGCCCGCGTGCGGCTCTGGTGGTACAGCACATACTCCAGCGACAGATAGCGCAGCGCCGCCGCGCCGCGCAGCACCTCGCCGCTGACCGCGGCCTTGGATATCTCCTGCCGCATCTGCTGCGTGGTGCGGGCGAAGATCACCGCCATCACCGCCAGCAGCACGATGCAGATGATTTGCGCCAGCTTGAGGCGGGTGGAAATCTTCACGCGCGGCCCCCTAGTAGATGATGGTCACTTCGCCCGGCTGCACGGCCTTCAGGCCGTCCAGATAGACGTGATCGAGAAAGTTGGGCACCTCGCGCGCCTTGGTCAGCCCGCCCTTGATCGCCCAGCGCGACTGGTCTTCCAGCACCAGCAACAGGCTCTGGTCCAGCGCCAGCCCGAAATGGTGGGCGGGCCAGGCCGCCAGCATCGCCGCCCGCCCCTTGGGCGACAGCTTGGGGAAGAACGCCACGGCGTCCGCCGGGTGCCGGATGCAGAACTGCTCGCCCTGCTCCAGCGCCTGCAACAGCCGCACCATGGTTTGCGGGTGCTGCTGTATGTAGCCGGACAGCGCCACCATGTTGTAGATGCTCTCGTAGACGTCGGCGCCGGTGAAGCGGATGGCGTTGCTCCCCAGGCTTTCCTCGGCCGACGCCAGGAAGGGATCCCAGCCGCTGATGGCGTCGACCAGGCCGTCGGCCAGCGCCTGCGCCAGCGCGTCGGGCGGGTAGTTCAGCAGCTCCACGTCGCCGCTGTCGAGCCGCTGGCGGTTGAGGAACACATCCAGCGTGAAGTGGCCGGACGTGGCCAGCGTGACGCCGATGCGCTTGCCCTTCAGGTCGGCGGGCTTGGCGATGCCGCGGTCGCGCCGCGCCACCAGGCCGTGGTCGCTGCCGGTGCGGAAGATGGTGCTGATCACCTGCACCGGCGCGGCTTCCATGGCGAAGAACATGATGGGAATATCGGCCACGGTCGCCACGTCCGCGCGGTGGGCGACGACGGCCTGCAGCGCGCCTCTGCCGCTGGTGTAGGGCTGGAGCTGCACCGACAGCTGCTGCGCGGCGAAATAGCCCTGGGCCTGGGCCGCCAGCACGGGACAGGCGCCGACATACTCGGTGTTGGTGGCGATGACGATGGAGGTCGGCGCCGCCGGCGGCTTGGCGCCCGGACGCAAGGCCAGCCACAGGCAAACGCCGGCAACGAAGACGGCGACGGCAAGCAGCAACAGGGCCTTGAAATCCAGACGTTTCATACAGACTCCTGCGAGGGGTGGGGGTCAGGTGGCGTGGTGCATCGTGGTGCGGACTCCGGGGTTGGTCGTCGCGGCGTTAATCAGCGGCAGTTCGATGCGGAAGGTGCTGCCTTCGCCAGGCTTGCTGTCGACGCCGATGGAGCCGCGCATGGCCTCGATCAGGCGCTTGGTGATGGTCAATCCCAGTCCCGTGCCCTCCTCGTCGGATTCGTCGAGGCCGGCGCGACCGAAGGGCAGGAAAATGGTTTGCAACTGCTCCGGCGTCAGGCCGATGCCGCTGTCGCTGATGGCGATGCTGGCGTAGCCGCGCTGGCCGATGCTGCAATCGACGCTGACGCTGCCCTGCGGCCGGTTGTACTTGATCGCATTGGAAAACAGGTTCACCAGGATCTGCTTGAGGCGCATGCGGTCGACGCTCAGCTCCAGCCGGCAATCGGCCGGCAGCAGCAGCGCGATGCGGCGCTTCTCGGCCAGCGGCGCCACCAGCGCATGGACTTCGCGCAGCACCTCGTCGAGCATGACCGCCTCCAGCGCCAGCGACACCTTGCCGGCCTCGATCTTGGACAAGTCCAGCATTTCGTTCACCAGCGACAGCAGGTGCTTGCCGGACGAGACGATGTTCTGGGAAAAGCGCTGCCGCTCGCCTTCGCCCTTGGGGAAGCGGTCGCTGGCCAATATCTGGGCGAAGCCGAGGATGCTGTTGAGCGGCGTGCGCAGCTCGTGGCTCATATTCGACAGGAAGGCCGATTTTTCGTGGTTGGTGCGTTCGGCTTCCTTGCGCGCCGCCTCGAGGAACAGGTTCACGCGGCCCAGCTCGTCGATGCGGTCGCGCAGCGCCGCCTCCAGCTTGACGTTTTGCTGGCGCAGCTGGCGCGATTCCAGCGCGCGCGCCAGCACCGGCAGCAGCGTGGCGGCCTTGAAGGGTTTGATGATGTAGTCGAAGGCGCCGATCTTCATCGCCTTGACGGCGGTATCGACCGTGCCGGCGCCGGTCATGATGATGCAGGCGATGTTGGGATCGAGTGCGCGCGCCGCCTCGATCAGGGCCAGCCCGTCCATGCCGGGCATGTTCATGTCGGTCAGCAGCAGGTCGTAGGCCTGGCCGCGCAGGTGGGCCAGCGCCGCCTCGCCGGTGGTAAAGCCGGCGGCGTCCAGATCGTGTTGTCCCAGGATGTCGCACAAGGCTTTCAGATGCACAGCCTGGTCGTCCACGACCATGATGCGCGAACGCGGGACAAGCTCGGACATACCGCCTCCCTCAACCATTGTTGGGCTAATTGATTATGCCAAGTTTATCCGCTTAAAAACTCACCAATACTATCCGTCGTGCACACGCTCGGCGCCGCGCTTCGTCTTGCCGAACATCATGCGTTGATAGCGGAAGGCATCGCGGATATGGTCGCGCAGCGCATGGTCGTCCCAGGGCTTGGTGTAGAAGCGGTAGATCTCGCCACGGTTGATGGCGTTGAGCACGGCCTCCACCTCGATATAGCCGGACAGGATGATGCGCACGGTGTCCGGATACAGGTCTTTCACGCGGCTGAGGAACTCGGTGCCGTTCATGCCCGCCATGCGCTGGTCGCTGACCACCACCTGCACCTGGTGAGTGGCCAGCAGGTCGAAGGCCTCGGCCGCGCTGTTGGCGCGCAGCAGGCGGTAGCCGTCCGGACGCAGCAGACGGGTCAGCGCCGACAGGATGGCCGGTTCGTCGTCCAGCATCAGCAGGGTCTGCTGCTCGCCCGGCGCCTCGTCGACCGGCAGCGGCAGGCTGCGTTCCTCGCGCAGCAGCGCGCCGAAGTCGTCGGGCGGCAGCGGCTTGCTGAACAAATAGCCCTGCATCTCGTCGCACAAGTGATGGCGCAGGTAGGCCAGTTGCGGCGCCGTCTCCACGCCCTCGGCGATGACGCGGAAGCCCAGGCTCTGGCCCAGCGCGATGACGGAGCGGACGATGGCGGCCACCTTGGGTTCGGCCAGCATCTCACGCACGAAGGATTGGTCGATCTTCAGGTAGTCGACCGGGAACAGCTTCAGGTAGGCCAGGCTGGAATAGCCGGTGCCGAAATCGTCGATCGACAGCGCGATGCCCATCTGCTTGAGCCCTTTCACCACGGCCACCGCGCCCTCGACGTTGTGCATCACCAGGCTTTCGGTCAGTTCCAGTTCCAGGTAGCGGGCGTCGAGGCCGCTGTCGGACAGCGCGGCCTGCACTTCCCCGCTCAGCCCCGGATCGCGGAACTGGCGGGCCGACACATTGACCGCCACCCGCAGCGGCGTCAGCCCGGCCTGCTGCCAGGCGACGTTCTGGAAGCAGGCGCTGCGCAGCACCCAGCGGCCGATCTCCACGATCAGCCCGGTTTCCTCGGCGACGCCGATGAAGCGCGCCGGCGACACCATGCCCATGACCGGATGGCGCCAGCGCAGCAGCGCCTCCATGCCGATCACGGCGCCGGTGCGCAGGTCCAGCTTGGGCTGGTAGTGCAGGCTCAGTTCGTCACGCGCCAGCGCATGCCGCAATTCGGCCTCGATCAGCGCGCGCTCGCTGATGCGGCTGTGCATGGCCGCCTCGTAGAATTGCAGCCGGTTGCGGCCGCCCTCCTTGGCCCGGTACATGGCGATGTCGGCGTGCTTGAGCAGCTGGTGCGGCTCGCCGCCGTCCAGCGGGTAGACGCTGACGCCGATGCTGCACGTGACCGTCAGCATCTGTCCGGCCAGGGTCACCGGCGCGGCGATGGTTTCCTGCACCTGTTGCAGCAGCGCCGAGGCCGGCGACTCCGGCGCGTCCGACAACAGCAGCAGGAATTCGTCGCCGCCCAGCCGCGCCACGGTGTCGCTGTCGTCCAGGCAGGCGCGCAGGCGCAGCGCGATCGTGCACAGCAGCTCGTCGCCGGCCTGGTGGCCCAGGCTGTCGTTGACCAGCTTGAAATTGTCGAGGTCGATGAACACCACCCACAGGTGATGGCCGTAGCGCTCGGCATAGCCTATGGCCTGCGCCATGCGGTCGCCGAACAGCGCGCGGTTCGGCAAGCCGGTCAGCGGATCGTGGTTGGCCTGGTGTTCCAGCTGCGACTGGTAGTTGATCGACTCCGTCATATCGGTCAGCACGCACACGTGGTGGCTGGGCGGGCCGTCGATAGCGGGCACCGGCGCCACGTGCAGGCGCGCCCACAGCAAGTGGCCGTCGCGGTGGACGATGCGCAATGTCATCGTCAACTCATGCACGCCGCTCAGGGCGGCGCGCAAGGCGTCGCGGTCGTCGCTCTCCTGTTCCAGCAGCATGTCCAGGCTGCGGCCCGCCGCCTCCGCCTCGGTGTAGCCGAACAGCCGCGTGAACGCCGGGTTGGCGTAATCGATCAGTTCACCGGCCGGGCCGTGGGCGGTGATGACGACCGCGTTGTCGCTGGCCTCCAGCGCGCGCTGGCGCAGCTGCAAGGTCTGCTCGGCCTGCTTGCGCGCGGTGATGTCCTCGATCGTGCCCAGCACGCCGATGATGTTGCCGCGCTGGTCGTGGAACGGCAGCTTGTTGATCAGGTACCACAGCACGCGGCCATCGCGCTGCGCCAGATGGTCTTCGACGTTGAGCCGGGCCCGGCCGGTGGCGATGATGTCGCGGTCGTCGGCGCGTATCGCCTCGGCGTTGTGGCGCCAGGGGAAATCGTCGTCGGTCTTGCCGACCACTTCCTCGTTCGCGCTCAGGCCGGCGGCGGCGGCAAACACCGCATTGCAGCCGCCGTACTTGCCGTCCAGGTCCTTCCAGAAGATCTGGTGGGGAATGTGGTTGATCACCAGCTGCTTGAGCTCGCGCGACGCGTACAGCGCCGCCTCCATGCGCAGCTGCCCGGTCACGTCATGCGCGACGACAAAGCGGGCCTGGCGGCCGGCGATGGTGACGGAGTGGGACGAGATCTGCACTTCGATGCGGCTGCCGTCGGCCTTGAGGTGGGTCCAGTTGCCGGCCCGCTCCGTGCCTTTGAGCGGCGCTGCGGCCAGGTTGCGTTCCAGCGCCGGGATGTGTTCGGCCGGGCGGATGTCCTTGATGGTCATCTGCAGGAACTGCGCCTCCGTGTAGCCGTAGTGCGCCACGGCGGCGGCATTGACGACCAGGAAGCGCAGCGTCTGCAAGTCGTAGACCCACATCGGCTGCGGATGGTCCTGGAACAGCCGCTTGAAGCGCAGCAGCGATTCGTAGACATCGTAATGGCTCAGGTCGTAGGCCAGGCACAGGAAGTGCGCCGGCCGGTGCCCGGTTGCAGGCTGCAACTCGATGGACTGGGTCACGGGATGGAGGCTGCCGTCGGCGCCCCGCAGTTCCAGTTCGCCGTGCCAGCAGCCGTGTTCGCGCGCGGCCGGCAGCGCCGTCTCCAGCAGCATCAGTCCGGCCCAGTCGGCATACAGCCGCGCCGCCGGTTCGCCCGGAGCGCCGGCGCCCAGGTGCTGGCGGGCGTACAGATTCATGGCGGCCAGGCGGCCGTCCAGCGTCACTGTCAAGACGAAATACGGGCACTGGTCGTAGCTCGGTTGCGGATCGATGGGCGGCGCCGCGTGCTGCCACGCGCCGGCGCCCGAAGGCATGGCATGGCTGCGCGCTGCGGTGACTGGAGGATCGAATTCCATGATCGAGTAAGCGTCGCTTGACGCCCCGGAAACTGCTTCGACCCATCTTAGCAGAAGCCAATAAAGCGGCGCGCACCGCTTTCAGCAGTGCGCCCGCCCTCGCGCTTACTCCGCGCGGTCGTACGAGAACTGGATGCCGGCGGTGCCGCCGGTGGAAACGAACAGGTCGATGAAGGCCGGCACGGTGTCGGTGCGTTTCCAGTCGCGCTGGAGTTCGCAGAACAGCTGCACGGTGCTGATCAACTTGCCGCCAGCCTGCTCGATGCGGCGCAGCGCCATCTCGTGCGCGGCCACCGAGGTGCCGCCGACGGCGTCGGCCACCACATACACTTCATAGCCGGCCTTGAGCGCGTCGAGCGCCGGGAAGGTCAGGCAGGCTTCGGTCCACAGGGCGGTCATGATCAGCTTCTTGCGGCCGGTGGCTTCCACCGCCTGGCGGAATTCCACGTCTTCCCACGAGTTGATGGTGGTGCGGTCGATGGTCGGGTAGTCGCCCAGCACCTTGCGCAGTTGCGGGATGGGCGGCTTGTTCAGGCCGGTCTTGACGTTGACCGTCGAGTGGATGATGGGCAGGCCGTAGGCCACGGCGGCCTTCGAGGTGCCGACGATGTTGTTGATCAGCAGTTGCCGGTCCATCGAGGCAATCGAGTTCACCTGGACAGGCTGGTAGTCAATGATGACAAAGGCGCTGTTCTGCGGCGTCAGCAGATGGTCGGTGGCGGGATCGCGGATGGTTTCGCTGGTCATGGGGTACTCCTTTGGTTGAAAAAACAAGACTGCACACATAGTAAATCCTTAACAAAATTCTCGGAAGTAACATAAAATGCCGTCAGTGTTCTCTATTTGGAACAATGAGCAAAAATGGATTTAAACGATTTCTACTATTTCGTGAAAGTGGTCGAGCACGGCGGCTTCACGCAGGCCGGCCGCGCGCTGAACATGCCGAAGTCCAAGCTGAGCCGGCGCATCGCGGCGCTGGAGGCCGAGCACAACGTGCGCCTGTTGCAGCGGACCACGCGGCATTTCTCGGTGACGGCGATGGGGCAGGAATTCTACGAGCGCTGCGTCGGCGTGCTGGTGGAGGCGCAGGCCGCGCGCGAGGTGATGCAGCGCGAGCATTCGGAGCCGCAGGGCATCATCCGCATGAGCTGCCCCACCGCCCTGCTCGATTATCGGATCGGCGACCTGGTGGCGCGCTTCATGGCCGAATATCCCAAGGTGCAGGTGCACCTCGACGCCACCAACCGCCGCGTCGATGTGCTGGGCGAAGGCTTGGACCTGGCCTTGCGGGTGCGCTTTCCGCCGCTGGAGAATGTCGACCTGGTGATGCGCGTGCTGTCGTCCAGCCCGCAGCGCCTGGTGGCCAGCCCGGGCCTGCTGGACGGCTTGTTCGCCGGCCGTAGCCGCCCCACCGCCCCGTCCGATCTCGACGACCTGCCCAGCCTGGACTGGGGGCCGTCGCGCGACCATGTCTGGCAGCTCGACGGCCCCGACGGCGTGGAAGCGCAGGTGCGGCACCGCCCGCGCTACATCACCGACGATATGACGGCGCTGCGCCAGGCGGCCCTGCGCGGCACCGGCATCGTGCAGCTGCCCTACATGGTGGTGCAGGACGACTTGCAGCATGGGCGGCTGGTCGAGGCGCTGCCGGGATGGGCGCCGAAAGGCGGCATCATCCACGCGGTGTTCCCGTCGCGCCGGGGGCTGCTGCCCGGCATACGGCTGCTGATCGACTATCTGGCCGAGCACATCATCAAGGAGTGAGCGCCCTACTCGGCGATCTTCTTCACCTCGATCGATTGCAGCCATTTGACGTGGCGCGGGCCGCTGCGGATATCCTTGCTGGAGACCATGGCGATGCGGCCCTCGTCGTCGCCGAGCGGCTGGCCGTCTTTTTCGAAGTAGACCAGCACGCCCTCGCCCACCGGCGAATTGAACAGCTCGGACCATGAGAACACCACCTTGTAGCCATCGCTGGCGGTGGCGATGACGATCATCTTCTTGACGTCATTGTGATCGCGCGACACCACCACGGCCTGCTCGAGCAGCTCGCGCAGGCGCACGCCCTTCAGGTTTTCCAGCTGCCCGGCTTTGGCGCCGCCCTGCCGCACCAGCGGCAGTTGGCGCAAGTCCGCCACGCTGAGATTGAGCGCGTGCTCCACCGTTCCCGTCACGGCCAGGCGGGTCGTGACGTATTGGGCGGTGTCGCCATCGGTCGGGTGCGCGGCCGCGTGCACGGCGGCGCCCAGCGCGAGCGTGAAGAACAGCCTGCGTAACAAATAGCCCATCGTCTTTTCCTTTGCTTAGTATTGATAATTGACGTTGCCGAACCACTGGCGTCCGGCGCTCGGGAAGCCGTCGGCCAGCGCATAATTCCGGTCGCGCAGATTGCTGACGCCCGCCGCCAGCTCGACGCCGCGCACGGGACGGTAGACCGCCTTCAGGTTCAGCGTGGCGTAGCCCGCCAGCTGCACCGTGTCCGACGCCCAGCGGCTGCTGTTGCGCTCGGCGATGGCGATGAGGTCGATGTCGTCGCGTGGGCGCAGCATGGCTTGCGCGGTCAGCTTCTGTTGCGGCACATCGGTCAGCCGGGTCGTCGGCGAGCTCAGGTTCTTGAGCTCGGTGTAGGTGTAGTTGGCCGCCAGCTCGGCCGCGCTGCCCAGCTTGCCGCGCGCATCGAGCTCGATGCCCGACGAGCGCACCCTGCCGATATTGCGCATCTGCGACTTGGTGCCGGAGACGTTGGCCACCGCCTGGATCTTGTCGCCGATCTCGCTGTAGAAGTAGGCGGCCTGCAACCGGCCATCCTTCCACGGCTGGCCCTGGTAGCCGATCTCATAGTTGCGCGCAGATTCGGGGCGCAGCGCCGGGTTCTCGATGTAGGTGCCCAGGCGCTGCGAGTAGCGGTCCTTCAGCGTCGGCAGGCGCGACTTGTGGGCGATGGTGGCGTACAGCCGCGCGCTGGCGGACAGGTCTTCGAACAGGCCGGCCTGCCAGTCGTGGGCGGTCTTCGTGTCCGGCAGCGTGTAGGGATTGCCTGCGCTGTAGACGGTCTGCGGCCGCAGCTGGTGGCGGCCCGCCCCCAGCGACAGCATGGTTGACGGGCGCAGCTGGACATTGTCTTCCAGCGCCAGCGACGCCAGCGCATCCTTGAAGATGGCGTTGGTGGCGCCGGCGCCGTCGCGTTCGACGTGCTTGTCCACCTTGTAGTGGGCGATCAGGCGCAGCGTGTTGATCGCCGCCTGCTGCGCTTCGAGTTCCATCGATGCGCCGCTGGTCCAGTCGCTGTAGATGCTGCGGCCCGTGCCCAGGCTGCCCGCGCCGGAGGTCTTGAGCGTGCTGTAGCCGCCGTTGGTGTAGCTGTCGACTTCGTTGCCGTAGTTGTCGTGATAGGCGCGCACCTTCAGCGCTGCGCTGCTGCCGAGCGCGGTGCGCGAGATAAAGTACATGCTTTCCTTGTCCCAGTACGGCCACTGCCAGTAGCGCGCGGTGGCCGGATCGGTCGATGGCGGCTGGCCTTTGCTGCCGTGCTGCTGGTAGTAGCTCAGCGCGTACTCGTCGCCCGCGCGCGGCGTCACGCCCAGCTTCAGCGACACCTTGCTGTCGCGCCGGTAGGCGTTGTTGCGCGCTCCGCCGTCTTCGCTGGCGGTCGGACGGAAATCGGACGACAGCGGGAAGCTGTCGCTCTGGTCGTAGGAGGCGCCGGCCTGCACATACCAGATGCCCTGCTTGCTGCCGACGTTGGCCGAGGCCTGGCGCCCGTGTCCGCTGGCCCAGCCGAGCGCCGCGTCGCCTTCGAAGGCGGCCGTGGGCTTGCGCGAGATGAGGTTGATGGCGCCGCCGAGCGCGTTCGGCCCGTACGCCATCGAGCTGAAGCCTTTGGCCACCTGGATGCTGGCCAGGTCGGCGGTGCTGAAGCGGGCGAAGTCGACGTAGCCGTCGTACGGCACGTAGACCGGCACGCCGTCGATATACAGCGGCACCTGGCGCGCATCGAAGCCGCGCACGGCGATGGTTTTTTCATTGCGCGAATTGGTCGACAGCGTCACGCCCGACAGCAGGTTGAGCGCATCGCCGACATTGTCGCGGTTGAACTGGCGCATTTCCTTGCGGCCGATGACGGAGGCCACCTGCTCCTTGCCGATTTCGCCCACCTGATCCAGCGTGCCGGTGACGACCACGGTGCCCAGCTCGAACGGCCGGGCCTCGCCGCCCTGTTGAGCGGCTGCATTGCCGCCGGCCCCCAGCGCCAGCAATGCCGACGCCATCAACGTCAGCCGGCGGCCGCGCTTTTCCTTCTGATCCATATGACTTCCCCATGTAAAAAAACCTTAGCCCCGGACCTTAATGGGCCCGGGCCAATAGCGCAATATAGTTTGCTATATAGCGATTATCGCAACAAAAAAGGTTTTATGGGATAAGCAAGAAGGAGTAGATACCGCCATTCACCGACGAAATGACGGCGATACCTTAAGCGGCGACTGCTGTTTCCTTCAGCGCGGCCACAGCCTTGACCAGCTGGAGGTTCAATTCCTCGTGCTTGAGCACGCCGCGTTCGAGGTCGAAGTTGTCGTGGAAGCTGGGGATGGCAAGGCTGGCTTTGACGTGGCCGCCAAAGAACGGCGCGGAACCGGTCGCCGCTGCCAGCACGCTGGCGCCGCCACGGGCGCCCGGCGAGGTGGACAGGAGAACCAGGGGCTTGTTCTGAAACACCTTAGGCTCGATGCGCGAGCACCAGTCGAACAGGTTTTTAAAGGCCGCGCTATACGAGCCATTGTGTTCGGCGAACGAGATCAGCAGTGCATCGGACGCCGCGATTTTTTGCAGAAAAGCCTGGGCCAATTCAGGATGGCCCAACGCCGCCTCCCTGTCGATGCTGAACAGCGGCATTTCGTAGTCGTTTAAATCCAGTACTTCGACCTCCGCACCATCCACCAGACCGGCCGCGTAAGCCACTAATTTTTTGTTGATCGATTTACTGCTATTGCTCGCTGCGAATGCCAATAACTTCATATTCCGCCTAAATCCTGAAGCATAGCAAAAATATGATTTTTTGATCAATGTTTTTCAGTCCGGCCGCCGCCGCGAAGACGACGGCCGGATCGTCAGCGCCGCTTACTTGAAGCTGTAGTCCAGGCTGACATACACATAGCGGCCGCGCGGATCGCCCCAGCTATCGTTGTAGCCGAGCGATGAGCCCGGATCGAAGGCCGGATCGCGGTTGAACACATTGTTGGCGCCAACGCGTATCACCGCGTTCTTGATGCCCGAATAGGCCAGCGATGCGTCCAGCGTGGCGATGGCCGGAATGCGCCGCCCCTTGGCATAGAAGTCATACCATTGGTTCTGCACCGCCGACGGCGAGCGGTCGACCTTGGTGCCGGCCACGTACTTGACGATGCCGGTGCCGCTCCACACGCCCTGGTCCCAGTTCACGCCGACGTTCGCCAGCACGCGCGGATTGCCGTACTCGCCGGCATCGCACGAGGTGTTGTTCGGGCAGTTGATGTAGACGTTATCGGCCAACAGCACCGTGTCGTAACGCAGCGTGTAGTTGGCTTCGCCAAACACCTTGATGCGGCCCAGCTTTTCGGTGCGGAAGGTGTAGGACGCGTCCAGGTCGATGCCCGAGGTGTGCGACTGGAAGCGGTTGACCCAGCCGGTCTTGATGTTCGACAGCTCGCCGCGCAAAGGCCCCAGCCGCGCCTTGTCGGCCGCCGACAGCGTCGCGTAGGCGGCGATATCCTCGGCCGTGACGGCGTCGCGCGTCACGTGCGACTTGTAGGCGCCGTCTTCGTTATCGAGCACCGTCGTGGTATCGAGGATGTCGATCTTGTTTTTCCACTTGATGTCGTAATAGGTCAGGCCGATGTTCAAGTCCTTGATCGGCTCGATGACGAAGCCGATGTTGTACTGGTTCGATTTCTCCGGCTGCAGATCCTTGGTGCCGACGTTGGAAGCCTTGACCTGGCGGGTGCAGTAGGAATCGAAATACACATCGCCCTCGACGCAGCGGTGCGGATCCTTGGTCTGGTAGAAGGCGTCGCGGCCCTGGCTGAAACGCTGCGGCAGCGACGGCGCCACCATGCCGGTGCTGTAGTTCGCGCGCAGCATGATCTCCTTGCTCGGCTTCCACTTCACGCCGAACTTGGGATTGGTGGTGGCGCCGGCCAACTCATATTTGTCGTGGCGTACGGCGGCCTGGGCCTCCAGCGTCTTCAGCAACGGCAGGCTCAGCTCCGCATACACGGCCGACAGTTTTTCCGAACCGGAAATCGGCGGCAGCACCGCGTACTGGCCCAGCAAGCCTTGCTGCCAATCCTGCGACGGCGTGTACGTGAGCGAATTCTTGCGCAGCTCGGAGCCGACCGAAACGCCGACCTTCCCGCCCGGCAGTTCGCCGAATTCGGTGGCGGCCTGCACTTTGATGGAATCGGTCTTGCTGCGGGTCTTGACGAACATCTCGCCCGACAGCTCGCGGATCAGGGCGTCCGAATTCTTGTTGACGCCGAAGGGATTGAAGCGCCCGTCGTCAACCGCCTTGTTCAACTCCTCCAGCTTGTAGGCGCCGATGGTATCGGTGCGGCCGCGCTCCTCGCCGTGCGACAGCGTGGCCGACCAGTCCCAGCCGGCCAGCTCGCCCTTGAGGCCGGTGAGCAGCCAGAGGTTGTCGACGTTGGTCTTGATGCCGCCTTCGTAGACAGGGAAATCGCGCCGCACCGTCACCGGCTTGCCGTAGGTGTTGAAGGGATTCGAGGCCGGGATGACCAGGTTGTTGCGCGCGCGGTTCTGCAGCCACGACGACTGGCCGACGATGCGCTTGTCGAAGTTGGTGTAGAAGGCGTTGGCGAACAAGGTCAGGTCCGGCGCGATGTCCCAGTTCAGCGCGGCCGTGGCGCCGGCCCGGCGCGACGGCTTGACCAGGTCGGTGAATTCCGCCGTCGCGGCCAGGCAGCCGTTGCGGGTCGGCGATGGGAACCATTCGGCGCCGCTTGGATAAGGCAGCTTGGAGCCGGCCGGGCATTCCGGGTCGGCAAAGCGGTTGCCGCCGATCGACAGCGTGCCGGGATCGGTGCCGTGGGCGCCGTACACATTGGCGTACTGCAGGCCGCCGCTGGCGCCGAAGTCGATGTGGTTGGCCCAGTCGCGGTCGGTGCCCTTGATGCGCTTGGTGTCCTCGTACATGGCCGCGTAGGTCAGGTTGAATTTCTGCGTGGCGCGGTCGCCGTAGCCGCCGGCCACCGACAGCTTGCGCACATCGCCGCCGCCCAGCGTGGTGGCGCCGTAGCTGGTGCTCAGGTCCACGCCCTGGTAATTCTGGCGCATGATGAAGTTGATCACGCCGCCCACCGCGTCGGTGCCGTAGATCGCCGAGGCGCCGTCCTTGAGCACCTCGATGCGCTCGATCGCCGCCAGCGGCAGCATGTTCAAGTCCACCGAGGTGAAGCCGTTGGAGTCGTCCGAGCCGGACACCGGCAGGCGGTTGCCGTTCAACAGGATCAGCGTCGGCATGCCGCGCAGGCTGGCCGTGGTGGCGCCGTTGCGGAAGTCGTTGCCGCCGCCGAAATCGCGGCCGTTGCCGCCGACCGAAGGCAGGTTGCGCAACACGTCGAGCACCGAGGTCGCGCCGGAGCGCTTGATGTCTTCCTTGGTGATCATGGTCATCGGCGACACGCCCTCCTGGGCGATGCGCTTGATGTTACTGCCGGTGATTTCCACCCGCTCCATTTTGGCGTCGGGCTTGAGCGCCTCCGCTTGCTCCTGCGCCTGCGCCAGCGCCACGGCGTTGGCCGACAACAAGGCCAGCGCGAACTTTACCCAGCGTACAGCTATTTTTTCCTGAAACATATTACTCGTCTCCTGGTAATGACGTCCCCCATCGCGTGTGCGGGATCGTTGTAATGAAACTGCCGGTTTACTTCGAAAGCCTGCTTCAACAGAGGCTTTCGAATCGGCACCAAGCTTACGTGGGTCGGATGAGTACGTCTTGGCGCGGTTAGTGCCAAAGATGGACGAAATCGGCACAACCGCGCGATCCCGGCATACCGAAATGAATATGGCTCCCGACGGAGCCATGCGTGACAAGCACTGAAGGAATAGGATTGCGGGGGGACTAGCCGGAGTGTTCCACCGTCTGCTTTGCCGCGTACATCGCCTGATCGGCATAGCGCATCAACTGCGCGATGTCGCTGCCATGCTCGGGATAGTGGGCCACGCCTATGCTGGCGGTGGCGGTCAGGCGAAGGCCGTCGGCCAGCGACATCGGCGCCGCCAGCACTTGATGAATCTTATCGACGATTTGCTGGGCGTCGCCCGCCACCAGGACCTCTTCCACAATGACGACAAATTCGTCCCCGCCCAGCCGCGCCACGGTGTCGGATTCACGTACGCAATGCTTGAGACGCTGCGCCACTTCGCGCAACAACAGGTCGCCGTTGGCATGGCCATGGTCGTCGTTGATTTGCTTGAACTTGTTCAGGTCGATGAACAGCAGCGCCAATTGGCTCTGGTGCCGCTGGGCGCGCGCCAGCGCCATCTGCAGCCGGTCATGGAACAGCCGGCGATTGGGCAACTGGGTCAGTTCATCATGCTGGGCCATGAAGCGCAGCCGGGTATAAAGCCGCTGGCGATGGATCGCCGTCGCCACCTGATTGGACACGAACACCAGCAGTTCCTGCTCCTGTTCGGTGTAGCCGGACTGGCCTGCCGCGTCTCCGCTCTGCAGCAACAATACGCCTATCCGTCCCTGGGTGGTCGCCAGCGGTACGCCGATCCAGCAGTCCGAAGCGGCGCCCGCCGCCCGTAAGGCGGGCGGCAACAGTGTCATGGTGGCCGGCGTCAGCGACACCGGTTTTCCGCTGCGCGTTACTTCCTCTCCCAGCCAGCGCGCCAGCGGATGCGGCGCGATGCTGCCGCCGGCGTCTGCGTGATAGGCGAACTGCAAGCACTCGTCGTGCTCACTCCGCAGGGCGACCGCGAATCCGGTCGCCGGCAGCATGGCGTCGATAATCCGGTGTATGCGTTCGAACAGGGCCGGCAGGTCGTCGCTGGCATGGGCGGCCTCGGAGATCGCGTACAACGTGGATTGCATGGCCTCGGCCTGCTTGGCGGCCGTGATGTCGCGCGCCACGGCCACGCGCAACTGGTCAGCCTCGGACCAGCGTGCCGACCACATGATGTGGACGATCTTGCCATCCTTGCGGACGTACCGGTTTTCAAAACGGGAGTTGGGCTGGCCGTCCATGATGGTGCGCGCCGCCGCGAGCGTGCGCTCGCGGTCGGCCGGCGCGACCAGATTGATCATCTGCATGCCGATCATTTCCTGGGGAGTATAGCCAAAGATACCCTCACAGGCAGCACTGACAAACACGAAGCGGCCGTCCGCGTCGACCATGCAGACGGCGTCCAGCAGCAAGTCGGCGAAACGAGCTATCGTGGAAGCAAGAGATTTTTCCATATCGGACAATTCTAGCCCCGATTGCCCGTGCCTAGACGCTCCCCTGTCGATTGTGACGAAAGAGCAACAACATCCTTGCTTACGATTTGCCAACGTTGCAATCCTAGTCTCGCTTCGGCGTGTCGTAGACGGGCGCGGCCAGGCCCTGCATGGTGCCGGCGGTTGGCGTTTCCGTGCTAAACACCAGCACCTCGTTGCCGCCCTCCTTCAGCCACGACGCCGGCAGATACAGCGTTTGCTGCGGACCTATGTGCCAGTAGCGCCCCAGATGGTGGCCGTTGACCCAGACCTGCCCCTTGCCCCAGCCGCGCGTGTCGAGGAAGGTATCGACCGGCTTGGCCAGCGTCAGCGTGCCGCGCCAGAAGCCCGGCGCCCCGGCCGCATCGCCCGCCGTGCCTGGCGGCAGGCGCTTGAGCGCCGCGCCATCCAGCGGCAGCGGGTAGACCGTCCAGCCCTCCAGCTCATCGTCGCCCAGCTTTACCGCGCGCGTGATGCCCTTGTTGTCATCGACCAGCTTGGCGCCGAAGCCGATGCGCCCCATCGCTTCCACCAGCAGATCGAGCTGGACGCCCGCCGGCAGATCCACCGCCAGCGTGCTCTCGCCCAGACGACGGTCCAGCCTGCCGATCACACGGCCATCGGCCAGCACGGTCGCCTGGTCGTGCAAGCCTTCGAGCACCAGCTTGCCCTTGGCCGGCGCATCGAGTCGCTTGCGATAGAGGATGTAGCCGTAGTTCTGGCCGTACTCCTCCATCGCCCTGGCCCAGCGCGAAGGCTGGCCCTTGGACAGCAGCTCCAGCCGGGCCAGCAGGCTGCCTGCCGGTTGCAGCGCGAAGGCGGGCAGCGCCTGCGGTTGCGGCGCGGCGGGCACCGGCGGCAGCGCCGTTTTCACATGCCGGGCAATGACGTCGCGCAAGGCGTAGTACTTGGGCGTCGGACGCCCCGCCTCGTCCAGCGCGGCGTCGTAGTCATAGCTGGTCGTGTCCGGCTGGTAGGGCTCGCTGCCCGAATAGTTGGCGCCGGCCAGCCAGCCGAAGCTGGTCCCGCCGTGGAACATATAGAGATTGAACGATACGCCCTGCGACAACATCTGGTCCACGGTGCGCGCCGCCTCCTCCGGGCTCTGGGTATGGTGTTGCTCGCCCCAGTGGTCGAACCAGCCGGCCCAGTATTCGCCGGCCATGCGCGGGCCATGCGGGCGCCAGGCGGCCAGTTCCTGGACCGAGGCCTTGGCATCGTCGGCGCCGCCGCCGAAGTTGACCACGGCCGGCACATCGGGCAGCGTGCCGCCTTCGAACAAGCGGCCGGCGCCGCCGTCGGAAGTGAACAAGGGCGCGTCGAACCCGGCCTGGCGCATCTGCGCCCGCACGGCGCGCAGGTAGTCGTGATCGCGGCCGTAGGAACCGTACTCGTTCTCCAGTTGCAGCATCAGGATGGGGCCGCCGCGACTGCTCTGCAGGTCCGCCACCTCCTGCGCCAGGCGCTTGAAGTAGCGCGCGCTGGCTGCAAGATAGCGCGCATCCATGGAGCGCACGCGCAGTCCCTGCGTGCGCAGCAACCAGGCCGGGAAGCCGCCGAAATCCACCTCGGCGCAGACATAGGGGCCGGGCCGCAGCACCACGTTCAAGCCTTCCTCGGCGGCCGTCTTGATGAAGGTACGCAGATCGTTCTGGCCTGAGAAGTTCCACTGCCCCGGCTCCGGTTCGTGCTGCGACCAGAAGGCATAGGTGGTCACGGTGTTCAAGCCCATCGCGCGCGCCATGCGCAGCCGTTCGCGCCAGGCGGCGCGGGGGATGCGCGGATAATGCATTTCGCCGGAGCGGATCACAAACGGCTGGCCGTCGAGCTTGAAATGCGCGCCGTCGATGGCAAAGTGCGGCGGGCGCGCCGACGGCTCGGCCGCGTACGCCAGGGTGCTGCCCAGGCCCAGGGCCAGCAAGCCGGCCAGGAAAGTTTTAGTCAGATTCAAGGTATGGACTCCGGTCACGATTAACGGTATTGATAGCGCAGCACCAGCGAGGCCCTGCGCGGCGTTTGATATTGGCTCGGTATGCCCCAGTTCACATCCGGCACGATGGTGTTGTCGGCGTTCACGTCGGCGCTGTAGGTGTTGTAGCGGTCGGTGATGCCGCGCCGGTTGAACAGGTTCTGGATGCTCACGTCCAGGCTCAGCTTGTTGTGCGCGCCTATCGTCATGTCGTAGCCCACGCCCATGTCGAATTGCCAGAAGAACGGCAGGCGGCCGCTGGTGCCCGCCGTCTTGACCCCGACCGGATTGGTGCCCGCATCGCAGTAGTGTCCCCACGAACCCCAGTTGTAGGAGAGGCTGTTGACGTCGGGATTGAGGCCGAAGCAGCTGACCGGCTCGCCGCTGTGCATGCTGAGTATGCCGCTGGTGCGCAGGCCGTTCGGGAAGTAGTAGGCGCTCGACGCGGTGAACGCGTGGCGGATGTCGTTGGTCAGGTTGCCGCTGGCGCCGCGCGTCGTCTCCGGAAAATCGTAGATGCCGGTCTGGCCGATATAGCCCGCGTTCCGGTTCTCCAGGTTGAGGAAGCCGTTGTCGTTGCCGAACGAACGGGTCCAGGTGTAGCTCAGGTTCAGGTACCACGGCTCGCTCGCGCTGCGCGAGTGGCTGGCATCGAAGGTCAGGTGGATGTACTTGTGCTTGGGTTTGGGCAGGCCGAATTCGGCGGCCGGTATAGTCAGCGAGACCGGCTTGCCATCGCCGCGAAAATCGCGCGTGACCGTGACGTCCTCGCCCGGATTGAGCTCGAAGCATTCGTAATCGCTCGGATAGTCCGGATAGCCGTGGGCGTTGGCATACTTGCCTATGCCCTGGCCGTAGCAGGTGGAATTGATGACCCGCTTCAGCTCGGCATAGCCGAAATCGACCTGGCCTACCCAGTGGCGGTTGAACGCCTTCTGCGCGTACAACTGCAACTCGTTCTGGTAAGGCGCCTTCAGGTTGGTGGTGGCCACCTGGTCCGCCGCCGGCGGCGTGCCGTCATGACCGGGCGCGGTGTAGGTGGAGCCTATCTGCGCCAGGCCCAGCGGCAATTGGGTGCTGGGGTCCACGCCGCTGTAACGGTACCATTTGCGCTGTTCGAGATGGGACTCGGCGACGCCGAAGCTGAAGTTCGATGGCATGGACAAGGAATAGCGCCCCAGATTGGCCCCGACCTTCAGGCTGGAATCGCCGTGCACATCCCACGACAAGCCCAGGCGAGGCGAGGTGGTCGGGAACGAGAACAGCGGGCGTTCCAGTGCATCCTTGTTGACGAACTTGTCGAAACGCAGGCCGCCGTACAGCATCACGCCCTTGCCGACCTTCCAGTAGTCTTCAAGATAGGCCGCCTTGTTGATCGACACCATGCGGCCGAACTCGTGGTTGAAATAGTAGCCGACGTACTTGCCGCCGACCTGCTCGCCATTGGGCAGCTGCACGGTGTTGGGACGGTCGTAATAGGTGTACCAGCCGGCCTGCGGCGTGTGCCAGTCCTGGCCGAGGAAGTGCTTGTAGTACTCGGCCCCGAACACGATCTTGTGATTGCCCAGGCTCCAGCTCAGGTCGCCCTTGTAGCCGCGCCGCCAGTAATCGTCGGGGCGGAAATTGACGGTGCGGTCCTGTATGCCGATGTTGCTGGTCTTCTGGGTCTGGCTGTTGTAGGCGTCGACATAGGGAATGTCCTCGGCGCCGTGGGCGCGGTCGTTGAGCTGCCCCAGGAAGCCTCCCATCAAGCGCAGCTCCAGGTTGGGCGTGAGGTTGCCGTGGTAATTGGCGATCAGCATGCGCTCCGTCACGGGCGCATAGGCCGTGGACGAGAAGGCGCCGACCTGCGTGGTGTAGTCCTTCAGCAGGCGATAGGTGTCGGTGCTGGTACTGCTCCACGTCCGCGAGCCGGTCAGGTTGAGCGTATGGTCATCGTTGATGTTCCAGGTCAGGTTCAGCAGCAGGTTCTTGCTTTGCGAACTGGCGATCGACTCGCGATTCTGGCTGAAGGTGTAGCTGCGCGATGGCAGCCGGTCGCCCAGCAGCACGAAGGCGAACAGCTTGTCCTTGACCAGCGCGCCCGACGCCCACAGGTAGTTCGTCGTGCTCGCTTCGCTGCGGTTGTTCGACGAATAGCGGTAATAGTCGCCCTGCCCGTTGCGTATATCTTTTTCTGCCGGCATCAAGGTATCCGATGTCGCCGGCGTGTAATACATCGCATACCCCGCCTCGAACTTGTTCGAGCCCTGGCGCACCGTCTGCGCCATGATGCCGCCGGTGGCATTGGTCCACGAGGCGCCGAAGCTGCCCGCCATCACCTCGGTTTCCTGGATCGCCTCGCGCGGCAGGCGGTTGGCGCCCAGCAGCGTGCGGTCGTTGGTGGTGTCGAACTCGTTGAGGTAGTAGCGGTTTTCCGCCGGCGACGCCCCGCCCAGCTGCACCAGCCCGGTCGTGTTCTGGTCGTAGCGCACGTTGGAGCGCAGACGCGCAATCGATTCGGCGTTGCCGTTGAGGAGAGGCAGGCTGTTGATCAGCTCCCGGCTGTAGTGGCTGGATAATTCCGGGGTGTTCACGTCGATGGGCAGCACCATGGTCTGGGCCGAGTGCCCGGCCACGGTCACACTGGCGAGCGCATCCGGGCCGCCCTGGTTTTCCGCCGTCACGGCCAGGACGGCCGTGTCGCTGTTCGGCTTCACGCTCGCCTGGCGGACGGCGACCACCTGCTCGCCCTGCCTCAGCGTCACGGTGTACAAGCCGGGGTTGAGGCCGGAAGTCTTGTAGCGCCCTTCTCCGTCAAGCGGCAGTTCGCGTTTGAAGCCGGTCTGCTCGTTCGTGACCGTCACCCGGTTCGCACTCGCGCCCACCGGCACCGAACCATACAAACCACCGGTGATCGACTGGGCGTATGCGCCGTTCATCCCGGCACCGCCGGACAGCAGGCTCAGGACGAGCAGCGACTGCCGCACGGCAGCGCTACCTGCCTTCGGTATTTTCTTCATGCATAGACTCCGTTCTTATTTGCGTAGATAAGTTTTTGCGGAATACAACGCGGCTAAATCTTTCGTTTTCGTAAGCTCAGCCTGAATAAACCTTAGAATTAAATAAGGATTTAGTCAATAAAAAGAAAATATCAACAGGGATTCGTCAAGTTTTAAGCGATTATATCTTTCGTTTGACGATATTGAAGTGCAGCGATATTTCGTTTCGTTACGAAATTACAACACCGCTCATCGGCGGACCGCCGGCGGCGCGCTGTCGCCGAATCCAGGCTTGGTCGCCGACTGCGTAGGCCATGCAGCCCCCCGGTATTGCCCTCTGTTTACACTTGCCAGAGAGACAGCTATAGTCTGTCAATGCAGCAGCCCGCCACCTACCGGAGCGTTCAGCATGGAACTCACGCCAGACCATCCCGTCAAGCCTGTCATCCTGGTGGTGGACGACACCCCGGACAACCTGCTGCTGATGGCAAACTTGCTCAAGGATAGCTACACCGTCAAGGCCGCCAACAATGGCGAAAAGGCGCTGAAAATCGCCAACGACAGCCCGCCGCCCGACCTGATCCTGCTCGACATCATGATGCCCGGCATGAACGGCCACGAGGTGGCGCGCGCCCTGCAGGCCGAGCCGCGCACGCGCGCCATCCCCATCATCTTCCTGACCGCGATGGCCTCCACCGACGACGAGACCCGCGGCCTGGAGCTGGGCGCGGCCGACTACATCACCAAGCCGATCAGCCCGCCCGTGGTGCTGGCGCGGGTGCGCACCCAGCTCAAGGTCAAGGACGCGGCCGACTTCCTGCGCGACAAGAACGACTACCTGGAGCAGGAGGTGCAGCGCCGCATGCGCGAGCTGGGCGCGATCCAGGACGTCACCATCCACGCCATGGCCTCGCTGGCCGAAACGCGCGACAACGAAACCGGCAACCATATCCGCCGCACCCAGCATTACGTGCGGGTGCTGGCCGAGCACCTGCGCGAGCATCCGCGCTTCCGCCAGTTCCTCGACGACGACACCATCAAGCTGATGTTCAAGTCGGCGCCGCTGCACGACATCGGCAAGATCGGCATCCCGGACCGCATCCTGCTCAAGCCGGGCCGCTTCACGCCGGAGGAATTCGAGATCATGAAGACCCACACCACGCTGGGCCGCGACGCCATCGCCCACGCCGAGCAGCAGCTGGGCATGGACGTCGACTTCCTGCGGCTGGCCAAGGAGATCGCCTACAGCCACCAGGAGAAATGGGACGGCAGCGGCTACCCCGAGGGCCTGGCCGGCGACGCCATCCCGATCTCGGCGCGGCTGATGGCGGTGGCCGACGTCTACGACGCCTTGATCAGCCGCCGCGTCTACAAGGACGGCATGCCGCACGAGCAGGCGGTGCAGATCATCCTCGACGGCCGCGGCGCGCATTTCGATCCGGACATCTGCGACGCCTTCCAGGCCTGCCTGCCGCTGTTCCAGCAGATCGCCGCGCGCTTCGCCGACAGCGACCAGGACATGGCAAGGCAGGCGGCCGCGATCGCCCACGGCACGCCGGCCGCATGAACGGCATCAGATGAGATCGCCACTTCAGCATCTGGAACGGCTGCGCCTGCGCCAGAAACTGGTCGCGGGCTTTTGCGCGGTGCTGCTGCTGGCGCTGGCGCTGGGCCTGCAAAGCCTGCTGGCCCAGGACAAGCTGAGCCGCGACATGCAGCGCCTGCTCGGCGAAGGCATGATAGGCATCGTGCAGGTCAAGGAGGCGCGTATCCAGCTGACTCATTTCGAGCTGGCGCTGCACAAGATCGTCAGCGCGCCCGACCCGGTCGCCGAAGACGAAGCGATCCAGCAGCTGGAAGAAGCGCGCGAGCATCTGCACTTCGCGGCCGACGAGGCCCGCAGCACGCTGCTGCGCGTGGAAAACCAGCAGCGCATGGGCAACTTCGATAATTTGCTGACCCGTACCGAGCGCACCAGCGACGAGGCGCTCGACCTGTTCCGGCAAAAGCGCCCCGGCGAGGCCAAGGCCATCCTCGACAGCGAACGCTTCCAGCAATCGCTGCACGGCGCCGACCAGCTGCTGGCCGAGATCGCCGCCGTCAAGGATTCCAATGTCCGCAGCACCATCTACAACATCCGCCACTACGCCGACAGCAGCAACGTGCTGACCTATGCGCTGCTGCTGGGCGGCCTGACGCTGGCGCTGCTGTGCGCCGGCGGCATCAGCATGTCGATCCGCCGCCCGGTCCACCGGCTGCGCCAGGCGGTCGACAGCCTGGCCGCAGGGCAGCTCGACACCGTCATCCCGCACACCGATTACCAGAATGAAACCGGCGACCTGGCGCGCGCCATCGCGCTGCTGCAGATCGAGGCGCGGCAGTTGGAGGCGCAGCGCTGGATCAAGTCGCAGGAAGCGGCCATCCAGGCCGAGCTGCAACAAACCGGCTCGCTCGACGAGCTGGCCCAGCAGTTCCTGGCGATGGTGGCGCCGCTGCTGAAGGTCGGCCGCGGCGTGCTCTATACGCTGGACGAATCGGGCCGGCAGTTGCGCCTGAGCGGCAGCTACGCCGCCGACGCCGGGCACCCGCCGGCGCCGCTGCTGCCGCTGGGCAGCGGGCTGCTGGGCCAATGCGCGCTGGACCGCCAGCCGCGCCGCATCAGCGCACTGCCCGAACACTATGCCACCATCCAGTCGCAGCTGGGCCAGGCGCAGGCGCGCCACCTGCTGGTGCTGCCGCTGCTGCACGGCGACCGCCTGATGGGCGTGCTGGAGCTGGCCAGCTTCGACGCCCCCGCCACCACCGAGAGCGCGCTGCTCGACGAGCTGCTGCCCAAGCTGGCGATGACGATGGAAATCAAGATCCGCAACCAGGCGGTGCGCACGCTGCTGGAACGCACCGAACAGCAATCGGCCGAGCTGGCGCAGCAGCAGGTGGCGCTGAAGGCCACCGAAGCCTGGTACCGCGGCATCCTGGAGGCGGCGCCGGACGGCATGCTGGTGGTCGACGTCGATGGCCGCATCCTGATCACCAATCCGCAGCTCGACAAGCTGTTCGGCTACGATGCCGGCGAGCTGGCCGGCCAGCCGATCGAAACGCTGGTGCCGCAAGCCATGCGCGGCCGGCACGTGGGCGAGCGCAACGGCTTCATCGCCCACGGCAGCGCGCGCCAGATGGGCACCGCCGGCGCCGACCTGCACGGTTTGCGCAAGGATGGCAGCGAATTCTCGATCGAGATCGGCCTGTCGCGGCTGCCCGCCATCGAGGGCCGCGGCGTCTGCGTCTGCGCCTCGGTGCGCGACATCACCGAGCGGCGCGCGATGCAGGCCGCGGTCGAGGCCAGCGAAGCCCAGCTGCGCAGCGTGCTCGACAGCAGCCCGGTGGCGATGCTGATCGAGGACGCCGGCGGCCGGCTGGTGTACGCCAACCAGCAGCTCGAAACGCTGTTCGGCAACAGCAAGGAAAGCTTCGGCGGCGACAGCCGCTACTGGTGCGACCAGGCCGCGCGGCAGCGCTTCCGCGACGCCATCGCCGAGGGCAGCGTGCTCAATTACGAAGCCGAGTTCCGGCGCGCCGACGGTGGTCGCCTGACGCTGCTGTTGTCGTCGATCAGCCTGACGCAGGGCGAGCGGCCGCTGCGCATCGAGTGGTACTTCGACATCAGCGACCGCAAGCGGGCCGAGGCCGAGGTGCTGCGCGCCAAGGAAGTGGCCGAGGACGCCACCCGCGCCAAGAGCGACTTCCTGGCCAATATGAGCCACGAGATCCGCACCCCGATGAACGCCATCATCGGCATGAGCCACCTGGCGCTGAAAACCGAGCTCGACAAGAAGCAGCGCAACTACATCGAGAAGGTGCACCGCTCGGCCGAGAACCTGCTGGGCATCATCAACGACATCCTCGACTTCTCCAAGATCGAGGCCGGCAAGATGAGCATCGAGCAGGTGCCGTTCCGGCTGGAGGACGTGCTGGAGAACTTCGCCAGCATGATAGGCCTGAAGGCCGAGGACAAGGGACTGGAGCTGCTGTTCGCGACGGCGGCCGACCTGCCCACCGCGCTGCTGGGCGACCCGCTGCGGCTGGGCCAGGTGTTGATCAACCTCGGCAACAACGCCGCCAAGTTCACCGACAGCGGCGAGATCGTCGTCGGCGCCGAGCTGATCGGCGAGGCGGACGGCCGGGTCGAGCTGCACTTCTGGGTGCGCGACAGCGGCATCGGCATGACGCCGGAACAGTGCGCAGGCCTGTTCCAGTCGTTCAGCCAGGCCGACAGCTCGATCACCCGCAAATACGGCGGCACCGGGCTGGGGCTGGCGATCTCGAAAAAACTGGTGGAGCTGATGGCCGGCCGCATCTGGGTCGAGAGCGCCGCCGGCCAGGGCTCGACCTTCCACTTCCACGCCCGGTTCGGGCGCCAGACCGACTTCGCGCCGCGCCGCATGTTCCACGCCGACGAGCTGCTGGGGCTGCGGGTGCTGGTGGTCGACGACAACGCCAGCGCGCGCGAGATCCTGTCGACCATGGCGCGCAGCTTCGGGCTGGAGGTGGACGTGGCCGAGAACGGCAACGGCGCGCTGCGCGCGATGGTCGAGGCCGAGCGCGTCGCCCTGCCCTACGACCTGGTGCTGCTGGACTGGCGCATGCCGGTGATGGACGGCGTGGAAACGCTGCACCGCATGCAGAACGGCGCCGTGACCCATATTCCATCGGTGATCATGGTGACTGCCTTCGGCCGCGACGAGGCCCACGAGGCGGCCATGCGCCGGCAGGTGATGCTGCCGGCGGTGCTGACCAAGCCGGTCACGCCGTCGACGCTGCTCGAAGCGATCGGCGAGGCGCTGGGCAAAGGCGTGGTGGCCGAAACCCGCCAGGCCGAACGCGAGGACCGCAGCGCCGCCGACCAGGCCAGCCTGGCCGGCGCGCGCATCCTGCTGGCCGAGGATAACGACCTGAACCAGGAGCTGGCGCGCGAACTGCTGGAAAGCGCCGGCATCGTGCTGACCATCGTCGAGGACGGCCAGCAGGCGCTCGACCTGCTGGCCACCGGCGCCGCCTTCGACGGCGTGCTGATGGATTGCCAGATGCCGGTCATGGACGGCTACAGCGCCACCCGCCTGCTGCGCCAACAGCCGCGCTGGGCGCAGCTGCCGGTGATCGCGATGACGGCCAACGCCATGGACGGCGACCGCGAGCAGGCGCTGGCGTCCGGCATGAACGACCACATCTCCAAGCCGCTGAATGTGGCGGTGATGTTCGCCACCATGGCCAAGTGGATACGTCCGGCGCAAGCGGCGGCTGGCTTGCCGGGCGCCGGTGCGGGCAGCCGCGCCGATGCAGCGGCGGCATCGCTGCCGGACTTGCCGGGCATAGACCAGGCCGCCGGACTGGCCACCAGCATGGGCCGTCCCGATCTGTATCGCCGCCTGCTGGGCCGCTTCCGCGATGGCCAGGCGCAGTTCCGCACCAATTTCGAGGCCGCCAACAGCGGCAGCGAGGCCGACGCGCCGGCACGCGTGGCGCACACGCTGCGCGGCACGGCCGGCAATATCGGCGCCAAGGCCACGGCGACGGCGGCGGCGGCGCTGGAACTGGCGTGCAAGGCCGGCGCCGGCGCCGACGAGATCGCGCAGCGGCTGGCGCAGGTGGAGCTGGAACTGGCGCCGGTGCTGGCCGGCCTGGCGGCGCTCGATCCCGCCTCGGCTGCGGAGGCTGGCGCCGGCGCGGCCGATGCGGCGGCCGGCCCGCTGTCGCCGCAGGCCCTGGGCATGCTGGACCGGCTGCGCGCGCTGCTGGCCGACAGCGACACCGCCGCCCTCGACGTGCTGGGCGAACTGGAGGAACTGGTGCGAGGCCAGCCGCTGGCGCGCCAGCTGCGCCGCGCCAGCCTGGAAGTGGAGCGTTTCGACTTCGACGCGGCGTTGCTGGCCTTGGACGCCATGAGCACGCCGCCCGCGCAATCCTGAAGCGCGCCCGCCAGCTAGGGCAGCGCGGCCGACGGGCCGGCCGGCAGCGTGACGATCAGCGTGGTGGTGTGGGCCTCGTCGTTGACGGCGAACGCCACCTCGCCATGCTGGGCGCGCGCCAGCAGGCGCGCCGAATACGTGCCCAGGCCGGTGCCGCCGGCCTTGCCGCCGGTGACGAACTTGTCGAAGAAGCGCGGCCTGATCGCTGCCGGAATAACACCCTTGTTGACGATCTCGATGCGCAGCGGCGAGCCGGCGTACAAGGTGGCGCTGACGCGGCCGCGTTCGGGCGAGGCCTCGCAGGCGTTCTTGATCAGGTTGTTGAGCAGCGAGTATGTCAGCATGGCGTCGCCCAGCCCGGTCGGCGGATCGGTGCCGACGTCGAAATCGGTATCGACGGCGATCACCAGCTGCTTGCCGGCGTAGAAGGCGCGCGCCGTCTCGACCACGCGCCGCAGCATGTCGCTGATCGCCAGCGGCGCCGCGTGCAGCACGTATTTGCCGGTTTCGATCTTGTACAGTTCGGTCGACAGATTGACCATGTCGATCACCTGCAGCATGGCCTGCTCGGCCAGCCGCAGCTGCTCGGCCTGGCGCCGGTCGAGGTCGCCGGCGTCGGCCAGCGCCTGCACGATGCCGATGGCGCCGGCCAGCGGCCCCTTCAGGTCGTGGCGCGTCATCGCCTCGACGTCGTCGCGCAGGCGGGCCATGGCCAGCATGTTGTCGTAGTCGGCCTGCAACTGGCGGCGCAGCTCGACGTAGCGCATGAAGTTGTCTACCCGCAGCTTGAGCTGGGTCGGGTCGATCGGCTTGGTGATGAAGTCCACCGCGCCCAGCTCCATGCCCTGCAAACGGGAGTTGTCGTCGGTCAGCGCGGTGACGAAGATGATGGGCACGCTCTCGCCGTTCGGATGCTCGCGCATGCGGCGCGCCACTTCGAAGCCGTCCATGCCCGGCATCATCACGTCGAGCAGCACCAGGTCGGGCGGCGTGTCGGAGCAGCACAGCGCCAGCGCCTTCTCGCCGTTGTGCGCGGCCTTGATGCGGTACTGGCCCTTGAAGACGTTGGCCAGCACGTGCAGGTTGTCGGCGGTGTCGTCGACCAGCAGCATGGTCGGCGGTGGCGGCGCCGTCGGCGGCAGGTGGACGGCGCCCTGCGGCTGGCCCGCCGCCTCGGCCACGGCCGCGGCGGCGGCCGCCGTGGCGGCGTGTTCCGGCGCCGGCGGCGCGATCTGGTGCGCCATCGCGCGCTGGATGCTGGTGGCCAGCCGGCCGGCCGTATAGGGTTTGACCAGCAAATCGCTGACGCCGCTGGCGATGGCCGCCTCGATGCGGCTGCGCTCGGCCTCGGCGGTGATCATGATGAACGGCGTGTGCGCGTGGCGCGGGCTGGCCCGCATCAGCTGCAACAGGGCGATGCCGGTCATGGCCGGCATATTCCAGTCGGAGATCACCAGGTCGTAGCGGTTGCGCTCCAGCATGCGCCAGGCTTCGGCGCCGTCGCCGGCCACGTCCGGGGAGCCGCAGCCCAGCGCGGCCAGCTGCCCCGCCGTGACCTTGCGCATGGTTTCGACATCGTCCACCACCAGCACCTTGAGCACCTGCGCCATGTCTATCCTCCCGTGTCAGTCACCACCTCAAGCCATTGCGCCGCCAGGTCCGCCGCCGGCAGGGGCCGGGCGTACAAGTAGCCCTGCACCAGGTCCAGTCCTTACCGGTATGGCGATGAGGGTAACATATTCCTTCAGCAACTTACCATCGGGAATCGAGCGTCAGGGGGCTCAGCGGACGTCCAGCAACTCCACGTCGAAGATCAGGTTGGCGTTCGGCGGGATCGGGCCGGCGCCGTTTTCGCCATAGCCCATGGCGGCGGGAACGATCAGCGTGCGCTTGCCGCCGACTTTCATGCCCTTGACGCCCTCGTCCCAGCCCGGGATGACGCGGCCGGCGCCGAGCGGGAAGCTGAACGCCTCGCGTCCGACCGAGGAATCGAACTGGGCGCCGTGCTGTAACGGCGCATCCGGCAGGTACAGCCAGCCGGTATAGTTGACGACGGCGGTAACGCCGGCCACCGCTTCCTTGCCGGTGCCGGCCACGGTGTCGATCTTTTGCAGCGGGATGGCATTGGCCGCCGCCACTTGCGGCGCCTTGGCGCGGTCGCAGCCCGCCAGGGCGAAAGTCAGGGTGAGGCCAATAACGCAGGTGGACAGCAGTTGTTTCATCTTGTACTTTCGTGTGGAATGTAAAATCGGTAGTTCATCAAGCCCCGGTATCGCAGATCCGGCGGCGTTCTCATACTGCTATCCTATCGCGATGATCTGGTTCAGCGCATCGCAGGCAAGGACAAACACATCTTCCGGCACCTGCTTCATCGGATGCGCTTTCGCTCCCCGGCATTTCCAGTCATACGATTTGGGCTGGTGTGCCAGGATATAGCTTGCAACGCCGCGTGGGCCAACAGATCGAATCGCAAATGGATTGGTGTCATTGTAGGCAGCGGTCGTCATCGGCAAGCCGATAACAATACCTGTGCGCTCGTTGAACGCCTTGGGTGACAGTACTAGCAGCGGGTGTATGTCCTTCATTTCACGGCCCGCCTCCGGGGTGCAATCGATCCAGATGACATCGCGCCGCTCGGGTGCCCATGCCTTTTTGGCCCTCATCACATTTCCTCGGCGCCCACCGGCGCCGTCGCCATCACCTCACCGCCATGGACGGCCGGATCGAACAGCGCCAGTTTCTGGGCCAGCGACAGTTTGGGAGCGCCCACCGCCCGCACAGAAATACCGGATTCTTCCAGCACCACCTCCACCGGCTGCCCCACTGAAAAATGCGCTGATCGGGCAATCGCCGCCGGGATACGCACCGCCAGGCTATTGCCCCACTGTTGAATGGTAAGATTTGCTGGCTTTGCCATAGTACCCTCCAGATGTATCGACAAGTATATACATCGCCCGATCCATGTCAACGAACCGGAACGCCATAGCAAAAAGGGCAGCCACATCGGCTGCCCTTCTACATACTGGAGCGGGAGAAGAGTCTCGAACTCTCGACCTCAACCTTGGCAAGGTTGCGCTCTACCAACTGAGCTACTCCCGCTTGGAGTTCAAATTGTCTGGAGGCGAGGATCGGAGTCGAACCGACCTAGACGGCTTTGCAGGCCGCTGCATAACCGCTTTGCTACCTCGCCAGAGGAAACTATTTACTAAGACGCACAGCGGGGTTACGCGCTGCGATCCGGAATTCTGGAGCGGGAGAAGAGTCTCGAACTCTCGACCTCAACCTTGGCAAGGTTGCGCTCTACCAACTGAGCTACTCCCGCATTGGAGTTACATTTTGTACTGCGCCAACCAGTTCCGAAGAAACTGGAGCGGGAGAAGAGTCTCGAACTCTCGACCTCAACCTTGGCAAGGTTGCGCTCTACCAACTGAGCTACTCCCGCATTGGAGTCCAACATTCTAGCAGCTAGCTGCCGTTATTGCCAGTGCTACTTGCTTTTGATAACTTGGAGCGGGAGAAGAGTCTCGAACTCTCGACCTCAACCTTGGCAAGGTTGCGCTCTACCAACTGAGCTACTCCCGCGTCGCTGTCATCAACAACAGGCCAGCATTATAGAGGATCCATGACGCCTGTCAATGGTCTTGATATCAATCTTATCGATTGCGCTCCAAAGCCGGCGGCCGGCCCTGGTCCGGCTGGCTGTAATCGCAGACGCCACGCGGGAATATCCGCTGCAGCCTGGCCTTCTGCTGCGCCATCCATTCCACGCTAGCGGGATAGCTGCCGTCCCGCAGCGCCTGCGCGACCGGCTTCAGCGCGCATTTGAAGACATCGCCCTTGATCGACTCGCCTGCCACCATGCGCGGACTGGAAAACAGCGGGAAGGCCTTGGTACAGGCGCCCGGCGGTTTGGCGTCCAGGATGCCATCCCACACCGATGGCCCGGCGGCGATGACGACGCCGCCGGTATCGATGCAGCGGTCGGTGAATTCGGCCGGTGCCGGGCCGCCGCTCAGCAGCCGATCCATGGTCGACAAGGCTTCCAGCACCCTGCCCTGCATGTCGGCCTCGGAACGGGTGAACCAGATCACCTGGCGTTTGGCCTCGGCGCGATTGGCGCCCAGCAGGCGCGCCCGCACAGAGAAGGCCTGCCGCGCATTGTGCATGTTCAACTCCGGCTCCAGATAGGGCCGCAGATCGATCATCGGAATGCCGAGGCGCTGGCCTGTGAATACCTGGCCCGCGCTGTAGGCTTTACGCATCGCCTCCACGCTGCCGCTGCGGCGCGGCGCCGGCGCGCCCTCCGGATCGCGACAGGTGGCGCTGCGCAGCATGTTGCGGCTGTCGTAGGGGTCGTCCTTGCCTTGCCAATCCACGAAGTCGGCCTGCTCCTTCCAGCCGCCTACGCAGGCGTTGAGCCGCAGGAATTCGTCGACACCGATCACGCCCTGCGCCAGCGCCTTCAAGCCGTACTGCACGCCCTCGTTGTCGATGGAGATGGGCGCGTAGCCCTGGCTGTCGGCGCCGTAGATGTCGGCCAGGTCGTTCCAGTGCGTCCATTTCACTTGGTCGAACGCACCGGCGGGATAGCGGTAGTAGGTCGCGGCGAGGTCGTAGCGATCATCCTTGTAGCGCGGGTTCAGCACCGTCACGATCGCCATCTTCCAGCCGTTGATGCACTCGGTCGATCCGGCGCCGCCGGTCCACGCGTGGCGCGCGCTATCGCTGGCGTTCATGCCTTCGATGGCGATTTGATTGCTCCATTTGGCCCACGGCGACGCGGAATCGAGCGCCACCTCGTCCTTGAAGTACTGGCTCAACAGCGGGCAATCCGAGATCGGGATGGTCTGCGTAATCATGTCCGGATAAGACTGGAGCGGAATGCCGCCATCGAGCAGGCCGGGATGGTTTTGTGCGAACAGGTACTGCTGCACCGCTCCGCCCGACCCGCCCAGGCCGATGGTGTACAACGGCGCGCCATAGGCTTCGACAAAGCGGGCCTTGGTCAGCAAGGCGGTCTGCCCGGCCAGGCGCATGTTGTAATGAACGCCGGCCTCATTGCCGGTCGAGCTGACGATGGCGTAGCCCTGCTCCAGCATGGGGATCATCAACTGGCGCTCGTTGCCGCTCAAGCCTCCGGGCTTGAACCACAGGGGCGAGCCTTGATGGTGTCCGATGCCGACGCCGCCGCCCAGCCAGTACACCAGCTTGCGGTTCCAGGCCGCCGGCGCCAGCGTGGCGATGGTGTAGACGAAGCGGTTGATGGTGCCGACTTCAACCCGCACCACGAACGGCACGGCCGCGCCGTTGCGCTTGAAGGTCGTCAGGTCTGGTGGAGGCGTGGTGTAGCCGGTGGCGGGATCGAAAGGCTTGAAGCGGCTGCCGGCGAGATAGAAGTACTCGACCCGCGTCGCGATGCTGCAATTGCGGCTGTAGCCGACAATGGCGCCGCTGGCTTCATCGACCACGGGGTGGCCGACGCCATCCTGGTTGTCGACGCTGGGCTGGCCCAGGCCTGCTTCCTGCGTGCGGCAGACGAAGGGTTGTTGCTGCTGCGCCTGCGCTGCCAGGCAGATTGCGGTTGCCGCGCAAGCGGCCAGGAATCTCCAGAACGCCATGGGGCTGCTCCTGATCTGGTGTGGTAAGCCTCACCAGATCATAGCATTTTGTTACTAGTTCAGCGTACCCGCTTTTTCCTTGATCAGCGGCCAGGCCAGGCGCAGGTAGTAGAACATCGACCACACCGTCAGCACGGCCGCCACTTCCAGCAGGCGCGAGCCCCAGAACTGGGTGTCGATGGCGCCCCACAGCACGTCATGGAACAGCAGCAGCGGGATGGCCATCATCTGCGCCGTCGTCTTGATCTTGCCCAGCGAGCTGACCGCCACCGATTTCGACGCGCCGATCTGCGCCATCCACTCGCGCAGCGCCGAGATGGCGATCTCGCGGCCGATGATGACGAACGACAGCACGGCATTGGCGCGGTCGAGCTGCACCAGCACCAGCAAGGCCCCCGCCACCATCAGCTTGTCCGCGACAGGGTCGAGGAAAGCGCCGAAGGCCGAGGTCTGGTTCCAGCGGCGGGCCAGGAAACCGTCGAACCAGTCGGTGACGGCGGCAACGATGAACACCAGCGTGGCCGCCAGGTTTTGATCCGCAACGGGAAGGACCGTGGTGGGCAGATAGTAGACGCCCACCACAAGCGGAATCAGCGCAACGCGCAACCAGGTCAACAGTATCGGTATATTGAAGGGCATAAGCTCGAAAATTAGTGCGGCCGTGAAAATTGTTAATGCGCCGCTAGTCTACCTTGCCGCCGCACATTAAACCAGCGCACTGTTGCTGTGCATGCCCTAATGCAGTTGCTTGTAGATCTCTTCGGCCAGCGCGCTGGAGATCCCTTCGACCTGCTTCAAGTCCTCGACGCTGGCATCGACCACCCCGCGCAGGCCGCCAAAGCGCGCCAACAGGCGCTGGCGGCGCTTGGCGCCTATGCCCTCGATCTCTTCCAGGCGCGAGGTCTGGCGCGTCTTGGCGCGCTTGGCGCGCATGCCGGTGATGGCGAAGCGGTGCGCCTCGTCGCGGATCTGCGCCACCAGCATCAGCGCCGCCGATTCCTTGCCCAGTTCCTGCGAGGCCCGGCCGTCGACGAACATCAGCGTCTCCAGGCCCACGCGCCGCCCCTCCCCCTTGGCCACGCCGACGATCAGACTGATATCCAGCCCCAGCTCGGCGAACACCTGGCGCGCCATTTCGATCTGGCCCTTGCCGCCGTCGATCAGCACCACGTCCGGCATGACGCCGTCGCCGTTGGCGACCTTTTCGTAGCGGCGGAACAGCACCTGCCGCATCGCCGCGTAATCGTCGCCGGGCGTGATGTCGTTGATGTTGTAGCGGCGGTACTCGCCGTTCTGCATCTGGTGATGATGGAACACCACGCACGAGGCCTGCGTGGCCTCGCCCTGCGTGTGCGAGATGTCGAAGCATTCCACGCGCAGCGCGTCGATGTCTTCCGGCTCCAGTTGCAGCGCCTCCACCAGCGCGCGCGTGCGCGACTGCTGCGAGCCCTGCTCCGACAACAGCCGCGCCAGCGAGATCTCGGCGCCCTTCTGCGCCAGCTCCAGCCATTTGCGGCGCTGGTCCTGCGGCTGGAAGATCAGGTTGATGCGGTGGCCGCACTGCTCCTGCAAGGCTTGCATCAGCGCCGGGTGGTCGAACTCGATGTTGAGGATCAGCGTGCCGGGGATGAACTTCTCGCTGTAGTGCTGCGCCAGGAAGGCGGCCAGCACCTCGACTTCGATGGCCTGCTCGGCGATCGCCTCGGCGTCGCCCAGGTGGCCCGGGAAGTAGGCGCGGTCGCCCAGGTGGCGGCCGCCGCGCACCATCGCCAGGTTGACGCAGGCGCGGCCGCCCTGCACCAGCACGGCGATGATGTCGACGTCGGCGTCGCCGGTGGTCTCCATGCTCTGCTGGTGCAGCACGCGCGACAGCGACTGGATCTGGTTGCGCACACCGGCAGCCTGCTCGAATTTGAGCTCGGCGGCGTAGCCGTGCATTTTCTTTTCCAGGTCGGCCATCACCTCGCTCTGGCGGCCGCGCAGGAAGCGCGCGGCGTTGTCGACGTCGTGCTTGTAGTCTTCCTTGCTGATCAGGTCCACGCAGGGAGCGCTGCAACGGCCGATCTGGTGCAGCAGGCATGGGCGCGTGCGGTTGGAATAGACGCTGTCCTCGCAGGTACGGATCAGGAATACCTTCTGCAAAATCTGCATCGATTCCTTGACCGCCCACGAGCTGGGGAACGGGCCGAAATACTGGTTCTTCTTGTCCACGCCACCACGGTAGTAGACCATGCGGGGCGCGTCGCCGCCGGTGATCTTCAGGTAGGGATAGGATTTGTCGTCGCGGAACAGGATGTTGAAGCGCGGGCTCAGGGCCTTGATCAGGTTGTTCTCAAGGATCAGCGCTTCGGCTTCGCTGTGGGTGACGGTGGTTTCCAGCCGTGCGATGCGCTCGACCATCATGGCGATGCGCGGGCTGCTGAGGTTTTTCTGGAAGTAGCTGGAGACGCGCTTCTTCAGGTCGCGCGCCTTGCCGACGTAGAGCACTTTGTCGTCGGCGTCGAAATAGCGATACACGCCCGGCAGGTTGGGCAGCTTGGCCACGGTAGCCAGCACCTGTTCGCGCGGGTCGGGCGCGCTGGTTTCCACATCCAGTTCACTCATACTAGTCTCGTTACGCCTGTTCGACGATGACGAAAGCGACGGCGTATTCTTCCTCGTCGCTGACCGTCACCTGGGCCGACAGCTTGTTCTTTTCCATGAAGTCCTTCAACACGCCGCTGCACACGATCATCGGCTTGCCGCTGGGGGCGTTGAGCATCTGCGCGGCCGGCCACGTCATCGGCATGCGCATGCCCAGGCCGATGGCCTTGGAGAACGCTTCCTTGGCGGCGAAGCGCGTGGCGACGAAGCGGATGCCGCGCGCCGCGTGCTTGGCCTTGCGCGCCAAATACTTTTCCATCTCCTGCGGGCCGAGAATCTTGGCGGCGAAGCGGTCGCCATGACGCGCCAGCGCCGCCTCGATGCGCGGGATTTTGCAGATGTCCGTGCCTATCCCGTAAATCATTTTCTTGCGCCCAGGCGGGTCGAAACCATGATGGCCTTCATCTCGCGCACGGCGTTTTCCCAGCCGACGAACACCGAGTGGGCGACGATGGCGTGGCCGATATTGAGCTCGGCGATCTCGGGGATGGCGGCAATCGCCTGCACGTTGGTGTAGTGCAGTCCGTGGCCGGCGTTGACCTTCAGGCCTTTCGACACGCCATACAGCACGCCGCGATGGATGCGTTCCAGCTCGGCGGCCTGCTCGGCGCCTTCGGTGTCGGCATAGCGGCCGGTGTGCAGCTCGATAACCGGCGCGCCAATTTCGGCGGTGGCGTTCATCTGCGCCTCGTCGGCGTCGATGAACAGGCTGACGCGGATACCTTCGGCCTGCAGCTGCTTGACGGCGGCCTGCACGGCGTTGAAATGGGTGACGACATCGAGGCCGCCTTCGGTGGTGACTTCGGTGCGCTTCTCCGGCACCAGGCAGACGTCGGCCGGCTTGATGCGGCAGGCGAAGTCGATCATCTCTTGCGTGACGGCCGCTTCCAGGTTCATGCGGGTCAGCAGCTGCGGCGCCAGCGCGATGACGTCGGCGTCCTTGATGTGGCGGCGGTCTTCGCGCAGGTGCAGCGTGATGCAGTCGGCGCCGGCCTGCTCGGCCAGCAGCGCGGCGCGGATCGGGTCCGGGTACGTGGTGCCGCGCGCGTTGCGCAAGGTGGCGACGTGGTCGATGTTCACGCCGAGGTCGATGATGGTGCCGGAGGGGTGCAGGAAGCTCATTAGTTTATACCGTTTATCTAGTTATAACTGCATCAAGTCGATCAGGATCTGGCGCGTATTCAACGGCGCGCCGCCCAGGTGGTGCGCCAGCAGGAAGCGCATCAGCTGCTTGCTTTGCGCCTGCGTGGCGGCGTCCTGGTAGTCTTCGCTTTCCATGTCGAGCAGGGTCTTGCCGGCCACGCGCGGCCACGGATCGGCGGCGCGCTCGGGGCGCGGGCCGCGTTCCGGGTCCACCACGTAGACCACGTCGGCCTGCACGGCGCGGCGGGTTTCGATGCAGCGGGTCAGGTCGGCGGCGACGCCTGTCTCTTTAAGTAGGGCCCGTTCGAATTTTCTCAAGACGATGGGCGCTGGTTCGTTGTGGGCGAGCTGGTTGAGCGTGGCGACGTAGTGGTCGAACAGGCGCGGGTGTGCGTCGTCGCGCGCCAGCAGCTTGACCAGCAGTTCGTTGAGGTAGAAGCCGCACAGCAGCGCGGTCTTCTCCAGCGGCAGCATGCCGCCCACCCATTCGGCGTCGGTCAGCGTGCGCAGTTCGGATTTGCCGACCCAGCTCGACGACAGCGGCTGGAAGGTTTGCAGCACGCCGCGCAGTTGCGAGTGCGGCCGCTTGGCGCCCTTGGCGATCAAGGCCACGCGGCCGAAGTCGCGCGTGAACAGGTCGATGATGAGGCTGGTTTCTTTGTAGGGATAGCTGTGCAGGACGAAGGCCGGCTGGCCGGCGACCTTGGTGCCGAAGGTGCGTTCGCGCGACGGTGCGCGCGGGCGCTTGGCAGGCGCGGCGGCGGCTGGCGCCAAGGCCGGCGCCGGGACAGGCACCACTTCACGCTCCGCCTCAGGTTCGGCCTGCGGCGGTGCCGCTGCGATGTCGGCGTCTAGCGTGGTGGTGGACATCGCCCCTCTTTATTCGTAGCCGTAGGCGCGCAGACCCGCTTCGTTGTCGGCCCAGCCGGATTTGACCTTGACCCAGATTTCCAGGTACACGGGACCGCCGAACAGGCGTTCCATGTCCAGGCGGGCCTGGGTCGAGACTTCCTTCAGGCGCGCACCCTTGTTACCGATGACCATGGACTTGTGCGTGTCGCGCTCGACCAGGATGGCGGCGAACACGCGGCGCAGGTCGCCCTCTTGCTCGAACTGCTCGATCAGCACGGTGCTGGTGTAAGGCAGTTCATCGCCGACCAGGCGGAACAGCTTCTCGCGGACGATTTCCGACGCCAGGAATTTCTCGCTGCGGTCGGTGATGTCGTCCGGTCCGAAGATAGGCTGGTTTTCCGGCAGCAGTTTCTTGATCTCTTTTTCCAGGCCGTCCAGCTGGAAGCGCAGCTTGGCCGACACCGGCACGATGGCAGCGAACTCATGCTTGGAAGCGACCTGCTGGGCGAACGGCATCAGCGCGGCCTTGTCGCGCACGCGGTCGGCCTTGTTGATCACCAGGATCACCGGCACTTCTTTCGGCAGCAGATCCATCACTTGCTGGTCCGCCGGGCCAAAGGTGCCCGCCTCGATCACGTACAGGATCAGGTCCGACGAGATCAGGGTATTGGTGACGGTCTTGTTGAGCGTGTTGTTCAGCGCGTTCGAGTGGCGGGTCTGGAAGCCCGGCGTGTCGACGTAGATGAACTGCGCATCGTCATGGGTCTGGATGCCGGTGATGCGGTGGCGCGTGGTTTGCGCCTTGCGCGAGGTGATGCTGACCTTGGCGCCGATGAGGGTATTCATCAGGGTCGATTTGCCCACGTTGGGGCGGCCGACAATGGCGATATAGCCACAACGGAAGTTGGCGGAGGTCGTTTCGGTATTCATTTCAGTTCTCTTTACTTGTTTGCTGCTTTGACAGGCGGCGGCGACGGTTCATTACCGGCCTCGGTCGTCTGCACGGTGGCGATGCCGGCCAGCTTCAGCTGGGCAGCGCGTGGCTTGGCCTTGCGGCCGGCGGCCGGGGTCTTGACCAACGCTTGCTCGGCCACTTCCAGCGCCAGTTTGGCGGCGGCCTGTTCGCCGGCGCGGCGACTGCCGCCGCGTCCGTAGACCTGGATGCCCAGCTTGGGCACCAGGCATTCGATTTCGAATTCCTGGCTGTGCGCGGCGCCATGGGTGGCAACCACATTGTACAGCGGCAGGGAAATCTTTTTACTTTGCAGGAATTCCTGCAGCAGGGTCTTGGCGTCCTTGCCCAGGGTTTGCGGGTCGACCGATTCCAGGATGGGAATGTAGAAGGCCCGGATCACGTCGCGCGCAGGGTTGAAGCCGCCATCCAAAAAAATGGCGCCTAACAGCGCCTCAAGCGTGTCGGCCAGGATCGAAGGACGGCGGAAACCGCCCGACTTCAACTCCCCTTCCCCCAGCCGCAGGAACTGCGACAGCTCCAGCTTTTGCGCGATCTCGTACAGCGATTGCTGCTTGACCAGGTTGGCGCGCAGGCGCGACAGGTCGCCCTCGTCGATCGCCACGAAGCGTTCGTACAGGATGGACGCCACCACGCAGTTCAGGATCGAATCGCCCAGGAATTCCAGTCGTTCATTATGCAAACTGCTATGGCTACGGTGCGTCAAGGCTTGCTGCAACAGGCCAGCATCCTGGAACGTATAGCCTAAACGGTTTTGCAATAACTGAAGATTCATTGTTCTGTTCGGTTCTTTACTTTATTGATCGGTTTTGGCCGGAGCCGGCACGCCGTTTTTCGACGTCGTGCCCTGGTATTCCAACAGCAGGCTGGCCGGTCCGACCAGCGGGATTTTCTTTTCGTAGGCGAAGCTGATTTCGAACTCGCCGTTTTCCTTGGCGATCAGCAGATCGCGGCTGGTGATCGAGCTGATGTAGCCGGTGGTCGCATTGGCGTCGAACGATTTCTGCATCTCCAGCACGGAACCGCCGGTGGCCTTGGCCGTGACGATGGCGTTCTGGATCGCGCGGTACTCGGTGTAGGTCGGCACGATCTTCAGCGCCAGCACGCCGATGAAGCCCAGCGCGGCCAGCACGAAGATCAAGCCGACCAGGGAAATGCCGTTCTGCCGTTTCAAGCCTGCTTGCATCTTATTCCCTTTCGACCGAGTGTGCGCTGAGTGGATGCTTAGTTGATGCTGCCGATGCGGCGCAGATTGCCCAGGTTCATCCATACGACGATAGCTTTACCGACAATGTTCTTGTCCGGCACAAAGCCCCAGTAGCGGCTGTCCGCGCTGTTGTCGCGGTTGTCGCCCATCATGAAATAGTTGCCTTGCGGAACTACACAAGTAAAGCCTTCATACTTGTAGGTGCAGTTTTCGCTGTAAGGGAACTTCTTCACGCCATCCAGGCTCAACGTAGGCGCCGCCTCGTTGTTGAGGATGCGGTGGCTGACGCCGGTCAGGTTTTCCTGGAACTGCTTGTTGTACTGCAAGTGTTCGTCGTCGAGGTAGTCGTCCAGCGGCGCGTACTTCACTTCCACGCCATTGACCGTCAAGCGCTTGTTTTCATACGTGATTTTATCACCCGGCACGCCAATGACGCGCTTGATGTAATCCTGGGTCATATCCAGCGGGTATTTGAACACCATCACGTCGCCGCGCTGCGGGTTGTTGATCTGCACGATCTTCTGGTTCAGCACCGGCAGGCGGATGCCGTAGGTGAACTTGTTCACCAGGATCAGATCGCCCACCAGCAGGGTCGGCACCATCGACGACGATGGGATCTTGAACGGCTCGAACAGGAAGGAGCGCAGGAAGAACACCAGCGCGATCACCGGGAAGAAGCTGCCCGAGTACTCGATCCAGGTCGGCTGGCGCAGCAGGTTCGCTTCGATCGCGGCGCGGTTGCCCAGGTTGTCGACCTTGATGCCGTCGGCGGTGAGCTTGGCGTTGCGGGCGTCGTAGTCGGCCAGCGCGCGGTCGGCGGCGGCACGGCGCTGCTTGGCCAGGTAGAACACATCCAGGAACCAGATCACACCGGTGATCATCATCAGTACGAACAGGATTAAAGCAAAGTTACCTAAGATCACTTGCAGGTTCATTTGTCGTCCACTTGTAAGATTGCCAGGAACGCTTCTTGTGGGATCTCTACCGAGCCCACTTGCTTCATGCGTTTTTTACCTGCTTTTTGCTTCTCCAACAGTTTCTTCTTACGGCTGATGTCGCCGCCGTAGCACTTGGCCAGCACGTTCTTGCGCAGCGCCTTGACGTTCTCGCGCGAGATCACGTTGACGCCGATGGCGGCCTGGATCGCCACGTCGAACATCTGGCGCGGGATCAGTTCGCGCATCTTGGCAGCCACCTGGCGGCCGCGATAGGCGGAGTTGGAACGGTGGACGATGATGGCCAGCGCGTCGACCTTCTCGCCGTTGATCAGCATGTCGACCTTGACCACGTCGGAGGCGCGGTATTCCTTGAACTCGTAGTCCATCGACGCGTAACCACGCGAGGTGGATTTCAGCTTGTCGAAGAAGTCCAGCACGATCTCGCCCATCGGCATTTCATAGACCAGCTTGACCTGGCGGCCGTGGTAAGCCATGTCCATCTGCACGCCGCGCTTGCCGATACACAGCGTGATCACCGAGCCGACGTACTCTTGCGGCATGTACAGGTTGACCGTGACGATAGGCTCGCGGATCTCGTTGATCTTGGTCGGCTCCGGCATCTTGGACGGATTGTCGACCTTGATGATGCTGTCGTCGCGCATGACCACTTCGTACACCACGGTCGGGGCCGTGGTGATCAGGTCCATGTCGAATTCGCGCTCCAGGCGTTCCTGGACGATTTCCATGTGCAGCAGGCCGAGGAAGCCGCAGCGGAAGCCGAAGCCCAGCGCCTGCGATACTTCCGGCTCGTACATCAGCGCGGCGTCGTTCAGCTTGAGCTTTTCCAGCGAGTCGCGCAGCGCGTCATACTGGTTGGCCTCGACCGGGAACAGGCCGGCGAACACTTGCGGCTGCACTTCCTTGAAGCCCGGCAGCGGCGCCGGCGCAGGACGGTTGGCCAGGGTGACGGTGTCGCCCACCTTGGCGGCCTTCAATTCCTTGATGCCGGCGATGATGAAGCCCACCTGGCCGGCCGACAGCTGCGGCAGCGAAACCGAGCGCGGCGCGAAAATGCCGACGTCTTCCACCAGCTGCAGCGAGTCGGTAGCCATCAGCTTGATCTTGTCTTTCGGCTTCAGGGTGCCGTTCATCACGCGCACCAGCATGACCACGCCAACATACGGGTCGTACCACGAGTCGACGATCAGCGCTTGCAGCGGCGCGTCCGGGTCGCCCTTCGGCGGCGGGACTTTGGCGATGATCGATTCCAGTACGTCTTCCACGCCCAGGCCGGTCTTGGCCGAGCAATGGACGGCGTCGCCGGCTTCGATGCCGATCACGTCTTCGATCTCGGCGATCGCGGTCGGCGGATCGGCGTTCGGCAAGTCGATCTTGTTCAGGACCGGCACCACTTCCACGCCCAGGTCGAGCGCGGTGTAGCAGTTGGCCACGGTCTGGGCTTCCACGCCTTGCGAAGCGTCGACCACCAGCAGCGCGCCTTCGCAGGCGGACAGCGAGCGCGACACTTCATACGAGAAGTCGACGTGGCCGGGGGTGTCGATCAGGTTCAGGTTGTAGACGATGCCGTCACGGGCCTTGTATTGCAGGGCTGCGGTCTGGGCTTTGATCGTAATGCCGCGTTCGCGCTCCAGATCCATCGAATCGAGCACTTGCGACTCCATCTCGCGTTCGGACAAGCCACCGCACAATTGAATGATGCGGTCCGCCAGGGTGGATTTACCGTGGTCGATGTGGGCGATGATGGAAAAATTGCGTATGTTGTTCATTAACAAATATTCAAAAACGGGTTTGAAACGACGGGGCGCAAACACAGCTGACAACCGCTGCGCGCAATACGAAAAAAGCGCTCCGAGCGGGGCGGTAATGCCCTGGCGAGCGCCTTGATGACAGCCACTGAAAGCAAAACGGAAGCTTTTCTACCCCCGCATTTTACCGGATTTCAGAGGGGAAAGGCCGACTTATGCAGTGCGAAATGCATATTGCTTAAGGCTTTGAGGCAAAAAATGCGGCGAAAATGCTTATTTATTAAGCACCTCGCGCACTTTGGCTTCGTCGAGGAAGTAGTGGCACAGCTCGGGCTGGGACAGGTCGGCGTACAGCACCGGCACCAGTTCGTCGAAACGGGCCACCAGCGCGTCGTCGGCATCGACATCGATGACGTCGACGGTGATGGGCTGGGACGGGGTTTGCAGGCGCATCAGGGCGTCCAGCATGTCCTGGCAGAGGTGGCAGTAGCTGCGGGAGTAGAGGGTGAAGTGCATGACTGACGCCCCGCCGCGCCGAAGCGGGCGGGGCTGACTCCTTACTTCGCGCTAGGGCGCACGGAAACAAACTGCGCGACCTCGCCGCGGCGCACCAGCAGCACCGATGGCTTCTTCGCATCGAGCTTGGCCACGGCCGCGTTGAACTGCTTGACGTCCTTGACTTCGATGTTGTTCAGCTGCAGCAGCACATCGCCCTCCAGCACGCCAGCGCGGCCGGCCACGCCCTCGGCCGAATCGACCACCACGCCGCCATCGACGCCCAGCTCCTTCTTCTGCTCGGCAGTCAAATCGCTGACCTTCAAGCCCAGCGCATTGGCCTTGGCCACTTCCGGCTCGGCCTTGCCGCCGCCCTTGCCCTTGCCGGCCTTGGCGGTCTTGTCCGCTTCCAGTTCGGCCACGGTGACAGGCAGGTCCAGCTGCTGGCCCTTGCGCCACACGGTCACTGTGGCCTTGCTGGCCAGCGCCGTGCCGCCAACCAGACGCGGCAGGTCGGACGAACGGTTCACCGGCACGCCGTTGAACTTGAGGATGATATCGCCCGCCTTGATGCCGGCCTTGTCGGCGGGACCGCCCGGCTCGACCAACGACACTTCGGCGCCCTGCGCGCTCTTCAGGCCCAGCGACTCCGCCACTTCCTTGCTGACTTCGCCGATCTGCACGCCGATGCGGCCGCGCGTGACCTTGCCGTTTTTCTTCAACTGCTCCGATACGCGGATCGCTTCGTCGATCGGCACGGCGAAGGAAATGCCGTTGGAGCCGCCCGACAGCGTGGCGATCTGCGAATTGATGCCGATCACTTCGCCGCGCATATTGATCAGCGGACCGCCCGAGTTGCCGGGATTGACCGCGACATCGCTCTGGATCAGCGCCAGGTAGTCGCCGGTGTCGCGCTGCTTGGCCGAGATGATGCCGGCGGTGACGGTGTTCTCCAGGTTGAACGGCGAACCGATCGCGATCACCCACTCGCCGACGCGGATCTTGTCCGAATCGCCCATCACCAGGAAGGGCAGCTTGTCGCCCTCGATCTTCAGCACGGCCACGTCGGTGCGGGCGTCGGCGCCCAGCACCTTGGCCTTGAACTCGCGCTTGTCGGTCAACGTGACGAACACCTCGTCGGCGCCGTCGACCACGTGGGCGTTGGTCATCACATAGCCGTCGGCCGACAGGATGAAGCCGGAGCCGACGCCGCGCTGCACGGGCTCGTCGGACGGCGCCTGCCGGCGGCCGCGCGGCACGGCCCTGCCGCCCGGGTTGCCCGGCTGCGGCAGCGCGCCGCCAAAGAAGCGGCGCAGGAATTCCTGCATTTCCTCTTCGCCCGGCTGGCCGTCGGCATTGCCGCGGCCGCCCAGCTTCAGACGTTCGGTGGTGCGGATGTTGACCACGGCGGGACCAACGCGGTCGACCAGGTCGGCGAAATCAGGCAGGCCGATGACGGCGCCCGTGACCGGCGCGGCGGCCGTCGCGGGAGCCATGCCGAGCACGGCCGGCGACATCCATACGCTCGCGCTGACCAGCAGCGCAGAAAGAGTTTTACTACCAGCAGCGAAATTATTTTTCATGGAAAGTATCAGTCTTTATAAAGTTCTGGAACGCAAGTACCCCTCGGGCAAAGTTGCGCGAGGCTAAGGCTAGCGTATGGTAAGCGAAAAGTCGCCCGATGGCGCGCTCAGCGATGTTATAAGCGTATGCGTTTCAGGGCAAGATGACGTCGGCCGGCGACTCGGCCTGGTCGGGTGCGGACGCCGACGGGTCGGCACCGCGTTCGGCCGGCGTGGCGCTGGCCGTGTAGGCAGGCTCGGCCGCGAGGCGGGCCGCCAGCGAGGCGCTGAAGCCGTCGCTCAGGGCGCCGCTGGCCTGGTCGCGCAGCACGTCGCCGGCCAGATGGTAGGCCTGCCAGGCCGCCTGCCCTTCCGCCGTGTCGAGCGCCGCCAGCGCGAGCTCGCGCTCGCTGTCCGCCAGCTCACCGTCGGCCAGCGCCGAGATGTTTTCGTGCAGTCTTTTCTGGGTATCCATCGCGTATCCCGCCATGTCAAAACACGTCCGCCGCGCCTGCCGCAGGCGCATTGCCAGTTGCCAATAACACTTGCCATCATTCTCGCCTTACCAGCGCTTGTCAACAGGCAAGTCCAACAAAGGCTTCAATTTTTCGGCGATGACTTCGCGGGCGCGGAAGATGCGGCTGCGCACGGTACCGATGGGACAGGACATGATGTCGGAGATTTCCTCATAGCTCAGTCCCTCGATCTCGCGCAAGGCGATCGCGGTACGCAAGTCCACGGGCAAAGCATCCATCGCCGCGTTGACGGTCTGGGCGATCTGCTTGCTCGCCAGCATGGACTCCGGCGTATTGATGTCGCGCAAATGCTCGCCATCGTTAAAGGCTTCGGCTTGTTCGGCGTCGGCTTCGGTCGACGTGGGCGTGCGGCGGCCCTGCGTGGCCAGGAAGTTCTTGGCGGTGTTGATGCCGATGCGGTAGAGCCAGGTATAGAAGGCCGAGTCGCCGCGGAAATGCCGCAGCGCGCGGTAGGCCTTGATAAACGTCTCCTGCACCACATCCTCGGCTTCGGCCGGATCGTGGACGATGCGCGACAGCAGGCGCATCAGCCGGCGTTGGTACTTCGCCACCAGCAAATCAAACGCCTGCTTGTCACCATCCCGCACCCGGTCCACCAGCACCTGGTCACACTCACGTTCTGTCGTCACTCCTGCATTCCTCGATGGCCTGCAGCGTGGCCGAATTCTGTAGCCATATGCTATAGAGTTAGCCCGCTGCAAGAAGTTCACAGTGTTCGCGTTTTTATTTCAGCACGTGCAGTGATGGCCCGGCAGGCCAGCGACAAAGCGCGCCAGTCGGCGGGCATGACGCTGTCCGGCAGCACTATCAGCACCTGCACCCTGCCGCCGTCCCCGCCCAGCCGCAATAGCAGCAGGCCCGGCCATATGGTCGAACCTTGCAGCAGGCGCAGCGCCGCCCCGTGCTCCCGGTATACCGCCAGCCGCAACTGGCCGACACCGGAAATATCAAGCTGGCACACATTACGATGCGGCCGCCCGCGCCAGCCGAGCAGCCCGGCCAGCACGCACAGCAGCGGCGCGCACCAGCCCGGACACGCAGCGGCCGAGACCATCACGCAGCAGCACAGGCCGGCATGCACGAGACGCAAGCCGGACGAGGGGCGAACGATGACAGAGACCGCAATCGACATGGGCAGCGGACGCACAACAACACAGGGGATTACATTCGGAAGCGCCGGCCGCGAAGGCCGGGCAATTCTGGCGCCGGCGAATGCCGGCGCCGAATCCACGCTCACCCTGTTTGGACAGGACTTGCGTGGATTAGTTCAACGCGGAGTCGAACTTTTACGGACTTTAGATCTTGCCGAACACCAGGCTGCCGTTGGTGCCGCCGAAGCCGAACGAGTTCTTGACTGCATACTCGATCTTCATCGGACGGGCCACATTGGCGCAGAAGTCCAGGTCGCAAGCAGGGTCCTGGTTGAAGATGTTGATGGTCGGAGGCGACACCTGATGGTGTACCGCCAGTACCGTAAACACTGCTTCCAGGCCGCCGGCGCCGCCCAACAGGTGACCGGTCATCGACTTGGTCGAATTGATCACCATGTTCTTGGCGTGCGCGCCGAAGGTGCGCTTGATGCCCTGCACTTCCGCCACGTCGCCCTGCGGGGTCGACGTACCGTGTGCGTTCAGGTAGTTCACCTGGTCCGGATTGATGCCGGCGTTGGCCAGCGCTGCAATCACGGACTTGCTGCCGCCGCTGCCATCTTCCAATGGCGAGGTCATGTGATAAGCGTCAGCGCTCATCCCGAACCCCAGCAGCTCGGCGTAGATCTTGGCGCCGCGTGCCTTGGCGTGTTCGTACTCTTCGAGCACCATCACGCCGGCGCCTTCGCCCAGCACGAAACCGTCGCGGTCCATGTCCCATGGGCGGGACGCGGTCGCTGGATCATCGTTGCGGGTCGACAGCGCGCGGGCCGAGGCGAAACCGCCCAGACCCAGTGGCGATACGGTCGATTCCGCACCGCCGGCCACCATGACGTCGGCGTCGCCGTACTCAATCATGCGGGCGGCCGCGCCGATGCAGTGCAGGCCGGTGGTGCAGGCCGTGACGATCGACAGGTTAGGACCACGCATGCCGTACTTGATCGACAGGTTGCCCGAGATCATATTGATGATCGAGGCAGGCACGAAGAAAGGCGAGATACGGCGCGGACCGCGCTTGTCGTACTCTTCCTTGGTGGCTTCGATCAGCGGCAGGCCGCCGATACCGGAACCGATGATGACGCCGATGCGATCGGCATTCTCTTCGGTGACGACAATACCGGAGTCTTGCACCGACTGGATGCCGGCCGCCATGCCGTAATGGATGAAGGTATCCATATGGCGCGCTTCCTTAGCGGGGATGTAATCCTCGATATTGAAGCCTTTGACTTCACCGGCGAACTTGGTGGTGAAAGCTTGCGCATCAAACTTGGTGATGTTGGCAATCCCGGATTTACCCTCGGTGATCGCGGCCCACGATTCGGCAACGGTATTGCCGACCGGGGTCACGGCGCCTAGGCCGGTGATGACAACACGACGGTTTTTAGAACCTCTCAAGCGATTCTCCTAAAGTCGATCGGGCAGAAATTACGCCTTGACGTGGGCGGTAGCGTAGTCGATCGCTTGCTGCACGGTGGTGATCTTTTCTGCTTGTTCGTCAGGGATTTCCATTTCGAATTCGTCTTCCAGGGCCATCACCAGTTCAACGGTGTCCAGGGAGTCAGCGCCGAGGTCGTCGACGAACGAGGATTCGATCTTGATGTCTGCTTCGGCGACGCCCAGTTGCTCAGCGACGATTTTCTTAACGCGTTGTTCGATATCCGACATGTTATGGCTCCATTTTGTTTGTTACGGAAAGCGCGCATTTTATCAGGTTTGCGCACTGAAAAACTAATTTCGGTAGCTGCTGCGTATTTGCCTACAACTAATCCGAAATCACTGCTAAAAGACGAGAACCGGTGGATTTTACGCCACCGGAACACATCAGTTCATGTACATCCCGCCGTTCACGTGCAGGGTGGTGCCGGTAATATACGCTGCTTGCGGCGACGCCAGGAAGGCGACGGCGGCGGCGATATCCTCGGGCTTGCCCAGGCGTGCCAGCGGGATCTGCGTCAACAGGGCGGCGTGCTGCTCTTCGCCCAGGCCCTTGGTCATGTCGGTGTCGATGAAGCCCGGCGCCACGCTGTTGACGGTGATGTTGCGGCTGCCGATTTCACGCGCCAGCGCGCGGCCCATGCCCTCGACGCCGGCCTTGGCGGCGGCGTAGTTCATCTGGCCCGGATTGCCGGAGGACGCCACCACCGAAGTGATGTTGATGATACGCCCAGTCTTGGCTTTCATCATGCCGCGCAGGACGGCGCGCGACAGGCGGCCGACCGAGCTCAGGTTGGTGGCGATGACGCTGTCCCACTCTTCATCCTTCATGCGCATGGCCAGCTGGTCCTGGGTGATGCCGGCGTTGTTGACCAGGATGCCGACGGCGCCCCAGGTCTTGCTGATCTCGTCGATGACGGCGGCGCAGCGTTCGGGGTCGGTGACGTTGAGTACCATGCCCTTGCCGGCTTCGGCGCCGAACTCGGCCAGATAAGCCGAGATCGCTTCCGCGCCGGCTTCGGTGGTGGCGGTGCCGATCACGCGGGCGCCTTGACGGGCCAGCTCCTGGGCAATGGCCTTGCCGATGCCGCGCGATGCGCCCGTAACCAGGGCAACTTGATTTGCTAAATTCATGGTGTTCCTTAAACGTTTAGGGAGTGTGCCTGAAGACCCGGCTGCTTATTTGAGCAGGGTCAACACGCGTTCCAGCGAGGCTTGATCGGTGATCGCATCGCCGACCAGCGTGGCGTCGATGCGCTTGGTCAAGCCCATCAGCACCTTGCCAGGTCCGCACTCGACCACTTGCGTGATGCCTTCGGCGGCGACCTTCTGCATGGTTTCGACCCAGCGCACCGGCGCGGCGGCCTGGCGCACCAGCGCATCCTTGATGCTGGCCGGATCGGTCAGCACGGCGACGTCGACGTTGTTGATCAGCGCGATCTGCGGCGCCGAGAACGTCAGGCCTTCCATGTAGTCGCGCAGGCGGTCCGACGCCGGCTTCAGCAGCGACGAATGGAACGGCGCCGACACCGGCAGCTTCATGGCGCGCTTGGCGCCCTTGGCCTTGGCGGCTTCGCAAGCGCGCTCGACCGCGATGGTATCGCCGGCGATGACCACTTGCGCAGGCGCGTTGAAGTTGACCGCTTCGACCACCGAGCCAGGCACGGCGGCGGCGGCTTCGGCGCAGGCGGCGCGGACATCATCGTCCGACAGGCCCAGCACCACAGCCATGGTGCCCATGCCAACCGGCACGGCTTCCTGCATGGCTTGCGCGCGGAAGCGCACCAGCGGCACGGCATCCTTGAACGAAATCACACCGGCAGCCACCAGCGCCGAGTACTCACCCAGGCTGTGACCGGCAACGATGGATGGCAGCGGACCACCGGCGGCGATCCATGCGCGGTAGACGGCGACCGCAGCGGTCAGCATGACCGGCTGGGTGTTGGTGGTCAGGTCCAGCTCTTCCTTCGGACCTTCGGCGATCAGTTTGCCGAGGTCGAATTGCAGCGCATCGGATGCCTCGGCGATGGTCTGCGCCACCACCGGATTGCCGGCAAAGCCGTCCATCATCGCGATCGCTTGCGAACCCTGGCCTGGAAATACAAAAGCAAATTTAGTCATACTTCATCCATCTCATTTTTATTGAACGCTACGCTAGCATGCCATCGTGACAGCTTTGCTACCGACGAGTCCGTTAGAACTCTAATTCTAATTCAGCCCGTTAAAAACGCGCCAAAACCGCGCCCCAGGTAAAGCCGCCGCCCACACCTTCCATCATGATGTGCTGGCCCTTCTTGATGCGGCCGTCGCGCACGGCGACGTCCAGCGCCAGCGGGATCGAGGCGGCCGAGGTGTTGCCGTGCTGGTCGACGGTGACGACCATCTTCCCGGCGGGCAGGCCCAGCTTCTTGGCGGTGCTGTTCATGATGCGGATGTTGGCCTGGTGCGGTATCAGCCAGTCGATCTGGTCGGCCGTCATATTGGCCTTGTCCAGCGCTTCGTGCGCGACCTTCTCCAGCACCGACACGGCCAGCTTGAACACGGCCGGACCATCCATGTACAGGAAGGCGCTGCCGGCGACCGCGCCGCCATCGACCGAACCCGGCACGCTGAGGATGTCCGAATGGCGGCCGTCCGCGTGCAGCTTGGTGGCCAGGATGCCCGGCTCTTCCGATGCGCTCAGCACGATGGCGCCGGCGCCATCGCCGAACAGCACGCAGGTGGTGCGGTCGTCGAAATTAAGGATGCGCGAAAACACTTCGGCGCCGATCACCAGCACGTTCTTGTGCACGCCGGCACGGATGAAGGCGTCGGCGGTGGACACGGCGTAGACGAAGCCGCTGCACACGGCTTGCACGTCGACCGCCGCGCTGTTGTTGGTCATGCCCAGTTTTTTCTGCACGATGCAGGCGGTGCTGGGGAAGCTGCCGAAGAAGTCCGGCGTCGAACTGGCCAGCACGATCAGGTCGATGTCGTTCGGCTCCAAACCGGCCATCTCCAGGGCCTTCTTGGCGGCGTTGACCGCCAGGTCCGACGATTTCTGTTCAGGCTCGGCGAAGTGGCGTGCCGAAATACCGCTGCGGCTGACGATCCATTCGTCCGAGGTCTCTATGCCCTTGGCGGCGAGTTGATCAGCCAGGTCCTGGTTGGTCACACGCTTTTCCGGCAGGTAGCTGCCGGTGCCTATAATTTTGCTGTACAAAGTCATGCCGTTCTACCGTCCACTAAATAGTTGAGCTTGGTACTTCCGGGGTATCCGTGTTGCGCGGCATGAGCTCGGCGATCATTTCCGAGATATGCCCCAACACATCATTTTTTGCAGCATCATACGCGCGTCGGATCGCCCACTCGAAAGAATAGGCATCGGCGCCGCCATGGCTCTTGAACACCAGGCCGCGCAGGCCCAGCAGACTGGCGCCGTTGTGGCGCGATGGCTGGAAGCGATCCTTGACCGCCTTCAACGCACCGCCGCCGAGCAAGGCGCCCAGCATGGTCAACAGATTACGCTTGAATTCCGTGCGCAGGGTGTCGCCGAAGAATCGTGCGACGCCCTCCACCGCCTTCAAGGTCACGTTGCCGACAAAGCCATCGCACACCACGATATCGGTGGTGCCTTTGAAGATGTCGTTGCCTTCGACGTTGCCGTAGAAGTTGAGCGCGCCGCGCTCGTGATCGACCTGCAGCAGCTTGCTGGTGGCCTTGACCACTTCATTGCCCTTGATATCCTCGGTGCCGACGTTCAGCAGGCCGATGGTCGGGCGATCGATTTTTTCCATGGCCGAGACCAGCACCGAACCCATGATGGCGAACTGGTGCAGGTGATGCGGTTCGCAATCGACGTTGGCGCCCAGGTCCAGCATATAGGTCGGGCCATTCTTCTGGTTCGGCATGATGCCGCAGATGGCCGGACGGTCGACGCCGGTCATGGTCTTGAGCACATAGCGCGACACCGCCATCAGCGCGCCGGTATTGCCGGCCGAGACGCAGGCCTGGGCCTTGCCGTCCTTGACTTGCTCGATGGCGACGCGCATCGACGAATCCTTCTTGCGGCGCAGGGCCACTTCGAGCGGATCGTCCATGGTGACTTGTTCGGAGGCGTGTTGCACGGTGATGCGCGGATGCGTATCGGCGTGCTGCTTTTTCAATTCCGCGCGGATGACGTCCTCCAAACCGACCAGGATCAGTTCAGCGTCAGGCTCACGTTTGAGGAAGGAAACTGCTGCGGGGATAGTGACCGACGGGCCGTGATCGCCACCCATGCAGTCGATAGAAATTTTGATTGTCATTTGTTTTGATTCAGTACCACGCTCCAGCCCATGCGGGGCAAGCTGCGGCAAGCTGCGGACCAACCACATCCAGGTCTACGCGTTTCAAAATGACGGTGTGCAAAAGAGGATTGCAGCCGATGATAAAGAAAAAGCGATGCTCCGCGAGTTATCCACGTAGCACCGCCTATTTCCGGGTCCAGCAAAAGCGTCGATTACTCGTCGTTTTTGGTTTTCAGGACTTTACGACCACGGTAGAAGCCGTTAGGGCTGATGTGGTGACGCAGGTGGGTTTCACCGGTGGTTGGCTCGATACCCAGTTGTGGAGCAACCAGGAAATCGTGCGAACGGTGCATACCGCGCTTCGAAGGGGACTTCTTGTTCTGTTGAACTGCCATGTTAATGACTCCTAATACATAAGTTCTAAAATTTTAACACATTCGACCAGCAAATACATGCGAATCGAGTATCCTGCCGGCAAAACTGAACCGGCATAGTTAAACTGAGATTTACTACATTTCACTGCTGACTTGCCATACTCGATTTACTACACGCGTTTGACACGTTCTTTACAACACTACTTATTCGGTACTGCTTTATTCGGATTTGAGGCCCTTGAGGGCGTCGAACGGCGACAACTTTTCGCTTTTTGCCTTGTCCAGCAGAGCGGAGTCGGGGCAGACATCATGTTTCGGCGTATGCGGCAGGGCCAGCAGCGCTTCGTCTTCCACCAAGTCCATCAGCTCCATGCTGCGGCTGCCGACGATCACATCGATCGTCTCGTCGTTGATCATTTCTTCGATCTCGTCCGCTTGCTCATCGTCCTTGCCCAGCATCAGCACGGTTTGTGCGTCGATGGTGTGCGCGTAAGGCGTCAGGCAGCGCTGGCAGACCAGTTGCACGGTGCCGGAAACCGACAGCGTCATCTGCGGGAAGCCCATCTTGCTGGTGCCCCCTACTGCTTTCCAGGCGATCGTGCCCGACGTATCGGCACAATCCTTGGTCAAACGGGTCATTTCGGCAACAGGCGTCACGCCTTGCTGGCTGCCGTTGCTCCGACAAAATTCAAAGGCGTCGATCACAATAGCATTCATTACAGAAAATTTCCCCGGAAAACCTGCGATAATAACAGGGTTTTCATCGTCAAGTCAAAGCCTTAGCGTATTTTTCGTTCTTTTTTGCCGCTGGCACGTCCGGCGACAGAGCATATAACATTCCCCTCATGACATCAAGTTTACTCGTACTCGCCTCCAGTTCCGCGTATCGCCGCGAACTCTTATCACGGCTGCAACTGCCGTTCGACGTGGCGGTGCCCGATATCGACGAAAGCCCGCTGCCCGGCGAGACGCCCAGCGCCACCGCGCTGCGCCTGGCGCGCGAAAAAGCCGCCGCCGTGGCCGCCAAGCTGCCGGGCCGCATCGTCATCGGCTCCGACCAGGTCGCCACGCTGGACGATGAGCAGATCGGCAAGCCGGGCAACCATGCCAACGCGCTGGCCCAGCTGCAGAAGATGCGCGGCCGCGAAGTGATCTTCCACACCGCGTTGTGCGTGTGGGATGGCAGGAACGGAACCTCCCAAGTGGAAGACATCCAGACCGTCGTCAAGTTCCGCGACCTGCCCGACGCCGAGCTGGACGCCTACCTGCGCATCGAGCAGCCCTACGACTGCGCCGGCAGCGCCAAGAACGAGGCGCTCGGCATCGCCATCCTGGAACGCATCGACAGCAGCGACCCGACCGCCCTCACCGGCTTGCCTTTGATCGCGCTGACAGGCATGCTGCGCAACATCGGCGTTTCCTTCTTTACTACCTGATTGTTTTTATGACCGGCACCCTCTTCTTAATACCGAACACCCTGGGCGAGACTGAAGCACTCTCCTCCGTACTGCCCGAACAGGTGCAGCGCATCACTTCGCAACTCGATTACTTCGTCGCCGAGAACGCCAAGACGGCGCGCGCCTTCCTCAAGCTGGTCAACGCCAAGCATCCGCTGGCCAAGCCGCTGCAGGAAATCACCATCTCCGAACTCAACGTCAACACCCCGGCGGCCGCGCTGGCGGGCCTGCTGGCGCCGCTGCTGGCCGGCCAGGATGGCGGACTGGTGTCGGAAGCCGGCGTGCCCGCCGTGGCCGACCCGGGCGCCGACCTGGTGCGGCTGGCGCATCAGCACAATATTCCGGTGCGGCCGCTGGTTGGACCGTCGTCGCTGCTGCTGGCGGTCATGGCCAGCGGCTTGAACGGACAGAGCTTCGCCTTCAACGGCTATCTGCCGACCGACGCCGCGCAGCGCGCCACCCGCATCAAGGAATTGGAACAGCGCTCGCGCAAGGAAAAGCAAACGCAGCTGTTCATTGAAACGCCCTACCGCAACGCCGCCATGCTGGAAGCGTTGACGGCGGCGTGCGCGCCGGGCACGCTGCTCTGCGTGGCGACCGACCTCAGCCTGCCATCGGAAGCCATCCGCACCATGAGCGCGTCGCAATGGAAGAGCGCCAAGGCGCCGGACTTCCACAAGAAGCCCACCGTGTTCCTGCTGCTGGGCCAGTAAGCGGGGTCAGACGCCGCGGGTGTAGTCCGTCACCCACTCGATCGCGGCCAGCTGGATCGCGTACAGCTCGGCCGGCGTCAGCTCCAGCTGGTGCAGCATCTGCGCCAGCAGCTTGCCGTCGCGATTGCGCTCGATGTGCTCGATCAGGCTCAGCATGCTGCCGTAATCGCCGCTGCGGTGCAGCAGCGCGGCGCGCACTTCGTCCAGCACGTTGACGCTTTCCAGCACGTCGCGCATGTGGATGGAGAACAGCGTATCCATCAGCGACATCACGCCCACCGTGAAACCGATGTCGGCGCTGACGCGCTGCCCCGGCCGCAAATGTTCGACCATCAATTCCATGGTCTTGCCGCGCGTGGTGGCCAGCTGCAGCAGCGGTGAGGTGAACTCCTGCGTGCCGCCGCCCTTCACATACAGCAGGATCTGCAGCCAGCGCCTGAGCTGGCGCCGCCCCAGCACCATCAGCGCGTGGCCGACCGAGTTGATGCGGTAGCGCGCGCCGACCGCCGGCGTGTTCACCAGCCTCAGCAGGTTCAGCGTGATCAGCGCGTCGTGCTTGACGCTGCGTTCGATCTCGTGGCTGCTGGCGTCGGTGTTGAGCAGGTCCAGCAAATGCAGCACGCTGCGCTGCGACGGCGAAATCTTCTTGCCGCTCAGGATGACGGGCCGCGCGAAATAATAGCCCTGGAAGTATTCGAAGCCCAGCTCCATGCATTGCTGGAACTCCTCCATCGTCTCGACCTTCTCGGCCAGCAGCTTCTGCTTGGGGTTCTTCAGCACGCGCGCCAGCGCCGGCAAGGTGCCGGGCTGCATTTCCTTGATGTCGACCTTGATGACGTCGCACAGCGGCTGGAATTTCTGCACGTCCTCGGACTGGCCGATCACATCGTCCAGCGCGAACTTGAAGCCGGCCTGCTTGAGCTCGCGTATGCGGTCCAGCACTTCCGGCGTGGCTTTGACGGTTTCGAGGATTTCGAGGATGACTTTGTCGTTCGGCAGGAAGCGGATGAAGTCGCTCATCAGGCCGATGGCGTCGACGTTGACGAAGGCCATCTGGTCGCCCACCACGTGCTCCATGCCCAGCTCGGAGGCGTGGGCGATCACGGTGGCGGTGGCCTCGGCATCGTCGGTGATGGTGGCCTCGTTGCGCAGACGGGCGTCGCGGAACAGCAGCTCATATGCCACCAGCCGCTGTCCCCGGTTGAGGATGGGCTGGCGCGCGAGAAAGAAGTTGTCAGCAAGCTTGGACGGCACCGTTGACGACGTCATCATCATGGGAAGCTCCCAATCTGCAATCTGCTTTATTCGGGCTGCCGTCTCAAGCGACAACCCGCTAACTAGCAGACTATACCCTGCTATACCGTCCTGACAACATTTTTCTAGCGACTTACCGGCCGGCGCACCGCAGTGTTGCGCGTACCCGTCGGCTTGCCGCTTTCCAGCGTGAATCGGGCGCCGGAGTCCTTGCCCAGCACCTTGACCAGGTAGGGCATCACTTCCTTCAACATCGGCTCCAGCGTGTACGGCGGGTTCAGGATGAACATGCCGCTGCTGTGCAGGCCGAAGCCGTCCGGCATCGGCGTGTTGGTGGTCAGCACGACGTTGAGCCAGTCGCTGCATTGCAGCTGCTTGAGCTTGTCGGCAAACTGGCGCGACTCCATGCGCTGCAGCAGCGGATACCAGACCGCGTAGGTGCCGGTCGGGAAGCGCACCAGCGCCTCGGCCAGCGTGTCCTTGACCTTTTTGTAGTCCTGCTTGTCTTCGTACGGCGGATCGATCAGCACCAGCGCGCGGCGCGACGGCGGCGGCAGCAGCGCCTTCAGCGCCTGGAAGCCGTCGCCGCGCGTCACCAGCACGCGCTTGCCGCGCGTGGTCGGGCGTATGCCCTGCTGCGCGGCGTGCTCGTCGAGCTTGCGGAAGTTATCGGCCAGCAGCTTGGAATCGGCCGGATGCAGCTCGAACAGGCGCAGGCGGTCGTGCTCGCGCGCGACCTGGTCGGCGATGTAGGGCGAGCCGGGGTAGTAGCGCATCTTGCCGCTCGGGTTCATGGCGCGGATCAGGTCGACGTATTCCTTGAGCGGCGCGGGCATGTCGGTGCGCTCCCACAGCGGGCCGATGCCGGTGTCGTATTCGGCGTTCTTGGAGGCGAAGGAGCCGTCGAGCGCGTACACGCCGGCGCCGGAGTGGGTGTCGATATAGCTGTAGGCGGTATCTTTCTGATTCAGATACTGCATCAACTGGATGGTCACGAAATGCTTCAACACATCGGCGTGATTACCCGCGTGAAAGGCGTGGCGGTAACTCAACATAAGCTTGGTACTTCCTAAATAGTGGCGTTGCAGAACAATCCCGCATTATCCACTAGAAAGCGCCGCCAGCCAAAAATGCGCCCATATCGTTTGCATCAAAGCGTGCCCCGGCATGGTGACTAACATGGAACGGCCGTTCTGCATCCGCAGGCGCGGCGACCTTTCATGGAGGACATTATGGCATTCAATAACGTAGGTCCGCTGACCTTCCTGGCGCCGGGGCAGACGGCGTTCTGGAGCTACAGCTATCCCAGCGACCATGGCACGCAGTTCGCCTCGGCCGACGTCAAGGCGCCCAACCAGGGGGCCGTCCACATGGCGGACCAGCAAAGCAAGCGCAAGGAAAACAATGGCGACGCCACCTACTTCGTCCAGATCCACAACCAGGGCATAGGCGGCGCCTTCCACAACCTGCAAGGCGGAGGCATGTCATGAAGATGACCATCGTAACCGACGACCAGAACAACATCCTGGGCGCCGTGCAAGGCCATTCCCTGTCGGCGAAACAGGGCCAGATGGAAGTGAACGTCTCGTTCGCACCTGGCCACAAAACCCACATGCTGGAGGTGGACGACGACCTGGCCACCATCCACGACGTGGATGACTTCCAGCGACGCCTGAAGCAGCACCTGCATCAGCACCTGGGCAAACAGCCCTGAAGCCAGCACCGCGCACGCGGACGGATCGCCGCCGCGTGCGCGGCATCAGGCCACCTTCCGGTCGAAGAATTGCTCGTCCTCGGTCGAACCGTGCAAGGCGGTGGTCGACGACTGGCCGTTCTGGATGCACTGGGTGACGGCGTCGAAATAGCCGGTGCCCACCTCGCGCTGGTGCTTGACGGCCGTAAAGCCTCTGTCGGCGGCGGCGAATTCCGCTTCCTGCAACTCGACGAAGGCCGACATCTGGCGGCGCGCATAGCCGTGCGCCAGGTTGAACATGCCGTAGTTGAGCGCATGGAAACCGGCCAGCGTGATGAACTGGAACTTGTAGCCCATGGCGCCCAGTTCCTTCTGGAAGCGGGCGATGGTGGCGTCGTCCAGGTTTTTCTTCCAGTTGAACGAGGGCGAGCAGTTGTAGGCCAGCATCTTGCCGGGGAATTTGGCGTGCACGGCGTCGGCGAACTGCTTGGCAAAGGCCAGGTCTGGCTTGCCGGTCTCGCACCAGACCAGGTCGGCGTACGGCGCGTAGGCCAGCGCGCGCGCTATCGCCTGCTCCAGGCCCGGCCTGACCTTGTAGAAACCCTCGACGGTACGCTCGCCGGTGCAGAACGGCCGGTCGTTGTCGTCCACGTCCGAGGTCAGCAGGTCGGCCGCCTCGGCGTCGGTACGGGCGATCACCAGCGTCGAGACGCCCATGACATCGGCCGCCAGGCGGGCGGCGGTCAGCTTCTCCACCGCCTCGCGCGTCGGCACCAGCACCTTGCCGCCCATGTGGCCGCACTTCTTCACCGACGCCAGCTGGTCTTCGAAATGCACGCCGGCAGCACCGGCGGCGATCATCGACTTCATCAGCTCGTAGGCGTTGAGCACGCCACCGAAACCGGCTTCGGCGTCGGCCACGATGGGCGCGAAGAAGTCGATCTCGTCCTTGCCCTCCGACCACTGGATCTGGTCGGCGCGCTGGAAGGTGTTGTTGATGCGCTGGACGACCATGGGCACCGAATTGGCCGGATACAGCGACTGGTCGGGATACATTTCACCGGCCAGGTTGGCGTCGCCGGCAACCTGCCAGCCCGACAGGTAGATCGCTTTCAGGCCAGCCTTGACCTGTTGCATGGCCTGGTTGCCGGTCAGCGCGCCCAGCGCGTTGACAAAAGGTTCGTTGTTGAGCAGCTTCCACAGTTTGTCCGCGCCGCGCCTGGCCAGAGTGTGCTCGATCTGCAAAGAACCGCGCAGGCGCACCACATCTTCTGCGGTGTAGCTGCGGGTGACGCCCTGCCAGCGCGGGTTGGTGTCCCAATCTTTTTGCAGGGCGGCGATTTGCTCTTCACGAGTTGTCATGGTGTTCTCCTATGTAAAACGAAATCCGTTATACAAATAGTAGACTCTTTTTCGCATGAGCAAACAGTCTTATATAAGACATATAACTCGATATTTACCCATACAAATCAATGGGATAATTCTATTTTTCCATGATGCGGAACAAGATTTCTCAAAACGAAAGAGAACTGCGCAGCAGGCCGGGCGCACTTCTCGCAATGTGAAATGAACGCCGCGCCTGATGAAAAGCAAACACCCCGCAAGCCGTGGGGCTTGCGGGGTGTTTGCCATGGGGACAATCTGAATCAGGCTTTGCGGCGGCGTGCGGCCAGTCCCAGCAGGCCCAGGCCTGCCAGCAGCATGCCGTAGGTTTCCGGCTCAGGCACGGCCATTACGGTGAAATCGGTCGCGCCCGTATAGGCGCCGGTCATCGTGAAATAACTGATTGAAGGGGTGTTTTCCAGGAAGCCGTGGAATTCACCCTGGTTCTGGTTACCGTTGGTCAGGAAGGTCAACGTCGTCGACTCGATCAGCGTAAAGCTCGAATCGTAGGCAGCGATCGTGGCCGTACCGTAATAGCGCGGTGCGTAATTGAGGAAAGCGCCCACGCCGCTAACGGCTTGCGAGAACGCCAGCATCATCGTGCTGCTCGAATCGTTCGTGCCGGCCATCGGAAAGCCGGACCAGAGACCATTGTCAGCGAAGCCATAGCCGGCGTCGTAGCCGTAGACCGAATTGTTGTTGGCGCTGCTCCAGATCACGCCCGGCGCCAGGGTCTGTGGACCGGCGCCAAAATACCCCAGCACCGGCATAGGTAAAACGGTGCCACCCGGTAGCGACGTCACCGGAGCGGCTTGGGCGGACAGCCCCAGTGCACACAACACTGCGAAAGTTAGTTTCTTCATGGAAGACTCCTGATGAACCTGCACTTAAGCACCAAAAATTGATGCATTGTAATTTTTACATGCAGGCACATCAGTGTCAATATTCATTGCAAAAATACCACAAATGTTTCAATATGGAAAACATTATGAGACTAGCATTTGCTGAGCCACCAGGATGCCGTCCGCATCGGCATAGATCCAGTCGCCCGGCTGCACCGGCACGCCCTGGATGTGCACCCGCACATTGCGCTCGCCGACGCCCTTCTTGCTGCTTTTCTGCGGATGGGCGCCCAGCGCGCGCACGCCGATTTCGCACGAGTTGATCTCGTCGGTGTCGCGGATGCAGCCGTCGACGATGATGCCGGCCCAGCCATTGTCCTGGGCCAGCAAGCCCAGCTGACCGCCGACCAGCGCGCGGCGCAGGCTGCCGCCGCCGTCGATCACCAGCACATTGCCGCCGCCCTGGGTTTCCAGCACCGAACGCACCAGCGCGTTGTCCTCATGCACCTTGAGCGTGGTCACGCGGCCCGAAAACTGCACCTGCTTGCCAAAGTGGCGGAACACCGGCGGCAACACGGCCAGGCGGCCGTCCTCCAGCAGATTGGCGTTGTCGTCGCATAAATCGGTGGTGGCGAAATTCATTGTCGTTCCGTGCATATGGTGAAGGAAACAATGATTCTATGCTGTTTTGGCGGCCGCGACCAAGCGGGTCTTGCTGCCGACGCCGAGCGCGGTCAGGATCACCAGCGCCTGGAACGCGCCGATGCCGATGAACACGCCGGACGGATGGTTGGCGTCCATCAGCGCGCCGAATAGCAGCGGGCCCAGCGCCAACCCGCTGTCCAGGCCGGAATACACGACGCCGAACACGCGGCCGGTGGCGTTGGCCGGCGCCGCGCCCCGTATCAGCAGGTCGCGCGAGGGGCCGGAAATGCCGGTCGCCAGGCCGATCAGCCCCATCAGCGCGACCGCCATCCAGGCCGGGGCCACGGCGGCGGCCAGCACCAGCGACAGCAGCGCCGCCGTGCCGAAGGCCATGATGATGACGCGGTCGTGATTGCGGCTGCCCGCCGCGAGGAAGCCGCCGTACACCATGCCGGCCGCCGAGGCGATCATGTAAGCGGTGTAGGCCGTGGTGGCCCAGGCCAGCGACATGCCGTACAGGCTCACCAGGCTGGTCGCCGCGAAGCTCTGGATGCCGGCCAGCGCCACCGCCGAGATCAGGAAGAAGGCAAAGCACATCCACACCACCGGCAGGCGCAGGAAGCCGAACGCCCCGCCCTGGCCTGCTCCGGCCGAGGCCGCCGGCGCCGCAGCCGAACCGGGCCGCAGCGCATGGCGGTTCCAGACCAGCAGCGCCAGCACCGCCAGCGGCAGCAGGGCCGCGCTCAACAGCGCCGTGCGCCAGTCGGTGCGGCTGGCGACAAAGGTCAGGAACAGCGGCGAGATCGCCCAGCCGATATTGCCGCTGATGCCGTGCACCGAAAAACCGTGCGCCAGCCGCCGCTTGGACACCCGCTGGTTCAGCAGCGTGTAGTCGGCCGGATGGAACACGCTGTTGCCGCAGCCTGCCAGCAAGGCGCCCAGCATCAGCTGCGCATAGCTGTGCGCGCTCGACAGCATCACCGCTGACAAGCCCAGCAGCCCGATGCCGCCGAACAGCACGGCGCGCGCGCTGTAGCGGTCGACGACGAAGCCGGCCATCGCCTGCCCCACGCCGGAGACGGTGAAGAACACCGTCATCAGCAGGCCCAGCTCGGCGTAGCTCAGATGGAATTCCGGCTTCAGCCACGGTATCAGCGCCGCCAGGATCACGTGGTAAAAGTGCGAAGTGCCGTGCGCCAGCCCGACCAGGCCGATGACCCGGGCGTCCTGCCGCAGCAACGATGTATCGTTCATGCCGTCTCCCTGCTTCAAAAAAGAAGGCCTAGTGTAAGCACTTCGCCCGCGTCTGATTTAAGATAGAAGGTCAACTTTTATCGAAATCCCGCCATGCCGATACCGGTCGTCACCCACACCCAGTTTAACTGGAACTGCGACTTCCCCACCGCCGCCCGGCCGCTGACCATGTCCGGCCGCGACCTGCCGGCCGACGCCGTGCTGCTGCCGCACCACCATCCGTGGGGCCAGTTCACCTACGCCATGCAGGGTGTGATGCGCGTGACGGCCAACCACAGCAGCTGGATCGTGCCGCCGCAGCGCGCCATCTGGATCGCGCCGGACGTCAAGCACGCCGTCACGGTGCTGGAGCCGACCCGGCTGCGCCCGCTGTGCGTGCACGCCAGCCGCTCGCCCTTCCCCGACGCCTGCAAGGTGGTCGAAGTGTCCGGCCTGCTGCGCGAGCTGCTGGCCGCGCTGGAGCAGCACGACCAGGACGAGCAGTCCGGCCGTGAGCGCCTGCTGGGCGAGATGATCCTCGACGAACTGCCGCGCTGCGCCGCCCGTCCGCTGCGCGTGCCGCTGCCGCATGACAAGCGCCTCAAGGCCCTGTGCGACGCGCTGGTCGCCGATCCCGGCGCCGAGCACACGCTGGCGGCCTGGGCCGGCCAGGTCGGCGCCTCCGAACGCACGCTGACGCGCCTGTTCGAGCGCGAACTGGGCATGAGCTTCAGCCAGTGGCGCCAGCAGGCCAGGCTGGCGCACGCGGCGCCGCTGATCGCGCGCGGCGTGCCGCTGTCGCAGGTGGCGGCGCAGCTCGGCTACGCCAGCCAGTCGGCCTTCTCGGCCATGTTCAAGAAGACCTTCGGCAGCACGCCGACATCTTTTTTCGCTGAAAAGTAGATAAACGGTCAAGTTTTCGTTTAATGCACCGTTAACGTTGACTTGGACGAAAGTACGGTACATTAGTGGAAACTCAACAACTCGAAAAACGGTATCGCATGACCGACGTGTCGCTCTTCTCGAACGCGCAGATTGCCGCGCTGCTCGCCGCGCTACCGGACCCGGCGTTTATCCTCACCCGCAGCGGCAAGTACGCCGCACTGTTCGGCGGCACCGACGCCCGCTACTACCACGACGGCAGCGCCCTGGTCGGCAAGAGCATCCCGGACGTGCTGAACGGCGAAAAGGCCGCCTGGTTCATCGCGCAGATCGCCATCGCGCTGGCCAAGACAGGCTTGCACGTGGTCGAATACCACCTGGACCGCAAGGATGTGAAAGGCCTCGACGCCGACGGCCCGGAAGACACGATCTGGTTCGAAGGCCGCGTGCAGGCGCTGGAGTACCGGGTGCTGGGAGAGGATGCGGTGTTGTGGGTCGCCAGCAATATCACCGCCAGCAAGAAGCTGGAAGCCTTGCTGCGCATGCAAAGCGAGACCGATGCGCTGACCGGCCTGGCCAACCGCCGCAAGCTGATGCAGGCGCTGACCGACAGCTACGAGCTGTTCGCCCGCTACCAGACGCCGGCTTCGGTGCTGATCTTCGACATCGACAAGTTCAAGAACATCAACGACACCTACGGCCACCTGAGCGGCGACAAGGCGATCCAGGCCACGGCCGATGTCTGCCGGCGCGAGCTGCGCACCACCGACTTCCCGGCCCGGCTGGGCGGCGACGAATTTGTGATCCTGATGCCGCACACCGGCTGGGAGCAAGCCAGGCCGATCGCCGAGCGGCTGCGGCAGAAAGTGCCGGCCGCCCTGCGCGCACTGGGCACGCTGGGCGACGGCGCCACCATCAGCGGCGGCCTGAGCGAACTGCTACCCGGCGACAGCTCCTTCGAGGACGTGCTGAAACGGGCGGACGACGCGCTGTACCGCGCCAAACGCGACGGCCGCAACCGCATCGTCCACCTTGAAGCCTAGCTGAAGGTCAGCTCGCCGTTCACCGGATCGGCGTCGACGTGGATGATGTCCTTCGGACCGAAATGGCCTTGCAGGATCAGCTTGGACAGCGGATTCTCGATCTGCTGCTGGATCGCCCGCTTCAACGGCCGCGCGCCATACACCGGATCGTAGCCCGCCTCGGCGATCTTGTGCAGCGCCCCTTCGGTGATCGTCAGCGTCATCTCCATCTTGGCCAGACGCTGCTCCAGGATCGCCAGCTGGATCTTGGCGATGGCGCCGATGTTCTTCTCATCGAGGCCGTGGAACACGACGATTTCATCGATGCGGTTGATGAACTCCGGACGGAAGTGCGAACGCACCTCGGCCATCACCGCCAGCTTGACCACGCCGGGATCGGATTCCTCCATCGCCTGGATCTTGTGCGACCCCAGGTTGGACGTCATGATGATGACCGTGTTCTTGAAGTCCACCGTGCGGCCCTGGCCGTCCGTCATGCGGCCGTCGTCCAGCGCCTGCAACAGCACGTTGAACACGTCCGGATGCGCCTTCTCCACCTCGTCCAGCAAGATCACGCTGTACGGCTTGCGGCGCACGGCCTCGGTCAGGTAGCCGCCCTCGTCGTAGCCCACATAGCCGGGCGGCGCGCCGATCAGGCGGGCCACCGAATGCTTCTCCATGAATTCGCTCATGTCGATGCGTATCATCGATTCCTCGGTATCGAACAGGAAGCCCGCCAGCGCCTTGGACAGCTCGGTCTTGCCGACACCGGTCGGCCCCAGGAACATGAAGGAACCATAGGGACGATTCGGATCGGACAGGCCGGCGCGCGAACGGCGGATCGCATCGGACACGGCGGCGATCGCCTCGTCCTGGCCGACCACGCGCTCGTGCAGCTTCTCTTCGATGTGCAGCAGCTTGTCACGCTCGCCCTGCATCATGCGCGACACCGGGATGCCGGTCGCGCGCGACACCACCTCGGCGATTTCCTCGGCGCCGACTTCGGTGCGCAGCAGCTTGGGCTTGGCGGCGTCGCCAGCTTTCAGGTTCACGCTCTCGGCCTGTTTCAGCTGCGCCTCCAACTCCGGCAAGCGGCCGTACTGCAGCTCAGACACGCGCTGCCAGTTGCTGTCCCGCGTGGCCTGCTCCATTTGCAGCTTGATGCGCTCGATTTCTTCCTTGATGTGGGTGCTGCCCTGCACCACCGCCTTCTCGGCCTTGAGGATTTCCTCGTAGTCGTTCAGCTCGCGCTGCAGGCGCAGGATCTCTTCGTCGATCAGGTCCAGGCGGCGGCGCGAGCCTTCGTCCTTCTCCTTCTTGACGGCTTCCTTCTCGATCTTCAGCTGGATCAGGCGGCGTTCCAGCTTGTCCATCACCTCCGGCTTGGAGTCGATCTCGATCTTGATCTTGGACGCGGCTTCGTCGATCAGGTCGATCGCCTTGTCGGGCAGGAAGCGGTCCGTGATGTAGCGGTGCGACAGCTCGGCCGCGGCGATGATGGCGGCGTCCGAGATGGCGACCTTGTGGTGCAGCTCATACTTGTCCTGCAAGCCGCGCAGGATGGCGATGGTAGCTTCCACCGACGGCTCGTCGACCAGGATCTTCTGGAAGCGGCGCTCCAGCGCGGCATCCTTCTCGATGTATTTGCGGTATTCGTCCAGCGTGGTGGCGCCGACGCAATGCAGCTCGCCGCGCGCCAGCGCAGGCTTGAGCATATTGCCCGCGTCCATGGCGCCATCGGCCTTGCCGGCGCCGACCATCGTGTGCATCTCGTCGATGAAGACGATGGTCTGGCCTTCGTCCATGGCCAGTTCCTTCAGCACGGATTTCAAGCGCTCCTCGAATTCGCCGCGATACTTGGCGCCGGCCACCAGCGCCGCCATGTCGAGCGACAGCACGCGCTTGCCCTTGAGCGAATCGGGCACCTCGTTGTTGACGATGCGCTGCGCCAGGCCTTCGACGATGGCGGTCTTGCCGACGCCGGGTTCGCCGATCAGCACGGGATTGTTCTTGGTGCGGCGCTGCAGCACCTGGATGGCGCGGCGGATCTCGTCGTCGCGGCCGATCACGGGATCGAGCTTGCCGGAGCGGGCGCGCTCGGTCAGGTCCAGCGTGTATTTTTTCAGGGCTTCGCGCTGGCCTTCGGCTTCGGCGTTGTCCACCTTGGCGCCACCGCGCACGGTGTCGATGGCCGCTTCCAGCGACTTGCGGGTCAGGCCGTTCTCGCGCGCCAGCTGGCCGGCGTCGGATTTGTCGTCGGTCAGCGCCAGCAGCACCATCTCGCTGGAGATGAACTGGTCGACGCGCTTTTGCGCTTCCTTGTCCGCCAGGTTCAGCACCGCCACCAGCTCGCGGCTGGCCTGGACGTCGCCGCCGGTGCCCGAGACCTTGGGCAGCCGCTCCAGCGAGGAGCCCAGCGCCTTGGTCAGGCCGCCGACATTGACGCCGGCGCGCTGCAACAGGGAGCGCGCGCTGCCGTCGTTCTGGTTCAGCAGCGCGGTCAGCAGGTGGACCGGTTCGATATACTGGTTGTCGTTGCCCACGGCGAGACTCTGCGAGTCCGACAGGGCTTCCTGGAGTTTGGTGGTGAGTTTGTCTTGCCGCATGGAATTGCTCCAATATATTTAACTTATCGCATACATAGGGATATGCGATCAGTTTTCAAGGAGACGCCTATTTAATTAACAAATCCATGACCTACATCAATTATGGCTAAACGCTCCATTTTTTCAGCGCGACATCGTCGCTGACGCGGGCGTCGACCCAGCGCGCGCCGTCCGGAGTCTGTTCCTTCTTCCAGAACGGCGCCTCCGTTTTGAGGTAATCGATGATGAATTCGCAGGCCGCGAAGGCCTCGCCGCGATGCGCCGACGTCACCGCCACCAGCACGATCTGCTCCTGCGGCTTGAGCGGCCCCACCCGGTGGATCACCAGCGCGCCGAACACCGGCCAGCGCTGCCTGGCCTGCTCGATGATGGCGAGGATGGATTGCTCGGTCATGCCGGCGTAGTGCTCCAGCTCCATCTCCGCCACACTGGCGCCCTCGTTCAGGTCGCGCACGGTGCCGACAAAGCTGACAATGGCGCCAACCTTGGGATTGTCGGCGCGCAGCCGCGCCAGCTCTGCGTTGAGATCGAAGTCCTCCGCCTGGATGCGGACCTGGCCTAAGCTCATGCGCGCTCCGAAGCGCCGATGCGGCGGAACAGCTGCTCGATGCGGCTGGCGGTGCGGGCGTCGGCCAGCGCCGGCATCGCGCACAGTTGCAGATAGGCGCTGCCCGCGCTCTGCGGCTTCTGGCCGGACTTCAGCGACGATTGCAGCACTTCGACCTGCATCTTCAGCCGCTCGCGCGCGAACTCGGCGCCGCTGTCGACGCCGGCCACGATTTCCAGCCGCAGCACTTCGTCCAGCAGCTTGGCGCGGTTGCGCTCCAGCTGCTCGGCGTAGGCGCTGCGCTTGCCGTCCAAAGCTGCCAGCGCGGCATTGAAGCGGCCATGCAGCGCGCGTTCGTACTCGGCGGCCAGCGGCGGCAGCGCCGACCAGCGCGACTGCCAGTCGGCGCCATCGATGGCGGCGCCGTCGGCGGGCGTGCCGATCGCGCTTTCCAGCGCCTGGCACAGGCGCAGCTTGTCGCGCAGCGCGTTGGCCTGGGCGGCGCCGGCGCGGCGCTTGATCGCGTCGGCCTGGCCCTGCACCGTCGCCACCGCAGCGTTGTAGCGTTGCAGGATGCGCGCTTCGGCCGCGCGCGGCACGCCGCCGGACGCATGCCAGGCCGACGCCGCATCGCGCAGCGTCTTGGCGATGGCCGCCAGCTGGGCCTTGTCATCGCCGCTGAAGGTGGCCGTTTCCAGTTCCTGGCACAGCGCTTCGCGTGCGTGCAGGTGGGCCTTGCGTTCGTGGTCGGCCGCGTGGGCGGTTTCCTTGCGCTTGTTGAAGATGGTGTCGCAAGCGGCGCGGAAACGCTGCCACAGCGCCTGTTCGGCCTTGCGCTCCAGCGGGAGCGCCTTGGCCTGCTCCTGCCAGCGCTCTTGCAGGCGGCGCAGGTGGTCCAGCGTGTGGCGCTCGCCCGGCTGCATCTGCTCCGCTTCGGCGATCAGCTGCTCGCGCTTGGCCGTTTCGATCTTGCGTTGTTCGGCCAGTGGGGCCAACATTTGCGCCAGCGCCTTATCGAAAGCTTGATCTAGCTTACGTTTTTCCTTGCGGTCGATGGTGCCAAGACGGCCCCACATCTGACGCAGACGCTGGCCGGCGGCGGCCACGTTTTTCAGGTCGGCGCCCTCGCCCGCCGCGCTGGCGGCCATGGCCCGGGTTTCGTCCACCAGCGCCTGCGCCTTGGCGGCGTTGGCGTGGCGCTCGTCGGCCAGTTGCTTGAAATGGGCGGCGGCCGGCGCGTAGGCCGTGGTGCAGGCGGTGTCGAAACGTTCCCACAAGCTCTTCGGCGCATGGCCGGAAACGGCGTCCAGCGACTTCCAGCGCTCGCGCATGCTGCCGACTTTCTTGGCCAGTTCGCTCATCGCCAGGCCCAGTGCGGGCAATTCTTCCACCGCCTTGACCAGCTCTTCACGCGAGACGTTGCCGCCCCAGCGCGCCCAGTCGCCCAGGCGTTTGAGCTCGGCGCGCACGTGGTTCAGGCGGTCGGTCTGGGCCGGAGTCAGGCGGGTCTTGTGTTCCTTCAGCCATTTGTCGTGGTCGGCGGCGGCGTGCAGCAAGCCTTGCGCCAGCGCGGCCTCCATCGCATCCAGCGTTTCCAGGAATTTCTTGTCGGTTTCCTTGGGTGCGGCGGGCTGCTTTGGCGGGCGCGCGGCCGGGGCCGGGGCCTGCGCCGGAGCCTGGACGGCTGGCGCGGCGGCTGTGGCGGCCGGCTCAGCAGCTAGTGGCAACGTTTCCGGCACGCTGGCGGCACGGGCCAGCGCGCTGCGGCTCTGCTCCAGCGCCTGCGCGAAATCGCTCAGCAGATGCTTGGGCAAGGCATTGTGTTCGGGCGCCTGCTGATAGCCGGCATGCGCGGCGACGTGGCGCTCCAGCGCCTGCTGCGCCTCTGCCGGCGGCAATCCGGCCGACGGCAGCTGGCGCAGCGCGGCCAGCGCATCGATGATGGCGCGCTGCAAATCGACTTGCGCTTCCAGGCGCGCAGCCAGCGCGGCGCGCGCGCTGGCGAACGGCTCGGCCAGATCCGGCACGGCCGCTGTCACCTGCCATTGGCGATCCAGGTCGGCGACCTGGTTAGGGGTCAGTTTCTCGTCCTGCAACAGGCGCTGGGCCAGCTCCAGGCAAGCCTGGGCTTTTTGCCGCTCGGCCTGCTGGTAGCGGATCGCATCCAGCCGTCCCTGCATCAGCTTGGCGACGCGGCGGTCGGTATTGCGCATCGCCTGCAGCACCTGTTCGAGATACGCCTGCGACTGCACGTGCTCGGCTGCCGTCAGGCGCACGCCGGCGAATTCGCTTTGCAGGATCAGCTGGACGGCGGCGGCTTCGTTGCCCGCCAGCCCGGCGGCGCACCGCGCCTGTTCGTCGCGGCGGCTGGCCGATGCGGCAGCGGCGGCGCCCTGCTCGGGTGTCGCCACGGCGGCCTGGAGTTCGGCCGTCTGGTCGGTAGTTCGCTTGAAGATGAAATCGAACATGGTGCGCTATGAGATGGCTAAAACCACCATCATAGCAAAGCAAAGGGAATTTGCCCGAGGCGTATGCTAATTGGGCGGTTATTTCATCGCCGGCATTTGCCGGGTCGATCGGACGACGGTGCTCGGGGCCGGATGAGTCCCGGTTTCGTCGATGCTTACTATCGGCAACACTTGCAAGCCGGGAATGCTGATCTGGCCGTCATCCACGGCCCGCAAGGCGTTGACCGTGCTACGGCCGGCCGTCTTCGGGGCCGCCTCGACCGCTGTGCCCGGCGCCAGGCCGGCACGCTTCATTTCCTCCAGATGCTTGTCATGCATCATCAATTGATTCGCAATGGAAAACCATGTTTCGCCGGCGATGGCGTTGCGGGCGATGGCGAACAGTTCCTGCTCTTCTTTCTCCAGCCGCTTCAGCAGCGAGGAGCAGAAGGTTTCGATACTGTCGCAGATCAAGTTGACCTGGTCGTCGCGCACATCGGCCAGCGAACCCAGCTTGTCTTGCAACATGCGGATCGACAGCAGCGCGGACTGGTTCAAACGGTTGAGCTCGTCCAGCAACTGGTCTGCACGTTCGGTCGCTTCGCGCAGCGCGGGGATCAGGTACATCTCGGTCTTGCGCCAGTGGCAGGCCTGGTACAGGCTGTTGAGATTCTCGCAGGCATATTCCAGCTGCGACAAGGTGATGCGGTTTTGATGCATCAGCGTGGAGCGCACATACTTTTGGAAAGATAACAAACTGAGGCGGACACTGGCGTGTTCCACCGACAGTGCTACCAGAGTATATGTGGCAGTTAACATTCTGACTCCCAAAGCTGAAGTTGCGGGCGCCCGGATGAGCGGCAAGAGCGGAAGTAAAAGTGTAAATAAAGCCGACAAACACGCATTGAGCTAGAACAAACATGCGCCCCTGCGTTATGCACTCCAATATATAACAAGCTGGCGGCGAACGCTATCGCAAAGACAACTGAAGACGCACCATTCCCGCTTCAGGATGCGGCAATACCACGCCGCCGAAATGCCGTACCAGTTTTTGCACGCCCAGATTCTCGGCCAGCGCGTCGCCGACGATCTCCCCCGTGCCCTGGCTGCGGAAATAATCGATCAATTTCTGGAACAGGATGTAGCCCAGTCCCTGCCCTTTCAAATCGGAACGCACGATGATGGCGAATTCGGCGGACTGGTTGTCCGCATCGGCCACGGCGCGCACCACGCCCAGCGTCTCCGGCTCGCCGCCGGCGCTGTTGCGGGTGGCGATGAAAGCCATCGCGCGGTCGTAGTCGATCTGCGTCAGCCGCGCCAGTTGGGCCGGCGGCAGCTCGCGCATGGCGGTGAAGAAGCGCAGCCGCACATCGTCCGGATCGAGCGCGGCGAAGAACACCTGGTGCTGCGGCGCGTCCTCGGGCCGGATCGGCCGCAGCAACAGGCGGCCGCCGCGCCAGTCGATTTCCTGCTCCAGCTCCAGCGGATATGGGCGGATCGCCAGCGCCCGGCCACGGCGCACCGGCGCCAGCTGCACGCGCGCGGCCAGCGCCACCACGCCGCCGCCGATGGCCAGCAAGGGATTCAAGTCCAGCTCCGCCAGTTGCGGCAGGTCGGCCAGCATGTCGGCCACCTGCACCAGCGTGCGGCACAGCGCATCGGCGTCGGCGTCGGTCTGGCCTTGCGCCAGCAGGCGCGCCACGCGGGTGCGGCCCACCATGTCGCGCGCCAGCACCATGTTCAGCGGCGGCAGGCCGGCGACACGGTCGGCCGCCACCTCCGCCGCGATGCCGCCCTGGCCAAAGAACACCACCGGCCCGAACACCGCGTCGGTGCCGATCTGGATGCGGGCGGCGGCCAGCGTGGCGCCGGTCAGCGCCGCCTGCTGCGGCGTCGCCAGCGCGATGCCGTAGGCCGCCAGCAGCGCCCGCGCATCCTTGTCGGACAACTCGCTGCGGCCGGCCGCCAGCGCCTCCGTCACCAGGGCCTGCGCCGCCGCCCGTTCCGGCGCGGCGGTGGCCGGCAGGCGCGCGGGCACCTCCATCAACAGCTCCTGGTTGCGGCGGTACTGGGCGATCTGCAGGAAGCCATGCACGGCTTTTTCCGGCGTGTCGTAAGTGGGCAGGCCGGCGTCGGCGAACACCTGGCGCGCGGCCGCCGCCGAGCGTCCGCCCAGCCAGCAGGACAGCACGTTCTTCGAGGCCGAGCGCATCATCGGCGCCACCGCCGCCGCAATCAGGCTGCTGGGCACCATGGCGGTCGGCGCATGCAGGAACAGCAGCGCATCGGCCTGTTTTTCGCGCAGCAGCGCTTCCACCGCGCTGGTGTAGCGCTCGACCGGCACATCGGCCAGCAGGTCGACCGGATTGGCCAGCGGCGCGTCGGCGCGGCGCAGCAGGCGCAGCGTCTCGGCCGACAGCGGCGCCAGTTGCGCCCCGCCACACGCCAGCGCATCGGCGGCGATCAGGCCCAGGCCCGCGCCGTTGGTCAGTACCGCCAGCCGCTCGCCGCGCTGCGGGCGCTGGCGGGCCAGCGTTTCGACGGCGTCGAACAGGTCTTCGGTGGAGTACACCCGCAGCATGCCGGCGCGGCGGATGGCGGCGTCGAACACCAGGTCGGCGCCAGGTGCGGCGTCGCGCCCCACCTTGAGCACGATCACCGGCTTGCCGCGCGCCGCCAGCCGTCCCGCCGACATGAACTTGCGGGCGCTGCTGACATCCTCGATGCACAGCAGGATAGCCTCGGTGTTGGCGTCGCCGGCCAGGTAGTCGAGCAGGTCGCCGAAATCGATGTCCGCGCCCTCGCCCATGGCGACGAAGCGCGAGAAGCCGATGCCGCGCAGGCTGGCCCAGTCCAGCACCGCCGTGCCCAGTGCGCCCGATTGCGACACGAAGGCCAGCTTGCCGGGATCTGCGGCGATGTGGGTGAAGCTGGCGTTCAGGCCCAGCGCCGGCGATTGCAGGCCGACGCTGCCCGGCCCCAGCACGCGCAGCAGATGCGGCTTGGCCGCCTCCAGCATCGCCTGCTGCAAGCTGCGGCTGCCGGCGCGCAGGTTCTCCAGCCCCGCCGTCATGACGATGGCGGCGCGGGTTCCGCGCGCGCCCAGTTCGGCGATCAAGCCCGGTATCGTCGACGGCGGCGAGCACAATATCGCCAGGTCCGGCGCATCGGGCAGCGCCGCCACGCGGGCGTAGCACGGCAGGTCGTGCAGGCGCTGGTGCTTGGGGTTGAGCGGCCAGATGGCGCCGCCGTCGCGGGCGAATCCGGCTTCCACCAGATTGGCCAGCACCCGCGTGCCGATGCGCTGCGGGTTGTCCGATGCGCCGATCACGGCCACCGAGCGGGGTTGGAACATGCGGTCGAGATTCCTGATGCTCATGGTGGCGATGCCCCTTGTTACCAGCGTGAAGCGTGATCCTCGGTCACGCCCATCATCTGCGTGACCATGCGTTTGGGTAGTTCCGGCGCGCTACGCACCCAGCCGGTGAAGGTGCCGATCGGCTGCAGGTAGCGGCTGGCCGCCACCACCAGGTTCTTGTTGTCGCGGCGCGCGCCTTCCGGCGTGAAGTACAGCTCCAGCAGATCGTCTTCGGTGAAGATGTGCCAGGCCGACAGCGGATCGCTGCTGTCGTAGATGAAGTGCGCCGGCGCCAGCGCGTGCACCTGGCCGTCCAGCCACAGCGCGTTTTCGTTGCCGCCGAAGTAGCCAGCCTGCAGATTGAAGCCCAGCTCCAGATTATGCGCCGACGCCCAGCGCCACGCGGTGTTGCGCGCCAGCAGACCATTGGAATAATCGAAGCTGGCGACGCCGCCGGCCAGCGGATAGTCTTCGCGGAAGGTACGCACCTCGCCGCTCAGCGGCAGGCCGGACGACTTCTGCGTCGCATGCACCGAGCCCTGTTCGACCGGCCCGGTGGCCAGCAGCAGCGGCGCCGCGCCGGGCCCGAATTCGGCGTCGATCTCCAGGTAGTCGCAGCGCAGCGTCAGGCCATAGCTGCCGTCGGCGCGGCTGTCGATGGCGATGCTGCTCTTGCGTGTCTTGAAGCTGCTCGATCCGCCGGCATGGTCGGCCAGCCGCGCCGACAGGCCGGGCAAGCCGTCCTGTGAAAAGTTGGCCAGCATGTCGCCGTCGTTGCGGTCGAAGGCGTAGGCGAAGGCGGTGCTGGTCCAGCCCAGGTCGACGATAGCGACCGCGCAGAACACCTGCTCCGTGCACAGCGCCACGTAGTGCCAGCGCTTGTGGTGGAAGCGCCGCCAGAAACGGCTGCGCGCAAACGGCGCGGCCAGCTTGCTCCAGTCGATGTGGCCGACCTGGCCGGCGTAGCGGCCGAACAGCGGTTGTCCGTCGGGACCCAGCAGGCTGGCGGGGGCGGCGGGCAGACTCATAACACTCCTACTCTCATGCGGCTTCCATTTCTTTCGTGTCTTTCGTGTTGAGGTCCAGCGCGGCGCGCAGCAGCGGCGCGAAGCCTTCCGGCGCGGCGTGGACGATCTGTATGTCGGGGCACTCGTGCCAGTTGGCCAGGCGCTGCAAGGCGCCGGCGATGTCGCGCACGAAGCGGTCGCTGACGCGCGCGCCGGGTTCCAGCACCAGCGATTTCAATTCGAACACGCCGCCGCGCCGGTGCGCCTTGGCGTCCACCCGGCCGACCAGCGCGCCGCGCCGCAAGATGGGCAGCGTGAAGTAGCCGTAGCGGCGCTTGTCGGCCGGCGTGTAGCATTCGAGCCGGTAGTCGAAGCCGAACAATTCAAGCGCGCGGCGGCGGTCCCACACCACCGGGTCGAACGGCGACAGGATGGTGGTCAGCGTCGGCGCCAGCGTGCCGGCTGCTGCCGCGGCCAGCAGCTCCGCGTGGTCCGGGTGGACGTAGACCGGATCGTCCCAGTCGTCGACCCAGGCGCGCAGCAAGGCGCCCTGCTCGACCAGTTCTTCCGGATCGAGGCGCGGCGGCTTGGTGCGGAAGTAGTCGCTGATCCAGCCGGCGCGCGCGCAGCCCATGGCCTTGACGGCCTTGAGCACCAGCGTGCGGCGCGTGTCGTCCATGTGCGGCATGCGGCTGTCGTCCCAGCCGGGCAGCACGCGCTCGGCCAGGTCGTAGATGCGCTGGAAGTTCCGGCGCTCGGCGATCATCAGCGCGCCGGCGGTGAACAGCACTTCCAGCGAACGCTTCTCCGGTTTCCAGCTCCACCAGCCGCCACTCTGGCCATCGGTGCGTTCGAAGTCGGAAGAACGGGTCGGGCCGTTGACGCGGATGTGATCGAGCACCGCGTCCACCTCGGCGCGGCGTTCGACCATCCAGGTCGCCGAATACTTCCAGCCCATCGCGGCCGGGTCGAGCATGCGGTGGCGATACAGGCCGTAGTCCTCGATCGGCACGAAGCAGGCCTCGTGCGCCCAGTACTCGAACAGCTGGCCGGCGGCCAGCGCCTGCTCCAGCCACGGTTGCGGGTAGTCGCCCAGGCGGCTCCACAAGACCAGATAGGGGCTGCGCGCCACCACGTGGATGGTGTCGATCTGCAGCACGCCCATTTGCCGGATCGCGTCCACCACGTCGGCCTGGCGCGCCTTGCGGCGGCGCGGCTGCAGCAAACCCTGCGCCGCCAGATGCAGCGCCCGCGCTGCGGCCAGGCTGATTATCAATTCGGTCATGAGCGCTATTCTAATAAAGAAATCAACATTGCCTGTGATCGGAATGGGGTTTTTTTTGACCTGCCAGCCACAAACGTGACATTTCCGTGCAGAATATCCACAGATGGCGTGCCGCTACCATTTCGCGGGGAATGTAGACTTTCGATGAACCAATTTGCCACTCGCCCGATCGTGATGTTCCTGCGCCGCCTGTACCGGGCGGTCCTGCTGCCCGTGTTTGCGCTGGCGCTGCTGGCGGCCATGTGGGCGGCGGTGACTTATCAGATCGGCCAGGAAAAGCAGACCGCGCGCAACGAGGCGGTGCTGCACAGCCAATCGCTGGCGCGCACGCTGGCCGAACACACCAACCACCTGCTGCGCCAGGTCGACCACGCGACGCAGCTGTTCAAGCTCAAATTCGAAGAAACCGACGGCGCGCTGCGGCTGGCCGAGTTCACGCGCCGCAACGGCCTGCTCGATTCGCTGCTGCCGTCCAAGCTGGACCTGCCGCTGGCGTTGCTGGGCGCCGACGGCCGCCTGGTCGACAGCCGCAACGGCTACTTCGCGCCGGACCAGCGCGACCAGGCGTTCTTCCGCCAGCATGCATCCAATCCGGCCGACACGCCGCTGGTATCGACGCCGGTGGTCGAGCCGCGCACCAAGAAATGGCAGATCCTGATTACGCGGCGGCTCAACAACCACCGCGGCGAATTCGCCGGCGTCATCATGGTGATGGTCGACCCGGCCTCCTTCGTCGAAGACTACGACCGCCTGACCGTCGATCCCGGCGGCGCGGTGCTGCTGGTGAGCCGCGAGAACGGCATGTCCACCGCCCGCGTCGACGAACAGCTGATCATCAGCGACGCGATCGACTTCACGGCGGCGCAAAGCGGCGCCCAGCAACCCGACGAGCTGCTGCTGGCGCATCCCTTCGACGCCGTCGAACGCATCTACGGTTACACCGAAATGCCGCGCTACCTGTTGCTGGCGGTGGTCGGCAATCCCGTGGGCTCGGCGATGGCGCGCTTCGAACAGCGGCGCAACGTCTACTATGGCGCGGCCGCCATCGCCTCGCTGCTGGTGCTGCTGTTTATCGGCCTGCTGATGCAGCAGGCTTACCGGCTGCGGCGCAGCGCGCGCATGATCACCGAGGCGCAGGCCATGCTGCGGGCGGCGGCCGACGCCAGCATGGACGCGGTCTACCTGCTCAAGGCTTGCCGCGTGCGCGGGCCGGGCAAGGAGATCGTCGACTTCACCATCGCCGACCTCAATGAACGCGCCGCCGCGCTGCTCGGCTCCACCGCCGACGAGGTCAAGGGCAAGCGCCTGATCGAGGTGCTGCCCGGCCTGCACACCAAGGGCTTCATCGAAAAGTACAAGACGGTGCTGATCTCCGGCCGTCCGCTGGACGAGGAGTTCGAGATCGACTTCCTGCCCGGCAGCGGCCATCTGTGGCTGCACCACCAGATCGTCGCCATCGACGAGGGCGTGGCCGTCACCACACGCGACATCACGCCGCGCAAGGAGGCCGAGCTGGCGATGCGCAAGAACCAGGCGGAGCTGGCGGCCGTCAACGACGCCTCGCCGCTGGGATTGATGCGCGCCGATCCCGCCGGCCACTGCACCTATGTCAACCGCACCTTCGAGTTCATCACCGGCTTGACGCGCGACGAAGCGCTGGGCGATCAGTGGATGCGCGCCGTCCACCCGAACGACCGCGAGGTGCTGAAGACGGCCCTGAAGCACATGGCCAAGACCCGCGTGCCCTTCCAGGACACGGTGCGCTGCGTGCATCCCGACGGCATGATGATCTGGATCTCGTTCAAGATAGCCGCGATGGTGGTGGACGGCCATATCTACGGCTACGTCGGCACGGTGGACGACATCACCCACGTGCGCAAGTCGGTGATGGCGCTGCGCGAGAGCGAATCGCGCCTGCGCACCATCGCCGACACGCTGCCGGCGATGGTGGCCTACATCGACGCGGAAGAGATCTACCGCTTCCACAACGTCGCCTACGAGCGTGAATTCAACCGCACCGGCGTGGCGGTGCTGGGCAAGTCGATCGAGGCGACCATGGGCGCGGAACGCTATCGGTTCCTGGCACCCTACATCAAGCGCGCGCTGGCCGGCGAGACGCTGACCTTCGAAGAGGACGATCCCGGCGCCGCCGTCGACCGCACCTTCGAAGTGGTGTACATCCCGCAGATGGACGAAGACGGCATCACCGTGATCGGCTTCCACGTCATGCGGCAGGACATCACGGCGCAGAAACGCGAGAAGCTGCGCCTGCTGAAATTGTCGCAGGTCGATGCGCTGACGGGGCTGACCAACCGCGCCGGCTTCCTGCAAAAGCTCCAGGACGCAATGGCCGCCAGCCGCGAGAACCACAGCCTGATGGCGGTGATGTACATGGACATCGACCGCTTCAAACCGGTCAACGACACTTTCGGCCACAGCGTCGGCGACGCGCTGCTGAAGGCGTTCTCGGGACGGCTGTCGCACGCCATGCGCGCCAGCGACACCATCGCCCGGCTGGGTGGCGACGAGTTCACCATCATCATGGAACGCGTCGCCCGCTTCGACGACGCCGCGGCGCTGGCGGCCAAGATCGTGGCGGCGATGCAGCCGCCGTTCGACCTGGATGGCACGGTGGTGTCGATTTCGGCCAGCATCGGCATGGCCTACTACCGCGACGAGGATGTCTCCCCGGCCGAGCTGCTGAACCGCGCCGACGTGCTGCTGTACGAGGCCAAGCAGGGCGGCCGCAACACCTACCGCGCCGGCCCGGCGCTGCCGCCAGCGGCCAGCAACGCGGCTTGATGGGTCGCCATTGCGTCGCGCCGCCACTTTTATCAACTCGTCCGACGCCATCTTGCGCTATATTGTGCGCTTCCCGGCTGTTTTGACTACTCACCTTCATGCGTCTGCTGCACACTTCCGACTGGCATCTGGGCCAATCCCTGCATAATTTCGAGCGTAGCTACGAGCACCAGCGCTTCCTGGACTGGCTGCTGGACACCCTCGTCCAGGAACAGGCGGACGCGCTGCTGATCGCCGGCGACATCTTCGACAACGCCAATCCATCGGCGGCGTCGCAGAAGCAGTTATACCGATTCCTGCAACAGGCCAAGGAACGCCTGCCGCACCTGAACCTGGTGGTCATCGCCGGCAACCACGATTCGCCGGGCCGGCTGGAAGCCCCGGGACCGCTGCTGGAAGCACACGGCACCCGGGTCATCGGCAGCGTGCAGCGCACGGCCGACGGCGAGATCGACCTCGAACAACTGGTGCTGCCGCTGACAGGCCGCAGCGGCGCGGTGGAGGCGTGGTGCCTCGCCGTGCCCTTCCTGCGTCCCGGCGACGTGCCGCGCATCGCGGAGACGGAAGACGGCGCCGATCCTTATCTGGCGGGCATCGCCCTGCTCTACCGGCAGGCGCTGGAGCTGGCGCTGAGCAAGCGCGCGGACGGCCAGGCCATCCTGGCGATGGGCCACTGCCACATGGTCGACGGCCAGATGTCCAATGACTCGGAACGCCGCATCGTCATCGGCGGTACCGAGATGCTGCCGGCGGGGATCTTCGACCCGGCCATCGTCTACGCGGCGCTGGGCCATTTGCATCTGGCACAGCGCGTCGGCAAGCAGGAACACATACGCTACTGCGGCAGCCCGATTCCGCTGTCGTTTGCGGAGGTGGGCTATCAGCACCAGGTACTGCGCATCGATATCGACGGCGCAGCCGTGCGCGAGATCGTGACGCTGCCCGTGCCGCGCGCGGTCGAGCTGCTGCGCGTTCCCGCCAAACCCGCGCCGTTGGCGCAAGTGCTGGAAGAACTGGCGGCACTGGACGTGGCGCCGATGGAACCTGAGCAGCAACCCTTCCTGGAAGTGCGGGTGCTGCTGGATGCGCCGGAGCCGGGCCTGCGCACGCGCGTCGAGGCGGCGCTGGACGGCAAGCCTGTGCGGCTGGCCAAGATCGAAACCTCCAGCGCGGCGCGCAGCGCCTCCATCGACGACGACGTGATGACGCTGGACCAGCTGGAACAGCTCAAGCCGGACGACATCTTCCGCCAGCTGTATCGGCAGCGCTTCGACAACGACGCGCCCCCCGACCAGTTGAGCGCCTTCGCTGAACTCATGTTGACGCCGGGGCAGCCATGAGAATCCTGAAAATCGGCGGCAAGAACCTGGCCTCGCTGGCGGGCGAATTCGGCGTGGACTTCGAGCAGGAGCCGCTGGCGTCCACTGGCCTGTTCGCAATCAGCGGGCCGACCGGCGCGGGTAAAAGCACGCTGCTCGATGCACTCTGCCTGGCGCTGTACGACGCCACGCCGCGCCTGCTGAAGGTCGCCGGCCGCAGCTACCTGGCCGACGTCGGCGCGGAGACCGTCTCCACGCAGGACACGCGCACGCTGCTGCGTCGCGGCACGGCGGAAGGTTATGCGGAGGTGGACTTCGTCGGCAACGACGGCGCATCCTACCGCGCCCGCTGGAGCGTGCGCCGTTCGCGCACCAAGGTCGAAGGCGCGTTGCAGCCGACAGCGATGACGCTGCACCTGCTGCCCGCGTTGCAGCCGATAGGCGGCACCAAGACTGAAGTGAAGGTGGAAATCGAGAAGCGCATCGGCCTGTCGTTCGAACAGTTCACACGCGCCGTGCTGCTGGCGCAGAACGAGTTCTCGGCCTTCCTCAAGTCCGAGGACAACGAGCGCGGCGAGCTGCTGGAGACGCTGACCGGCAGTACCGTCTACACCGAGATTTCGATGCGAGCCTTCGAGCGCGCCAAGCTGGAACAGGTGGCCTTGCAGAACCTGAATGCACGCCTGGCCGACCAGAAGCCGTTGAGCCTGGAGCAGCGCAGCGAGCTGGAAGCACATAGCGCCACCGCAGCCGCAGCATTGCAGGCGCTGGAACAGCACAAGGCGGAGCTGGAGCAGGAACTGCGCTGGCACAAGCAGGCCGAGAAGCTGGCTGAAGACGAACAGCTGGCGCAGCAATCCAGCCAGGCCGCCATCGCCGACGTGGAGGCGGCCGCGCCGCGCCGCACCGCATTGGCGCGCATCGCTGCCGTGCAGCCGGCGCGCCCGCTGGCCGAAGATATCCGCCGCATCGCCGCCGACATCACCGCTACGCAGGCCGCCATCACAGCCGGCACGCAGGATGCGGCCTTGGCGGCGCAGGCATTGGAACGCGCCATGACGGCGCAGACGCAAGCAGCGACCCAGGTGCAGGAAGCGGAATCCGCCCAGCGCACGGCCGCGCCGCGACTGGATCAGGCAAAGGCGCTGGACGCCCGCATCGAAGCGCTGCTGCCCGCGTATCGCCAGGCTTCCGCCGCGTGTGAGCTGGCCGACCAGGCCGACGCCGTCGCCCGCGCCGCGCTTCAGGAACGGCAGGACGAACGCAAACGCCTCGGCGCACAGCATGAAGCCGGCGTCGCCTGGCTGGCGCAGCACAAGCAATGGCAGACGATGGCGCAGTCGTGGGAGCGCTGGGATGTGCTGTTCGTGCAGGCCGGCCAAGCCGCCGCACAAGCCGAGAAACTGAACACCGCGTTGGCCCATGTGCAGCGCAACGCCAACGCGCACCGCGACGACGAGGCTGAAGCCAGCGCCAAGCTGGCCGCATCCGGAGCCGCGCTGCAAACGCTGGAAGCGCAGCGCCAGGAAGCCGTGCGCGTGCTGGCGGCCATTCCGGCCGAGCAGTTGCAGACATCGCGCCGTGAACTGGAGCAGCGCCGCGATCAATTGGCTTCGGCTGAAAAACTCTGGATCGAACTCGATGCGCGCCAGAGCCGCCATGCGCATATCGAAACCCAGTCCGCGCAGTTGCGGCAGGCCGTGGCAGCGGCCGAGGTTCAGTTGCAGGCGGCCCAGCAGGAAGGCGTCGGCATACTGGCGACCTTCTCGCAGGCCGAGCGTTCGTTGAAGCTGGCGGAAGCCGCTTGCGCCAAGAATGTGGAAACGCTGCGGGCCGCACTGGAAGATGGCACGCCCTGCCCGGTCTGCGGATCGCCAGAACATCCGTACCGCCAGGACGACGGCGGTTTGCACGCGCTGCTGGCAGAGTTGCAGGCGGATGTCGCCGGTTGCCGGCAGCGGATGGAGGCCAACGTCAATCGTCAGGCGGCGCAGCGCGCCACCGAGCAGGCCAGCCTGGAACAACTGAACGCGCTGGCCGCCGAGGGCCGCATGGTGGCGCAAGCGCTGGAGCGCGTCGCCGCCGCATGGCAATCGGCGTCGCTGCCGCCCGCACTGCCGTCGGAACCCGAGCGCACCGGCTGGTTCGTCGAGCAACTGGAGCAGGTGCGCGATGCGCTGCACGCCATCGAGCGTCAGGAAGGCGCACTGCACGCTGCACGTATCGCCCGCGACCGGGCGCAATCGGCCTGCGATGTGGCCGCCGCCGAGCATACGCGTTTGCAAAGCCTGGCCTCGCATGCCCAGACCGCGCTGACGCAAGCCAATGCAGAGCAAAAGGCGCTCGACGACCAACGCATCGAAGTCGCACTGACGCTGGGCGCCCTGCTCGCCGATCTGGACCCGGCCTTCAGCGGCGGCGACATGCCGAGCGAGGAATGGAAGGACGACTGGAAGGCCGGCCCGGCACGATTCCACGAAGCCCGTCAGGCCGAGAGCCGGCAATGGCTGGCGCAGCGCACCGCGCATGACGGACGCGCCGCCGTCATCGCCACCATCGATGTGGAGGTGAAGGCGCTGGGCGAGGCGCAGGCCAAGGCCGGCATGGACGCCGTCAACGCCCGTGTGGCCTACAGCAGCGCGGACGCCGCGCTCAAGGACATGCAGCAGCAGCGCATGGCGCTGTGGGACGGCAAGGAAGTGCGCGATGTCGAAGCGGCGCTCATCGCCGCCATCGACGCGGCCAGGGAACGGCTGGCAGGCTTGCAGGCCGCCGCGCAACAGGCTGCCCAAGCGCGCGTCCGCGCAGACGAGGCGCTGGCCCAGGCCGCGCAACGGCTGGCGGCGCTGCACGGTGCGTCGGCCACGGCGGCGGCAGCGCTGTCGGATTGGGTCGCCGCATTCCAGCAGCGCCAGCCCGACGCAGGCCTGCGCGACATCGACCACCTGCACGCGCTGCTGGAACATTCGGCCGACGACGTCGATGCCGAGCGCGCCGCGCTGCTGGCCATCGACCGCGCCGCCGACAATGCTGCTGCTGTGCTCAAGGAGCGCCAGCGTCAACGCGAACAACACCAGCTGTCCGCACCTCCCGCCCGCAACGAAGATCCAGACGTGGCGCCAGACGCCGCCGATGCCCAAACCCCGATCGCCCTGCTGGCCGCCGCCCTGAACACGCTGATGGCCGAACGCAAAACCGCCCACGACACCGCCACCGCCTTGCAACTCTCGCTAGCGCAGGACGACGCCAAGCGCCGCCAGTCGCAAGCCATGCTGGCCGAGATCGAGCGGCAGGAAGCAATCGAACAACGCTGGGCGCGCATGAGCGACCTGATAGGCTCTGCCGACGGCAAGAAGTTCCGCAACTACGCCCAGCAGTTCACGCTGGACGTCCTGCTGGGCTACGCCAACGCCCACCTGAACCACCTCTCGCGCCGCTACCAGCTGGAACGCATCGACAACCCGGCCGCCCCATCACTGGCGCTGCTGGTGCGCGACCAGGACATGGGCGGCGAGATGCGCTCGGTGCACTCGCTGTCCGGCGGCGAATCGTTCCTGGTCTCGCTGGCGCTGGCGCTGGGACTGGCCTCGCTGTCGTCCAACCGCGTGCGCGTCGAATCGCTGTTCATCGACGAAGGCTTCGGCAGCCTGGATGCCGAAACCCTGCGCGTGGCGATGGATGCGCTGGACGGCCTGCAAGCGATGGGGCGCAAGGTCGGCGTCATCTCGCACGTGCAGGAAATGACGGAGCGGATCGCCGTCAAAATATTGGTCCAACCTTCGGCGGGCGGCAAGAGTACCGTCACAGTGCAGTAGAATAGTGCTTTATTGATAATCCAGGTTGGCCCATGAAACTGCTGCTTCGTTTGTGCTTCTGCCTGTCGATCACCATGCCGATGGCGCACGCCGCGACTTGCGCCGCGCCGTTCAAGCAGGCGGACGGCTGGGAACTCGCTGCGCCCGAAGCGTCGGGCTTCAACGCCAACGCGCTGTGCGTCACGCTGACCGCGCTGGCGCAGGGCAAGGACAACATCCACGGCATCGTCGTCGAACGCCACGGCAAGCTGGTGGCGGAGATGTACCGCAGCGGCAAGGACCACTCGATCCGGCGCGGCCTGGGCGTATGGCCACCGTTCGCGCCGACGGTGGAATTCGGCCCGGACACGCTGCACGACGTGCGCTCGATCGGCAAGAGCGTCATCAGCCTGCTGGTCGGCATCGAGAAGCAGCACGGCAAAATCTCCACACTCGCCACGCCGGTGCTGGACTACTACCCCGAATACCAGGACCTGCGCTCGCCGCAGCTGAACGCCATCCACCTCGAACACCTGCTGACCATGAGCGGCGGCTGGAAGTGGGACGAAGGCGCGCAGCCCAACAACGAACTGCGCCTGTTCTGGAAAACCGACCAGCTGCGCTACGTGCTGGAGCGCCCGGTGGTCGCGCCGCCCGGCACCGTCTGGAACTACAACGGCGGCGGTACCACCATCCTGGCCGATATCGTCACCCGCGTCAGCGGCCAGCCGTGGATCGAGGTCGCGCGCAAGGAGCTGTTCGAACCGCTGGGCATCGTGCAGTGGGAATGGGTGACGGACCTGCGCGGCCGGCCGGCGCCGTTTGCCGGACTGCGCCTGCGCCCGCGCGACATGGCCAAGATCGGAAGGCTGATGCTCAACCACGGCCGCTGGAACGGCCAGCAGATCGTGGCCGAGGAATGGGTGGACGAATCGCTCAAGCCGCGCCTGAGCGTGGGCTTCCGCAGTCCGGGCAACCAGCCGGACGAACTGCATTACGGCTACCAGTGGTGGGACGGCACGGCCGCCTGGCACGGCCGGCGCACGCCGTGGAGCGCAGCTTTCGGCAACGGCGGCCAGCGCATCTTCATCGTGCCGGAGCTGGACCTGACGGTGGTGATCACCGCCGGCGACTACGGTTCGGACGCGATGGGCGCGAAGGTCAACCAACTGCTGCACACGCTGATCGCCACCGTCAGCGAGTAGTACGGTCCTTACGCTCGATCTTCAGCATCTCCCACCCCAGTTCGCGGCGGATTTGCTGGGCATCCGGCGGCGGGCGCCGCTCCGCGATCTGCGTCTGCAACCACTGCCGCACTGATTCTTTGCTCGGTTGCTTCTTTTGGTCCATGGTCTTGCCTCTTTGGTGGAAGAACGATCCCTGAGACCTTCAACGCGGGCCAGCCACGCCAGTTGACCGGCAGGCGCCCGCGAATTTGCAACCATTTGCTACAGATTTGCTATCATTCAGACGAGCAGGAGGCAGCGCACACCACCATGAGCATAGGCGCCATAGCACCGAGTTCCGCCAGCCCGCCACCGGCGCGTACAACGCCACCGGTGCAGCTTGCGTCGTCGGCGACGCCTGCGGGGCCGGCTTCCGCGTCGACCGCCTCATCCCCCAACACCAATTTCTCCGGCAGCGATTCGGCCACCAACCTGACGCCGGAAGCGCTGGCCCTGGTCGCCCAGCTCAAGGCCCGCGATACCGAGGTGCGCCAGCACGAGCAGGCGCACCTGGCCACCGCCGGCGGCATGGCCACGTCCGGCGCGTCCTACACCTACCAGCGCGGCCCGAATGGCGTCGACTACGCCATCGGCGGCGAGGTGCATATCGATACCTCGCCAGGCCGCACGCCGCAGGAAACCATCGACCGCGCCCACACCATCCAGGCGGCGGCGCTGGCCCCGGCCGATCCCTCGGGCGCCGACCGCGCGGTGGCGGCCCAGGCGCAGCAGCTCGAACTGCAAGCCCGCGCCGAACTGGCGACGCAGCAGGTGGAACAGGCCACGGCGCGCACGCAGGGTCCGGCGCCGGTAGCAGGCGACGCCGCCAGGGTCCGCCGCACCTATGAAGTGGCGCCGCTGGTGCCGCCCAAGCTGGATATCTACGCCTGAATGTTAGAATCCCGCTTTTGCAAGCCACTCAAAGATCAACCATGTTAAAAGCACCACGCACCCTGACCTTCAAATGCGCAAAATGCGCCAAAGCCGTGCAGGTCCGCCTGCAAAAGGTATCGGCCTGCTCGCATATCCAGCCTTACCTGGGCGTTTGCGCCTGCGGCGAGGTAAAACACCACGCCATCGGCCAGAAAGACGCCGTCGCTTCCTACCTGGCAGCCCCGGAAGACTGGACCCACCATCATTAATCTTTGCGGCACCCTCAAGAAATCGGCCGGGGGACCGTTATAGAAGTATTATCAAACCGAAATCTGCTGGAACCTGCCATGTCTATCCTACCTGCTCTAGGCGCCCGCACCTTGCCGGCGTCCCTCTACGGCGCCAACCCGCATAACGATGGCAAGACTGCCGGCACTTCCGCCGCCAGGCAGGTGAAACCGGTCGATTCCTCGCCGATTTCGCTGTCCAACGACGGCCTGGAAAAGCACGTGGCCTCGGTCGGCAATGCGACCATCGACTTCGCGCAGGACTTCCTGGGCAGCTTCGCCAAATCGCTGTTCGGCGACGCGGCAAAGGGGGCGGTCATCGATTTCGACTCGGCCAGCCTGGATACCTCGTCCACCTTGGCCGTCGGCGTGCAGCACAGCTCCGGGCCTAACGGCAGCAGCGACGCCGCCGCCTTCCAGCTGACCGACAGCTCGCACTTCATCGGCAAGGGCACGATCACCACGGCAGATGGCCGCAAGTTCGATTTCGAAGTGGAAGTCCAGTACGACGCCGAATTGAGCGGCGCCGCCAGCCAGACCACGTCCACCAACAGCGACAAGGCCAACGAAGCCGCAGCCAAGCGTCCGGTGGCGAGCAATGGCGCCAGCGCCGAGAACCTGCCGACCGTGCAGGTGCCGAACATCGACTTCCCTGGCACATTGGCCGACCTGTTCAAACTGATCGGCCGCGACCTGCAATCGGCGCTGTCGACCGGCGACAACTCGGCCAGCCAGACCAGCGACGGCATCGACCGCAACACCCTGCGCAGCCTGTCGCTGCGCCTGCTCAACCTGGTCGACAGCAAGGACACCAACACCTACACCGCGCCGACCGCCGCCGACAAGGCCAAATCGGTCGCCGGCGCTTACGGTTCGCAAGCCACAGCACCTGTGGTCGACACCAGCGCCGGAACCAGCGCGACGCCTGCTCCGGCCGACGACCCGATCTCGCTCGCGCCGGACGCCAAAGACGCGACAAGCTAAGCGCCAAGTATAATAAGCACCGCAACACCAAAAACGCCGGCAGGGATGGACACCATCCCCGGCGTTTTTTGTGTTGGTCCATTCAGCTTATTACACCTACCGATTGCCCCGACATGTCCGCACAAATCCCCACCTCCCCTACGCCGCAACAGATCCACTGGGAGGAGAACGGCGTGCAGTGCGCCGCGCGCTGGCGCTCCGAAGCGGGCATGCCGCCGCCCAAGCGCGTCGTCATCGCCGACGACACCACCAATGCGGACGTCGCCTACCGCCTGGCCTGCGAAGGCACGGCGCTGCTGTGGCGCGGCGACTTCCAGAATGCTCGCCAGCTGCTGCAAGCGCTGGCGCGCCGCGCGGACCACAAGGGCAAGCCGTCGAAGAAGGCCAAGCCGGCCAAAGTGCCTGCAACGGCGACCGAAGCTTTCCACCTGCACCGCCAGGCGCAGTCGCAGCGTGCACGCACGCTGGCGATGCTGCTGATTCCATTCGACGCCGGCTACGCCATCCCGCTGCGTCGCGCGCCGGACGTGCAACTGGCCTGCAACGAGGCATACGGCCGCTTCGAAGAACCGTTCATCGCCTCGCTGCGCGAGCTGCTTGGCCTGATCGGCGCGCATGAGTGGCGCCGCACCGGGGTCGAGATCCCGGCGCTGGATGCACGCATCCACCCGCACTACGGCGTGTTCTCGCCGGTGCGCGGCGAATATGTGGAACTGGTGGCGAATGCGCCGCTGCCGGCCGGCGTCAAGCTGGCTTATGACATCGGCGCCGGTACCGGCGTGCTGTCGGCGGTGCTGGCCAAGCGAGGCGTGGCGCGCATCATCGCCACCGACCAGGACCAGCGCGCGCTGAGCTGCGCCCGCGAGAACCTGGCGCGCCTGGATCTGGACGGCCAGGTCGAACTGCTGGAAGCGGACCTGTTCCCGGAAGGCCGGGCGCCGCTGGTGGTGTGTAATCCGCCGTGGGTGCCTGCGCGTCCGAGTTCGCCGATTGAATACGCGGTCTACGATCCGGACAGCCGCATGCTTCGCGGCTTCCTGGCCGGCCTGTCGGCCCACCTGACGCCGGGTGGCGAAGGCTGGCTGATCCTGTCGGACCTGGCCGAGCATCTGGGCCTGCGTCCACGCGAAGAGCTGATGGAGTGGATCGCCGCCGCCGGCCTGAAAGTCATTGACCGCCAGGACGTGCGCCCTACCCACCCACGCGCCGCCGACGCCACCGACCCGCTGCACGCGGCCCGCGCCGCCGAGGTCACCTCGCTGTGGCGCCTGGCCGCCGCGTAAAGACAGCCCGTCACATCGCCCAGGTGCGCAACCCGACCCAACCGATCGACAATGCGTAGCCGGCGATGGCCAGGATGCCAATCGATGTGAGTCCCGCATGCCAGCGCACCAGCTGGCTGGCATGCTTGGTCGTCAGCGCATACCACAGGCCCGCTGCCGCCAGCAGAGGGAACGCCACGCTGCACAGCAGTATCGGCAGCGACAGCACGCTCGGCGCCGCCAGCATAGCCAAGGCGCCGATACCTCCCGCCATACCGATCAGCGGCAAGGCGAACGTGGCGCACAAGCTGCCAAACGCCAGCAGCGGCATCAGCCTCACCTTCCAGCCGCCCTTGGCTTGCAGGGTCTTCCGATAAGCGCCCACGCCCCAGACCGGCAAAGCCAACAGGCCGAACAAGCCGCCAAGCAAGGCCAGCGCAGCCACAAAGCCATAGCCGGCAATACGCCATCCCGCTTCGCGCTTGCGGTCGCCCAGGCCGCCCGACAGCAGGTAGGTTTGTCCGTCCTGCTCAATGAAGGCCAGGCTGGCCGCTTCCCGATCGGTGCGGCGAAAACTGTGCTTACCGGTCGGCAGATAAGGCTTGCCGCCGATACGCAAAGCGCCATCGACCACAGTAACCCGCGACATGCCCAGCACTTCCGCATACGGGCGCATCAAGTCCTTGGCCGGCGTCACATTGCGGTAGAAACCGGTCAGGGCGGCGAGTTCCTTTTGATCGACAGAGAATGAGGGCGAAGGAGCAAACGCATGCTTGCGGCTCAGGTAAGCCTGGATCAGGCCGGTGACAGGTGTGCGGAAGTCGACGCCCTCGCCGCCATTGGCCAGCACCACATAGCCACTGCCTTGCGCGGCGGAGTAGCCGTAGACAGAGGTGAATGAGTCGATCTCGCCATTGTGGCCGCGAAAACTCGGCCCCGTGTCATTCGCGGGGAAGTTACCCAGGCCGTAGCCTCCGCTCAAGCCTGCCCGCGCGGCCAGCGAAGCCTCGCCATGCTCGATGCGCTCGACCGACTGCGGCGACAGGATCCGATGCCCATCGACCGCGCCCCTGCCCACAAAGAACAGCACCAGTTGCGATAATTCCCGCACGCTGGTGGCCAGCGACCCGGACGCCGGCATGATGATGTGCTGGTAAGGCGTAGTCGTGCCATCGGGCGCGTAGCTCTTGGCCACCTTGGCCGCCAGCGCCGGCGTCAGCGTGAAATCGGCGCTGGCCATGCCCATCGGCCGCAGCACATGCTCACGCTCGAAGGTTGCGAAATCCTGTCCTGTGGCTTTCTCCAGCACGTAACCCGCCACGGCCGGGCCGGCATTCGCATAGACGGCAAACTGACCCGGCTTCCAGCGGCTGACGTACTCCGGGCTGGCGAACTCGACGCCGCGCCGCACCGACCATCCGGGGCCATTCTGCAGCTCGACGCGGGCGCTGATGTCCGGCCAGCCCGTCGTGTGCTCCAGCAGGTGGACCAGGCGGACGGGATCGCTTTGCTCCCATGGATTATTGAAGGCGATCTCGGGCGCCAAGTCGGCCAGCCGCGCGTCCAGTTTCAGCTTGCCGTTTTCAACCAGCTGCATGATGGCGATGCTGGTGAAACTCTTGGAGATCGAGGCCGCTCGAAAAATCGTATCCGGCGTGACCCGCTCGCCGCTGGCCTTGTCCGCCACGCCATACCCTTTCAGCAAGACTATCTTGCCGTCTTCGATCACGGCCAGCGCAGCTCCGGGAATGCCGCGCTGCGCAAACACTTTGGCCAGGCGCCCGTCCAACCCCTCCAGAGTGGATGGTGCGGGCTCTGCGGCGCTGGCCGTCGCCAGCAACAGCCAGGATGACAGCGCAAGTGCGCAGAAGGTGTTCGGCGAAGGTGGCATCGATGCTCCCAAGGTGAGTTGTAGTGTTATAGTGATGTATTACAGTGATCAAATAGTAGTGCATCTTTGTTGAAACGCAAAGCAATTTTGAAAGGCGCAAGTGATGCGATAAACATAAGCATCACTTAAAAAATCCCGGAAAATATAAGTGGCTCTTATTTTGGCCCTTGCGGAACGCAAAAGGCCTATGTATAATTCGGGCCTCAGACGCGGGGTGGAGCAGTCTGGCAGCTCGTCGGGCTCATAACCCGAAGGTCACAGGTTCAAATCCTGTCCCCGCAACCAGATCCAAAAAGCCGCTGATTCTTGCAAAAGAATCAGCGGTTTTTTACATTTACGGCCATACACAAGCCGTCACAAAACTGTCACAATCACTCCTTTTGGTTAGCCAGGGAGGCGTGAGTGAAGGATCAAGTTCAGGTATCAGCGCAACAGGAGCAGGACGCTCCAGTCAATCCATCACGCCGCCGCATCTTCCAGGCTGCCGCCGCCACCGGCATGGCCGCGTCCCTGCCCTCGCTGGGCGAGGCTGCGACCGCCAAACCAGCCGCCGTCAAAGGCTCGCTGGACGCCAAGCTGAAAGCCCACGTCAAGAACGTAGTGGTGATCTACCTGGAAAACCGCAGCTTCAACAACCTGTTCGCCAATTTCCCAGGCACCGCCTGGCCTTTGTCGGCCGCCACCGCAGCCGCCTGCCAGCAGCGCGACCGCGACGGCTCCGTGCTGCCAGCACTGCCGAAAGTCTGGGGCGGCATGGTGCCGAACACCCAGGACATCGGCGGCAAAAAATACGCGCTCAAGGAAGACGACATCAAAGGCCTGCCTAACGCGCCATTCAAACTGGTGGACACCGAAGGCAAGCCGCTGCCGGAAGCCGTGATCACGCGCGACCTGTGGCACCTGTTCTACCAGAACCAGATGCAGATCAACGCCGGCAAAAACGACGGCTTCGCAGCCTGGGGCAACACCGGCGGCATGGTCATGGGCTACTACGGCGAGACCAGCAAGAACCTCGGCCTGTGGAAGATCGCAGAGCAGTACACGCTGTGCGATAACTTCTTCATGGCGGCCTTCGGCGGCTCCTACCTGAACCACCAGTTCCTGATCTCCGGCCGCACGCCCGAGTACTTCAACGCCAAGGACACCGCGGCCAAGAAAAAGATCGCGGTACTGGACGACGGCCCGACCGGCTTCCGCCTGTCCGTGACCAAGGACAGCCCCGCCTCGGCCATGGACGGCCATCCGCACTTCGTCAACAACGGCGCCATCACGCCGGACGGCTACGCGGTCAACACCATGGCCCCGCCCTACCAGCCAAGCTACATCCGCCCGGCCTTCGACGGCGATCCGCTGCTGGCCGATCCGAACGACGCCGGCACCCTGCCGCCGCAAAGCTACGACACCATCGGCGACCTGTTGTCGGCCAAGAAGGTCAGCTGGGCGTGGTACGGCGGCGCATGGCAAGCAGCGCTGGATGCGCGCGGCGGCGGCGAGAAGCCCAACTTCCAGTACCACCACCAGCCGTTCAACTATTTCAAGCAGTTCGCACCCGGCACCGCCGCGCGCGCCGAGCACCTGCGCGACGGAGGCCTGGGCGACAGCCCGATCTCGAACAAATTTATCGCCGACGCCATCGCCGGCAAGCTGCCCGCCGTGACCTTCTACAAGCCGCAGGGGAACCTGAACCTGCACGCCGGCTACTCGGACATCGAGTCCGGCGACGCCCACATCGCCAACGTGATCGAGCACCTGAAGAAGTCCCCGCAGTGGAAGGACATGGTGGTGGTGATCACCTTCGACGAGAACGGCGGCTGGTGGGACCACGTGGCGCCGCCCAAGGGCGACCGCTGGGGCCCGGGCTCGCGCATTCCGGCCATCGTCATCTCGCCGTACGCGAAAAAAGGCCAGGTCGACCACACCTTCTACGACACCACGTCGATCATGCGCTTCATCACCCGCCTGCACGGCCTGCCGCTGCTGGAAGGCCTGAAGCTGCGCAACGACGCCTTCGCCGCCCGCAACGCGCTGCCGCCGGGCGACCTGACGGGGGCACTGAGCTTCCGTTGAGTTTGGGCTTTGTGTTACACTTCGCCCTTAACTTACACTGAGCCCGACTGCTGCAGCCGGGCTTTTGTTTTTTTTCAGATGAGAGATAAAAAAGATAACGCTACGTTCGACCTGCCCGGCTTCAGCCCGGCCGCGCCGCTCGAACCGGAAGCAAAGCGTCCGCCGCCACCACGCGGCAAGCGCGCCACACTCAAGCAAGTGCAACTGGAACTGCTGGAACCAACCGACACCTCCGGACTGCCGGTCTGGGTGCGCGACGAAAACCTGGACCTCACCGGCTTGCCGGTGTGGGCGCCAAACTAATAACAACCCGATTATCACAGCGTCAGCGAGCCTGTTAGACTGTGACCAAGTCCTTTTTGAACAGGTCTGACACCATGACATCCACCGCCTTTTCCAGCCTGCCGCTGGCCCCTACCCTGCTGGACAATCTCGATTCGCTCGGCTACAAGGAAATGACCACGATCCAGGCGCAAAGCCTGCCGTCGGTGCTGGAAGGCCGCGACCTGATCGCCCAGGCCAAGACCGGCAGCGGCAAGACCGCAGCCTTCGGCATCGGCATCCTGGCCAAGCTCAATCCCGCCTGGTTCGCCGTGCAGGCGCTGGTGCTGTGCCCAACCCGCGAACTGGCCGACCAGGTAGCCAATGAGCTGCGCCGCCTGGCGCGCGCCACCGGCAACGTCAAGGTGCTGGTGCTGACTGGCGGCTCGCCGATGCGTCCGCAGATCGCGTCGCTGGAACACGGCGCCCACATCGTAGTCGGCACGCCGGGCCGCGTGCGCGACCACCTGGGCCGCAACACGCTGGACCTGTCCAAGGTCGAAACGCTGGTGCTGGACGAAGCGGACCGCATGACCGACATGGGCTTCTACGACGAAATCGCCGGCATCGTCAGCGCCTGCCCGAAACGCCGCCAGACCTTGCTGTTCTCGGCCACCTACCCGGACGACATCCGCCGCGCCACCGATTCCTTCCTGGTCGATCCGGTTGAAGTGACGGTCGAAGCACAGCACGACAACAGCCAGATCGAACAGCTGTTCTTCGAGATCGGCTTCGACCAGCGCACTGCCGCCGTGGCGCGCCTGCTGGGCCACTACAAGCCGGTATCGGCTATCGCCTTCTGCAACACCAAGGTGCAGTGCCGCGAGCTGGTGGAAGAGCTGCAATCGAAGGGCTTCTCCGCGATGGCGCTGTACGGCGAGCTGGAACAGAAGGAACGCGACGAGATCCTGGTGCTGTTCTCGAACCGCAGCTGCTCCGTGCTGGTGGCCACCGACGTCGCCGCGCGCGGCCTGGACATCCCGAACCTGGAAGCGGTGATCAACGTCGACGTGTCGAAGGACACCGAGGTGCACATCCACCGCATCGGCCGCACCGGCCGCGGCACGGAACAGGGCCTGGCCCTGTCGCTGTGCGCCCCGAACGAGAAGAAGTGGGTCAAGCTGATCGAGGAATACCAGCAATCCGAAGTCCAGTGGTTCGACCTGAAAAGCCTGGACGACAACGAGTACGGCGTCGATCCAGCACCGATGATGACGCTGGTGATCTCGGGCGGTAAAAAGGACAAGCTGCGTCCGGGCGACCTGCTGGGCGCACTGACCGGCGACGCAGGCCTCTCCAAGGAACAAGTCGGCAAGATCAACGTGTTCGAGTTCCAGACCTACGTGGCGATCGACCGCCGCGTGGCTTACGACGCCTTCGAACGCCTGAGCCGGAACAATCCGCTGGGCGGCGACTTCGGCGCCATCAAAGGCCGCAACTTCAAGATGCGCTTTATCGAATCCTGATATCGTTCAACGGTGCGGCTGCTCGATATGCGGCAGCAGCACCGTGAGGATGCCCAGCAGCGGCAGGAACGAACACAGTTTGTACACATAGGCGATGCCGGCCACGTCGGCGATATGCCCCATGGCTGCGGCGCCGATGCCGCTCACGCCGAACATCAATCCAAAGAAGATCCCCGCAATCATGCCGACCTTGCCCGGCATGAGCTCCTGCGCGAACACTACGATGGCGGAAAACGCCGACGAGATCACAAAGCCGATCACCACCGACAGCACGGCCGTCCAGAACAGGCTTACATAAGGCAGCATCAGCGTGAACGGCGCGGCGCCGAGTATCGAGATCCAGATCACGCGCTTGCGGCCGATGCGGTCGCCGATAGGCCCGCCCATGAAGGTGCCCGCCGCCACCGCCGCCAAGAACAGGAACAGGTACATCTGCGCCGACGATACCGACAAGCCGAATTTATCGATCAGGTAGAAGGTGTAGTAGCTGCTCAAGCTGGACATGTAGATGTACTTGGAGAAGACCAGCAGCGCCAGCACCGCCAGCGCGCCATAAACGCGGCCTTTGGATAAAGGCGATACGGCATGCGCGGCGGTTTTGCGCGGCAACCCGGCCAGGTGGGCGCTGTGCCAGCGGCTCACGCGCACCAGCACCACAATCGCCGCCATCACCAACAGCGCGAACCAGGCGATATTGCCCTGCCCCCGGCCGATGATGATGGCCGCAGCCAGCAAGGGGCCAAGCGCCGAGCCGACATTGCCGCCAACCTGGAACAGCGATTGCGCAAAACCGAACCGCCCACCCGAGGCGATGCGCGCCACGCGCGAAGCCTCCGGGTGGAAGGTCGAGGAACCGACGCCGATCAGCGCTGCGGCCAGCAGCAAGGCCGGGAAGCTGCCGGCGACGGACATCATCAGCACGCCGATCAGCGTGGACACCATCCCCATTGGCAGCAGCCATGGCATGGGACGGTGGTCGGTGTACAGGCCTATCCACGGCTGCAGCAGCGAGGCGGTGCACTGGAAGGTCAGCGTGATCAGGCCGACCTGCGCGAACGTCAGGCCGAACTGCGCCTTCAGCATCGGGTAGATCGACGGCAGCATGGCTTGCGTCAGGTCGTTCAGCAGATGGACCAGCGCGACCGCGCCGAGGATGGAAATGACGGTGTCGCCGTGGGGCCGGCTGGAAGCGGAGAGAGTCGAGGTATTCATGCCGTCCAGTGTAATATGGCTAAAAACCCGATCTATTCCATATTTCGTCGAATAAGTGACAAATGAAAGCCCTTAAACGCAGCAGCGACCACCGCGACTACCAGCGCGTGCCACGCGTCGTCACGGCCATGGCGCGGGACGAGGTACACGGCGTATCGGTGGCGCCGCACAGCCACGAACGCGCGCAGCTGCTGTATGCCACCGAGGGGCTGATGAAGGTGAAGACGGCGTTCGGCGTGTGGATACTGCCGCCGCGCCGGGCGCTGTTCATCCCGCCCGGCGTGGTGCACCAGTGGACTTCAATGAGCCGCGTGACAATGCGGACCATCTACATCGAGGCCAAGGTGGCGCAGGCTTTCGGCGACAGCTGCCGCGTGATCGAAGTCAGCCCGCTGCTGCGGGAGTTGATCTTGTCGCTGCTGGATGAGCCCATCGAATATCCGCTGCCAGGGCGCGGCGAGCATCTGGCGATGCTGATCCTGTCCGAGTTGGCGGCGGCGGAGACGGTGCCGATCGCGATCCCCTGGCCACGTGACCGGCGCCTGCTGGCGGTATGCGAAGGCATCGTCGACGATCCGGGCAGCCCGCGCACCATCGAGGACTGGGCCGCCGAAGCCGGCGCCAGCGCACGCACGCTGATACGCCTGTTCCCGAAAGAGACAGGGCTGCATTACCGCCAGTGGGTGCAGCAAGTGCATCTGGCCGAAGCCTTCGGCCGGTTGGCGCGCGGCGACAGCGTGGGCGAGATCGCGGCGGCGCTGGGCTATGCCAGTCCGAGCGCGTTCAGTGCGATGTTCCGCCGCATCCTCGGCAAGACGCCGCAGCACTATCTGAGCGGCTGGCGCGCGCCCTTGCAGAACGCCGGGACTTAGGCTGCGGCCAGCGCGAAGCGGAACACGGCGCCGCGCTGCGGCACGCGCACCAATTCGATGGTGCTGCCATGCAGTTGCAGGATGCGGCTGACGATCAGCAGGCCCAAGCCCCCTTCCCTGTGCTCTCCGCGCAGCGCGAACGGGCGGCGGAACAGAACCTCCTCCATGTCCGCCGGGATGCCCGGGCCGGTGTCGCCAACGATGATGCGGACCTGGCCCTGCTCGTCCGGCTCCACCGCAATTTCGACCGTGCCGCCGGCCGGCGTGTGGCGAATCGCGTTGTCGAACAGATTGGTCAGCACGCGTTCGATCATGCCCAGGTCCGCACGCACCATCGGCGCAGGTCGCGGCAGCACGGCGCTCAGGCGCAGCTGCTTTTCCTCCGCCCGCAGTTCGAATTTCTGGAACACGTCCTGTATCAAATCGCTGAGCGAGAAGGCTTCGATCTCGGGCGCCACCGCGCCATGTTCAAGGCGGGCCAGTTCGAACAAGGCTTGCGCCAGGCGGCCCACCTTGCGACTCTGCGCCAGCGCGATGCCGAGATAGTGCTGACGGCCCGCCGCGTCCAACGTCTCATCTTTCAGCGACAGCGTCTCCAGGTAGCCGTGCAGTGAGCCCAGCGGCGTGCGCAGGTCGTGCGAGATGTTCGCCACCACTTCGCGGCGCTCGTGGTCCAGTTGGCGCACGGTTTGCCATTGCTCGTTGATGCGCTCCGCCATCTCGCTGTAGGTGCGCTCCAGGATGGCGATTTCGTCGCGGCGACCGCCGGCGTTGGGTGGCGGCAGCAGCAGCTGTTCGGCCTTGGTGTCCAGCCGGCCCATGGTCGCGGCCAGGCGGTGCAGCGGCCGCGTGATCAGGCGGAAGGCGACCAGGCCGGCCAGCAGCCCAAGCAGCGCCACCACCGCCATCGACCATAAAGTAATGCGCAGCGCCGAGCTGGCGGTGGCGCGCGCGGCCAGTCGGTCGTGCTCTTCGCTTTGCAGGATCACGTAGATGTAGCCGACCTTGCGTTCGTCCATGCGCAGCACGGCCGCGCTGAAGACCTTCCGGCCGCTGTCGCTGCGGGGATCGTCGCCCTGGATCGGCAAGGGCTGGTTGTCGAGCAGGCGGTGGATCGGGTCCAGGTTCACGCGGTCGCGCTTCAGGTGGCCGGCCGGCGCGGCGTGGCCGACGATGCGGCCTTCCATGTCCAGCAGGTAGACCTCGACGTTGGGATTGACCACCATCAGCTGGCCGAACAGGCGGCGCACGGCTTCGGGGCCCAGGCCTTCGCTGGCGGGCGTGCCGGATGCGGGCGCGGGGTCGCTGTTAGCGTGCATCAGCTGGGCGTCGAGCGCGATGCTGCGCGCCAGGCCACGCGACAGGCCCTGCACCACTTCCTTCTCATGCATGATATTGGCGCGGATCTGCAACCAGGCGGAGGCGCCGCAGCAGGCCAGCAGCAGCACCGAGAACACCAGCGACAGGCGCTGCGAAAGGCTCAGGTTCATGCCGCCGGTGCGCCGTTGGCGTAGCGGTAGCCCTTGCCCCAGACGGTGAGGATGCGGGCCGGATCGGCGGGATCGGCTTCGATCTTGGCGCGCAGGCGGTTGATGTGGGTGTTGACGGTGTGTTCGTAGCCGTCGTGCTGGTAGCCCCAGACCTGGTTGAGCAGGTCCAGCCGCGAGAACACTTTTTCCGGGTGCTTGACGAAGAAGTACAGAAGGTCGAACTCGCGCGGCGTCAGGTCCAGCGGGCGGCCTTCGACTTGGGCCTGGCGGGTCAGCGGGTCGAGGCGGACGCCGTTCAGTTCCAGCGCGCCGGCCTCGTTGCGCTGGTTGCGGGCCATGGCGTCGGCGCGGCGCAGCAGCGCCTTGACGCGCGCGACCAGCTCCAGCACAGAGAACGGTTTGACGAGGTAGTCGTCCGCGCCCAGCTCCAGGCCGAGGATGCGGTGTACTTCGCTGGAACGGGCGCTGGTGATGATGATGGGTGTGTAGGTCGCCATCGCGCGCGCCTGGCGGCAGATCTCCAACCCGTCCACGCCCGGCAGCATCAGGTCGAGGATCAGCGCGTCCCAGCCGCCGGTGCGCAGCTGGGCCAGGCCCTGGTTGCCGTCGGCGCAGTGCGTGACCTGGTAGCCCTCGTCCTGCAAATGCAGGCGCAGCAGGTCGGCGATGGGCATATCATCCTCTACGATCAGGACGCGTTTTGGTAAATCCATAGTCTGTCGGGCCGGGTAAAAGTCGGAATGCCGCCATTGTGAGGGATTCCTGCTCTGAAAAGTATCACATTTAATTGAAGTTTACGTGAGGATTTCGTCAGCGCTTCCGGGCCAGAATGGCTGCATCGACATTCCACTTTATGGAGTTTGTATGACTTCCCGACGCAAATTTCTCATCACTAGCGGCGCCGCCCTGATGGCAGGCGCCGCAGCTTTACGCTTGCATGCCGCCCATGCCGCTGCCGCTCCGGCCTGGGAAGTGACCCACACGGATGCCGAATGGCGCGCTTTGCTGTCGCCTGCGCAGTACGAAATTCTGCGGCGCGGCGGCACGGAGCGGCCGTTCAGCAGCCCGCTCTACAAGGAGCACCGCGCAGGGAAGTTCTTCTGCGCCGGCTGCCAGAATCCGCTGTTTTCGTCCGCCGCCAAATTCGACAGCGGCACCGGCTGGCCGAGTTTCTGGAAGCCGCTGGAACGCGGCGTCTACACCGCCCGCACCACGTCGCTGGGTTTCCGAGGCGCCGAGGTGCAGTGCCGCCGCTGCGGCGGGCATCTGGGCGATGTGTTCGACGATGGCCCGGAGCCGACCGGCCTGCGGTATTGCATCGACGGGCTGGCGCTGGTGTTCACACCCGGCGCGGCTTAAGGGAGGACGATCGCTATGTTGCTGATACTTCTTTCCTATCTGGGCGGGGCGTTGACGATACTCAGTCCCTGTATTTTGCCGGTGCTGCCGTTTGTGTTCGCCCGCACCGGGCAGCCGTTTGTGCGCAGCGGCCTGCCGCTGCTGGCCGGGATGGCGCTGACCTTCGCGCTGGTGGCGACGCTGGCCGCAGTCGGCGGCGGTTGGGTGGTGCAGGCCAACCAGTATGGGCGCTGGGTTGCCATGGCGTTGATGGCCTTCTTCGCCCTGACGCTGATGCTGCCGCATCTGGCGGATCGCTTGACCAAGCCGCTCGTGGCGCTGGGCGACAAGCTGTCCAACAAGGCACAGCAGGCCGACGCTTCGGCTGGCGACAGCGCGTGGTCGGGGGCGCGTTCGTCCTTCCTGCTGGGGATTGCGACTGGCTTGTTGTGGGCGCCATGCGCTGGGCCGGTGCTGGGCCTCGTGCTGACCGGGGCGGCGCTGAACGGCGCCAGCGCCGAGACGACGCTGCTGTTGTTGGCCTATGCGGCAGGTGCGGCGACTTCGTTGGGGCTGGCGCTGCTCATCGGCGGTAAGGTCTTCACTGCGATGAAGCGTTCGTTGGGCGCGGGCGAATGGGTGCGGCGCGGACTGGGCGTGGCGATGCTCGGCGGCGTGGCGGCGATTGCAAGCGGGCTGGATACGGGATTGCTGACGCGGGTGTCGACGGTCGCCACGTCGGGGCTGGAGCAAAAGCTGATCGACAAGCTGTCGCCTCGCCCTCCGCAAGAGGGTGCGATGATGTCGCGGACGGCGATGGCCCGGGCGGCCAGCGACAGCATGCTGCCGGTGGAAGGCAAACTGACGCAGTTGACCGGCGCGGTCGAATGGCTGAACTCCGCCCCGCTCACCGCCGAGCAGCTAAAAGGCAAAGTGGTGCTGGTCGACTTCTGGACCTACTCCTGCATCAACTGCCTGCGCACCATGCCCTACGTGAAAGCCTGGGCGGAAAAATACCGCGACCAGGGCCTGGTGGTGATCGGCGTGCACGCTCCCGAATTCGCTTTCGAACGCAATATCGGCAACGTGCGCAAGGCGATCAAAGACCTCGGCATCACCTACCCCGTCGCGGTGGATAACAACTTCGCCATCTGGCGTTCGTTCGGCAACCAGTACTGGCCCGCGCACTACTTCATCGACGCCAAAGGCCAGATCCGCCATCACCACTTCGGCGAAGGCGAATACGCCCAGTCCGAACAGGTGATCCAGCAGCTGCTGGAGGAAGCGGGCAGCAAGAATGTCGCCAACAGCGTGGTCGGCGCGGAAGACGCCCACGGCGTACAGCAAGCCGCCGACATGGGTCAAGTGGCCTCGCCGGAAACCTACCTGGGCTACGAACGCGCACAGAACTTCGCCTCGCCGGAAGGCCAGGCCGCAGACCAGGCACGCAGCTACACCGCGCCTGCCAAACCGTCGCTGAACCAATGGGGCCTGGCGGGCAGCTGGTTGTCGCAGCCGGACCAGGTCACGCTGAGCCAGGGCGCCGGCCGGATCGTCTACCGCTTCCATGCGCGCGACCTGCATCTGGTGCTCGGCCCAGGCAAGGACGGCAAGCCGGTGCGCTTCCGCGTGACCATAGACGGCGCCGCACCAGGCGCCAACCACGGCACCGACGTAGCCGCCGACGGCAGCGGCACCATCACCGGCCAGCGTTTGTATCAGTTGGTGCGGCAGTCCGGCAGCATCGGCGACCGCACCTTCAGCATTGAATTCCTCGATCCCGGCGTACAAGCCTACGCCTTTACCTTTGGTTGAAACGGAGAGCGCACTATGAACAGCATACTGAAAAACTGGGGCGGCCCTGCCGCATTGGTCGGTGCAGCCATCTTCGGCGTGGCCTTGTGGCAGCAGCCGGCGGAATCGGCGGAAGTCGCGGTGGTGATCGCGCCGCCGGCCGTCGACGAGCCGGCAGGCAGCGAGCATGCTGCCACCGCCATCTTTGCCGGCGGCTGCTTCTGGGGCGTGCAGGGCGTGTTCCAGCACGTGAAGGGGGTGAAAAACGCGGTCTCCGGCTATGCCGGCGGCGAGGGCCGCAACGCCAACTACGAAGCCGTCAGCGGCGGCGATACCGGCCATGCGGAGAGCGTGAAGATCACCTACGATCCGGCGCAGATCAGCTATGGCAAGCTGCTGCAGATCTTCTTCTCGGTGGCGCACAATCCGACGGAGCTGAACCGCCAGGGACCGGACAGCGGCACGCAGTACCGCTCGGCGATCTTCCCGCAGACGCCGGTGCAGCGCAGCGTGGCGGAAAAATACATCGCCCAGCTGGATGCCTCGCGCGCGTTCAAGAAGCCGCTGGCGACGAAGATCGAAATGAACAAGTTCTTCTATGCGGCCGAGACCTATCACCAGAACTACCTGACGCTGCACCCCAGCGATCCCTACATCGCCTTCAACGACCTGCCCAAGGTCGAGAACCTGAAACGTATCGCGCCGGATGTCTATCGCGCCGATCCGGTGCTGGTGCGGAAAGGCCTGTAGTACAATTACAGGAAAATACGACAGGCCAAGAGCCATGGACAACCGAGACGATCCCTCCCCCGATTCACCGCTGCGGCGCCGGCTGCTGGGCGGCCTGTTGTCCGCAGCCGCGCCAACGCTGCCGCTGATTCTGCCGTCCAGCGCCAGCGCGGCCGATGCGCCTATCCAGGTCGGCGGCCTGCCCGTCACCTGCAATCTGACACTGCCGGTAGCCTGCATGGCGAAGGCCGCCGATGCAGGCAAGCCTGGCGCGCTGCCGCGTGGCTTCGAGTACAGCAAGTACAACGGCTGGCCCGAGGTCAAGGAATCGCTGATGACGGGCCGCATCCAGGCCGCCTACATGCTGGCGCCGCTGGTGATGGATTTGGCCGACAAGCGCATCCCCGTCAAGATCGTCTCGCTGGGCCACCGTTCGGGCGCCGTCATCATGGTGCGCACCGATTCGCCGCATAAAAAATTCTCCGACCTGCGCGGCAAGCGCATCGCCATCCCGAGCCGCTTCGCGGTGGACTTCCTGTTCCTGCGCAAAATGCTGGCTCGCGAGAAGATGACGCCCAAGGATATCGAGATCGTCGAGATGGCGCCGCCGGACATGCCGGCCGCGCTGTACGCCAAGGCGGTCGATGGCTACTGCACCGGCGAGCCTTTCGGCGCGGCCGCGCAGCGCGCCGGTTACGCCCGCCCGCTGGCGATGACGCGAGACGAATGGCGCAACTACATCTGCTGCGTGCTGACGGTGCGCGAAGAACTGATCAAGGAAAACCGGCCGCTGGTGCAGGAGCTGGTCAACTACGTGCAGGCCGCCGGCAGCTGGCTCGATTCGACGCCGGTCAGCCGCGAAAAGGCGATCACCATCGCCGCCGGCCGCAAGTACTTCAATCAAGACCCGAACATCCTGCGCTTCGTGATGCAGAATCCGGCCGACCGCGTGACCTACGGCGACCTGCGCATGATACGCGCGGAGTTCGATGAATTGATGCAGCTGTCGATCGAAGCAGGCACCATCAAGCGGCCTATCGCCTACGAGTCGTATGTGGACGAGAGCTTCGTCAAGGCCATCAAGCCTGTGACGATCAGCTTATGAGCAAGTTGAAGACCGCCCTGCTGGCGATGACGCTTTCATTCGGCGCGCAAGCGGCCGACACCCTAGGACTGAAAGCCGGCGTGTTCGATCCGCCGCGCATGGCGCCGGACTTCACGGTGCGAGGCTCTGACGGCAAGGAGCTGAAACTGAGCCAGTACCGGGGCAAGCTGGTGCTGCTGGAATTCGGCTACACGTCCTGCGTGGACGTGTGCCCGGTCTCGCTGGGCATGCTGGCGGAGGCGCGCCGTCAGATGGGCGCGCAAGCCAGCCAGTTGCAGGTCATCTACGTCACCGTCGATCCCGAGCGCGACACGCCCGACCGCATGCGGAACTACCTGCGCGCCTTCGATCCGACCTTCATCGGCGCCACCGGCACGCCGCAGCAGATGGCGCGCGTGCGCCATGACTACGGCATCACCGCCACCAAGAAGATGATCGACGGTAGCAAGACCGACTACACCGTCGGCCACTCGTCCTACCTGTACTTCGTCGACCGCAGGGGCAGCCTGCGCGCGCTGCTGCCGTTCGGACGCACCGCCGCCGACGTGGTGCACGACGCCACGCTGCTGTTGAAGAATTGAGTACGCAGCGTTCATACAAACCGGCCGCTATCGCGCTGGGCCTTGCAGCCGCCGGCCTTGCCGCGCTGTGCGCATGGGCAGCGCTCGCGCCCATCGCACTGGCCTCACGCGACGAGCTGTTTGAAATCCCCAATGGCACCTGGGCGCGCCGCATGGCCGGCGACAAGGTGGAGATCCTGCCGGCCGAAATCCACCTGACCCAGGGCGCCAACGACGTGCTCCTGCTGCGCAACAAGGACAGCGTGCCGCAGATCTTCGGACCGGTGCTGATCATGCCGGGCCAGAGTTTCCGGTTGCCGTTCGAAACCGTCTCCGTCAACGACTTCGCCTGCACCGCGCACGCCAGCGGACAAATGCGGGTGGTGGTCGACGCCCTGCCCGCCGCCGGCTGGCCGCGCCTGAAGTGGCGAGCCTTGCGCGCCTGGGCGCGTGCGCCCCACCTGCTTTCAACATAAAGAACGCTATGGAAAAACTCAAGAAAATCCTGCCGCCGCTGGCGGTGCTGGCCGCGCTGATCGCCCTGTGGTGGATCGTCGTGGTGCAGACCGAGAGCGTGATCTTCCCGACGCCGCTGCAAGTGGTGACGGGCACGCTGGAACTGGCGGAAGACGGCACGCTGTGGGAGCACATCGGCGCTTCGCTGTTCCGGGTAGGCACCGGCTTCGGACTGGCGGCGGCGGTGGCGATTCCGCTCGGCCTGTGGATGGGCCGTGTGGATGGCGCCTACACCACGCTCAATCCCATCTTCCAGATCCTGCGGCCGATCTCGCCGATCGCCTGGATACCGCTGGCGATCCTGTGGTTCGGCGTCGGCAACCTGTCGCCGGTGTTCCTGATCTTTATCGCCGCGGTGTTCCCGATGATCGTGCAGACGGCGGCCGGCGTCCACACCATCGAGCGGCGCTACCTGCGGGCGGCGGAGAACTTCGGCGTCTCGCGCACCACGCTGTTCCGGCAGGTGATCATCCCGGCGGTGCTGCCGGAGATTATCGTCGGCATGCGCATCGCGCTGGGCGTGGCGTGGCTGGTGGTGGTGGCCGCGGAAATGATCGCGCTGCGCTCCGGCCTCGGCTACCTGATCATGGACTCGCGCAATGCCGGCAACCGCTACGACCTGGTCATCGCCGGCATGATCATCATCGGCGTCATCGGCCTGATACTGGACGCTGTGATGCGCAAACTCGAAGGCCTCAAATCGGTAAGGTGGCGCTATGGACGCTAAGATCGTCGTCAACGAAATCAAGAAAAGCTTCAAGGATTTGCCAGTCGTCGGCGGCGTCAGCCTGGATGTGCGGGACGGCGAGTTCGTCGCCATCGTCGGGCCGTCCGGCTGCGGCAAGTCGACGCTGATGAAGATCATCGCCGGCTTCGAGCAACCCAGCGAGGGCGAGGTGCGCATCGACGGCGAGGTGCGGCGCGGGCCGAACCCGAAAGGCATCGCGATCTCGCAGCATGGCTCGGTGTTCCCGTGGCTGACGGTGCAGCAGAACCTGATGTTCGGCCTGACCGGCGACGGCCATGGCGACAAGTCGGCACTGGCCGATCACTATGCGGAGATGGTGGGACTGAAGGGTTTCGAAAGCAGCTATCCGCACGAGCTGTCGGGCGGCATGCTGAAACGGGTGGAGCTGGCACGGGCGCTGGTGGTCAAGCCCGAGATCCTGTACATGGACGAACCCTTCTCCGCGCTGGATGCGTTGATGAACCTGAAGATGCGCACCGAACTTCTGCGCATCCTGGCCGAAGAGCGCCACACCGTCATCCTGATCACGCACGATGTGGAGGAAGCGCTGTTCATGGCGGACCGCATCCTGGTGCTGTCGCCGCGGCCGACGCGGATACAGGCGACCTTCGAAGTGCCGCAGTCGCATCCGCGCAAGCTGTCGCAACCCCAGTTCCAGGAAATGAAAGAACAGATCCTGCGCGAGCTGGGTGTAACGATTTAAGGACTGACTAACGCACTGCCAGCGAGACGCTGGCGGGGAATTGCGGTGCACGGCGGTGCAGCGTGGCTTGCTCGTAGGCGTAGGCCATGCCGATCAGCGCCGCTTCGCTGTAGGCTGCGCCGACGAAGGACAGGCCGACCGGCAGTCCATGTACATGCCCGGCCGGCACGGTGATGTGCGGGTAGCCCGCCACCGCCGCCGGCGACGAGAAGCTGCCGCCGAAATGGTCGCCGTTGATGAAGTCCGTCAGCCACGCCGGTCCGCCGGTCGGCGCCACCAGCGCGTCGAGCCGGTGTTCGCGCATGACCTGGTCGATGCCTTCGGCGCGCGCGTAGCGCTGGTTGTTGGCCAGGGCTTCGCGGTAGGCCGGGGTGTCGAGGTCGCCCTTGGCTTGCGAGCGCTCCAGGTATTCCTGGCCGAAGTACGGCAGCTCCTGCTGCCCGTGCTTCTGGTTGTAGGCGATGACGTCGGCCATGTTCGATACCGGCGCATGCGGCGCGTATTCCTTCAGGTAGGCCGCCAGGTCGGCCTTGAATTCGTACAGCAGCACTTCGGTCTCGCTGTCGCCGTACTTGCCGACGTTGGGCACTTCAGTGTCGATCAGCTCCGCGCCCTGCGCTTTCAAATCCTGTAGCGCTTTCTCGATCACCGCATCCAGCTCGTCGTTGCTGCCGAAGAAGTTGCGGGCGACGCCTATGCGTCGTCCTTTCAAGCCGCCCTTCTCCAGCGCGGCGCGGTAGTCGCCTGTCTTGCCGGCGCTGTCCTGCGTGACGGGATCCTTGGCGTCGATGCCGGTCATCGCGGCCAGCATCAGCGCGGCGTCGGCGACGCTGCGCGCCATCGGGCCGGCCGTGTCCTGCGAGTGGGCGATGGGGATGATGCCGCTGCGGCTGACCAGGCCCAGCGTGGGCTTGATGCCGACCAGGCCGCAGATCGAGGCCGGCGAGACGATGGAGCCGTCGGTCTCGGTGCCGACCGCCAGCGTGGCCAGGCCGGCGGCAATCGCCGCGCCCGAGCCGGAACTGGAGCCGCTGCAATTGCGGTCCAGCGAATACGGGTTCAAGGTAAGTCCGCCGCGTCCGCTCCAGCCGCTGACCGAGTGCGGCGAACGCATATTGGCCCATTCGCTCAAATTGGTCTTGCCGATGATGACGGCGCCGGCCGCCCGCAATTGCGCGGCCACATGCGCGTCGCGCGCGGCGCGGATGCCGTTCAGCGCCAGCGAGCCGGCGGTGGTGCTCATGCGGTCGCCGGTGGCGATGTTGTCTTTGAGGAGAACCGGGATGCCGTGCAGCGGGCCGCGCACGCGCTTGAGGTTGCGCTCGCGGTCCATCTCCAGCGCGATCTTCAATGCTTCGGGATTGATTTCGATGATGGCGTTGATGCGCGGACCGGACTTGTCGATGGTCTTGATGCGGGCCAGGTATTGCGAGGTCAGCGAATGCGAGGTCAGCTTGCCGGCCTCCATCATCTGCTGCTGTTCCCACACACCGGCGTCGAGGATGCCGCCGCTGCCGAGCTTGGACGCCGCACCGGCAGGCGTCGCCAACACCCGGTTGCTACCCGCCGCGGCACCCGCCGCTACGCCGATCCGAACGAATTCCCTGCGATCCATGCCATCCTCGTGATTGGTTTGTGCTGATCACCTATGCGCACTATTTGTTGCGTCGCATAAATATATCAGCGTGTTGACACCTACACCACAAAAATTATTACAAATCAGCAAATAATTCCTAAGATCCAATAAAAAAAGCACGCCGGCATGTTGTTTAACATGCGCTGGCGTGCTTTTTTCGCACAGAAACCGATTAGTTACGAACGATACGCTTGTATTCGTTGGTACGGGTGTCGATCTCGATGACGTCGTCCTGGCTCACGAACAGTGGCACTTGAACGGTGTGACGCTTCGATTCGATGGCGTTTTCGATCTTGGCTTCTTTCAGGACGTTGCCCGAAGTGTTGCCTTTGACCGCAGGCTCCGAGTACACAACCTGACGTGCGATGGTGGTTGGCAGTTCAACCGAGATCGCTTTGCCGTCGTAGAACACGGCTTCGCATTCCATGCCGTCTTTCAGGTAGTTCAGCGCTTCGCCCAGGTTTTCTTCTTCGATTTCGTACTGTTCGTAGTCAGCGTCCATGAAGACGTACAGCGGGTCGGCGAAGTACGAGTAGGTCACTGGCTTCTTGTCCAGAACCACGACGTCGAACTTGTCGTCGCCGCGGAAGACGTTTTCCATCGGGGTGTTGGTCAGAAGATTTTTCATCTTCCATTTGTACGTGAAGCCCGTGCGGCTCGAACCGTTGACGTCGGAACGCAGAACGATCATAGGCTTGCTGTCAACCATGATGATGTTGCCAACACGAATTTCTTTTGCAGGTTTCATAGAGAGTGTACGTAAAAAGTAGGTTGCGTAAAAATCATCTGTCGCCAGGCGGGAAGCCCAAAGCTCACGGTTGATCAGGTAAAAATGCGCTAGAGATTAACCCGGCATTATACCTTGTTTTTCCCGCACCGCCTATCTCAGCGTGGCGGCGAACGCCACCAGATTGGCGGCCAGATCGCCGTTGGCGTGCATTTGCGCCTGCCATGCGGCGGCGCGTTGCGCCATGGCCGGCATCTGGCGTTCGAAGGCCAGCCACAGCGCGGGCCAGTCGGCGCCCTCGCCCGCCGTCGGCGCGCCATTCCAGCGCAGCGAAAACTCGGTCAAGGCATCAAGCTCGCCGGCATAGCGCCCCAGGAAGGCGCGCAGTTTTTTGTGGTGCAGGTTTTCATCCTGCGGATAGATGTGCCAGACGAAAGGCCGGCCCGCCCATTGCGCGCGCACGAAGGAATCCTCGCCGCGCACGAAGTTCAGGTCGCAGGCCCACAGCAGTTGGTCGTAGTCCGGCTGCGGCACGAAGGGCAGCACGCGCACGGTCAACGCGCCGCGCGTGGCGCTGGCGCCGGCCTTGGCCTCGGCGCCGAGGAAGGCTTGCACCGCCTCGGCCGCCACGCCTTCCGGCACCAGGCAGGTCAGCGGCTGCGCGCCGGCAGTCCACACGTCCAGCAGCGCCGACACCGGCGCGTGCGGGTAGCAGAACAGCGTGACCTTGGTGGACACCATCTCGGCGGGCGTGACGCCGAAGCGCGCCAGGAAGTCCGCCATCGCCGCCGGCGACGACTGGAAGCTGCGGCGCGCTTGATCCAGTTCACTTTCGCACAGCAGGCCGCCGGTCTTGTCGGTGAAGCCGGGGAAGAAGAAGTGCTTGGTCAGCGGCAGGCGCGGATGCGGCGAGGTCAGGCGATGACAGCCTTCGACCCACTCTTCCGCCGTCAAGCCTTCCAGGTTGAACCAGACCGGGCGCGGCTCGCACTGCGCCATCGCTTCGATGTAGCCGGGCGGGATATCGACGGCAAAGAATTCGATGACGATGTCGGCCACGTCGGCCGGCGTGAAGACGCCGTCCTGGTCGCGCCAGTGGCGCACGGTGACGCCGTCGAGCTGCTGGCTGGCGGCGGCGCGGTCGACCTCGGGGCAGATGCGCTGGAAGCTGGCCAGGTCGTCGACCCACAGCGTGACGGCCAGGCCGTGCTCGCGCCGCAGCTGGCGCGCAAGGCGCCAGCAAATGCCGATGTCGCCGTAGTTGTCGACCACGCGGCAGAACAGATCGAGGCGGCGGAGTTGGTTCATGACGGATAGGGAAAAAATGCGAGGCTGGATGATACCTGATTAACGCGAGACGGCCACCAAGAATACCAAAACTTCTGCGGACGGCCCCAGTCCAATCCCTTCCAGCGCAGGTGGTGACAGCCCGCACGCCAAGTGCCGGCCGCGCTGGCCAACATCAACCACAACAAGGAGATACCATGAATGAGTTTCAACAGTACTATGGTCAACAACTAGCGCCGCAACAACTGGGCGGCCTGGCGCCGCAAGGCTTCTTCGGCGGCCTGCTGGGCGCTCCGCTGGGCGGGCTGATCGGCCGCGGCATCGGCGGCCTGTTCGGCAATTCCCGTCTGGGCAACCAGATCGGCCAGGCGGCCGGCGGCATCGGCGGCGCCTTCCTGCCATTCAGCGTCGACCCCGTCACTGCGGCCTATGCGCAACAAGCACAGCAACAACAGCAACTGCAGCAGCTGCAACAAGCCCAGCTGGCGCCGCAAGGCTGGTTCGGCAATATCATCAAGAGCGTGGCGCAACCGCTGGGCGGGGCGATCGGCGGCGCCTTCGGCAACGCCGGCCTGGGCAACACCATCGGCGGCATCGCCAGCCAGCTGGGCGGCATGCTGCCCTTCGCGGCCGATCCGGTGCAGCAAGCCTATGCGCAACAGGCCGCGCAGCTGCAACAGCTGCAGCAATTGCAGGCGCAGGGCCTGGCGCCGCAAGGCTGGTTCGGCAACATCATCAAGAGCGTGGCCCGTCCGCTGGGCGGCATGATAGGCGGCGCCTTCGGCCATGCCGGCGCGGGCAATGCCATCGGCGGCATCGCCAGCCAACTGGGCGGCATGCTGCCCTTCTCCGTCGACCCGGCTGAACAGGCAGCCGTCCTGCAGGACGTGCAGCTGCAATCGCAAGGCCTGGTGCCGCAAGGCTTCTTCGGCAACCTGCTGCGCCATCGCGCCAACACCGGCATCATCAGCCCACCCATCTTCAGCCCACCTATCGGCAGCCCCGGCATCGGCTACTCCAACCCCGGCATCGCCAACATGCTGCCGTTCGCCGCCGACCCTGTCGCGCAGGCGTATGCGCAGCAAGCCCAGGACGCCCAACTACAACAACTACAAGGCCTGGCGCCACAAGGCTGGTTCGGCAACCTGATCAAGAACGTGGCGCAGCCGCTGGGCGGGGCGATCGGCGGCGCCTTCGGCAATGCCGGCCTGGGCAACACCATCGGCGGCATCGCCAGCCAGCTGGGCGGCATGCTGCCCTTCGCGGTCGATCCGGTGACGGCGGCCTATGCGCAGCAACAGGCGCAGCTGGCCCAGTTGGCCCAGCAAGCCAACGCCGGCAACAACGCGCTGTACGGCGGTCAAACGCTGCACTGATAGTTTGACGCCCTGAGCTGCGGACGGGGCGGCGCCTTGCCGCCCCTGCCCTCCGACGGCCATGGCTGCGGAGGGCGCAGCTCTTTTTAAGGAGATTCCCATGACTGAAGCGCAAGCCGCGCCGAGCAGGAAGGCGCGGTATCTGATCCACGCCGCCGACGGTGCGCCGCTGGCCGATTTTCTGGCGCTGGCCGATGTCGATCCCGAGATCACGGTGGTCGATGTGATCGGCCCGCACGACGCGCCGCACACGGCGGTCGTCGAAATCAGCGACGACAAAGCCCGCGTGCTGGAGCTGCACTTCCGCAGCACCGGCACGCCCTCCCATCAATTAACGATAGAACCGGACCAGCCGCTGTCGCTCTTCGACAGCATGCAGGCCGGGCCGATTTGAAAGGAATGTCCATGGCCAAAACCACCAACGACGGCGCTTCGTCGCCGCCGGACCCCACTCTTTCCGGCGGCACTGAAGCCGTCTCTTCCAGCGAAGGCGGCGGGCGCTCCAGCCGCTCCGGTTCATCCGGCAGCTCCGCCTCGTCCGGCGGCGCCGGCGACGGCAGCGAAGCGCGCGCATCGGCCGACTCGGCTGGCACGGGCAGCGAACCCGGCCGGCGCAGCGACAGCGGCGGCCGCGCCATCTCCGCGCGCAAGAAGCAGTATGTGATCGCGCCGCGCCAGCCCGACGGCCTGCAGGCGATGAGCTTCCAGCCGCTGCAATTCTCGGCGCTGGAGCAGGCGCTGCGCAGCAGTAACGACATCGAGGTGGTCGACACGGTCGGCCCGAAATCCGTGCTGGGCGCGCTGGCCGATGGCATGGGCGGTTCGCAGGGCGTGCTGGTGGCGCGCATGACGGAGCAAAAGGCCGCCGTGCTGCACCAGCAAGGCCAGGGCCGGCTGCTGGTCGAGCACGACCAGCACCTGAACCTGATGGAGCCGGCGCTGCGTCAGCCAACCATGGTGACGGGCATGATGCCGGCGGCGGCAGGCGGCCCGGTGCTCAACGCCGTCATCAGCGTGGTCGGCAAGGATGGCGCGCCGCAGGCCGATGCCGAGGTGTCGCTGTTCGGCAGCATGTTGCCGGCCAGCGGAGTGACCGACGCCAACGGCCAGGTCACGCTGTCGCTGTTCGGCGAGACGCGGGAATCGGTGCGCGGCCTGTACGTCAAGCCCAAGGCCGATTACTGGAGCTTCTACCAGCGCGACCCCGACATCAGCACCGACGAAGCCAATGTCGTGGGACTGCGGGCGCTGTCGGACTGGCCGTCGCTGGCCGGCTTCCCGCGCCAGCGCGCCTACGGCTGGGGGCAAAAGGCGATGCGGCTCGACCAACTGCCGGGCAACTACCGCGGCCAGGGCATCAAGATCGCCATCATCGATTCGGGCGCGGCCACCTCCCACGCCAACCTGCGCGGCATCAAGGCCGGCTTCGACGTGTTGAACAAGAAGACCAATCCCGACGGCTGGGACCAGGACACGCTGGGCCATGGTTCGCACTGCGCGGGCGTGATCGCGGCGGCCGACATCGCCTCGGGCATACGCGGCTTCGCGCCGGACGCCGAGGTACACGCCTGCAAGCTCTTCCCCGGCGGGCAGATCAGCCAGTTGATCGATGCGCTGGAATACTGCATCGACAAGCAGATCGATGTGGTCAACCTGAGCCTGGGCGGCGCCGAAGTATCGGAGGCATTGGAGCAGCAGATCGTGCGCGCCAAGCGGGCCGGCATCGCTTGCATTGTCGCGGCCGGCAATTCGGGCGGCGCGGTGCAGTATCCGGCCTCGTCGCCGAATGTGCTGGCGGTGGCGGCGGTGGGCAAGCTCGACGAGTTCCCGGCCGACAGCTACCACGCGCAGACGCTGGACCAGAATGTCGACGCCTACGGTTATTTCACGGCCAAGTTCAGCTGCTTCGGGCCGCAGGTGGCGGTGTGCGGGCCGGGCGTGGCGATCACGTCCTGCGTGCCGCCGAATAATTTCGCGGCCTGGGACGGCACCTCGATGGCGACGCCGCACATCACGGGACTGGCGGCGCTGACGCTGGCCCACCACCCGGACTTCCAGACGCCGCAGTACAAGGCGCGCGGCGCCGAGCGGGTCGAGCGCCTGTTCCAACTGATACGCGCCAGCGCGCACCGCGTCAGCCTGGGCGACCAGAGCCGCACCGGTTTCGGCTTGCCGGATGTGCTGGTGGCGGTGGGCTTGCAGACGCAGGCCGGCCAGCAGCCAGCACAGGCGGTGGCGCCGCAGCAGGCCGCCGCGCTGTCGCCGATGATGGCGGGGCAAGCGCTGGGCAATAATTTCGCCAGCCTGATGGGCAACCTGGGCGGTGCGCAGGTCTACGATCCGCTGGCGCTGGACCTGGCGCGGGCGCAATTCGCGGCCTACGGCGGACAGTGGCCGCCGCTGCACGTGGGCGCCTTCCCGCTGCCCAAGCAGTACAACCCCATCATGTGGTAGGCCCGGAAATGCAAAAAGCCGCACTAGGCGGCTTTTTGCATCAACTGGCGTCCCCAGGGGGATTCGAACCCCCGTACTCACCGTGAAAGGGTGATGTCCTAGGCCTCTAGACGATGGGGACAGAAATCTGTCCGTACTGCGATATTGGAAAAGTCCTGAAACACTGGCGTCCCCAGGGGGATTCGAACCCCCGTACTCACCGTGAAAGGGTGATGTCCTAGGCCTCTAGACGATGGGGACTTTTCCAAGGCGCGAATCATAGCAGTCTCTCTCGCGCTTGGCAATAGCAAACCCTTGTTTTTACAGGAAAAAGCCGAAACATAGTCGAGCTTGCAACAGGCGGGCAGACGCCGCAAAAACAAAAAAGCCGCTCTAGGCGGCTTTGCTGTGCTGGCGTCCCCAGGGGGATTCGAACCCCCGTACTCACCGTGAAAGGGTGATGTCCTAGGCCTCTAGACGATGGGGACATGTCGGTGCTTCCTGCGCTAATGGTGGAGGTAAGCGGGATCGAACCGCTGACCTCTTGCATGCCATGCAAGCGCTCTCCCAGCTGAGCTATACCCCCCGGGCGCAGAAAGTCTTCTGTCGTACTACGTTTTTACTACTCATCAGCCTGGCAAAGCTGGCGTCCCCAGGGGGATTCGAACCCCCGTACTCACCGTGAAAGGGTGATGTCCTAGGCCTCTAGACGATGGGGACCTTGGAACTACGGCATTACTATCGTCATCATCTCCGCGCAGTGGTGGAGGTAAGCGGGATCGAACCGCTGACCTCTTGCATGCCATGCAAGCGCTCTCCCAGCTGAGCTATACCCCCCGGGCGCAGAAACAATAAAAGCCGCTTGCGCGACTTTTGTTTTCACTACTTGTATCTATCCAGCATAAAGCCAAACATCAAACAATCAGTACAAACAACGTCAACTACAACATCTACAACTTTGGCGTCCCCAGGGGGATTCGAACCCCCGTACTCACCGTGAAAGGGTGATGTCCTAGGCCTCTAGACGATGGGGACTGCGAACAACCAATTCTGCAACGTGGTGGAGGTAAGCGGGATCGAACCGCTGACCTCTTGCATGCCATGCAAGCGCTCTCCCAGCTGAGCTATACCCCCGTTTGCTGCAGAAACAAGAGTATAGCAAAGAAGCTGCGCTATGCAAATACCCTTTTGCAACTTTGCTCAGGATTCAATGCAGAATCACAGAAACTTCGCGAGGCGGGCCAGAATGACGTCGCGGCCGAAGATCTGCAGCACCGCATCGATGGCCGGGGTTTGCAGTTGGCCGGTCACGATCAGGCGCAGCGGCATCGCCATCTGCGGCATCTTCAGCGTATTGGCGGCCAATACTTCCTTGATCATCGCGGCCAGCGCTTCCTTGGTCCACTCCACCGTTTTGCAACGCTCGGCAAACTGCGCCAGCGCCGGCTTGACGGCGTCGGTCAGGTGCTGGGTCATCAGCGCGGCGTCCGGCTGCGGCGCGCGGAAGAACAGCATGGCGGCGTCGGCCAGTTCGTTGACGGTGTTGACGCGTTCCTTCATCAGCGCCAGCACGGCCGGCAGCGACGGCGCGCCCTCGCCTTCCAGCACGGCGCCGGCGGCCAGCATGCGCGGCTGCGCCAGCGCGGCCAGGCGCTCGTTGTCGGCCTGCTTGATGTAGTGGTTGTTGAGCCAGTTCAGTTTCTCGATGTTGAACTGCGCGGCCGAGTTCGACAGGTGGGTGCCGTCGAACCAGGCGCACACCTGCTCCATCGAAAACACTTCGTCGTCGCCATGGCTCCAGCCCAGGCGCGCCAGGTAGTTCAGGATCGCTTCCGGCAGATAGCCTTGCGCCGGGTAGTCCATGACGTTGACGGCGTCCTTACGCTTGGACATCTTCTGACCGTCGGCGCCGAGTATCATCGGCAGGTGGCCGTACAGCGGCAGCGGCGCGCCGATGGCGCGCAGGATGTTGATCTGGCGTGGCGTGTTGTTGACGTGGTCGTCGCCGCGCAGCACGTGGCTGATTTCCATGTCCCAGTCATCGACGGCGACGCAGAAGTTATAGGTCGGCGTGCCGTCCGGGCGGGCGATGACCAGGTCGTCCAGTTCCTTGTTGCCGATGGTGATAGTGCCTTTGACGAAATCGTCCCAGCTCACTTCGCCGTCCAGCGGGTTCTTGAAGCGCACCACCGGCTTGCGGTCGGCAGGGATGGCCGGCAAGGTCTTGCCCGGCTCAGGACGCCAGGTACCGTCGTAGCGCGGCTTCTCGCCGGCTTCGCGCATGCGCTCGCGCATCGCTTCGACTTCTTCCGGCGACGAGTAGCAGTGGTAGGCGGTGCCGGCTTCCAGCATCTGCGCCACCACTTCGCGGTAGCGGTCCATGCGCTGCATCTGGTAGAACGGGCCTTCGTCGTGGCTCAGGCCCAGCCATTCCATGCCTTCGATGATCGCTTGCACCGCTTCCGGGGTCGAACGCTCCAGGTCGGTGTCCTCGATGCGCAGCACGAAGGTGCCGCCGAAGTGGCGGGCGTAGGCCCAGGAGTACAGCGCCGTGCGGGCGCCGCCCAGGTGGAGGAAGCCGGTTGGGCTGGGTGCGAAACGGGTGCGGACTGGCTTGGCTGGTGCAGTAGTCATCGAAGTAGGAATGCTTATATGTAAAAGAAGCTATTTTACCCGCTCCGCGCCCACTGCGGCCATCCCGCTTCGGCGGCGCTCAGGCGCCGGCCAGCGCTTGCAGGGCGAAGCTGGCGCGGTAAGCTTCCTCGGCATCGGCCCGGGTGTTGATTTCAAAGAGCAGCCCGCCCGGCGCCTCGCAGAAGAAGCGGGAACCGCGCTCGTGATGGAAGACTTCGGTTTTCATCTGCACGCCCGCCTCCTTGAAGCGGCGGTAAAGGTCGCGGACTTCGTCGGCGCTCGGCAATTCAAAGCCCAGGTGAAAATTGTGCGGCCAGCTGACGTGGCGCTCGCCCGCGTCCTCGATGACGATGTCGAAGCCGGCGCGTTTGAGGACGGCGAAGCCGCCGAAGCGTTCGGCCGTGCAGCCCAAATGCCGGACAAAAAAGTCCAAGGTGGCGCCGACGTCGTTCGATGGAAAGCTGAGGTGGTTGAATTTCATGGTGTTTCTCCTGTTGTGAAGACAACAGAATACGGTCGCGGCGCGCGGCCATCAACTCGCTTTAAGGCGCCGGCACGAACAGTCAAAACACTTTTAAAAACAATGATTTAAGCAGAGTTTTCGGCGCGCGCGCCGGGCTTGCTCACATTTGGCGCGGCGGCGCCGCCAGATAACCGAAGACCGCCGCACCGATGCGGTAGGCCAGGTCTTCCACGTCGCGTTCGCCGCGCTCGCCGGCGGCGTCGGTCATGCCGCGTATCAGCGCCGCCAGATCGTCGGCGGCCAGGCGGCGGCGCGGTCCGTCGTCGCACAGGTGCGGCGGCGCGCCGGGCTTGCCCAGGATGGACGCCAGCATGCCGCGGAAGCTGGAGCCGTCGCTGAGCGCGGCACGAAATTCGGGACGGGCCTCTTCCTGGTCGAGCAGGCGGGCCAGATGGGGGCGGGTCAACTGCTGGCGCGCGCAAAGATCGACCAGGCGGGTCAGCGCATCGCGGCAGTCCGGCAGCGCCACGGCGCCCAGCAGCGCGTCGTAGAACTGGCGCTTCTCGCGCAGCATCAGCGCCAGGGTCAGCGCCTCCTTGCTGGGGAAGTATTGGTACAGCGAACCGACGCTGGCGCCGGCGCGGCGCGCGACGGCGTTCGTGTTAAAGCCTTCGAGGCCGTCCGCCTCCAGCACCAGCGCGGCGGCCTCCAGCAGCGCGTCGACCGTGTGGACGGCGCGCCGCTGGCGCGGAGCCTTGCGCAGGCGCAGGGCGGCAGGTGCGGCCATGGGGCTAGCCGTCCGTTGGCCTGGCGGCACTTCTTACTTGACGGTGATCTTGATGTCCTTGGCCATGCCCGGGCCATAGGACTGGTGCAGGCCGTTGGCGAACTGCATCGACAGCACATAGGTGCCCGGCGCCAGCTTGACTTCGGTTTCGGTCTGGCCTTTGCCGAAGTGGATGTGGTGTTCATCGGCAGGCACGACTTCGCCAGCCTTGACCGGCGCGGCGTTGATCAGCAGGTGATGGTGGCCGGTGTTGGCCGTCATGTCGCCGGCCGGCTTGACTTCCATGCCGGTGACGGCGAACTTGACCTTGACCGGGCTGGTCACGGTGGCGCCATCGGCCGGTTCGACAAACGATACCGATTGTTGGGCAAAGGCGGCGGTGCTCAGGCCCAGGAAGGCTGCGGCGACTGCGAATTTCTTCATCATGTGGGTATCTCCGTGGTTAGTTAGTCGTTCTTGATTACGATGCTGGGGAACTTGCTGGTCATATCTTTGGCCTTCTCCGAGACCTGCACTGCAATCTTGCGGGCGATGTCCTTGTAGATGGCGGCGATCTGGCCGTCAGGCTCGGCGACCACGGTCGGCTTGCCGGAATCGGCCTGCTCGCGGATCGCCAAGGTCAGCGGCAAGGCGCCGAGGAACTCGACGTTGAAGTCCTTGCACATCTTGGCGCCGCCGCCGGCGCCGAAGATTTCCTCCGCGTGGCCGCAGTTGGAGCAGATGTGGGTGCTCATGTTCTCGACGATGCCAAGGATAGGAATACCGACCTTCTCGAACATCTTCAAACCCTTGCGCGCGTCCAGCAGCGCGATGTCCTGCGGCGTGGTGACGATGACGGCGCCGGTGACGGGCACTTTCTGCGACAAGGTCAACTGGATGTCGCCGGTGCCCGGCGGCATATCGACGATCAGGTAGTCGAGGTCGCGCCAGTTGGTCTGCTCCAGCAGCTGTTGCAGCGCCTGCGTGACCATCGGACCGCGCCACACCATCGGCTCGTCCGGGTCGATCAGGAAGCCGATCGACGACACTTGCACGCCGTAATTCTCCAGCGGCTCCATGGTCTTGCCGTCCTTGGTTTCCGGACGGCCGGACACGCCCAGCATCATCGGCTGCGACGGGCCGTAGATGTCGGCGTCCAGCAGGCCGACCGAGGCGCCCTCGGCGGCCAGCGCCAGCGCCAGGTTGACGGCGGTGGTCGATTTGCCGACGCCGCCCTTGCCGGAGGCCACGGCGATGATGTTCTTCACATTGGGCATCAGCTTGAGGCCGCGCTGCACGGTGTGCGAGATGACCTTGCTGTGCACGTTGACACTGACATTGCCGGCGCCCGGCAGCACGCGCAGCGCGGCGATGACGCTGGCGCGGATGCTGTCGAACTGGCTCCTGGCCGGGTAGCCCAGCTCGATGTCGAGCGAGATGTCCGCACCTTCGACCTTCAAATTCTTCACGGCCTTGCCGGACACATAGTCTTTCGTTGTATTTGGGTCAACGATTTGGGACAGCGCGGCTTTGACGTCTTCTACTGTGATGCTCATGTAACTCTCTCCGTAAAATGTGCCCTCATTCTAGCGCATCGCGACAGAAATCCCCTCGAACGTGCGCAGTAGCGGCTTCCACTGTTAAAATGCTCTTTTTCCACCCACAAAGTGCATCAACCATGACCCGCAAGCTGTTCGTCACCACTGCCCTGCCCTACGCTAACGCCGCTTTCCATATTGGCCACATGATGGAGTACATCCAGGCCGACATCTGGGTCCGGTTCCAGCGAATGCAGCGCGACGGCGACGCCCAACGCGTGGTGCACTTTGTCGGCGCCGACGACACCCACGGCACGCCGATCATGATCGCCGCCGAAAAAGAAGGCATCACGCCGCAGGAATTCGTCGCCAAGATCGCGGCCGGCCGCGCCCAGTACCTGGACGGCTTCCATATCGCCTTCGACAACTGGTACTCGACCGACTCGCCGGAAAACGTCGAACTGTCGCAGGGCATCTACCGCAAGCTGCGCGACAACGGCCTGATCCAGACCAAGATCGTGCCGCGCTTCTACGACCCGGTCAAAGGCATGTTCCTGGCGGACCGCAACATCAAGGGCGAGTGCCCGACCTGCCACGCCAAGGACCAGTACGGCGACAACTGCGAAGTGTGCGGCGCGGCCTACCAGCCGACCGAACTGATCAACCCGTTCTCGGTGTTCACCAACGCCACGCCGATCCTCAAGGATTCGGAGCAGTACTTCTTCAAGCTGTCCGACCCGCGCTGCTACCAGTTCCTCAAGGACTGGCTGAACACGCCAGGCCGCTTGCAGCCTGAGATGGTCAACAAGGTCAGCGAATGGCTGGGCGAAGCCGGCGAGAAGCTGGCGGACTGGGATATCTCCCGCGACGCGCCCTACTTCGGCATCCCGATTCCTGACGCGCCGGGCAAGTTCTTCTACGTGTGGCTGGACGCGCCGGTCGGCTACCTGGCCAGCCTGAAGAACTACTGCGAGAAAAAAGGCATCGACTACGAAGCGCTGCTGAAAGATCCGGGCACCGAGCAGATCCACTTCATCGGCAAGGACATCGTCTCCTTCCACCTGCTGTTCTGGCCGGCCATGCTGAACTTCGCCGACCATCCGGTGATCGACAAGCTCAAGGTCAACGTGCACGGCCACCTGACCGTCAACAACGAAAAGATGTCGAAGTCGCGCGGCACCGGCATCTCGCCGCTGCGCTACCTGAACCTGGGCATGAACCCGGAATGGCTGCGCTACTACATCGCCTTCAAGCTGAACTCCAAGGTGGAAGACCTGGACTTCACCGGCGACGACTTCGTGGCCCGCGTCAACAGCGACTTGATCGGCAAGTACGTCAACATCGCTTCGCGCTGCGCCGGCTTCATCGCCAAGAAATTCGACGGCAAGCTGGCCTCGTCGCTGTCCGACGGCGCGCAGGGCTGGATCAAGCGCGCCCTGATCACCGCTGACGGCGTCGAACGCCAGGCCAGCATCGCCGCCAATTTCGAGGCGCGCGAGTTCGGCAAGGCGCTGCGCGAGATCATGGAGATCGCCGACATCACCAACCAGTATGTCGATGAAAACAAGCCGTGGATACTGGCCAAGGACGAGGCCAAGATGGCCGAGCTGCACGACGTCTGCACCGCCGCGCTGATCCTGTTCCGCCAGCTGACCATTTTGCTGTCGCCGGTGCTGCCGGGCGTGGCCGCCAATGTATCCAAGTTCCTCAACGACGAGCAGCTGGTGTGGGCCGATACCGACGTCGCCAGCGGCGTGGTGTCAAACGCGATGCTGGGCCGTACCATCGGCGCCTACGCGCACCTGATGACCCGCGTCGACGCCAAGATGATCGAAGACCTGTTCGACGCGCCTGCCCAGCAAGCTGCGGCCGCAGCAGCACCGGCGGTTGCCGCCAAGCCGGCCAAGCAGGCCGCCGCAGTCCCAGCCGCCCCAGCGCTGCCGATGCCGGAAGGCGTGGAAGAACTGGCGCCGCAGATCAGCATCGACGACTTCGTCAAGATCGACCTGCGCGTGGCCAAGATCGTCAACTGCGAGCACGTCGACGGCTCGGACAAACTGCTGCGCCTGACGCTGGACGTGGGCGAAGGCCGTCTGCGCAATGTCTTCTCGGGCATCAAGTCCATGTATCAGCCGGAAGAACTGGTCGGCAAGCTGACCGTGATGGTGGCCAACCTGGCGCCGCGCAAGATGAAGTTCGGCGTCTCGGAGGGCATGGTGCTGGCCGGTTCGGCCAAGGACGAGAAGGCCAATCCAGGCATCTACATCCTCAATCCATGGCCGGGCGCTGAGCCGGGCATGCGCATCCGCTAAGGACTTGCATGAACATCGTGGTCCGCGAAGCGACGAATGACGATGCCAGGCTGATCGCCGACCTCACGCGCGCCGCGTGGGCCGGCAAGGTCAACGTCACTTCCAGCGGACACCGCGAAACCGCCGTACTCGTCGCAGAACATCTGCGTGCGGGCGGCGGTTTTGTTTTGCTGGTCGACGAACAGCCGGTGGGTTCGGTGCGCTGGCTGCCGCTCGATGCGGAGCCGGACGTGTGGGAAGTGTGCCGCATGGGCGTGCTGCCGCAGTACCGGGGCAGCAATCTGTCGCAGCATCTGTTGGAGGCGGTGATCCATCACGGCCTGTCGTCGGGCGTGGAAGAAGTGCGGCTGGCGGTGCGAGGCGACCAGCCCAAGCTGATCGACTTCTACACCGCCTTCGAGTTCGAGCTGGCAGAGGAACTCGAATACTCGCACGCCAACCCGATGGAGCCGCCGCCGCTGGTGATGCGGCGCTCGCTCAGGTACTAAGCCGCCCCCGCGGCTTACTTGTAGATTCCGCAGCCGATCACGACGTCGTCCACGCGCTCGACGTAGGTGCGCTTGCCGTCGACGGTGCCGGTGCTGGGATTGGGCCATTTGTAATCGACCCAGCCCTTGCCTTCCTTGCTCATGCCCAGCGCCAGGATATCCTTGATCAGGAACTTGCCGTCGGCGTCCTTCATCTCCAGCACGTTCTTGCCGACCAGCTTGACGTTGGCGCCGTTGGCCAGTTCCACGCCGTCGCCGTTGGCGCCGAAGGCAAAGATGTACAGATCCTTCTGGATGAACTGCCCCTTCGGATTATTGAACTCGGCTAAGGCTTTCTCCTTGCCGTTCTTCTTCAGGAACTCGCTGGCCTTCTTGACCATCGCCACCGCTTCGTCAGCCGTACCTTTTTCCGCCGCGCCGGCGCACAGCGCCGCCATCATCATGACGCAGGCCAGTATCAATTTTTTCATGTGAGCTCCTTAGAAAATGTGGCGAATGCCGAGATTAAGACCACGATTGCCTGTGCCGCCTTCGATCGCACTACCGACCGTGTAGCCGGCGCCGTTCTTGTTGCGGATGTACGCGTACACCCCGTACAAGTCGGTACGTTTGGACAGATAGTAGCGGTAGCCCGCCGCCAGCTGCTCCGCATCCTGATTGAAGCTGGTCTTGTCGTTCTTGCGAATGTAGGAAGCTATCCACGTGCCGAAACCCTGCGGCACCGTCACGCCCAGCAGCGCCACGCTGCTGTCGATGGAAGGCGTCGGCGCCACCGCGTAGCCGAACGGGTTGTTCAGGTTACGCGGCAAGGCGCTGTTCATGCCCTTGTCGACGCCATAAGCGAAATGCGCCTTCGCCACGCCGAAGTCGTACAGCGCCGTCAGCACGGTGTTCTTGGCGCTGCTGGTGTTCTTCAGCGTGGCAGTGTCGTTGTTGCGGTTGTGATGTGCCAGGCGCACCACCAGCGGGCCATTGGTGTAAGCCACCGAGCCGCCGAACTGGCGCTGGGCCGTGCTGTCGCCAGCCACTTCACCGACGCCGTAGACCACTTCCGCATTGAAGCCATTGACCACCGGCGACGCGTACTTGACCGCATTGTCCATGCGGCTGGCGCTGTTGCCGGTGGCGGCCATCAGGTTCTTGGTGTCGCCCGCCGTGCCGGAACCGAAGGGATCGACCGCCGCCACCGCCAGATACTGCGGCGTGTACTGGCGGCCCAAGGTCAGCGTGCCGGCCTCCTTGCTCTGCAGGCCGACATAGGCCTGGCGGCCGAACAGCAAGCCGCCCTGCCCCATGGCGCCGGTGTCGGCCTGGAAGCCGCTTTCCAGCAGGAAGATGGCCGACAGGCCGCCGCCCAGATCCTCATTGCCCTTGAAACCCAGCCGCGAGCCCGCCGAGACGCCGCTGGTCAACTTGGTGCTGGAGGCGGCGGCGCCAACGCCGCCGCTCTCGCGCACCACCGCCATGTCGACGATGCCGTACACCGTCACGTTGGATTGCGCCGCAGCCGTCCCCGCCAATGCACCCAGCATGAGCGCTAGCATAGTTTTTTTCATTGTTATCTCCAGTTGGTTTGCTTACTTGCTGCACTTGCTGCCAAAGCCGCCGCCACCCGGCGTCTCGATGGCGAATACATCGCCGGCCTGCATATCGGCCGTGTGCGTGGCGCCGAATTCCTCTACCGAGCCATCGCCGCGCTCGACCCAGTTGCGGCCCAGCGCTCCAGGCGCAGCGCCCTCCAGCCCGAACGGCGCAATGCGGCGGTGGCCGGCCAGGATGTTGGCCGTCATCGCCTCCAGGAAGCGGATGCGGCGCAGCGCACCATCGCCGCCCCGCTGCGCGCCCTCGCCGCCGCTGCCGCGCCGGATCGCATGGGTCTCGACCAGCACCGGGAAGCGCCATTCCAGCACCTCCGGGTCGGTCATGCGCGAGTTGGTCATGTGGGTCTGCACGGCGGCCGTGCCGTCGAAGCCCGGTCCCGCGCCGGAACCACCTGCAATAGTTTCATAGTACTGGTGTTGAGCGTTCCCGAAGGTGAAATTATTCATCGTTCCCTGCGAAGCCGACATCACGCCCAGTGCGCCGTACAAAGCGTCTGTGACATATTGCGACACTTCCACATTGCCAGCCACCACGGCGGCCGGGTAGCGCGGGTTGAGCATCGAGCCTTCCGGGATGATCAGCTTGAGCGGCTTGAGCACACCTTCGTTCATCGGGATGTCGCTGTCGATCAGCGTGCGGAACACGTACAGCACGGCCGCCTTGCAGACCGACAGCGGCGCGTTGAAGTTGGTCGGCCGCTGCTCGCTGGTGCCGGTGAAGTCCACCGTGGCGCTGCGGCTGGCGTGGTCGATGGTCAGCTTCACGCGCAGCACGGCGCCGTCGTCCATCTCGTAAGAGAAGCTGGCGTCGCGCAGGCCGCCGATGGCTTTGCGCACCGCCGCTTCGGCGTTGTCCTGCACGTGGCCCATGTAGGCCAGCACCACGTCTTCGCCATAGCAGGCGGTGGCCTTCAGCAGTTCATTGGCGCCGGTCTCGCAGGCGCCCAGTTGGGCGATCAGGTCGGCGATGTTCTGGTCGATGTTACGGCTCGGCCAAGGCCCGGCGGCAAACAGGCCGCGCACCATCGGCTCCTGGAACACGCCGCGGTCGACGATCTTGATGTTATCGAGCAGGACGCCCTCCTCCAGGATGCTGGTGCTGTTGGGCGGCATGGAGCCTGGCGTGATGCCGCCGACGTCGCCGTGGTGGCCGCGTGCGGCGACGTAGAACAGCGGCTGCTCTCCATCGCCGTACACCGGGCACACCACTGTGATGTCCGGCAGGTGCGTGCCGCCGTTGTAAGGCACGTTGAGTACATAGGCGTCGCCGGGCGCCATCGTGGCCGCATGTTCGCGGATCACGCACAGCACACTGTCGCTCATCGAACCCAGATGCACGGGGATGTGCGGCGCATTGGCGATCAGGTTGCCGTGGCGGTCGAAGATGGCACAGGAGAAGTCCAGCCGCTCCTTCATGTTGACAGAGTAGGCGGTGTTCTCCAGCGTGGTGCCCATCTGCTTGGCGATCGCCATGAACAGGTTGTTGAAGATCTCCAGATGGATGGGATGCACGGCGGTGGTCATCTTGTGCGCGCTGCCGGCGGCCACGCCGCGCTCCAGCAGCAGCGTGTGGTCCGGCAGCACGCGCGCGGTCCAGCCGGCGTCCACCACCGTGGTGGCGATCTCCTCGCGGATCAGCGCGGGGCCGGCCACGCGGCTGCCCACCGGCAGCTCGGCGCGCACATGCAGCGCGATCGGCACGGTCTGGCCGTCGACGTAGCTGTAGACGCGGCCTGGCGAATCGCCCCCGCCGCCTGCCGGCACTTCGATGACGAAGCCGGCGCCATCGCCCGCGCCTATCGCTTCGGCGGACACCGATTCGATCACCAGCGGCTGACCTTCCATGACGAAGCCGAAGCGGCCGCGATACAGCGCCGCGAAGGCCTCGCTCATCTCCGCCATGCTGGCCAGCGGGATGACGAAGGCCGAATCGCTGTCCTGGTACTTCAAGCGCGCGCACAGTTCGACGCGGATGTCGTCCTGCGCCACCTGCTGCTCCAGCAGTTCGGTGGCGGCGTCACGCGCCAGCGCCACCAGCTGCGGCCCCAGCTCGGCCAGCGTGGCGTCGCTGAGCGGCTGCTCGACGGCGCCCTCGCGCATGGCGCGGATATCGGCCAGTCCCATGCCGAACGCGGACAGCACGCCGGCAAACGGATGGATGACGATCTTGGTCATGCCCAGCACATCGGCCACGCGGCAGGCGTGCTGGCCGCCGGCGCCGCCGAAGCAGCACATGGCGTAGCGGCTGACGTCATAGCCGCGCTCCACCGAGATCGATTTGATGGCCTGCGCCATATTGTCGACCGCCACCGCCAGGAAGCCGTCGGCCACAGCGGACGGCGACAAGCGGGTGCCGGTTTCGCGGGCGATCTTCTCGGCCAGCTCGCCGAAGGCGCGCACCACCACGTCGCGGTCCAGCGGCTGGTCGCCGTTCGGGCCGAACACGCGGGGGAAGTGCTCCGGCTGGATACGGCCCAGCATCACGTTGCAGTCGGTGACGGTCAGCGGACCGCCCTTGCGGTAGCTGGCCGGCCCCGGATTGGCGCCGGCCGATTCCGGCCCCACCTTGAAGCGGCCGTTCTCGAAGCTGCAAATCGAACCGCCGCCCGCCGCCACGGTATGAATGTGCATCATCGGCGCGCGCACCCGCACGCCGGCCACCACGGTTTCGAACACGCGCTCGTAGGCGCCGTCGTAGTGGGCCACGTCGGTCGAGGTGCCGCCCATGTCGAAACCGATCACCTGTTTCAGGCCTATCGCCTCGCAGCTCTTGACCGCGCCGACGATGCCGCCGGCGGGGCCGGACAGGATCGCGTCCTTGCCCTGGAAGCGGCGGGCGTCGGTCAGGCCGCCGTTGGACTGCATGAACATGATGCGTACATCGCCCGTATCGGCCGACACCCGCGACACGTAGTCGCGCAGCACCGGCGACAGGTAGGCGTCCACCACGGTGGTGTCGCCACGGCCGACGATCTTCATCAAGGGGCTGACCTGGTGGCTGACGGAGATCTGCGTGAAACCGGTCTCCTCGGCTAGCGCCCGCAGCCGCTGTTCGTGCTGCGGGTAGCGGTAGGCGTGCATCAGGACGATGGCGATGGCGTCGATGCCCATCGCCCGCAGCGCCACGAACTGGCCGCGCAGCCGCTCCTCGTCCGGCACTTCCAGCACCTCGCCGCGTGCGCCGATGCGCTCATCGATCTCGATCACTTTTTCGTAGATCAGGTCCGGCAGCTCGATGCGCATGGCGAAGATGTCCGGCCGGTCCTGGTAGCCGATGCGCAGCTGGTCGGCGAAACCACGGGTGATCGCCAGCGCCGTGCGCGCGCCCTTGCGCTCCAACAGCGCGTTGGTGGCGACGGTGGTGCCCATCTTGATCACTTCGATCTGCTCGGCCGGCAGCGGCTCGCCGGTCTTCAGGCCGAGCAGGTCGCGCATGCCCTGCGTGACGGCGTCTTCGTAGCGCTCCGGGTACTCGGACAGCAGCTTGTGCGTGACCAGCTTGCCGTCCGGACGGCGCGCAACGATGTCGGTAAAGGTGCCGCCGCGGTCGACCCAGAACTGCCAGCGGAGTGGTTGGGCGGGGATGTCGTTTTTCATGGTGTAGCCTCTACGATCTCAATCAGGATTCAAGTTGTTTGCCGGCGGTTTCGGGCAGCGTCAGCGCGGCCAGTATCATCACGCCGTAGGCCGTGCCGGCGAACACGCCGATCGCCTCGCCCAGCGCCATCGACTGGCTGCTCATGCCTATCATCAGCGGGAACAGCGAGCCGATGGCGCGGCCCATGTTGTAGCTGAAGCCTTGGCCGGAGCCGCGTATCGAAGTCGGGAACAGTTCGGTGAGGAAGGCGCCCATGCCGCTGAACACGCCGGATACGCAGAAGCCCAGCGGGAAGCCGAGGAACAGCATCACGCCGTCCGTCACCGGCAGCCGGGTGTAGGCCAGGGCGATACACATCGAACCGGTGGCGAACAGGATGAAGTTCTTCTTGCGGCCCAGGTAGTCGGTCAGGAAAGCGCTGACGATGTAGCCGACGTAGGAGCCGACGATCACCATCGCCAGGTAGCCGCCGGTGCCCAGCACAGTCAGATGGCGCTCGGTCTTGAGGAAGGTCGGCAGCCAGGTGGTGATGGCGTAGTAGCCGCCCTGGGCGCCGGTGGTCAGCAGCACGGCACGCAAGGTGGTGCTCAGCATCTTGGGCGCGAAGATCGCGGCGAACGAGGCGCGGTCCTGCGGCGCCACCTTGTTCTGCTGGGCGACGAACACTTCCGGCTCGTCGACGAAGCGGCGGATGAAGATCACGAACAGCGCTGGCAGTATCCCCAGCAGGAACAGCGAGCGCCAGGCCCAGTCGGCCGGCAGCAGCGAGAACATCAGCGCATACAGCAGCGCCGACACGCCCCAGCCTATCGCCCATCCCGCCTGCACCATGCCGACCGCCTTGCCGCGGTCCTTGGCGCGGATTACCTCGCCGATCAGGATGGCGCCGGCGGTCCACTCGCCGCCCATGCCGAAGCCCATCAGGCCGCGCGCCACCAGCAGCTGCGTGAAGTTCTGCGCCAGTCCGCACAGCACGGTGAAGAAGGCGAACCACAGGATGGTCAACTGCAGCGTCTTGACGCGGCCGATGCGGTCCGACAGGATGCCGGCGATCCAGCCGCCGGCGGCGGAAGTGAGCAAGGTGACGGTGCCGATCAAGCCGGCGGCGCCCTTGGACAGGCCCCAGGTGGCGATCAGCGTCGGGATCACGAAGCTGAGGAACTGCGTGTCCATCGCGTCGAGCGCGTAGCCGATCTTGCAGCTCCAGAAGGTGCGGCGCTCCTTGCCGGTCAGTGCGTGGAACCAGGAGAAGAATCCTTCTTTCTCGGCGGTCGATAGTGCTGTGGTGTTCATGGTGCTCCCCTATTTTTCAGGCGCAGCACTCCCCGTTCGGACGCGCGTTGCGGGTCCGTCGTGGGTGCCACTGTGGTTTTAAGTCAGAACGCTGCTAAGGATGAATTGAGGATGTCGGTGACAAGCATGTACCCCGGCTGGTGCGTGATCGCCAGCGGCAGGCGCGCATGGCGGATGGCTTCCTGCGGCGTCACGCCGCATGCCCAGAAGACCGGTATTTCGTCAGGCATGATCTCGACCGCATCGCCGTATTCGGGGCGGTTGATGTCGGCGATGCCGATCAGCGACGGGTCGCCCAGGTGCACCGGGGCGCCGTGCACCGCCGGGAAGCGGCTGGTGATCTGGATGGCGCGGATCGCGTCGGCGGCCTTCATCGGCCGCATCGACACCACCATCTCGCCGCCGAACGGGCCGGCGCTGCGGTTGCGGATATTGGTGCGGTACATGGCGACGTTGCGGCGCTGCTCGATGTGGCGCAGCTTGATGCCGGCGTCGATCAGCATCTGCTCGAACGAGAACGAACAGCCGATCGCGAACACCACGAGGTCGTCGCGCCACAGGTCGTGCAGCGCGTGCGTCTGGGAGGCCAGTTCGCCGTCGCGGTAGATGTTGTAGCCGGGCGTGTCGCTGCGCAGGTCCATGTCGGCACCCAGCGCGCTGACGTTCCACTGACCCGGCTCGCCGACCGCCAGCAGCGGACAGGCGCGCTGATTGCGCTGGCAGAAGAGCAGGAAGGCGTCGGCATGCGCCTGCGGCAGGATGACCAGGTTGGCCTGGGCGTAGGCGCCGCAGTAGCCGGCGGTCGGCAGGCGGAACTCGCCGCTGCGCACCTGGTGGCGTAATTGAAGTGGGGTCATGGCGGGTGTCTCGTTCTTATCGTTTAAAGTCATGATTAACTTGCATGAGTTAAGAATAAACTTGAATAACCCTACACGCCATCTAGTTATTTTTGCTGTTGTTGTATAGTTTTTCTTACCACTCCGCGCTATCTTGGTGCGCCGGGTTAAGGTATTCTTGTCTGCCATGAACACCCGCTTCCTGGAGACCTTCGTCACCCTCGCCCAGTTGCGCAGCTTCCGCGCCACGGCGCGCGCGCTGCACGCGACGCCGGCCGCCATCTCGCTGCGCATCAAGACGCTGGAGGAGGAACTGCAAACGGAGTTGATCGACCGCGCCAGCAAGGACTTCCGCCTGACCGCCAACGCCGAGTACCTGCTGGCCCACGCCAAGGCCGTGGTCGACGCCACGCGCCGGCTGACGGCGGCGGCGCAGAAGGACAGCGCGATCCGAGGCCGCCTGCGCGTGGGCGTGATCGAATCGGTGGTCCACAGCTGGCTGGCGCAGTATATCCGCGAGTTGAACACCACCTATCCCGAACTGGAAGTCGACCTGGCGGTCGACATGAGCAATGTGCTGGAACGCCGGCTGCGCGCGCGCGAGCTCGATCTGGTGATCCAGGTCGAGGGCGTGGAAAGCAGCGACATCGTCTCCGAGGCGTTGGCGGTGTACCCGCTGCACTGGATCGCCCGCAAGGGCCTGGTCGACACGCGCAAGGAAGGCTTGAACCAGCGCCTGCTGGCCCTGCCCATCCTGACCTTCGGACGCGGCACGGCGCCGCAGCGCATGATCGAGGAGATCGTCAGCAAGATGGCCAACCTGGCGATGGTGCCGCTGGAGCAGACCCGCATCACCTGCTCGCCGTCGGTGGCGGCCATCGTGCAGCTGGTGAAGGACGGCTACGGCGTGGCGGCCATTCCCAGCCTGTTCGTGGTCGATGCGCTCAACAGCGGCGAGTTCATCGAACTGCCGGTGCAGCCGGAGCCGCCGGCCATCATCGTGTCGATGTGCTTCCACTCCAACGCCGAGATGCTGGTGCACGCCGCCGCCAACGCCGCCCGCCAATCCTGCGCCAGCTACTGCGCGCAGGTCGATCCCCGCTATATCAAGTCGCTGGGCTAAGTTCGTCGCCGCCGCCGCGCAACAGTAAAAATACTGGGGTGCTTGTGCATGGTTTTATTTGCACTATTATCTTCCTGCCGGCGCACCCACACATCACGGAGACAAATCATGGCAATCCACATCAAGCATTTGATGTCGCGTGTGCTCGCCGCTGCGATCCTGCTGCTGACGGCCTGCGCAGCGCAGGCGGTGACTGCCGGCCCCGGCGCCTGGAGCGTGCAGCAGACCTGGGCTGCCGACAGCGTCAACGGCGGCAACCTCACCGGCTACTTCTACTGGCCCGCCTCGCAACCCACGCTGGGCGGCAAGCGCGCGCTGGTGCTGGTGCTGCACGGTTGCCTGCAAACGGCCGGCGGCGACGTGATCAACACCACCGGCGACGGCGGCTTCAATTGGAAAGCCGCGGCCGACCAGTACGGGGCCGTGATCCTGGCGCCCAACGCCACCGGCAATGTCTACAACAACCATTGCTGGGACTACGCCAACGCCACGCACACCCGCAGCGCCGCCGGGCACGACGCCATCCTGCTCGACCTGGTCGGCCGCTTCGTCAACGATCCGCAATTGGCCATCGATCCGAATCAGGTCTACGTCACCGGCCTGTCGTCGGGCGGCGGCGAGACCATGGTGCTGGGCTGCCTGGCGCCGGATATCTTCGCCGGAGTCGGCATCAACGCCGGGCCGCCGCCGGGCACCACCACGCTGCAGATCGGCGCCGTACCATCCGGGTACACGGCCGCTACGGCGGGCAACAAGTGCAAGGCCATGGCGGGCGCCAACGCCGGCGCGTTCGCTACGCAGATCGCCGGCGCGGTGTGGGGCACGATGGACTTCACGGTGGCGCAGGGCTACGGGCCTATCGACACGGCCGGCATCCGCCTGGCTTACGGCGGCAGCTACACCAAGGGCGCCGCCGTGGCGGTGGCCGGCGGCGGCAGCAACGTTCCCTACACCGACAGCAACGGCAAGCTGCGCACGCACGAGATCACGGTGAAGGACATGGGCCACGCGTGGCCGGCCGGCAGCGGCGGCCAGAACGCCAACTACGTCGACGGCACGCGGGTCAACTACCCGGCCTTCGTCATGGATTTCTGGTTCAAGAATAATCTGCGGGCGTCGGCCACACCGGGGCCGGAGATGACTTCCTGCGGCACGACGGTGGTCAGCGGAAGCGGCGTCACCATCAGTGGCGCGGGCACGGCCACCGGCGGCGTGGCCAGTTACGGTGTGCAGTTGAACGGGCCGAGCACCATCAACGATGCGGCTGCGGGCGGCGGCCCCAGTTTCAGCAAGACCTACAATCTGGCCAGCGGCTATTACACCGGCAGCGTCACCGCTACCGATACGTTGGGCCAGGTCTCCACTGCCTGTCCGCTCGCACAGTTCCTGGTCGGCAGCGCGCCGGTGTTGCAGCCGCCGACGGGCCTTGCCGCCGGCACGCCGACTGCCAGCAGCGTGCCGCTCACATGGAACAGCGTCAGCGGCGCCACCGGCTACAACGTGTATCGCAACGGCGCCAAGCTGACTGCATCGCCGCTGGCTGCGACCGGCTACACCGCTGGCGGCTTGGCAGCGGCCAGCACGTACAGCTTTGCAGTGTCGGCGGTGGGCGCGTCGGGCGAGAGCGCGCTGTCGGCGGCGATCAACGTCGCCACCGCGCCGGCGTGGACCTGCACCACCGTCAGCGCCAGCAACTACGCGCACGTGCAGGCCGGGCGGGCGCACGACAGCGGCGGCCATGCGCTGGCCAACGGCTCCAATCAGAACATGGGCTTGGACAATCTCTTCTTTACCAGCGTGCTGGCGCAGACGGCGGCCGGCTACTACGTCATCGGCGCCTGTCCTTGAGCCGCTACAGCGCCAGTGTGAGCGCGGCGCTGCCGGCGGCGGGGACGGTGGAGCACAACAGTACTTGGCCGGGCGCGACGTCAGCGCTGCACTGGCGGGTGTATTCGACCTCGCCCGAGAGCAGGCCGACCGCGCAAGCGCCACATTGGCCCGAACGGCAGCTCGCTTCCGCAGCGACGCCCTTGGATTCGGCCAGCGCCAGCAGGCTGGCCGCGCTGCCGTCCCACAGCGCCGATACCCCCGATTGCGCAAACTGCACCGGCACATGCTGCACTGTCCCTGCGCGCCGGGCCACGCTGGCGGCCGGTGTGGCGTCACGCCGCACGCTGGCCGGGCCGAAGGCTTCGAAGCGTATGCGCTCGTCGGCGATGTTCAGGCCCCGCAGGCCGTCGTACATCTGCTGCATGAACGCGGCCGGGCCGCACAGGTAGAAATCGTAGTCGTCAAACGGCAGCTGCGTCTTCAGCCAATCGATGTCGATGCGGCCGCCGCTGGCCTGCCAGTTGACGATGTCGCTGGCCGCGCCAGCGTCGCCGCCGCTGTAGCGGATGTGGACATTCAAATTGCGGTGGCCCGCCGCCATCGTTTGCAAGTGCTCGGCAAACGGCTGCTCGTCGCGGTTGCGGGCGCCGTGGAAGAAGTGGATGGCGTGCCGATGCCGTGTGCGGCTGCCGTTCACCAGCAAGCCGTTCAGCATGGCGATCATCGGCGTGATGCCGATGCCTGCCGACAGCAGCACCGCTGGACGCCGTGTGCCGCGCTCGAAAACAAAGTCGCCGCCAGGCCCCAACAGTTCGATGCGTGCGCCCTGCGCCAGATGATCGTGCAGCCAGCCGGAGATGGCGCCGTCGCGCTTGACGCTGATGCGGTAGCGGCGGCCGTCGGGCGCATCGGACAGCGTGTAGCTGCGGATGCGCGCAGCCAGGCCAGCATCGGCATCGCCCGGCAGACGCAGCGAAATAAACTGGCCCGGCACATGCGCGGCGACACCCATGCCGTCGGCCGGTTCAAGATGGAACGATTGCACGCTGGCGCTTTCGCGCACCACTTCGGTGACGGTGTACGGCCGCCATGCGCTGGTCAGCGCTGCCGCCTGCTGCGCGCGGTCGGCCTCCTCCCAGCTGCCGGTGCGCGCCACCTGCGCGGCGGGCTTGGGTTCGCTCCACCGGAACGGCAGTGCGCCGACGTTGCGCACCACTTCGCGTACATGAAAGCGCAGCAGCTGCTCGGCGCCCGCGAAGGCCTTCAATTGCGGACCATCCCAAATGATTTCAGCCTCCACCGCCACATGCAGCATGTCTCCGCTTTCGAAGTCGATGAACAGCAGGCCTGCACGCGGATGTCCAAGCAGATTGCCCAGCGTGTTGAAGAAGAAGTTGCCGACGAATTCGGGCGATGTCAGCGTGCGCTCGTCGTCCACGCGCACGAAGCCCGGCCGTCCGCCGCGATGCGAGACATCGACGCCCTGCCCGCGCCCGGCCTGTGAATCCAGATTGGCGCTGGCGATGAAGAAGGTGTCGGCGCGGGCGATCAGCGCACGGTCCTCCGCGCTCAGCGCGGCGGCGCGCCGCACCTGCACGATGGGCGCGGCCGCCACCGGCGTCTGCACGCGATCCTGGATGTACTGCGGGCAGTTGCCGAAGCTCTGCGACACCGCCACCCGCATGCCGCCCGCATCCATCGCCGCGATCACGCCGTTGACGCGGTTGCGCCGCCGCGTGGTCGGTACCAGTCCCAGTCCGCCGAGATGAGCGCCCACGCGCAACTGGCCCTGCAACGGATCGCCGGCCAGCATGCCGCCGGCGATGTGCAGCGTGCGTGCATCGGGCGTCGTGATGAAGCCGGCGTCGTTGACCAGCATGGTCGCCCACGGCTGCCCCGCCCCGTCCAGCGCGCCGATGAAGAACAGCGGCAGCTCGCCGAAGAACTGGCGGTGCTGGTCCGGCATGTAGTCGCGCACACCGGCAGCGCCGGCGCCGGCCATCTGCTCGCGCACGCCCACGCGCTGCTGGATCGCCAGTTCGCCGGGGTGGAAGGGAGAGGTGTCCATGGGCGCCCCCGCTTAAGCCGCTTCCGGCGCCACGCCGGCCTGCGTGGCCGGCATCGCCACGAACCCCGGCAGCGAGCGCACGTTGGCCAGCCAGCTGCGGATGTTCGGATACGGCTTGAGCGACACGCCGCCTTCCGGCGCATGCTCAATGTAGCTGAAGGCCGCGATGTCGGCGATGCTGGCGTGTTCGCCCAGCGCGTAACGGCGGCCGGCCAGCTCGCGCTCCAGCACATCGAACAGGCGCGTGGAGATGTCCTTGGCCCGCTCATGGTCCAGCGGCGCGCCGAACACCGTCACCAGCCGCGCCGCGCACGGGCCGTAGGCGATCTTGCCGGACGCCGTGGACAGCCATTGCTGCACCCGCGCCGCCGCGACCGGCTCGCGCGGCAGCCAGCGGCCGCTGTCGTCGTAGCGCGAGGCCAGGTAGACCAGGATCGCGGTCGAATCGGCCAGCGTCACATCGCCATCCTCCAGCACCGGCACTTCGCCGAACGGGTTGCGCGCCAGGTGCTCGGGCGAGCGGTTCTGGCGGGCGCGCATGTCGATCTCGACAAACTCGTAGGGCAGGTTCAAGAGGCCGAGGAACAGCCGTACGCGGTGGGTATGGCCGGACAGGGTGGCGCCGTAGAGTTTCATGGTGATTTCCGTCAGAGTGGAGAGATGAGCCCAGTATAAACAGCCGTCATCGTGCTGATAAGCTGGACAAAAACAGAATCTGAGTTCACTCTAGGTGGACAATTACTGCCGCCGCCCCGCCATGGTCGAATTAAACAACGTCAACCTGAACCGCCTGATCACCTTTGTCGCCGTCGTCGACGCCGGCTCGCTGACGGCCGCCGCCGAGCGCCTCGGGCTGGCCAAGTCCATGGTCAGCAAGCACATGCAGTTGCTGGAGGCCGAAGTGGGCGTCGGCCTGCTGCTGCGCTCCACCCGCAAGCTGGCGCTGACCGAAGCCGGCCGCGCCTTCTACGACGCCAGCCGCCAACTGCTGCAACAGGCCGGGCAAGCCATCGAACAGGCACGCAGCAGCCGCGACATCCCACAAGGCACGCTGCGGGTGGCGTCGCCGATCGATTACGGCGTGATGGTGGTGGCGCCGCTGCTGTCGCAGCTGCGGGCGCGCTATCCGGCGCTGAAGGTGGAACTGGTCTGCGGCGACGGCCTGATCGACCTGATCGCCGAAGGCATCGACGTCACCGTCCGGCTGGGCAAGCTGGCCGATTCCGGCTACATGGCCGCGCGCGTGGGACGGCTGCGACGCTGGCTGGTGGCCAGCCCCGCCTTCGTCGCCCGCCACGGCATGCCGGACGCGCCGGAAGCGCTGCCCGCCCTGCCCTACATCGCGCTGACGGTGTTGCAGCAGCCGCAGAGTTTCACGCTGGAGCACGCGGACGGCCGGCAGCACGCGGTGCGCATGCTCAATACCGTCTTCGCCACCAACACCGCCACCGTCTGCCGCGCCGCCGCGCTGGCCGGCGACGGCGTGCTGCGGGCCACCGAGTTTTCGGTGCGGGAGGACTTGGCGGCAGGCCGCCTGGTGCGGCTGCTGCCGGCGTGGACGCTGCCGGAGAGCGACATCCACGCGGTCTTCCCCGCCTCGCCCCACCTGCCGCAGAAAGTGCGGGTGTTTATCGATGCGCTGAAGCTGGCCGCCGGCGATTGATACGCGTCAGCGCCGCGCCGACACCACGATGCCGGCGACGATCAGCGCGAACGCCGCCGCGTGGTAGCCATGCGGCGCCTCGCCCAGGAAGGCCGACGACAGCACGGCGGTGAACAAGGGCGTCAGGTTGACGAAGAAGGCGCCTATCGACGGCCCGGCCGCCTGCACGCCCTCGCCCCAGCAGCGGAAGGCGATCACCGCCGGCCCCACCGCCACGTACAGCAGCGCCGCCGCCAGCGTCCAGCTCCACTGTACCGGCGCCGCGCCCAGCGCCTGCTCGCCCAGCGCGAAGCCGCCCGAGCACAGCACGCCAAACGCCACCTGCGCCAGCAGGAAGCCGGCCCAGTCGGCGCGCAGCGCGGCCGGTTCGCGCACCCGCATCAGCAGCCAGCTGTAGAACGACCAGGCGATGGTGGCCAGGATCATGAACAGGTCGCCCGCCACCAGCCGCAGCTCCAGCACGTGGCGCCATTCGCCGCGCGCCAGCACCAGCAGCACGCCGGCGATCGACAGCACGGCGCCGACCACCTGGCGCCGGCTGACCGCCACGCCGAAGAACAGCCAGCCGGTCAGCATCATCCACACCGGCAAGCCGGAGGCGACCAGGGTGACGTTGATCGGCGTCGAGGTTTGCAGCGCCATGTATTGCAGTGTGTTGTACAGGCCGATACCGAACAGGCCCAGCAGCGCGTACTGCTTCCAGTAGCGCCACAGGCCGGCCTCGCGCCGGAACACCGGACCGGCCAGCGGCCACAGCAGCGCGAACGCGATCACCCAGCGCAGCAGGTTCAACAGCACCGGCGGCAGCTGGTCGTGCACCAGGCGGCCGACGATGGAATTGCCGGCCCACAGCAGCGGCGGCAAGGTCAACAGGAATACGGTGCGGGGCGTCAGACGGGTGCTCATTGGGTATTTTTACGCGGAAACTATGCAATATTGCAACTTGAGCATAGCCGATTCCGCCATTTCCCGCTGGCGGCGAGCGATAGCATTAGCGCCCAGCCGCCGCGGCGCGGTAAAATACGTGTTGCTGATCCACCCACTTAGAAAATATGAAACTCTCTAAACAACATTCGATGTACGAATCCGAGCACACCCTGTTCATCAAGGCGTTGAAGGAAAAGAACCCGGGCATGGAAGCTGGCCAGCAACAAGGCCGCGCGCTGCTGTGGGATCGTCCGCCGGTATCGCTGGATGAGCAGGAGCGCCAGCTGAAATCGGCCATCAAGCAACAAGCTTACGTCTACCAGAACAAGGTCTAAGCACCCCCGGGGCGGCAAGCATGTTGCCAGACGATATGGCTGAAGTTCAGCCGCCAGCAGCCGACGGCGTCCTCGCCGAGGCCGAGGCACAGCCGTCGCCGGAGGCGGTGGTCGTCCCCACCGAGGTGGCCGCCCTCGCCCGCCTGTACGGCGAGCCGCTGCTCAAGCTGCCCAACGATCTGTACATCCCGCCCGACGCGCTGGAAATCTTCCTCGACGCCTTCGAAGGCCCGCTGGACTTGCTGCTCTACCTGATCCGCAAGCAAAACTTCAACATCCTCGACATCCCGATGGCGCAGCTGACGCTGCAATACCTGAAATATGTCGACCAGATCCGCCTGTCCAACCTGGAATTGGCCGCCGAATACCTGCTGATGGCGGCCATGCTGATCGAGATTAAATCGCGCATGCTGCTGCCGCAGCGCCAGTCCGAGCTCGACATCGAGAGCGACGACCCGCGCGCCGAGCTGGTGCGCCGCCTGCTGGAGTACGAGCAGATCAAGCTGGCCGCCTACGACCTGAACACGATCCCGCAGCTGGACCGCGACTTCGTCCGCACCCAGATCTTCATCGAGCAAAGCCTGGTGCCGACCTGGCCGGACGTGGAGCCTATCGACTTGCAGCAAGCCTGGCTGGACGTACTCAAGCGCGCCAAGCTGACCCAGCACCACAAGATCAGCCGCGAGGAACTGTCGGTGCGCGAGCACATGACCGGCATCCTGCGGCGCCTGCAATCGAGCCGCTTCGTCGAGTTCGCCGACCTGTTCGACGGCGCCGGCGGCGTGCCGGTGGTGGTGGTGAACTTTGTCGCGCTGCTGGAGCTGGCCAAGGAAACGCTGATCGAAATTACCCAGGCCGAACCGTTTGCGCCGATTTACGTGCGGCTGGCCTACTCGCCCGCCTGACGGCAGGCGCCCCTGAATTCCCATTACGCTCATAGCGACCATGTCATGAAAATCGTCACCTCCATAGAAGAACTGCGCGACCAACTCAGCGGCCAACTGCGCACCGCTTTCGTCCCGACCATGGGCAATCTGCACGAGGGCCACCTGTCCCTGATGCGCCTGGCGCGCAAGCACGGCGACCCGGTGGTGGCGTCGATCTTCGTCAACCGCCTGCAATTCGGCCCGAACGAGGACTTCGACAAATACCCGCGCACCTTCCAGGCCGACGTCGAGAAGCTGGAGAAGGAAGGCGTGTATGTGCTGTTCGCGCCGACCGAAAAGGATTTGTACCCGGAGCCGCAGGAATTCCGCGTGCGTCCGCCGGACGACCTGGGCAACACGCTGGAGGGCGAGTTCCGCCCGGGCTTCTTCACCGGCGTGACCACGGTGGTGCTCAAGCTGTTCTCCTGCGTGCAACCGCGCGTGGCCGTGTTCGGCAAGAAGGATTACCAGCAGCTGATGATCGTGCGTAACATGAGCCGCCAGTTCGCGCTGCCGACCGAGATCATCGCCGCCGAGACCTACCGCGCCGACGACGGCCTGGCGCTGTCGTCGCGCAATATGTACCTGTCGCCGGCCGAGCGCGCCGAAGCGCCGGCCCTGTACCAGAGCCTGAACTCGGTCGCGGCCGAAGTGCGCTCCGGCCACCTGGACATCTTCCAGCTGGAGCACAAGGCGATGGACGACCTGGCCCAGCGCGGCTGGAAGCCGGACTACATCTCGATCCGCAAGCGCATCGACCTGCAACCGCCGAGCGCCGGCGACCTGGCGCAAGGCACGCCGCTGGTGGTGCTGGCCGCCGCCAAGCTGGGCTCGACGCGCCTGATCGACAATCTGGAAATTTAAGGCTTGGGCGGCGGCGCCGCAGGCACGGGCGTCGCCGGCAGCACGCTGACGCCCTGCGGCGTGACCTGGATGATGAGGGCCGGCACTGCGGCGGCCGGCGCCACCAGCGGCGCGGGCGGCTGCGCCTTGGGGATCGCATTGTTCAGCACGAAGGTCATCACCGTGACGACGATGGTGATGCCCGCAGCGAGCACGCCCACCATCCATTTGACCATCTGCGAGGTGGCCCGTTCGAACGCGCTTTCGATCTTGGCTTCCAGCGCCGCGCGCATCTCCACCATCATGGCAATGATGGCTTCAAGCTTGGCGTCGGTGGCGGCGAAGCGGGCATCGACCGCGCCGAACCTGGTGTCGATAGTGCTGCTGAGCGCCGCCAGCCTGGCGTCATAGCCCTCGACCTTGGCGTCGATATACTCTTTGTCGGAATTCGAGTTCATAGGCCGATAATCCGCCCGACAACCCGCCTTGTCAACGCCCGCGCGGACGCTGTTTGCGACGGATCAGGCGGCGACGTTTTGCGCCCAGGCCAGCGCGGACAGGTGGGCCTGGTTGACGTCTTCCGGGCTCAGCTTGAGGGAGGCGGCCAGCGAGGCCACCAGGTCGGAATTGAGTTCGCAAGCCTCGGCCAGCGCCAGGTAAGGCCCGTACTTGCCGCTGCGCGTCAGCAGCGCCGCCACCACGTCGTCGGACAGCTGGATGTTGGCCAGCACTTCCTGCATGCTGATGCCCAGCAAGCGGTCCAGCAGCGAGAACATGCCCGCCACGAAGACGTTTTCCGCCTCGCTCTTGCCCAGCGCGCCAACCGCCAGCAGCTCGGCCAGGCGGCCGCGCACCACCGCCGTCTCCAGCAGCACCGGCGAATAGCCGGAGGTGCTGGCCGTCGCCAGCAGCAAGGTCAGCCAGCGGTACAGCGGCGTATAGCCCAGCAAGGTCAGCGCCTGGCGCAGCGACTGGATCTCGCGCCCGGCGCCGAAGCCGGCCGAGTTGATGAAGCGCAGCAGCTTGTACGACAGCGTGGCGTCGCGCTTGAGCACCGCCTCCAGCTGGACGATGTCGGCGTTCTGCCGCACCATCTGCATCAGCTGCATGATGATGGCCTGGGCCGGATTCAAGCCCTTGCTGTCGCTGCTGGGACGGGGCGTCAGGTGCAGCTTGCCGACGAAGGCGTTCAGCCCCAGCGCGGCGCAGGCGTCGAAGTCGGCCCAGTTGTTGACCGGCCGCGCCACCATGCCGACCGCCGACTGCTTGAGCGCGGCATAGGCGCGCGCCTGGCTGCCGACGTCGGCGCCGGAAAAGCGCACCTCCACATAGGAGGCGATGGTCGGCAGGCGGCTGCCGATGCGGGCCAGGTCGGCCTCGCGCAGCAGGATGCCGACGCCGCCGGCGCGCAGCGCCTGCACGGCCGCCAGCGTGTCGGGATGTGCCAGTTCGGAAGTCTTGATCGAGAGGACGGTGCGTTCCGGCGGCAACTGATGCAAGGCATCGGTCGACAGCATGGCCGGCACCGCTTCGAGGAAAAGGATTTTGTCGCGCAAGGCCCAGTTGCCGTCGGCATCCAGCACCTGGCCGGCGACGAAGGCCACCAGCGCTTCCAGCTCGGCGGGCGAGGACGGCGCCTGCCCCTGCTGCTGCCGCTGCCAGCAGATCTCATACCCAACCACCCGCTGCTTGGGGTCCAGCAGCGGCTCACGAACGAGAAAATTGGTCTGATGCATGATGCTCGTATGGGAGGAGGCCCGCGGCGAACGGGCCGATACAGATCAGAAGCCCAGGCTATCCAGCAAGTCGTCCACCTGCTCCTGGTCAGCCACCACGTTCTCGCGGGTCGGATCGATCTGCGGTCCGTTCAGCAAGCCGTTGTCGATTTCCTTTTTCATCTGTTCAGGCGCAAAGTCGATCAGCATCTGCACCAGCTGCTTTTCAAGGTTTTGCGCGATCGAGGTGACTTTCTTGATCACCTGCCCGGTCAAATCCTGGAAGTCCTGCGCCATCATGATGTCCATCAGATGCGCCTTGGTCTGCGAGGTGCCGGCGGTGGCGCCCTCCAGCGCGGCGATGGTCTGCTGCGCCAGCGCGCGCCATTGCGCATCGGAAGCCTCGCCGGCCAGCAAGCCGTTCCAGGACGCGCTCAGCTGCTTGGCGTCGCCGGCGATCTGGTCCTGCAAGGGACTGGCGGCGTCGGTGGCGTTCAACACTTTCTGCGCCGCGTCTTCGCTGAGCCGCGCCACATAATCAAGGCGGTCACGGGCGTCGGGGATGTCCGAAGCCGCCTTCTCTATCAATTTATCCAGGCCCAGACCGCGCAGGCTTTCATGCAAGGCGCGCGTCATGTGGCCGATACGCGACAAAAATTCCTCGTTCGGCTCCACCGCAGTGCCTGCGATGGCGCCGTTTTGTTGCTCAACCATCATCAAGCTCCGAGTTTCTCGAAGATCTTGTTCAGTTTTTCATCCAGCGTTGCAGCGGTGAAGGGCTTGACCACGTAGCCATTGGCGCCGGCCTGGGCCGCCGCGATGATGTTTTCCTTCTTGGCTTCTGCCGTCACCATCAACACCGGCAGCTTGGCCAGCGCAGGATCGGCACGAATGTTTTGCAACATCGTCAAGCCGTCCATGTTCGGCATGTTCCAGTCGGACACGACGAAGTCGAACGATTCGGCACGCAGCTTCGCCAGCGCCATCACGCCGTCCTCTGCCTCGTCGACATTGGCATAACCCAGTTCCTTCAACAGATTCCGGACAATGCGGCGCATCGTCGAAAAATCGTCAACGACTAAAAATTTCATCTTTGGATCAGCCATGAATTACTCCGTTGTTTCTCTACGCGGTTGTTAATAGTGTCTACAATTGCCAGCAAGTTGTAGGATAGCATTTTCGTTGCTTTAAGGCGAACAAAGTAGCAGTAAAACGTCACACTTGACGATTTAAAGCGGATTTGCTCCCGTCATACGCGCAATGCACGCATGCCGTGGGCCGCCAGATAGCCCAGCACCATGCCCGGCAGCGCCTGCAAGGCCCCGACTTCGTGGGCGGCGCCGACCGCGATCGCTTCGCGCGGCATGCCGAACACCACGCAGCTGGCTTCGTCCTGGGCAAAATTATACGCGCCGGCGCCCTTCATCTCCAGCATGCCGGCCGCGCCATCCTTGCCCATGCCGGTCAGGATAACCCCAACCGCGTTTTTACCGGCGCACTGGGCCGCCGAACGGAACAGCACGTCGACCGACGGCCGGTGGCGGTTGACCGGCTCGGCCTGGTCGATCTTGGTCATGTAGTTGGCGCCGCTGCGGGTCAGGTACAGGTGCGAGTGGCCGGGGGCGATGTAGGCGTGGCCCGGCAGCACCCGCTCGTTGCCGGCCGCTTCCTGCACCGAGATCTTGCACAACGAATCGAGGCGCTTGGCGAAGGAGCGCGTAAAACCTTCCGGCATGTGCTGGGTGATCAGGATGCCCGGGCAGTCGGACGGCATCTGCATCAGGAATTCGCGGATCGCCTCGGTGCCGCCGGTGGAGGCGCCGATGATGATCAGTTTTTCCGACGAGGTCAGCGGATTGCGCAGCTGCGGCAACGGCGCCTGGCCTTCGGCGCCCGGCTGCGGCAGGGTGCGGGCGCGCACGCGCGCCTTGGAGGCGGCGCGTATCTTGTCGGTGATCAGGTCGGTGTACTCGCGCATGCCGGCCTGGATCGAGATCTTCGGCTTGGTGACGAAGTCGACCGCGCCCAGCTCCAGCGCGCGCATGGTGATCTCGGAACCGCGCTCGGTCAGCGAGGACACCATCACCACCGGCATCGGTCGCAATCGCATCAATTTTTCCAGGAAATCCAGGCCGTCCATTTTCGGCATCTCGACATCCAGCGTCAGCACGTCGGGGTTGGTTTGCTTGATCAGCTCGCGCGCGACCAGCGGGTCGGGGGCGACGCCCACCACTTCCATGTCGGGCTGGCTGTTGATAATCTCGCTCATCACGCTGCGGATCAGCGCGGAATCGTCGACGATCAGGACTTTGATCTTCATAAAAAGCTACTTTCCGGGCAAAAGGCCCCACTACTTACATTAAAACAGATCGATATCGCCACCCACCGGCGCTTTCTTCAGACGGCTGGCGTACTCGATTTCGCGCTTGGCCAGCGTGTCGTTATGGGTCTGCATCAGTTTCTTGACCAGCACCTTGCCGGTGCGCGGGAAGAAGTACACCTTGCGCGGGTGGATGTCGTTCAAGTCTTCGGCCACCACGCGGATTTTCTCGACCTTGAGGAAGTTCAGCACGAAGGCCGCGTTGCGCTCGCCGACGTTGATGGCGGTGAAGCCCTTCAACACGGCGCCGCCGCCGAACACCTTGGCTTCCATGTTCTCGCGCTTGGCGCCGGCCTTGAGCAGGTCATTGATCAGGATCTCCATCGCGTAGGTGCCGTAGCGGGCCGAGGCCGACACCGGGCTGCCGTTGTCGCCGCCGCCGTCCGGCAGCATGAAGTGGTTCATGCCGCCCAGGCCGGTCACGCGGTCGCGGATGCAGGCCGACACGCAGGAGCCGAGCACCGTCACGATCAACATGTCCTTGTTGGTGAAGTAGTACTCGCCCGGCAGTATCTTGGCGGCTTCGCAGTCGAACGTTCTATCGTAATAAACGTTCGTGGCAAATTGTTCGAGGTCCATGTTTTACTCTCATGTGCGTTGCGATGCTTTTTGAGCAGCGCCACGGTGTTGTTCGTCCAGCTCGTACACCGTCTTGCCGCGTAGTTTGAGCGACTCCGACACGTAGAGGAAATTCTCCGAATGGCCCGCAAACAGCAAGGCGTCCGGTTTCATCAATGGGACAAAGCGGGACAGGATTTTACGCTGCGTGGCTTTGTCGAAGTAAATCATGACGTTGCGGCAAAAGATCACGTCGAACTGGCCGCTGATCGGCCAGCCGTCGGCCAGCAGGTTGAGCTGCTTGAAGGTGATCATATTGCGCAGTTCGGGCCGCACGCGGGCCATGCCCTCGCGGTCGCCCTTGCCTTTCAAGAAGAAGCGGCGCGAGCGCTCGGGCGACATCTTGTCCAGCCGGTCCATCGAATACACGCCGTTGGCGGCCGTGGCCAGCACATTGGTGTCGATGTCGGTGGCGATGATGTGGCAGTTGGGCGTGAGCGTGTTGAACGCCTCGCACACGGTCATGGCGATCGAATACGGTTCTTCGCCGGTCGAGCTGGCCGAGCACCAGATGGTGATCGGTTCGCGCTTGTGCTTGATGTGCTCGGCCAGCAAGGGGAAATGGTGGGCTTCGCGGAAGAACGAGGTCAGGTTGGTGGTCAGCGCGTTGGTGAACGACTCCCATTCCTCGCCCAGGCGGCCGGCCTCCAGATCGTCCAGGTATTTGGCGAAGGAGGCGATGCCGGTGGCGCGCAAACGCCGCGCCAGGCGGCTGTACACCATCTCTTGCTTGCTGTCGGCCAGCGAGATGCCGGCCCGTTTGTAGATCAGGCCGCGGACGCGTTCGAAGTCCTTGGCGTTGAAATCAAACTCTTTGACGGTGTCTTTGGTTTGCGGCATGTTCTGTATTCCTTAATCTAAACTAACAATGCCTGCGGCGACGTCCCGCAGGGGACGCCGCTTGCTGCTGCTTAAAACTCTTCCCATTCATCGCCGGCGGCCGGGGCCGAGCTCAGCTTCTTGGGCGCGGCCGGCTTGGCGGCCACCGCCGGGCGCGCGGCCACGGCAGGAGCGCGCTGGGCCACCGGCGCGGCCGGACGGGCCACCGGCGCCGCCGCGCGCGCGGCCGGGCGACGGCCCGATTCGTCGTGCGACAGCTTGAAGATGCTGACCGCCTGCGCCAGCAACTCGGCCTGCTCCTGCATGCTCTCGGCCGCTGCGGCCGCCTCTTCCACCAGCGCGGCATTCTGCTGGGTCATCTCGTCCATCTGGGTGATGGCCTGGTTGACTTCCTCGATGCCGTTGCTCTGTTCCTGGGTGGCGGCGGTGATCTCGCCCATGATGTCGGCCACCTGGCGGATCGACGTGACGATCAGGTCCATGGTCTGGCCGGCCTCGTCGACCAGCTTGCTGCCGGCGTCGACCTTGTTGACCGAGTCGCCGATCAGTTCCTTGATTTCCTTGGCGGCGCCGGCCGAGCGTTGCGCCAGATTGCGCACCTCGGAAGCGACCACCGCGAAGCCGCGGCCCTGTTCGCCCGCGCGCGCCGCTTCGACGGCGGCGTTCAGCGCCAGGATGTTGGTCTGGAAGGCGATGCCGTCGATCACGCCGATGATGTCGACGATCTTGCTGGAGCTGGCCTTGATCGAGCCCATGGTTTCCACCACCTGCGAGACCACGGAACCGCCCTTCTCCGCCACCGACGACGCGGTCACGGCCAGCTGGTTGGCCTGGCGGGCGTTGTCGGCGTTTTGCTTGACGGTCGAGGTCAGCTCTTCCATCGACGACGCCGTCTCTTCCAGCGAGCTCGCTTGCGATTCGGTGCGGGCCGACAGGTCGGCGTTGCCGGAAGCGATTTCCTGCGAGGCGGTCGAGATCAGCTCGGTGCCGGTGCGGACGTCGCCGACGGTCTTGGCCAGGCTGTCGTTCATGTCCTTGAGCGCCTGCAGCAGTTCGCTGGTCTCGTCCTTGCCTTCGACATGGACTTGCGAGGTCAGCTCGCCGGCCGCCACTTTCTGCGCGACTTCGACGGCGCCGGCCAGCGGGCCGGTGATCGAGCGGGTGATGACGGCGGCGCAGGCGACGCCGATCGCCACCGCGACCGCGCCCAGCACGAACAGCATGACCATCAGGCCGCGGTCGGCCGTGACCGAGCCGGCCATCACATCCTTGGCGGCGGCCTGCTGCATGTCGACCAGCTTGTTGATCAGCGCCAGCGTCTGCTGGTTCAGCGGGTCGATGCGGCCGGAAATGACCTTGGCCGCGCCTTCGCTGTTAAACGCCAGCACCTGGCCGATGGCTTCCTTGAAGGCCTTGTCGGTGTCGGTGTCGAGCGCGGCGATATCGGCCAGCACTTTCTTCTCGGCGTCGTTCAGACCCTGCGCCTTCAGGCTGGCCAGCGCCTTGTCGTAGCGGGAGCGCTGGTCCTTGACCTTTTGCTCTTCCTTCTGCATCAGGCTGACGTCGGACTGCAGGCCGATGTTGCGCATGGCGATGCCGGTCTCCAGCATCGCGCTCTTCATCATGCCCGCTTCCAGGTTCTTCTCGGTCGACAGCTCCAGGCCGCTGGTCAGCTTGCTCTTGTTGCTGTAGTTCAGGTAGTTGGTCATCAAGACCATGATCACCAGGATCGCCAGTATGCTGCCGAAGCCTATACCCAAACGGGCGCCGATTTTAAAGTCACGTAAGTTCATGTGGTTTCTCCCCTATTGCTGTCTGTTCTATTGTCCGCCGGGTACTGCCTGCGAACCCCGTATCGTTGTTATTGTTGCGGCGCGCACTCTGTCGGGCGCTGCCGCGGGTTGCCGCCGGGCCGGGGCCCTAGGCCGCCAGCTGTTCCATCAGGCCCATCTCGGCGCTCGACATCAGCTTGTCGATGTTCACCAGGATCAGCATACGCTCATCGATGGTGCCCAGGCCTATCATGTAGTCGGAACTGAAGGCCGTGCCCATTTCCGGCGCCGGCTTGACCTGCTCGGGCGTGAGCGTGGTCACGTCCGACACCGAGTCCACCACCATGCCGACGATGCGGCCGCCGATGTTGAGGATGATGACCACGGTGAACTGGTCGTACACCGGCTCGCCCAGGTTGAACTTGATGCGCATGTCCACCACCGGGATGATGATGCCGCGCAGGTTGATCACGCCCTTGATGAACGCGGGCGCATTGGCGATCCGGGTCACGGTTTCGTAGCCGCGGATTTCCTGCACCTTCAGGATGTCGATGCCGTATTCCTCCGACCCCAGCGTGAACGCCAGGTATTCGTGGCCGGCGATCTCGTTTGCCCCGGTGGTTAGTACGTCTGCCATGATGGTTTCCTTGATGGGATTAGCTAAAAATCTGTTCGTCAGCGAGCTGGCGGGATGAGCGTATCAATGCGGCGACGTCGAGGATCAGCGACACGCCGCCGTCGCCCAGGATGGTGGCGCCGGAAATGCCGGCCACCTTGCGGTAATTCGATTCCAGGTTCTTGACCACCACCTGCTGCTGGCCGACCAGGTCGTCGATGAACAGGCCGGCCTTGCGGCCGTCGGTCTCGATGATGACCACGATGCCCTGGCAGGGATCGGTGAAGCGCGGCGCGATGCCGAACATCTGGTACAGCGGCACCAGCGGCAGGTATTCGCCGCGCACCTTGATCACCCGGCCCTTGCCGGAAATTTCCTTGACGTCTTCCGGCACCGGCTGCAGCGATTCGATGACAAAGCCCAGCGGCAGGATGTAGACCTCTTCGCCGACCCGGATCGACATGCCGTCCAGGATCGCCAGCGTCAGCGGCAGCGAGATCGAGATCGTGGTGCCGAAACCCTTGGCCGAGCGGATGTCGACCACCCCGCCCATGGCCGTGATGTTACGCTTGACCACGTCCATGCCGACGCCGCGGCCGGAGACGTCGGTCACCTGCTCGGCGGTCGAGAAGCCCGGCGCAAAGATCAGTTGCCAGACTTCGGCGTCGCTCATGTTCTCGTGCAGCGGCAAGCCGTTCTGCTCGGCCTTGGCCAGGATGCGTTCGCGGTTCAGGCCGCCGCCGTCGTCCGACACTTCGATGATGATGTTGCCGCCCTGGTGGGAGGCCGACAGGAACAGGCGGCCGGCGTCGCTCTTGCCGGCGGCGCGGCGCACCTCGGGCATTTCGATGCCGTGGTCGATGGAGTTGCGCACCAGATGGGTCAGCGGGTCGACGATGCGCTCGATCAGGCCCTTGTCCAGTTCGGTGGCGGCGCCGTTGGTGATGAAGTCGACCTTCTTGCCCAGCTTGGCCGCGAGGTCGCGCACCATGCGCGGGAAGCGCGAGAACACGAAGTCCATCGGCATCATGCGGATCGACATCACCGCTTCCTGCAGGTCGCGGGTGTTGCGGGTCAGCTGGCTCACGCTATTCAACAGGCGCTCGTGCACCATCGGGTCCAGCGTGTCGACGCGCTGCTCGATCATCGCCTGCGTGATGACCAGCTCGCCCACCAGGTTGATCAGCTGGTCGACTTTTTCGATCGACACGCGGATCGACGACGATTCGGCGCCGGGGCCGGGGCCGCCCTTCTCTTCCTTCTTGGCGGCTTTCTTTTCCTCTTCGGCGGCGGCTTGCTGCTGCACCGTCGGCGCGGCTTCGGCGACGATGCCGGCCGCGGCGCGGATCTGCTCGACCGGCTGGAAGAAGCCATAGCCCTGCGCATCCTCGGCGCCGGCCTGGGCGGCGGCGCGGATCTCGTCGAGCGGCTGGAAGAAGCCGTAGCCCTCGCCGCCCTTGCCGGCCGGATGCAGCTCGGTCTCGTCGAAGAAGCCATAGCCCAGCGCGCTCTCGACCTTGGAGCGTTCGGCGTTTTCCAGCTTGGCCTGCCTGGCGTCCAGCGCCGGCAATTCGGTGACGACCATGTCGTCCGGGTTCAGCACGAAGGAGCAGATGGCGATGATGTCGTCCAGGCTCTCGTGGGTGGTGACGACCATGGCGTTGCGGTCGTGGTCCAGCGGCGTGATCGAGACGTGGCCCATCAGGCCCAGCTCGGCGCCCAGGGCCGTCACTTCGCGGTGCACCATGGCCGGCAGTTCCAGCCGGTAGCGGCGGCCGCCGCTGTGGTCGACCGCCTTGCTCTCGCCGGCGTGGAACGATGGCGCCACATGGGCCATGGCCGCCAGCGGCACGTCCTGCGCCAGCGACTGCAGCATCATGCGCACGTCGCCGACCGCGTCCTGGTCGACGGCCGCGCCGTGGCGGTGGCCGTCGAGCTGCATCTTGAGGATGTCCTTGGCCGCCAGGAAGGCGTCCACATGCTCGGAGGTCAGCGCCATCTCGCCCTTGCGGATGCGGTCGAGCAGGGTTTCCAGGATGTGGGTCACTTCCGTCATGTCGGTGACGCCGAACGTCGACGCGCCGCCCTTGACGGAATGGGCGGTGCGGAAGATCGCGTTCAGATCCTCGGGGTCCGGTTGCTCGACGTTGACGGCCAGCAGCAGCCGTTCCATTTCCGCCAGCAGTTCCTCGGCCTCATCGAAAAAGACCTGGAAAAACTGGCTTATATCGATGGTCATGGGGATACTCCGTAAGTTTCGCTTAGCATCATTGCACGCGCCTTATCAGCCGATGACCTTCTTCACTACCTCGATGAGCCGCTGGGGATCGAAAGGCTTGACCAGCCAGCCGTTGGCGCCGGCGGCGCGGCCCTTGGCTTTCATCTCGTCGGACGATTCGGTGGTCAGCATCAAAATCGGCGTCTTCTGGTAGGCCGGCAGTTCGCGCAGCAGCTTGATCAGCTGCAGGCCGTCCATGCGCGGCATGTTCTGGTCGGTCAGCACCAGGTCGACGCTTTGCAGCTTGGCTTTTTCCAGGCCGTCCTGGCCGTCCACCGCTTCCACCACCAGGTAGCCGGCCGCTTTCAGGCTGAAGGCCACCATCTGGCGCAGGGAACTGGAATCATCAACTGCAAGTATTGTCTTGGCCATCTTGGTTCTCACTCTTATCAATGCGGACGGGGTCCGTTTTTAAAACAATCGGTAGGTCGCGGCGCTCAAAACAGTTCGATGTCGCCGCTCTCCAGGTGTTGTTGACTGACGGCCTTGCGCAGCACGCTGCGCAATTCCAGGCTCTGGATCGCCAGCGCCATGCTGACCTTGCCCAGCAGCGCGACGATTTCCTCGTTGTCGCTCTCGGGCAGCATCTCGGCGCCGTGCGCGCCCAGCGTGCCGAGGAACTCGCGCAGGCCGGTCACGCGTTTCAGCGTGCGGTCGATCAGCTGGCTGGTCATGTCCTGGAACTGCAGGCTGGTGATGGCGGCGTTGACGTAGCCGCCCACCTGGCCCTGCAGCGCCTCCAGCTGGGCGCGCTGTTCGGCGCTGGCGGTGCCGCCGTCGAGCAGCAGCTGGATGGTGGCCTGCTCGGCCTCCACCGCCTGGTGGATGGCCATGAAGTTGAAGGACAGCTTTTCGATCGCCTCCTCCAGCAGCAGGCCGGTCTGGATCAGGTCGGTCTCGACCTCGGTTAAATGCTTGCGTCCATGGTCAGACACGCCCGACAGCAGGCGTTTTACATGTGAGCCCAGGATTTTTTTTCTCGTCATAACAGTCTCGTTGTTCCGCTTGCCGTACTTGTTGCGTGCTACTTGCGCACCGGCGGGCCGGCCGGCGCCGCCGGCGGCGGCGCCTGGCCTTCCTCGGCGCCCACTTCCATCTGGCGCGCGCCGTCGCGCATCACGTTTTCCTCGGTGCGCTTGTTCATCACGATGATGCTGATGCGGCGGTTGATCGGGTTGAACGGGTCGGCCTTGTCGAGGTTGGCGGCCGAGGCCAGGCCCACCACGCGCAGCACCTTGGCGTCGGCCATGCCGCCGGCGATCAGCTCGCGCCGCGAGGCGTTGGCGCGGTCGGCCGACAATTCCCAGTTGCTGTAGCCGGCGTCGCTCAGGTAAGGCGTCGAATCGGTGTGGCCGGACAGGCCGATCTTGTTCGGCACGTCGTTCAGCACAAAACCGATTTCGTGCAGGATCTCGCGCGTGTACGGTTGCAGCTCGGCCTTGGCCAGCGCGAACATCGGGCGGTTTTGCTCGTCGACGATCTGGATCCGCAAGCCTTCGCTGGTGATGTCGAGCAGCAGCTGCTCCTTGTATTTCTTCAGCAGCGGGTTGGCCTCGATCTTGGCTTCGATCTTTTCCTTCAACGCTTTCAGGCGCTGGTTTTCCTCGGCTTCCAGCGCGGCCTTGGCGGCGGTCAGGTTAAAGGTTTTCTTGATCTGCGGATCGTCGCTGGCCTTGACCTGGCCGTCGCGCCGCGTCAAATCCTTGCCGCCGCCGGGGATCACCGACGAACTGTCGCCGCTGCCCGAGCCGCCCTGCATGGCCACCTTCAGCGGCGTCTTGAAGTATTCGGAAATGCCGTTGAGGTCGCCCTTGGTGGTCGAGCCCAGCAGCCACATCAGCAGGAAGAAGGCCATCATCGCCGTCACGAAGTCGGCATACGCGATCTTCCACGCGCCGCCATGGTGGCCGCCGCCGCCCTTCTTGATGCGCTTGACGATAATCGGCCGCAAGCCCTCTTCAGCCATGGCGATTCCTTATGGTTGCTGTCACTTGGACTTCGATTTCTTGATATGGTCTTCCAGCTCGGCGAAGGTCGGGCGCTCGGTCGAGTACAGCACCTTGCGGCCGAATTCCACCGCCAGCGCCGGCGCATAACCGTTCAGGCTGGCCAGCAGCGTGACCTTGACGCACTGGTACATCTTGGTCGATTCATCGAGCTTTTGTTCCAGCAGGCTGGCCAGCGGGCCGACGAAGCCGTAGGCCAGCAGAATCCCGAGGAAGGTGCCGACCAGCGCGTGGGCGATCAGGATGCCCAGCTCGGCCGGCGGCAAGCCCACCGATTCCATCGTGTGCACCACGCCCATCACCGCCGCCACGATGCCGAACGCCGGCATGCCGTCGCCCAGCTTGGCGATGGCGTGCGCCGGCACGGCGTGCTCGTGGTGGTGGGTGTCGATCTCGTTGTCCATCAGGTTCTCGATCTGGAACGCATCCATATTCCCCGACACCATCAGGCGCAGATAATCGGTCATGAACTCGACGATGTGGTGATCCTCCAGCACGCTCGGATACTTGCTGAACAGCGGGCTTTGCTCCGGGCTGTCGATATCGCCTTCGATCGACATCAAGCCTTCCTTGCGCACCTTGGAGAGGACGTCGAACAGCAGCGACATCAGCTCCATGTACAAATCCTTGGTGTAGCGCGAGCCCTTGAACAGCGTCGGCAAGGCGGCCAGCGTGGCCTTGATCGCCTTGCCGTTGTTACCGACCAGGAAGGCGCCCAGCGCGCCGCCGCCGATCATCACCAGCTCCAGCGGCTGCAGCAGCGCGGCCAGATGCCCGCCGTTCATGGCGAAGCCGCCGAACACGCCGACGCAGACCACTACATATCCAATTATGACTAACAAGCGCGCTGACTCCCCAGAATGAAAACGGCACGCATCATACCTAACAAACGGCCGTTTTCAATAAATTTACATGTAGAACTACAATAGCGTGACTAGGGGGGAGCGGGCAAGAGAATAACGCGAAATGATGCTTAAAAGTACCATATGTAGAGGGCGGCCCCGCCCTCTGTGGCGTGAATGGTCTGATCGGGCGCACGGGCGTGGATGGCAAACTCGTAGCTGATCAGCATGGCGCCGGGCTGCATTTCGGCGGCGGCCTTGCGCCACAAGCCGTCCATCGCGGCCGGCGACAGGTAGGCGAACACCAGCTCGTATTGGGCGAAGTCGAGCTGCTCGTAATCGCCCAGCGTGAAGCGGGCGCGGCTGCCGGCCAGCGCGGCGCGCAAGCGGCTCGCCAGCCATGGCAGCGGCGCCAGTTCGATGCCGCAGCAGTCGGCGTCGGGCCGCTGGCGCGCCAGGTACAGCACCAGCCCGCCCAGCCCGCTGCCTATGTCGATCACGCGCAGGCGCTTGCCGGCGGCCGGCGGCGGCAGCACTTGACGTACCGCATCCCAGACCGCCGGGCGCGACGGGTAGTACGGCACTTGCGTGCGGAAAGTCGACCAGTACAGGCCAAGCAAAATCAGGAAGGCCGCCAGGAACAGCCACGGCGGCAGTTGCAGCGCCAGCGCCGCCAGCAGCGCGGCCGGGAACAGCAGCTGGATCGCGCGCCACCACACGGCCAGTCCCAGCTTCCAGCTCAGGCCGGCCGCGAGCAGGCCCTGCACCAGCACCAGGCTGCGGCCGTCGACGTCAAAACGGAAACTGGCCATCAGGTACAGGATGGCCAGGGTCAGGGGCGCGGCGCCGCACTGGATCAGCAGCGCCCGCACGGCGGGCGCGCGGGCCAGGCGCCGGAGATAGGAGTCGGGGCGGGACGGCCGGTTCACGCGGCCAGGGCGTCGGCGTCGCGCGCCTTCTTGGTCTTGCCGGCACGCGAAGGCATGTGGCACAGGCCGCAGACATAGCTGCCGTTCAAGTCCATGCAGTTGACCACGAACTTGCCCTGGCATTTGCCGCACGGCGCCAGTTCCAGCATCTTGCTGCTGAAGAAGCGCACCAGGGTCCAGGCGCGGGTCAGCGACAGCAGCGGTTCCTCGCCCGCTTCCGGCGGCATTTGCTCCAGGTACAGCTTGTAGGCTTTCATGACCGCCTCGATGCCGGTGGCGCCGGCGTGCTCGGTCAGGAATTTGTGGATGTTGATGAACAGCGAAGCGTGGATGTTCGGCTGCCAGGTCAGGAACCAGTCGGTGGAAAACGGCAGCATGCCCTTGGGCGGCGACACGCCCTTGAGTTCCTTGTACAGCTTGAGCAGGCGTTCGCGCGACAGCGACACTTCCGACTCCAGCAGCTGCAGGCGCGCGCCCAGCTGTATCAGTTCGATGGCCAGCTGGATTTCCTGGGCTTCCGTCACTACGCTTTTCTTGGTCATGATCTGTGCTCCGGGCGGCTGGTCAATTAAGCGATTTCTTCGACAGCCTGGCCGGCCATCAGGATGGCGGCGTGCGACTGGGCCAGTACCCGGTCTTTATTGTAGTTGGTCAGCATCGACAGGATGGCGCTGTCGTCGAAGCGGAAGCGGGCCAGCATCATGTTGCCGCCTGCCAGTTTCAGGATCTGGGCGTTGCTCATGCCCTCGATCAGGTCGGCGATTTCTGCGGCGATGCCAAGGCGGAAGATCGCGGTGACTTTGTCGGCGCGTATCATCTGCTGGGCCAACATCAGGTAGCTCAGGTTGGCGTCGCGAATTTCAGCCATCATATCGTTAGCGGTCATTTCCATCTCCTAGTCCGTGATCTGCACTGCGGAACACAATTGCGTTTCCAGTGAGATACATTCTGCGGGAGCAACAAAAATACGAGTAGAGGATGTCCTCCGTATTTTTCGTCGGGAAATAGCGGGCACGACCCGTCGGTGTTTGTCTGACAAACACTCGCAGATCGCTCATCCACGCCCTTGCGGCGCGGGTTTCATAAGGTCCAAGATCTTCAAAAAAGTCCTGTCGTGAAACGAAAAATAGTCTGTACGGCGACTCTTTTTTGCTACATCTAACCCGGTTACGGCAGCATTTCGGGGAACTTTAGGGTTTCCGCAAAAATATTTTGAAGTATTTTCGACTTCCGTCTTGCCACCTGATGGCGCTTTTCCGCTCATCATGAAACTGGTAACGGCAGCGTTTTGGGGAACTTTAGGGTTTTTTTGAAAAAAATCGAAAATAATTTAAAAAAAGTCGCAAACCCAGCATCCATGCGGGTTTCAAGGCACCCCAAGGGCCCGGGATCGGCCCCCGAACGGCGTCCGGCCCCGGTTTTTCGGGTTACACTGGCAACTTATTGAAGCCTAAAGCATTCCACCTACCCTGCAAGAAAGTTACACAATGACAACTCGCAACGACTGCCTGGCCCGCGACGCGCAAGATCCGCTCGCCGCCCTGCGCGACCAGTTCGACCTGCCGCCGCAGGTGATTTATCTGGATGGCAACTCTTTAGGCGCCCGTCCCAAGGCCGCGCTGCCCCGCGCCCAGCAGGTGATCGCCCAGGAATGGGGTCATGACCTGATCCGCAGCTGGAACACCGCCGGCTGGTTCGACCTGCCCAAGCGCCTGGGCAACCGCCTGGCCCCGCTGATCGGCGCCGCCGACGGCGAGGTCGTCGTCACCGACACCACCTCGGTCAACCTGTTCAAGGCGCTGGCCGCCGCGCTGCACATGCAGGCCGCCGACCCGGCCCGCCAGGCCCGCCGCGTGATCGTCACCGAACGCTCCAACTTCCCCACCGATATCTATATGGCCCAGGGCCTGAGCAGCTGGCTGGAGCGCGGCTACAGCGTCAAGCTGGTCGACTCGGTGGAAGAACTGCCGGCCGCCGTCGGCGCCGACACCGCCGTCGTCATGCTCACCCACGTCAACTACCGCACCGGCTACCAGCACGACATGCGCGCCACCAGCGCCCTGGCACACGCCGCCGGCGCGCTGATCGTCTGGGATCTGGCGCACTCGGCCGGCGCGGTGCCGGTCGCCCTGAACGACGACGGCGCCGACCTCGCGGTAGGCTGCACTTATAAATACCTGAACGGCGGCCCCGGCTCGCCGGCCTTCATCTGGGTGCCGCGCAAGCACCAGGCCGCCTTCCGTCAGCCGCTGTCGGGCTGGTGGGGCCACGCCGCGCCGTTCGCGATGGCGCCCGACTTCGCGCCCACCGACGGCATCGGCCGCGCGCTGTGCGGCACCCAGCCGGTGGTGTCGCTGGCCATGGTCGAATGCGGCCTGGACGTGTTCGGCCAGACCAGCATGGCCGCTATCCGCGCCAAGTCGCTGGCCCTGACCGACCTGTTCATCACGCTGGTCGAGCAGCGCTGCGCCGATCATCCGCTGGGCCTGGTCACGCCACGCGAACATGCGCGCCGCGGCAGCCAGGTCAGCTTCACCCATCCGCACGGCTACGCGGTGATGACGGCGCTGATCGCGCGCGGCGTCATCGGCGACTACCGTGAACCCGCCATCATGCGCTTCGGCTTCACGCCGCTGTACACCAGCTATGCCGACGTCTGGGATGCGGTGGAAATCCTGCGCGACATCCTGGACCGCAAGGATTACAACGTCGACGCCAAGCGCGACGCAGTGACTTAATAACGAGATAAACGATATGAGCGATTCCAAAAAAACCGGCTGCCCGATGCACGCCTCCGATGCACAGTGGCACGGCGCGGATATGGACTTCAGCAACAAGATGAGCTACGGCGACTATCTGGGCCTGGACCAGATCCTCACCGCCCAGCACCCGCTGTCGCCCAACCACAATGAGATGCTGTTCATCGTCCAGCACCAGACCAGCGAACTGTGGATGAAGCTGATGCTGCACGAAATGCACGCGGTGCGCGCCCACCTGCAATCGGACGACCTGGCGCCGGCCTTCAAGATGCTGGCCCGCGTGGCCCGCATCATGGACCAGCTGGTGCACGCATGGGACGTGCTCGCCACGATGACGCCGCCGGAATACACCGCCATCCGCCCTTACCTGGGCGCGTCGTCGGGCTTCCAGTCCTACCAGTATCGCGAGATCGAATTCATCCTCGGCAACAAGAACGCCGCCCTGCTCAACGTCCACACCACCGCGCCCGACGCGTTTGCCGTGCTGGACAAGGCGCTGCGCGAACCATCGGTCTACGACGAGGCGATCAAACTGCTGGCCCGCAACGGCCTGCCCGTCTCCGCCGAACGCCTCAACGCCGACTGGACACTGCCAACCGCCGCCGACGAGTCCGTCAAAGAAGCGTGGCTGGAAGTCTACCGCGACCCCAGCCGCCACTGGGCGCTATACGAGCTGGCCGAAAAGCTGGTCGACCTGGAGACGGCGTTCCGCTTCTGGCGCTTCCGCCACGTCACCACGGTCGAGCGCATCATCGGCTTCAAGACCGGCACCGGCGGCACGGCCGGCGTCAGCTACCTGCGCAAGATGCTTGACGTAGTGCTGTTCCCGGAACTGTTCGCCCTGCGCACCGCCCTCTGAGATTGCCGCGAGAATACACACCATGGGTAGTACCGCATTCTCCTTATAGCAAACCTACTGAATCTTCTCCTGAAATCTACTGAATTGAACTTCCTGCTACTGGGCCGGTCTAATTCAGTAGCCAGAAGCAGAATTCAGTAGATTTCAGTAAGGAGAAAAGTATGTTTGCCACAATGAGCGTGCAGGTCTCTCCCACCACCCTGCTCGCGTTGATGGAGCGGCTGCGTGAAACCGGCCGCGCCATCTCGCCCAACCAATTCGCCGGCGGCTACGCCGACAGCGTACGCAACGCGTGGCAAGACATCTCCATCCGCATGCCCGGCGAAAAGAACTGGAAAATCGCCGACGCGCGCCGCCGCGAACTGGCCCGCGCCGCGCCTATGTCCGCCGCACAACCGGCACCCCGCGACACCACTCCCGGCCAAGGCTGGACCGAGCCCGAACGCAGGAAATACCGCTTCCGCCTGGAGGACGTCGCATTCGATTGAAGCCATTTGTCCATGCTTGCGCAAACTGCCGCCGCCGGCAAAACAAGCGCCCCCAGCCGAAGTAAGATAAGCACCATCTTACCCAGCAAGGAAACCGCATGGATGACGAAGTACTGACCCTGGCCGGCCTGTGGAACTCCGGCCCCGCCCACTGGCAAACGCAATGGGAGCGCAAATACCCGCACTGGGTCCGCGTCCCCCACCGCGACTGGGAGACGCCTGACGGCATCGAATGGGTAGCCGAACTGGAAGCCGCCATCGCGCAATGCAAGCGCCCGCCGGTGCTGGCCGCGCACAGCCTGAGCTGCTCGCTGGTCGGCCGCTGGGCCGCCTCCGGCTCGCAATTGAAAATCGCCGGCGCCTTCCTGGTCGCCCCCAGCGACACCGACGCCCCCACCTATCCCGACTGCACCAGCGGCTTTCAGCCCATGCTGCTGCAACGCCTGCCCTTCCCCAGCGTGGTCATCGCCAGCAGCGACGACCAGTACGTCAGCCCGCAGCGCGCCCGCCAGTTCGCGCAAGCCTGGGGCAGCGACTACATCGAGATAGGCAACGCCGGCCACATCAACGGCGACGCCGGCTACGGCCCCTGGCCCGAAGGCGAAAAATTACTGCGCGACTTCTGCAAAAAACTGCATCGCTGACGGAACTTACACGCCCCAGCCCCCTCTAACTGTCATCAAGAACAAGGAGGGAAGAAAGATGAACCACCGTATCCGCAATTGCGCGGCGGCCGCCGCCTTGCTGCTGACGGCCATGACGGCCAGCGCCACCAACTACACCGCCATTCTCACCGGCCCGCAGGAATCGCCGCCCAACACCTCGCCCGCCATCGGCGCGGCGGTCGTCAAGTTCGACCCCGTCAGTCATATACTGGAAGTGGACGTCGCCTTCAGCGGCCTGATCTTGCCGAGCACCATCTCGCACATCCATTGCTGCACCACCACAGCCGGCGCTGGCGTGGCCGGCGTGGCGACCGAAATTCCGACCTTCGGCGGCTTCCCAATGGGCGTAACGAGCGGCGCCTACACCAACACCTACAACACCTCGTTGACGGCCAGCTGGAACCCAGCCTTCCTGAGCAGCCATGGCGGCACCACGGCCGGCGCCGAAGCAGCCTTCGCGACCGGATTGAACGCCGGCGAGGCCTACCTCAACATCCACAGCGAGCGCTACCCGGGCGGCGAAATACGCGGCTTCCTGATGGCCGCTCCAGTGCCGGAACCAGCCACTATCGCCATGCTGGGCCTGGGCATACCGGCCGTGCTGCTGATGGCGCGACGGCGCCGCAGGATGTAACTAGCGCGTCGCGCCGACCAGCGGCAGCTCGATGTAACTGTCGTGATAGATGCGCTGGGTCGCCTTCTTGTAGTCGGCCGGCTGGGCGTAGAAAATATTGGGCACAAAGGTCTGCGGGTTGCGGTCGTACAGCGGGAACCAGCTCGACTGCACCTGCACCATGATGCGGTGCCCCGGCAGGAACACATGGTTCGCGGTCGGCAGCGCGAAGCTGTACGGCAAGGCCGTGTTGGCAGCGATCGGCTTGGCCGTCTCCAGACTCTCGCGATAACGGCCACGGAAGATATCGCCCGCCACCATCAGCTGATAGCCGCCCATCTCCGGCTGCGCCGCCACCTGGTCCGGATAAACATCGATCAGCTTGACGACCCAGTCCGCGTCCGTGCCGCTGGTGGAGGCCAGCAGATGCGCGACCGGCTCGCCGCTGATTTTCACCGGCGCCGTCAGCACATCGGTCGTATAAGTCAGCACATCGGTGCGCCCCGACGCCTCGCGCTGATCGTCGACCAGCCAGCGCGGCCACGTCTGCCCCTTGGCCTCGTCATAACCGTAAGAAGCGATAGGCCGCGCGCGGTAAGGCACAGGCTTGGCCGGATCGGACACATACTCATCGAACGCCGCCCGCTGCGCCGGCGTCGAGGCCGGCCGAGACGCCGCATTCGTCAAGCTCAGCCGCGAGTTGGCCGCCAGCTTCAGCGTGGCCGACGCAATCGCACAGCCGCTGACGCAGCCGCTAGGCCAACTATTTAGCGAACGCCACTTGTTACTACCCGTCTCGAACGCCGACACCGGCGCAATCTGCGCCGGCGGCGCATCATCCTTCAGATAGCGGTCCAGGAAAGGCCGCAGTATCTCCTGCCGAAAATGCAGCGCCGTATCGCTGTTAAAGCGCAGCGCGCCCAGCCGGCTGCCATCGCCGATGGCCCCGCCATGATTCCACGGCCCCATCGCCAGAAACACCTTGCCATCCTGGTCGCGCGGCTTGATCGCCTTGTACACCGCGATGGCGCCATAAATATCCTCGGCATCCCACAGACTGTGCACCAGCAAGGTCGGCACCGTCACCGGCTGCACCGCCAGGATACGGTCCATCGCCTGCCCGCGCCAGAACGCGTCATAGCCAGGATGCGCAACGATCTTGCGCCAGAAACCGCTCTGCTCCACCCCGCGCTGGCGGGCCAGCTCGCCCACCGAACCGGCGCGGATGAACATATCGTAATCATCGTAATGACTGGTGTACCACTTGGCCTCATTGCGCCGCGTCACCACCTGCTCCAGCACATAGGACAGATTGACCTGCCGGAACGCCCCGTTATGGAACCAATCGTCGCCCCGCCAGCCATCCACCATCGGATTCATCGGCACCGCAGCCTTCAGCGCCGGATGCGGATTGACCAGCGCCATCAACGGCAAGAAACCATCATAGGAAATGCCGATGATGCCCACCTTGCCATTCGTCTCAGGAATATTCTTGACCAGCCACTCGATGGTGTCCCAGGTATCGGTGGAATGATCGACCGGCGTCGGATTGAGGGCACTGCCGCTGAGCGCCCGGTTCATCACATAATCGCCCTCCGAGCCATACTTGCCGCGCACATCCTGCACCACGCGGATATAGCCGCCCTCGACGACGACATCGGCCGCATTGTCATAGCCCTGCAGGATGGACTCCATCTGCGAGCTCTCGTTATGACTGGTCAGCTCAGCCGCACTGTACGGCGTGCGCGTCAGCAAGATAGGAGCATTGCGCGCCTTGCGCGGCACGATGACTACGGTATTGAGCTTGACGCCGTCGCGCATGGGCACCATCACCGAGCGCTTGACATAGTCATAGCCATCGACCGGCGCCTTGAACTCATCGGGCGTCTCGCTCGGCAATGCGGGATACATCGGGGAAGCCGCCACGCCCGGCGTCGATGCCGGCAGCGTATTCTGGGCCAGGACGGCCTGTGCGGATAAAACGAAGGCGCCAGTCAGCGCCGCAACGATTCTATACATGAACACTCCGGGGTCAGGTCCCCCAATTCTACACGGCCCCATCGGTGCGCAGCGCCAACGGTATAGCTCGTGTAGAAATGGGGGACCTCGTATATTGAGCATACCGGTTCTTCAGTCGATAATAACTATGTAGAAACGGCCAGGGAAAGTGATGCCGACGGGACAGAGTGCCTTTGAGCACGCGGGTCAGATAGGTGCCTTTCCCTG